>JAEEGL015781279.1_pt1 | contig 14119 bp, 12 predicted proteins | sample 9134231 | NCBI WGS metagenome assembly JAEEGL01 (sample SAMN16246548, study PRJNA631951) | gut metagenome | biome: gut microbiome; feature: rumen; material: fiber-attached | host: Bos | place: Iran: Karaj | collected 2018-10 | reverse complement strand
TTCCCGATGCGGAGCACCGCGCACGCTGGCTCGATGCCTACTGCCGCATCATCCGCGACCTGATGGAAAAATATCCGCAGGCAGATTTCATCCTCACGCTGACCGTGCTCATGCACGACCCGTATTGGGAAGCGCTGCTCGATGCCGCATGGGAGATGCTCGGCAGCCCGCGGGTTCACCGCTTCCGCTTCACGCGGTCGGGCAAGGCAACACCCGGACATCCGCGCATTCCCGAGCAGTGCGAAATGGCTTGTGAGCTTGCGGAATTCATCATGGGGCTGCACGCGGCGGAGAGCTGACGGCAATAGCACGCCGCGACCCGGCACAGCACAAACCACAGCGCCGAAAAGCGCAGGCAGACCTGTCCGAGCAGATTGAACCGCAGCTCCGAATAATCCCACACATGCCAGCCCATGATGAGATTGTCGAACACACCGACCGTGAATTCGGCGCAGGTGACAAAGAGCGCCCCGAGCAGTCCGCGCACCCAGAAGGGCTCGCCGGTCAGCTGCCGCTCCATGCAAAAGAGCACCGCGACCGTGCAGCCGCCGAGCAGCGCCATCGTCCAGTGTGTGTAGCCGCGGGCGGCGATCTCAAAGCCCGCATACAGGAAAAATCCCGATAAAAACGCCAGCCCGGATTCCCCTGCACCGATCCCCACAGCACTCTGCCCCCTTTGCCCCGAAATGCCTGCAGCACCGCACGCATACCGTCTGTGCGTGTACTGCTCAGTTTCTCATATCTTTTGTTTGCATCCGATTTTTATGCGACGAAATTCCAACCAAAAAAGAACGGAGGATCAGACCTATGCGCGAAAGCGGAATTTTGCTGCCCGTCTCCGCACTGCCGAGTCAGCACGGCATCGGCAAGATCGGGCAAAGAGCCTTTGAATTCATTGATTTTCTGCGGGAGGCGGGCTGCCGGTACTGGCAGGTGCTTCCGCTCTCCCCGACCGGCTACGGCGATTCTCCCTATCAGTCGTGCTCGTGCTTTGCGGGCAATCCCTATCTGATCAGCTTCGACGCGCTCACCGCAAGAGGCTGGCTCACGCCGTCGGACTATGTCGGGCTGCCGTGGGAGACTGCCCCGGACAAGATCGACTATGCGCTGCTCTGGCAGCAGGTCATCCCGGTGCTGCGCATCGCCCACACGCGATTTTTGCAGCACAAGCCCGCCGATTACCGCAAATTCTGCAATGCGCACAAGGCATGGCTCCCCGAATATGCGCTCTTCATGGCGCTGAAGGACGTGCATGCCGGCAGACCGTGGTATGAGTGGGAGCCGGAGCTTGCCATGCGCGAGAAGCGCGTCATCGCGGATGCAAGAGATCGCTATGCCCGCGAGATCGACTTCTACACCTTCGTACAGTATTGCTTCTTCTCGCAGTGGAAATCGCTGAAAAAATACGCACACAAAAACGGCATCCGCATCATCGGCGATATCCCGATCTATGCCGCCTACGACAGCGCGGAGGTCTGGGCACAGCCCGAGCTCTTCCGGCTCGACAAGGAGAAGAAGCCCGTCGCCGTCGCAGGCTGCCCGCCCGATGCCTTCGCGCTGACCGGTCAGCTCTGGGGCAACCCGCTCTGGAACTGGGAGAAGATGGCGGAGGACGGCTATGCGTGGTGGCTCGACCGCATCGCCTTCGTGCTCGACCTCTACGACGTTGTGCGCATCGACCACTTCCGCGGCTTCGAGAAGTATTACGCCATTCCCTACGGTGCGGAGACCGCCGAGCACGGCAAGTGGACAAAGGGTCCCGATTACGCGCTCTGGAAGGCTGCCAAGAAGCGCTTCGGTGATGAGATGCCGGTCATCGCGGAGGACCTCGGGAACATCACGCCGGCAGTGGAGAAGCTGCTGCGCCGCACGGGCTTCCCGGGCATGAAAGTCATGCAGTTTGCGTTCGATTCGGGCGCGGACAACCCCTATCTGCCGCACAATTTCACATCACCGAACTGCGTCTGCTACACCGGCACGCACGACAATCACACGCTGCGCGGCTGGGTCAAGGCGAATTCCGGCGCGGTGAACGCCTACACGATGGATTATCTCAATGTGAAAAAGGAAAAGCAGATTCCGAAGGCAATGATCCGTGCGGCGTGGAGCAGCACGGCGCGCATCGCGATCGCGCAGATGCAGGATTTCCTCGATGCACCGCCGTCGGCGCGCATCAACACGCCCTCGACCCTCGGCGGCAACTGGGCATACCGCACGGCGCTCTCTGACTACACCCCGAAGCTCGCCGCGAAGATTCGCCGGCTGAATGCGACCTACGGCAGACTGAATGCCGAGCCGCAGCCCGCAGAGCCCGCTCTGCCTGAGGAGCATGCGGAATCCAGGGAGACAAAGAAGGCGCCCGCAAAGAAGGCGTCCCCGAAGCGTGCTGCTACGAAATGGGCTGCGCAGAAAAAAGAGGCTGACAAATGACAAAGAAACAGATCTTTCGTGCGCTGCAGTACCTGTTTCTGATCACCACCTGTGTGTGCGTGCTGCTGTATGTGTTCCGTGTGATTGAACAAGCGTGGTGGGTGCCCATCCCCGCGCTCTTTTCGGTCGTGTTCGGCGGACTGGCGAGCCGGGCGGAGAAGGAGAAGGAAACAGAGCAGCGTGAGGACCCGCACGAACCATAAAACTGAGCCCCCGTTTGCTTGAAACGGGGGCTCAGTTTGTCGAAAAAGTATTTTTGATGTGCCTGCGGCACAATTTGCGGGACTCTGTCCCCGCGCCCCTGCCCAAGCGAAGCGGTGGGGTACATACCCCTTCGGAATCCATATTTATGTGAATTTTACGATGATGCGTTATTTTTCATCAAAATGGGATTCCAAAGGGACATTGTCCTTTTGGCGGGGTTGGGGTGAGTTTGCTTGTAAACTCATAGCGAAGCGTGCGAGCGCCCCCAATATAATCCGTCGGAGACACATGATTCAGCGCTTTCTTCTTGACAAATCAATGAAATTGCGCTATACTATATTCTGTAGTTTTGCGCTCTAAAATCTACTGAGAGGATGAATCTATATGATGGAAGAACAGATCAAAGCGATCCGGGCGCGCATCGAGGAAGCGGCGGCGGCAGTCACCGACTCCAAGGCGCTCTATCAGCTCCGGAAGCAGTTCCTTGACAACAAAACCGGCGAGATCTCCGCGCTCATGAAGGGCATGCGCGACCTTTCGCCCGAGGAGCGCCCCGCCTTCGGCAAGGTCATCAACGCGCTCAAGGAGTGGGCACTCGAATTCTTCACCGCACAGGACGCCCGTCTCAAGGCAGCCGAGCTGCAGGCGAAGAACGCCGCCGAGCAGATCGACGTGACCATGCCGGCAAAGCCGCATACGGCTGGTGCGCTGCATCCCAACACCCTCACCGCCAATGCCCTGATCGACATTTTCGCGGGCATGGGCTTCACGATCTTTGAGGGTCCCGAGATCGAGAATGACTACTACAACTTCACCGCGCTCAACACCCCGAAGGATCACCCCGCGCGCGACATGCAGGATACCTTCTATGTGTCGCCCGAGCTGCTGCTCCGCACGCAGACCTCCGCGGGACAGATCCGTGTGATGGAGAACACCAAGCCCCCGATCAAGATTCTTTCGCCGGGCAAGGTGTTCCGTTCCGACGACGACGCGACCCATTCGCCGATGTTCTCGCAGATGGAGGGTCTGGTGGTCGACAAGGGCATCACCCTCTGCGACCTGCAGGGCATGCTCGACGTGTTCGCACAGAATATTTTCGGCGCGGATGTCAAGACCCGCCTGCGCCCGTCGTATTTCCCGTTCACCGAGCCCTCTGTCGAGGTCGACGTGAGCTGCTTCTCCTGCGGCGGCAAGGGCTGCCGTCTGTGCAAGGGCACCGGCTGGATCGAGGTGCTCGGCGCGGGCATGGTCAACCGCAAGGTGCTCGAGAACTGCGGCATCGACCCGGATGTCTACACCGGCTTCGCATTCGGCATGGGCATCGAGCGCATCACCATGCTCAAATACGGCATCCCCAATATCAAGATGCTGTTTGAGTCCGACGTGCGCGTATTGTCACAATTTTCTGAGTAAGGATTATTCGAGTTAGGAGTGAGCAGTGAGGAGTGAGGAGTTGTTCCGCTGCTTTCGTTCCTGCTGACAGGGAGGGCTGTTCATGGCTGAAACCGTCAGTATCAAGAGCAAGCAGTTTGCCGTGCGGATCGTCCGCATGTATCAGTATCTCACTGCGAAAAAGCATGAATTTGTGCTTTCCAAGCAGGTTCTTCGCAGCGGCACAAGCATCGGCGCAAATATTGCTGAAGCAGGCTGTGCGATCAGCCGAAAGGAATTCGCGCTGAAAATGCAGATCGCATTCAAGGAATGTGCCGAGACAAAATACTGGCTTGATCTGCTGTATGAAACCGATTATCTGACAGAGGACATGCACCGCTCCATGAGCAAGGACTGCACTGAGCTGTTCAAAATGCTTTCTGCGATCACAAAGACTGTTCACGGCAGTTGAAGCGGCAGAAGCAAAAGTGACGGAACAACTCCTCACTCCTAACTGCTCACTCCTCACTTCTCATTTCTCACTTCTCATTTCTCACTTCTCATTTTACTGAAAGGAACGAAAGAAAAATGTTGATTCCGTTAAGCTGGCTGAAAGAATATGTCGATATTGATATCACGCCGCAGGAGCTGGAAAAACGGCTCTTCGACTGCGGCTTTGAGGTCGAGACGCTGACCGAGGTCGGCGGCGATATCTCCGGCGTGGTCGTCGGGCAGGTACGCTCGCTCGAGCCCATCCCCGAGACCCATCTGCACGTCTGTCAGGTCGACTGCGGCGCGCACGGCACCCTCCAGATCTGCTGCGGCGCCGACAACGTCAAAGCAGGCGGCAAATACCCCGCCGCACTCGTCGGGGCGCAGGTCTATGCGACTGCCCGTGACCATGTCACCGTCGAGGGGCTCATGAAGATCAAAAAGGGCAAATTGAAGGGCTTTGAATCGCAGGGCATGCTCTGCTCCGGCATCGAGATCGGGCTGAACGAGGACCTTTACCCCGGCGCGGACTACTGCGGGCTGCTCGTCCTTCCCGAGGACGCTGAGCCGGGCGCAGACGTCAAGCCGATCGTCGGGCTCGATGACTGGCTCTTCGATATCTCGATCACCGCGAACCGCCCCGACTGCCAGTCGGTGCTCGGCATCGCCAGAGAGGTCGCCGCGGCACTGGGCAAGCCGCTCAAAATGCCCGCAACCGACTTCCGTGCAGACGGCTCGCAGCTCGAGGGCTTCCGCGTCAAGGTCGAGGCGCCCGACCTCTGCCCGCGCTATCAGGCGCACTATGTGAAAAACGTGCAGATCGGGCAGTCGCCCGCGTGGATGCGCCGCCGTCTTGCGCTGGTCGGCATCCGCTCCATTTCCAATATCGTCGATATCACCAACTATGTGCTCAAGGAGATCGGTCAGCCGATGCACGCCTTCGATCTGCGCGACTTAAGCGGCAGACAGATCATTGTGCGTCGCGCGGCAGAGGGCGAGAAAACCGTCACGCTCGACGAGAAGGAATTCGCGCTCAGCCCCGCAAATCTCGTCATCTGTGACGCGGAGAGACCCGTCGCGCTCGCAGGCGTCATGGGCGGGCTCAATTCCGAGATCAAGGACGACACCGCAGACGTCGTCTTCGAGGCGGCAAAATTCATGCGCGACAATGTCCGCAAGACGGCGCGCGCACTCGGTCAGCACTCCGACAGCTCCCAGCGCTTTGAAAAGGGCGTCGACGAATATTCGACCGCACTCGGCATGGCGCGTGCGCTGCACCTGATCGACGAGCTGCACTGCGGCACGGTCACTGCGGCGGCTTACTGCGAGGCGGTCAGTGCAGACCCCGACGCCAAGCGCCCGCTGACGGTCTCCCTCTCCGCGGTCAATGCGCTGCTGGGCATCACCGTCCCGGAGGACGAGGTCATCCGCATTCTCACCAATCTCGATTTTGAGCCGCAGCTTTCCGGCGATGCGCTTTCCGTGCAGATTCCCGCATACCGCGAGGACATCGAAAATGCGCCCGACATCGCCGAGGAGCTCATCCGCATGTACGGCTACGAGCACATCACGCCGACCTTCCTCAAGGCGGCGGCGGTCACGAGCGGCGGCAGAAACGCCGATCAGGCTGCACTGATGAAATTGAAGCGCGTGCTCTGCGCACAGGGGCTCTATGAGGCGGTGCACTACTCCTTCTATTCGCCGAAGGATTTCGACATGATCCGTCTGCCGCAGGACGACCCCCGCAGACAGGCGGTCCGCATTCTCAACCCGATCTCCGAGGACCTCTCGGTCATGCGCACGATGCTGACCCCCTCGATGCTCAATGCGGTCATCCGCAATGTGCGCCGCGGCAACGATGCGGGCAGGCTCTTCGAGGTCGCAAAGACCTATCACAGCGCCGACGAGCACCCGACAGAGCAGCCCGAGGAGCGCGAAGCCCTCGCGATCACGCTCTTTGACGGCGGCAAGGTCGATTTCTTCGACGGCAAGGCGGTCACCGAGGCACTCGCGGAGGCATTCCGCCTGACCTTCACCTACAGAAAGCCCGAAAGCCCGGAGAAATATCCGTTCCTGCACCCGGGCATGAGCGCCGTGATCTCCCTTGACGGCAAGGAGATCGGCTTCTGCGGCATGCTCGCACACGACCTGACCGACGACCTGATCCCCGAGCACTGTGCCTTCCTTGCAGAGCTCGACCTGACCGCGCTGCGTCCGTATCTGCGCGGCGAGCTGCAGTTTGCGCCGCTGCCGAAATTCCCGGTCGAAAAGCGCGATATCGCACTGCTCGTCAGCGAGGAGGTGCTCTGCGCCGACCTCGAGGCGGCAATGCACGAGGCATGCAAGGCGCTCGATTCCGTCCGGCTGTTTGACGTCTACAAGGGCAAGCAGATCGCGGCGGGCAAGCAGTCGCTCGCGTTCACGCTGACCTTCCGTTCGGACGATCACGCGCTGACCGACGCTGAGGTCGATCAGTTCGTTGCAAAAATCCTAAAGCAGCTCGGCAGGAGATTTGAGGCGGAGCAGCGGTAAATCCGCGCCGCCCCCGCATGAAAGGAGAATGTGTTATGAAGGCAACATCCGCAGAGGCAGCAAAGATTCTGCGCCAGCTCCGCGACGAGCTCAGCGCCGTCCTGCACCGCGAGGCGAACACCCGCAGCTTTCTGGCTGCGCTCGGCGAGGACGTCGAGTCGGCGCGCCCGGAATATGACTATGCCGAAGCACAGGCTGCGATCCTCGTGCTGGAGGAGAAGATCAGAAAGGTCAAGCACGCGATCAATGTCTTCAACACCGTAACGCAGGTGCCGGGCTTCGATATGACGATCGACGAGATGCTGGTCTATCTGCCGCAGCTCTCCGAGCGTGTCAGCAAGCTCGCCGCGATGAAGGACGCACTGCCCAAGGCGCGCGAGAGCACCGGCTATTCGCGCACGGGCAATGTGATCGACTACCGCTACGCAAACTACGACATCAGGCAGGCGCAGGCGGATTACACCGCCGCCGCGGAGCTGCTCGCAAGGGCACAGACCGCGCTCGATCTGGTCAACAGCACCGCGCAGCTGGAGCTGCCGGTCTGAGCGTTTTCCGTTCGCGGCAGAGCATTTTGCACGAAAGTGCAGTATGATGAAAAAACAGGGTACTGTCCAATGTAAAAAGTATTCCGTTATTCATTTTTGTTATCGTTCAGCGTATCTGTCCAATGTAAGAGCAATCTCTGAAATGAACGCAGAGCGAATGCTCAACCGCACTGCCGCGGAGAAAGCCTGCGCCCCGGCAGCCTGCAGGCACGGTTTCACGGGCTGCCGCATGAAAAATGCAACCGGAGTGAGGGTTCTTCCTTCGCTCCGGTTTTATTTGTTTTTCCGCGCTTCCAATCCATCCGCGAAGCGGATACCGCTGTTATTCTTTCTTCTTTTCCCCCGCCTCACTTCTGACTGACCCTCAACAGCAGGCGCGCAAGGTGTCGGAACAACTTCTCACTCCTCACTGCTCACTCCTGACTTGACCACCTCACTCCGCACTTCTCATTTCGCCCTTCTCTCCGGTCGCTTTCAGAAGAATCTGCACACTCTTCATATCGCCCCAGAGGTTCGGGATCAGCACACCGCACTGCATCAGATAGGCGCCGGTGTGCACATATTCCTTCCCGCAGAGCGTATAGCGATACGCTGTCTCCGGGTCGAGCCCTGCGAGCGTCACGCGCCGCGATTTCATGTTCGGCTCGGCTGTGATCTGCACAAAGGTGAACAGTGCCTCCCTGCCGTCGGGCGAAACATACATCCACGCATCAAAATCCGCGAAGGACTGCGCCGCAAATCCCGACGGCGCAAAGGGGTCGCCGAGCCGGTAGAGCCGCCCGCTGCGCACCAGATGCGCGATCTCCTTATAGCGGGCGATCTGCGCGGGAATCTGCGCCTTTTCCTCGTCGGAGAGCTGCCGCACGTCGAGCTCATAGCCGAAGGTGCCGTTCATCGCGACATGTGCGCGCGTCTCAAAGGGCGTATTGCGCCCCGTCGCGTGATTCGGGCAGACGCTGACATGCGCGCCGATCGCGGAGGGCGGCATAAAGAGCGACGCGCCGTACTGGATGCGCAGGCGCTCCTTCGCGTCGGTGTCATCGGAAGCCCAGATCTGCGGGGAATAATAGAGCAGCCCCGGGTCAAACCGCGCACCGCCGCCCGAGCAGCTCTCGAGCAGGATATCGGGGTATTCGGTCACGAGCCGCTCCATCAGCGCATAGACGCCGAGGACATAGCCGTGCCAGAGCGTGCGCCGCGGGACCTCGGTCAGCTGGCGGTTCATATCCCACTTGATATACGAGACCGGCGCAGAATCGAGGATGCGCTTCATCTGTGCCCAGACCGCCTCGCGCACCTCCTCTCGGGAATAATCGAGCACATACTGCGCGCGCGACTGCGTCCGGTCGGTGCCCGGCGTGCCGATCGCGTAGTCGGGGTGTGCGCGGAAGAGGTCGCTGTCCGGCGAGATCATTTCCGGCTCAAACCAGAGCCCGAATTTCATACCCTTCGCCGTAATGTGATCGGTCAGCGGCTTCAAGCCCCCGGGCAGCTTGCGCGGATCGGGCGTCCAGTCGCCGAGCGAGCAGTTGTCGCTGTCGCGGTGTCCGAACCAGCCGTCGTCGAGCACAAAGAGCCCGATGCCGAGCGCGGCGGCTTCGTCCGCGATGGCTTTGAGCTTTTCGAGGTCGAAGTCGAAATAGGTCGCCTCCCAGTTGTTGATGAGCACGGGGCGGTCGCGGTCGCGCCACGGCGAGCGGATCAGGTGCGTCATCCAGAGCTGATGATAGGTGCGCGACATGCCGCCCAGACCCGTTTCGCTGTAGACCAGCGCCGTCTCGGGCGCGTCAAACACCGCACCGGGCGGCAGCTCCCATGCAAAATCCTCGGGCTGAATGCCGATCTGCGCTCTGGTCTGGCAGAACTGCGTCAGCTCTGCCTGCAGCATGAAGTTGCCCGAATAGATCAGCGAAAAACCGAAAGCCTGCCCGCTCTCCTCGGTCGTCTGCGGGCGCAGCAGCGCAAAAAACGGGCTGTACTGGTGCGAGGATTCTCCGCGCAGGCTGTCCAGACGCTGCTTGCCGTGCATCAGCGGACGCCGCTGCACCTGCCGCTCGCGCGCCCATGAGCCGTAGAGCGTCAGCATCTCGAAGCGGTCGTCGTCGAGATCGACCGAGGCGGAGAGCACGCGCGTCAGCGTGATCGGCTCCGTGCCTGCATTCTCGCAGGAGGCGCTGCGGATGACCGCATCGAGCCCTTCAAACACGGTGTAATACAGCGTCACGCGCAGCCCGGAATATTTATCCTGCATCGTGACCGCAAGCGTCTCCGCGCCCTCGCCCCATGTGTGCGGAAGCCCCGCGGGCGCGTGCTTGCCCCTGAAAATCCGGTGGCTGACATAGCGCAGCGCACAGACCCGCACGCCCGATGCCGTCTCCATGCCGAAGGCTGCCTCGCGGTAGTCGCCGGTGCCGGAGACCGGATATTCAAACGGCGCACAGTCCATGAAGCTCGCCCGCTCGCGCTCGTTTTCCGTCGGCACAAACGGCGGCTCCTGCAGCCGCAGCAGCGCGGTCATATCCTGCGGTGCGATGCGCTTTCCCCAGTAGACATGGCAGAGAAAGCCGTCGTCGGCAAGCGCCGCGACATAGCTCGCGTGCGGTGTGTCCAGCTGAAACTGTCTTGCTTCTTCCAGATATGTGATCATGCTGTTCCCCCTGTTTCAGATCGGAATTGTCCGGTTGCTCCCTCTATTATAGCAGAACGGCGGCAGGATTGCAAGAGAAAGCGGTCTTTTCCGCGAAAATCTCTTGACATTTTTGCCGAAATATGATAGACTTTAGGTATCACATTCATGTGAAAAATCTAAAAGGAGGACAACAGGCATGGCAACATATCGCTGTAAGGTTTGCGGGAAGGTATTCGAGGTTGAGGACGGCGTGACGCCGGTCTGCCCGGTCTGCAAGCAGTCGGGAGACAAGCTCGAGCTCGTCGAGGACAAGCCCGCAGCAGCATCCAATCCCTACGCCGGCACGCAGACCGAGAAGAATCTGCAGGCAGCATTCGCAGGCGAATCGCAGGCGAGAAACAAGTATACCTATTTCGCATCCGTCGCAAAGAAGGAGGGCTTCGAGCAGATCGCCGCGATCTTCCTCCAGACCGCCGACAATGAGCGCGAGCACGCGAAGATCTGGTTCAAGGAGCTCGGCGGCATCGGCAAGACCGCACAGAACCTCGCTGCCGCCGCAGACGGCGAGAACTTCGAGTGGACCGATATGTACGAGGATTTCGCAAAGACCGCCGAGGCAGAGGGCTTCGCGGCACTTGCGGCGAAATTCCGCATGGTCGGTGCGATCGAGAAGCACCACGAGGAGCGCTACCGCGCACTGCTGAAGAACCTCGAGGCACAGGAGGTCTTCAAAAAGAGCACCGTCAAGGTGTGGGAGTGCCGCAACTGCGGACATATCGTCGTCGGCACGGATGCCCCGGAGGTCTGCCCGGTCTGCCAGCACCCGCAGAGCTTCTTTGAGGTTCACGCCGAGAATTACTGATCCCGACAAATCCCCTCTGTGCCTCGTGCGCAGAGGGGATTTGTGGACAGGCTGAAGGAGCGGCTGTGTATGCAGCCGCTCCTTGGCTTTTCGACTCCGTTTCGCTTCCGGAATAGTGTTCGTCGGTGATATCTTATCTAAAGATTGAGCAGTCTATTGAAGACTACTGCATATTCTGATGATTATTTAGAGTCTGGCTAATGTCGTAGTGGAAACCTGCTCCCCCCAGTAATATTAAGCAACTCAACGGAATAGTCTCCGCTAATTTTGATCCAAGTGTTTGGTCTGTATTAAATAAACATTGAGCAATTAAAAAAAACAAAGAAGTTGAGGGCGCACCCATCGGAACGCCCTCACGGTTCATGGCACAAGATGACTAAGAAATCATGCGGAACTATACTTGCGTTTTTCAGGAAAACGCCGTATAATAAAGCTAATAGTGAGATGTGTTTCTCTCAAAGAATGATGTCGCAGTCTTTACCGTCCAGCGGTGTGATGAAGACCATTTCCTCTGGCTTCAGTTCCTTCTGCATGACATACATCTCAACTTTTGTCACAGGCGGGTCAAACTTAATTCTCGGTTCAGTCGGGAAATCGCCTTTGATGATGCGTTCGTAAAGCGGCTTGATGAACGATCTCCAGTCCTCCAGATACTCGTCATCTTCACTCATATCCTCTTCCAACACGCTCATTCCGTCTCCACCATAGAAAAGCTGAAGCGCTGTGCTAAGTGTGCATGCTGGATTTTTGAGTATTTCGGTTGGTATGTCGAATTCATCGTCCCAGTTGTAGTTGAATGCACACAAGTATAGTGTTTCAGGGTCGGTGCAAGAACGAACATATTTGACGGTTTGGGCGACTGTCCATCTGTACTTAATGTTTTTTACTGCAACTTGATCCATTTTAATCCTCCTTTTAACCTAATGCATTATATCTTCTTTCCCACATATCAAGGGTGGGAGCGCGGGGGCAGCGCCCCCGCAAAAAAACGCAGACACATATCACGATCCTGTTACTCCCATTTCACGCGCAGCATCCGCAGCGTGCGGACGTCCGGCACACCGGCGTAGAATTTGTCGAGCACCTGCCGGAACACCGGAATCTCCGGGTCCGCGACCGCAAACAGCGTCATGCTCGAGCAGATCTTCAGGTCGTCGGGATAGCCGGCGATCTGCGTGATATCGCCCGTGCAGGCGAGCAGCGCCTCGGATATTTCGATCAGCCTTGCGCGGAGCGTCGGCTCCTGCAGATAGGCGCGCGCCTCCCCGATGCCGCTGATGCCGTAATCGCAGGCAGGCGGCGACGACCCGAGCCCCTTGAGCTGCGGGAACACATACCAGATCCAGTGCGAATATTTGCTGCCCGCCCTGATCTCCTCAAGCGCCGCGGAATAGGGCGCAGTCACCGCATAGGGCAGACCGTGCGCCTGCGCATCGAGAAACCGCTGTAAATTGAAGCTGTCCGCCATGTTTACCGCTCCTTCCCGGTCATTGCAGCAGACGGCTGAAAAAGTCCGAGCCGTTGCGCGCGTCAAATTTTTCTGCCAGCTCCCCCGCGGACGCTCTGCATCCGGCGGCGCGCGCTGCGATATCGCCGTCGGGGAGCGTCAGCCCCGCTGCCTGTGCCGCGGTCAGCAGCCGCCATGCGCCGAGATCGAACCAGAAGCACAGGAACGGATTGCGCGAGCCCTCGCGAATCTCCGCGTGTCTGCGGTAAAACTGCAGCCCTGCGGCGGGGTCGTTCACCGCGTCATAGCGCATCAGCAGCCCGATCTGCTCCAGACGCATGCGCTGCCCCTCACAGAGCGGACGGTCCAGCGCCGCCCAGTGTGCCGCGTCGGTCAGATCGCCGCGGGAGAGCGCATCCTCGAGCAGATAGCCGTAGGTCGTCGCGGGGACCTCCCCGCCGGTCAGGTGCTGCGAGAAAATGCGCTCCGCCGCCTGCATTGCGCCGTCGCGGTCGCCGAGCACCAGCCGCCAGCGCATGATCGAATCGCAGGCATCCGCTTCGCCGTCCGACATTTCGTCCTCGGGCGCGCGCAGAAAATCCTCAAAATCCAGACGCAGCCTTGCGCGGTCGAAAAAGCTGTAGAAGATCGCGCGCTTTTCGTAGAGGGGTCTGAGCGAGAAGCCGTTCAGCGTCAGCTCCCGGCGGAATTCGGAGAACCAGCGCAGAATCTGCGGCTTGTCGATCTGCCAGAACTCCGGCGCCGCCTCGACGATCCATTTGAACATCCAGAGCGTGCCGCGGGTATTCTGCGCGGCGAGCTCCGGGTTTGCCTTTGTCAGCGCGAGATACTGCGGGAAATCGACCAGCGCCTGATAGCGGTCGCCGCTGAACACCGATTCGCGGATCAGATCGCTGTGAAACTGCATCGACCAAAGCGGATCGCCGGCGAGGTCTGCCTGCGCGATCGCCGCCCGGATCGCACGCATACGCGGGTCGCCCGGCTGCAGCCTGCGATAGTCGTCGCGCAGTGCTTCGGGATCATACATTGTACCGTCACATCCTTTGCCGTAAAGCGAGAAATGAGAAGTGAGAAATGAATGCGTACAGGGAGCAGGGAGGAGGTAGGAGGGAGCAGGGAGGAGGGCGAGTTAGAAGTTAGGAGTGAGGAGGGAGGAATTGTTCCGTCACTTCTGATGCTGACTGAGAGAAGCATGGGGAGTATCGACCCATAAGAAGGCGCGCCAGCGCCGTGTGTTACGCGAAACTGGGAGAAGGTGCCAAACGGCGTCCGGAGGAAATCGCCAGCCCGGGCTCCGGGCGGGGGCTGCCCCGCCTCCGGGCTGAGGAGTTGTTCCGTCACTTCTGACGCTGATTGAGAGAAGCATTGGGAGTATCGACCCATAAGAAGGCGTGACAGCGCCGTGTGTTACGCGAAACTGGGAGAAGGTGCCAAACGGCGCCCGGAGGAAATCGCCAGCCCGGGCTCCGGGCTGAGGAATTGTTCCGTCACTTCTGACGCTGCTTGAGAGAATCATGGGGGGTATCGGCCCAGAAGAAGGCGCGCCAGCGCTGTGTGTTACGCGAAACTGGGAGAAGGTGCCAAAC
>JAEEGL015698659.1_pt1 | contig 14119 bp, 14 predicted proteins | sample 9134231 | NCBI WGS metagenome assembly JAEEGL01 (sample SAMN16246548, study PRJNA631951) | gut metagenome | biome: gut microbiome; feature: rumen; material: fiber-attached | host: Bos | place: Iran: Karaj | collected 2018-10 | reverse complement strand
CCGGTTTAATTGCTTTTCTTCCCTAAACATTGTCATCTGTACAGGCTCACTGTCATAAGCAAGTATATTCTATTCTTTTACATGCTCAACTATATCAATAATATATCCGGATGGCGAAACAAGATATGCATACTTACTGCTTGCTGTAGTGCTCGGAGCAAACCCTTTTGACTGCCTAAATCCTTTTGATATAAAGAATTCATAAGCCTCATCATAATTGTCCACATTTATCCTAATTGTAGTGAATTCCTTCGGTATAGAAGGAACCTCAACTATGTCGATGTGAAAGCCGTTTGCATCCTTCATACGATGAGCGGAAAACTCCACATCAACATTTTCTGCCTTATTGTGTGTCTGCTCAAATCCCAGTTCCTCAAAGAGCTTTATGATCGGTTGCGGATCTTTTGTAATAATTTGTGGATTAAAAGAAGTTATTTTCATTCTGTTTTTCCTTTCTTCCAAGTATAAATTGGAATGTGCTGTGTTTAAACTTACCTCCTAGTCAACCTGAGGAACCGTCCCCCGGTTTATAGCGGTTTTTTCTCTAAAGCATAGAATAGCGAATTTCATCGGAAATTCGGTATTCGTACTGGACCAGTCTCTGCTGAAAGCAGAGGCGTGTCATGCGGAACGCATGATTTCTGACTTTTTTTGTCCTCCTTCTCCGGGCTACCGGTCCGGTTCCTTTTCACAATTATAAATAAACCACTGACCGTCACAGAAACGTCACAGACATTTTCCTAGCAGATATGCTTCCTCCGAGTACCGTCTGCTCCGAAACATTTCATATTCTGTTTTTATTCTTTAATACAGTCTTAGTATATCACGAAAGATGGAAACGTAAAAGATAACGCAGTGAATATTCAGGTATTCAGGGAATATTCTTCATTTCTCAGATTTCAAAATGTCATACACTTCTCCCGGTGTTTCGGCAAAAACAACGGCTCCTTTTGATATCAGGAAATCCTTGTCTCTGAATCCCCAAAGGACTGAAATACAAGGCAGACCCGCGTTAAGAGCTGTCTGATAATCCACTTCTGAATCCCCTATATATACGGCATCCTCTTTTTCGCTGCACAACTCATCAAGAGCTGCAAGTACTGTATCCGGAGCAGGTTTTCTTTTTATACCCGGCTTCTCTCCGATTGCAACGTCCACGTATTCTGAAAAGAACCTTTCATTTAATTCTTTGACTGCAGAATCAATCTTGTTGGACACGATAGCCATTTTGTATCCTTTGGCTTTTAAACGGCTCATAAGATCTGTGATGCCTTCGTAGGGTTTTGTTCTGTCAAGGCAGTGCTCGTTGTAATGTTCTCTGAATATCGGAAGCATCTTCTCTATTACTTCTTCCTTTGTTCCCTCAGGCACAGCACACTTAAGGGCATATTTAATCCCGTTTCCAAAGAATTTTCTGTACTCTTCTTCGGAATGTTCAGGCATACCAAATTTTGAAAGCACATAATTGACAGAGACCGTGAGATCTTCCAAAGTATTGAGAACGGTCCCGTCCATGTCAAATATGATAGTATTTATAGAAGTAAGCTTTCCCTTGCTCATGTTTTTTTCTTTCATAAATAAACTGTCGATTCTGATGTGATAGTTTTATTCTGTTTTGCCATATTTATCTTTGACCTGTTTTTCTGTGGAAGATAGAAAGTGGTTTCATGAAGATGAATAGGAGCTCTGACCTGCATCCATTACCGCATCAATTATCAAAATGACTGCAATTAACGAAATCTCTTCATATGTATCAAGTATATCAAGTTCGTAGCTGTCACCCCAACTCATCCAAACCTTGTGTACACGGGCAATTTCCCTTCCTCCTTCTATGATCGCATAGTCATGCGCCAGAAAATCTCCCTCAACTGTCCACCCTTTGCCAAAGATGTCATATCTGGGTTTCAGAAAAGTAAATTCCTTAAGTACCTCCGCTATCTTTTCACCATTGACATATACATAAAAGCGGGGCATAAGTGACAACAGCTTCTGCTGTACAAATGCAACCTCTTCTCCGCTTATATCATATACATGCAGCTTTTTGCCGAGAGTAAACACCTCACCTTCAACCCGGTATCTTTCTTCTCCATTTTCATCCATTATGTTGAATTTGGCTCCGATTGAAAAAACTTTCTGCCTGATATACAGTTTCACTGGTTTGTTTTCTCCTTATTTTCCCCTTTAATTAAATTTAGGTAATAATTTACAATACTCTTCATAACTGATGTACACGCCGCCCATGCTTTCCAAATGATCTGTATGGAACTGACAGTCGATCATATTATAATCATGTTCCTTAAGTATTTGTGCCAGAGCTATAAGAGCCAGTTTGGAACCATTTTCCATATCCGAATACATACTTTCACCAAAAAAGCAATGTCCCAGATTAACACCATACAGTCCACCTGCAGGAAGTCCATCCACATATGATTCTATACTGAAGGCAAATCCTGCATCATGCAGTCTGCAATATGCCTCCTCCATATCATCAGATATCCAGGTTCCTCCCGGTTTGGATTCTCTCTTTATTCGACACTTATGTATTGTATGGACAAAGTCATGATCAATGCGGTATTCCACATGATGCTTACGCATATACTTTTTCATAGAACGAGAAACATGTATTTCGGACGGACGTATTATGAAGCGTTCCATCGGACACCACCACATGATAGGTTGATCCGCGTTGTACCAGGGAAATATTCCGTTTGAATATGCTAAAAGAAGCCTGTCAATACTTAGATCACCCCCGACGGCTAATAATCCGTCGGGTTCTCCTAATTCAGGCAGAGGAAAATATATTTTATCTTGTTCCAACTGAAAGACCGACATAATATCATTCCAACAATTATCCGATCGTTATGATCGTTCACTCTTTTTGATCATCACCGCTATCGATAACTTCAGCTCCGGTTCCAGATGAATAGTTCTTTGTCATGAATTTCTGTATCCTTTTTTTGGTGTTTGTCAGAAGTATTATTCCTATTATCAGGAACACTATAACAAATGCGAAATAGGTGGTAACACTATATTCACGAACCCATATCTTTCCCATAACCTCTATATTGTCTCCGACTCCCGGAAGAGTTGATTCCACTGTACTGGTTAAGTGAATATTACTTGCTGTATGTTCACTTCCGGCATTGTCTTTGTATGTGACGCTGACACGTTCGTGATATTTGGTTCTTCCGTTTTTACCATGGGTCCTTGAAGTTGAAGTGATACCTGTTATCGATGCAGTATAGTGTGTTGTTTTGGCAGCTATCACTATAGTAAGTGCTGATGCTAAAATAAAAACAATACCGAGAATGATTGAGATACGTCTTACTTTATTAATATCGTTCATAACCTGTCCCCCTTCAAAAATGAATTAACGGTTCCTCTTAACGGAATTGTATCATATACTAAGCCTGTAGGTCTATATTTCAATCACAGTATATGTATCTCGTATCTTTTAGATTCATAAAGAGCCTTATCCTCTGTTGTGTTTTTTCCATATTGGCTCCTTATGAAAATCAGGTTTTACGATTTGTAAATACAGATGCGTTTTTTCTTTTCCTTCTTTTCGATATACAATTCCTCATCTGCTTTCGTAAGTACCTGTTCAAATTCAACGGTATCATCAATGACAAACTCATGTACTCCTATACTTATATTCACATAATACGGTTTATCACTTTGATCGTTGAACTCTTTCATGGACTTCTGTATCCTGTCCTTGATCTTATCTGTACAGCTTTCCTGAGTTATTATCGCAAACGCAGCGAATTCGTCTCCTCCCATTCTTCCGACCACATCAGAACTGCGGAAAGACTCCGATAGTACTCTGGCGATCGTTTTGATCGAATAATCACCTTCATCATGACCAAACTCATCATTCACAAGCTTCAGATTATCCATATCCGCATAGATTGCCACCGCTTTCTTTCCACTGTTCTCGGGATTTTTTAAAATCTCACGGATCATCATAAAAAAACCTCTCCTGTTTGCCACACCGGTCATGGGATCAAGACGACTCATCTCATCCAGCATTTTATTTGCTTCAACTGATTTGGCAAGATTTACCTCCAATTGCTTCTTGATCTCTCTCTGTTCCTTTATAATACTGATCGCTTCCATTGACACACTGATCTGACAAGCAACCTGCTGTGCATATTTAAAAGCATCAAATTCTGTTTCAATGAGCAGCAAACCGTACTGAACTTCTCCAGAAAACAACGGCAGAACCAATATATCAAAGCGGCGGTCTTTTGGCATATATTTGTCAGAGAAAACTTCTTTGCAATCTATTTTACCATCCAATTCCGAATACAACTTAACCGTATCATGATCGTAGTTTCCCTTTATGTACAGCTTCTTTGGCATACTCCATTTGCTCCCGCCGTCATTGACAATACCATTTTCATACATATAAATACTGGCAGATGCATATCCCATAAGCTGAAGCTTAGTGATAACCGTCTCATATCTTTTTGACTCATCCTGAAACTGCCTCAGCAGCATATCTCTTGTAATATTTCCAAGTATCGTTTCGTTTGTCTTGTTTTGCTCAATACTCAGCAGAGCTCTGGCTCTGACACTACTTGTATATCGTTCTCTCAGAATTGTAATTATCTCTGTCAGCCTGATGCATTGTGTGACATCACTGACTCTCCTGCTGATATACCGATACAGGATCTGATCGATCAAAAACAGATTCTCTAAATTGATATAACCCCTCTCATTTAACCGGATATATTTTCTGTACTCCTCATCTAATGTACTCTCATCTATCCTTAAGGTACCATCCGGCCGGACCATTTTAAAGTAGTATTCAAAATACCCTTTAATAATACCGGTAACATAGTCTTTCTCCGTAGGATCATAGAAAAAGTCAAAATACTCCGCTATCACCTCCTGCACTAAAAAACCGGTAATATCTTCTCCTGATCTCTGTTCGATATTTTCAGTTATACGCGTTGCAATATTGCCGGAATCACATCCGCATGATCCCCTTACCACTAATCTGGAAGCAATCTGTTCATCCATGTACCTGCCGTCTATCAGATCCTCACACGCCATCACTGCCCGATACCCCATTTCCTTAGAATCGACTTTGGCAGATGTAAGGTGGGGATCCATCATAATACAAAAACGCGAATCATCAAATCCAGTGATAAGTATATCCTCCCCGGGAGTTAAATTCATATTCTTAAGAGCCGTATAACCACTGGCGGCCATCTGGTCATTGGCATACACTATCGCTTCTATCCCCGGATTGGACTTGATCAGTTCTTCCGTTACTTCCGGATAAAACTCCGTAAAATCTCCATAAGTTATCAACTTTTCGCTGTCATCAAGCCCATATTCTTTTACTGCTTCCCGATATGCATCCAACCGTTCATTTGCATCCTGATTCGTCTTCGGTCCGCTGACGAATCCTACTTTTTTGCATCCATGGATCAACGAAAGATGCTGTACCGCCTCCTTAATTCCTGTTTTGTTGTCAATTGTAATGCTATGATATCCCTTCTCTGTTCCGGCCAGAAGAATAATGGGAACATCTCCGCATCCCTTAAGGAAGTTTCTTTTTTGCTTAGGCTCAAGCAGCGAGGTGATAACCCCGTATTCCATTATCACAGCATCAAACGACTGCAGTTTCAGACAATTGTACAGAGAATTATATTGGTAATTATATCGAAACCATGCTTCATCATTTGCCCTGAGCTTCTCATTTATGATCCCTCCGGGTAAAATAAACAGGTTTGAATCGGTTTTAGCGGCAGCATTCAAAGCTCCTTCACAGATGGCAACGGATATTTCAGCATCCAGCATTCCGACACATAATGCAATATTCAATCTCTTTTTCATGATAATCTTCCTTTTAACTATGAATGCTATGATATGGCTTCAAGCATATCCTGCGGATTATCAGCCGCCTTTACTTTATCCATCGCTTTAACTATATACCCCTTTTCGTCAATCAGATATGTAGTTCTTACTATGCCCATGGATACCTTCCCATAATTTTTCTTTTCCTTCCAGACATCATACGCCTTGATAACATTTAGTTCCGTATCTGAAAGCAGGGTAAACGGAAGGCCATGATTTTCTTCGAATTTCTTATGTGATGCCACAGAATCTTTACTTACGCCCAGTATCACGGCACCTTTTTCCTTAAACTGCGGATATCTGTCAGCAAATCCGCACGCCTGCTTTGTACAACCGGAGGTATTATCTTTAGGATAAAAATATAATATCACTTTCTTACCGAGATAATCAGATAATGAATGAATATCCCCGTTTTGATCCGGTAATGAAAAATCAGGTGCTTTTGTACCTATTTCGATCATATGCTTTATCTCCTCTCTTTTCATCAATCTTCCTGCACTTCTCACCTTATCAGTTACTGATCCGTTTTTATTATCGTATATTATTTCTTCCCAGTAAAGACCCTTATATGATAAATGAGTCAGGAGAAAGATCTCCTGACTCACTCTGTCTTATTTACTTATTTACTTGTTTGCATTCAGAAAGTCATACAACTTCATCTGTAGTACCGTCACTCTTTACAATCTCAAGCTTGCACCCGAAACCGAATGCAGCTATGGTGCCTGCTATCAGTGCCCATGGAGCTGTCGCCACACCAATGATGCCTCCTATAATTCCCACATTTACAGGAACCTTAAGGATAATCTCATCATTCTTACGTATCTGGATCCTGTCAACATTGCCCTCTTTAACCCTGGCCTTAAGTTTTTCGACGGTATCCTTGATCTCATCACTTACACTGGAACCGTTCTGTGCCAGGCTTTCTATAGCCTTATCAAGATCTCCCTCCGCCTTTACAAGTGCTTCCTTGGCTGTGTAGTAATCCACACCCGCCAGTTCCATTAACTTTTCAACATCTTCCAACCTGATTTCCATGATACTTTCCCTCCTTTTTCTCCTTATATTAAACATTTACTATTCCATATCAGACTCTCTCCAACATACCTGCAAGACCCGCAACTATCAGTATAGGAAATGCCAGATATAAGAGCCCTCCGAATATCATCATCAGCACAATGGCAGGAAGAAGTATAAGATATGCGACAATTTTAAAAATCCCCCAACCAACCCTGATCGCAAATCCGATCATCTTTCCAAATACCACAAAAAACAGGATCATCATTATCATCGTTAACATTATTCATCACTCCTTCTTTTGCCATAAGGCGACGGATTACTTATAACACTTTTTATGATCTGTTTATGCTTCCGATCACTGACCTTATGGTTATATTATAATGCTGTTTCCTAAGTTTATTTATATCTTTTTTAGAAAATTGAGGCATTATATATTGCTGAAAAAGCAAATATAATAATCTCTCTTATCTTTCAACGATATGAAGTTTACAATGGAAGAATTAATGCATCTTTGAAGGAAGATTAAAATCAGATTAATATTTGTTGCTTTCAAAATCTTTATCAACAACAGATTTTCCAAGCCATTTTTTCTTATACCAGTAGTACATAACGATGATACCGCGAATACATTCATCTGTGGCAGTTCCCATAAATATTCCCGCAACGCCCATTCCCAGTACAACACCTGCCATATATCCGGTCGTAAGCCCCAGTCCCCAGTTAAGCAGCAACCCCATGATAAGAGGGAATATGTACGCCCCTGCAGCCTTAAGACTGCTTACAAAAGTCATATTGAGACATCTTCCCGTTTCAACAAATATATCCACGATCATTATCATCTGACCAAGCAATATGACATGTTCGTTCGCGGTAAAAAACCGTAGCGTATAACGGCAAAGAAGCGCATTGACTGAAGCCAATGCTATCGTAATAGGCAATGATGTCCGAAGTGTCTTAAATACCCTCTTATATGCCTCGTCCGATTTACCGGCACCTACAAGATGTCCCGTTATGATCTGCGTCGACATTGCACAGGCATTGGAAAAGATCATTGCAAATGCAATAAGAGAATTGCAATAAGCTCTTGCATTTACCGCATCATTTCCCATTCCGTTTACAAAAGAAAGAAGAGTTGTCTGATATAGGTTATATGTAAGGTTCTCACCTGCCGTAGGCAAACCGATCTTTATCATCTTGGCAAGCAGCTTACCGGGAAAAGGTATCAGATAACGAAGCGAGAATCTTCCGGTCTTTGTTGCATAGAAAAAGATTATCAGTGAAACCACTGCTAAAAATCTGGCTGTAACAGTCGCTATTGCAACTCCGGCTACTCCAAGATTAAGATAATTCAATGGTCCGTACAGGAACAGATAATTACCGGCTATATTGATTATGTTTATGGAGAATGTAACCCACATTCCGATCCTGGTATATCCGTTACACCTCAGTATCTGAAGCATTACGTTGAATACCGCAGTAAGAAAGCCTCCGCCTCCTACAATGTATATATAAATCATAGAATAAGGACGCATCTGTGGTGATACATGAAGAAAATCCATTATCAACGGATTTGCGGCACAAAAAACACCACTGAGTGTAATTCCGATAACAAAGTTAACTACAATTGCAAGTGTATAGATCATGTTCATCCTGTCATACAGTCGTGCTCCAAGGTATTGAGCAACAACAACACTCGTAGCTGTAGCTATAACATTGAAAAGTATGTTCATCATGAACATTATCGTATTTGCGTTGCCGACAGCACCCACTGCATACTCGTCAAAATGGCTCAACATAAGAGTATCCACATTGTTGAGCATAGTATTAAGGAGGAGCTCAAGAAACATAGGTCCTGCCAGCATAAGCAGCGGTGTTTTTTCATCTATAACTATTGTTGATCCTTTATCCATTGAACGACCTTTTATATCTGCAAAAAGGCAGAATCTGTCTTCCTGCTTCTGCTTTATGGTATATGCATTTTATCATGTTTTGGCGTAATTAAACAGTAAGTTTATCACAAAATACTTCTTTCCCGGTTTATGTGGAATGAAAAACTTATAATAAAACCGAAACCGGTATCTTATAAAGCTTATAAGCACATAACAATGACCCCTAAACTCTATCGGATACCGGTTCCGGACTTGCAAAAATAATATATTGTAACTACATATTGTTATTATCAAGAAATGTGTTAAGATCTTCAAGCGGAATAGTTGAAATATAATAATTTGGATTACCCGAATATTCATATTTCTTACGAAGAAAATCCCATTGCTCTTTGGTGAAGACCCTTTTTTTGTTATTCTTGTCAGTAAACTCTACACTTCCGTCAGAATTCTTAATAAAACTGCCTGTAGCATCACCTCCGTTTATCTGTGCCAAAGATTCATCATTTAACGCATTTTTTGATTTGTCCATTTCTGAAATCCTCCTTTAAATTCTGTTCTTCATAATGAATAAGGTTAGTTACGTTTACTATAGTTTATACGATTATTTTACGTTTATGGCAATACCTTATATTCATTTTTGCCATTTTAAAAATATATTGGTTTATTACAGAATTCTATTATTTTGCTTCTGTCATTTATGCAATCAATATTGACAATAAAAGAGCTGAAATCATATAATTACAGTAAGATATTCTTTTATTTGTTATATTACACTAAAACGGAGGTCTAGCTTACTATGGAAACACACAAAAGAAAATCTCTAAAGAAAACTTTGCTAAGCAAGATAATAATCTGTGTAGCGATCATTATTGTTATCATCACACAGATAAGTATCAAGCTGGCTTCTGACAACATTCAGTCTCTTACGAATAATATATTGGCAAGAGAGTCGGCAACCTATGCCGGAGATATCCAAAGCTGGTGGAGCGGCGTCTGTGAAAGAGTTGGTCAGACAGCTGATATCATGAGAAATACTCCGGAGCTGTCATATGATGATGCTCTGGCCATGCTGCTTAAGCTTACCGAACTTGATCCGGATTCTCAGGATATCTACCTTGCATACGGTGATACCGGCAAGTTCCTTGACGGTTCCGGTTGGGTTCCGGATGATACATTTGTATTTACCGACAGACCATGGTATACGGGTGCCATTCAGCAAAACGGCGAGATATTCTCTTCTGAGCCTTATCTGGATGCATCCACAGGAAAAACATGTCTTGCCTGTTCTATAAATATTGAAGGCGGTACGGTACTTTCCAGTGATATTAATTTCGATAAAGTTGCAGAAAAATTATCAGGATTTGCTTCTATTTCACCTGATGCCAGGTTCTATATCATCAACAAGGAGACCAAAGAGGTTCTGTTAAGTAACGTTGCTGGCGTAGCAGGACAAAACCTGACATCGGCTACCGACCCCATACTGGTCGGACTTGCTCCTATATTTGATTCACTTAATAAAGATGTCAAAGCAAGTGGTGAAAAGGTCAAGACTGCAAAGACAGCTTCCGGTTCACAGATGTTTACGGCAACTGATATCGAAGGCACCTCATGGGCAATTGTAAGCGCAGTTCCTTCATCGCTTCTCAGTAAAAGCATACTGAAGGTAATGTATATCACCTTTGCAAGTGCCATAGTGCTGATCGTTCTGCTTTCTCTCTTTATCTATTATGTAATAAACAAAGCCATAAATCCGGTAACCACGATAACCGAGCGCATTACAGATATCAGTAAGGGTGATTTTACCGTTAAGATAGTACCTGAAGGCAATAACGAGATAACGACACTTGCTGAAAGTCTTAATGATTACATAGAAAAGATGAGGGCTACCCTTAACAGTCTGTCCAGTATCTCAGGTGCCATGAACAGCCGGGCAGGTGAATGCTTTGATATATCACATATTCTCTCCGATGCGAACAGTAATCAGGGCGAATCGATCGATAAGCTCAATTATACACTTAATGAGATGAATACATCCATAGAAGATATAGCTTATTCAGCCACTGAGCTTGCTACCACCTCCAGCCAGCTGTCGCAGAGTGCAAAAGATGTTATGGATCTGTGCAGAGAAACTCTGGATGCATCCGCCAAGGGTAAAGACGAGATGTCGGAGATGACAAGGAATGTCACCACTCTTAATAAGACAATAGGCGATCTTACCACACTTATCAGGGATACCGCAAAGACCGTTGATGAAATAACCGGTATTACAGATACCATAAATGCAATATCCAATCAGACCAATCTCCTTTCTCTCAATGCTTCCATCGAAGCGGCAAGAGCAGGCGATCTGGGCAAAGGCTTTGCCGTAGTTGCAACCGAAGTCGGAGCACTGGCAAGTCAGTCATCCGAAGCTACCGATACGATCCGCAGGCTTGTAGATGCTATTACCAAGAATATATCCGATATAAATACCAAAGCTGAAATATGTGTAGGTGATATGGAGACATGCCTTGGAGCCGTATCCGGTGCAAACGAATCGTTTAATATGATTTATGATGATGTTGCCAAGGCAACAGACGGAATAGGAACTATAGCCGACGGAATAGGCAAGATAAATGATGTTGCTTCCAATAATGCAGCAACCACCGAGGAGCAGGCAGCAAATATCAATCAGGTTCTTGAACTCAGTAATATGATAGTATCGGAAAGCAATAAACTTCGTACCGAAACAATGAACATCACAAATATTTCCGAGAATCTGAACTCTTATTCCGACGAGATCAAGTCAGATCTTTCACAGTATACTGTATAGGATTAAATGGACAATAAATAACCCATATAAATTTATGTGTAGTATACAGTTGAAACCGAATAAAAGGGAGCCCGCATAAGCGGAGCTCCCTTTTATTCGGTACACGTTCTTATTTCATTGTGATCAGTTCATATTCTCTTGAACCTATCCCGATCTTTTCTGCGTGTTCCAGTGTTTCTACCCATGAAATATTCGGATTACTGTTATGCCATACATCTCCATGATCATGAAAATGTTCATGAGCCATATTATCACCAAGCTGGCTGTTCCTTATAGGTTCTGCTTTCTGACACAGATCGACACAGGCCTGATCAAGTGCAACGGGATCAAAAGAAGCCAGCATCCCGATATCCGGAAGGATAGGAGCATCATTTTCACCATGGCAATCACAGTTTGGAGAAACATCCGTTATAAGGCTGATATGAAAATGTGGTCTGCCGTTCAAAACAGCCGCCGTATACTCAGCCATACGTCTACCAAGCATCTGAGGTGCATTCTCATTATCATTTTCAATAGCATCAAAGGCACATGCTCCTATACAACGACCGCAGCCTTTGCATTTATCCGGATCTATCCATGCCTTACCGTCTTCTTTGTAGCTTATAGCATCAGAGCCGCATTCTTTAGCACATCTTCTGCATCCCCTGCATATTTCTTCTATCACATGAGGATGTCCACTTTTATGCTGCTGCATTTTCCCGGCACGACTTCCGCATCCCATGCCTATGTTCTTTATGGCTCCTCCAAATCCTGCCACTTCATGTCCTTTGAAATGATTAAGACTGATAAAAATATCGGCATCCATAACTGCGCGGCCTATATAAGCCTCCTTACAGTATTCCCCGTTGGGAACAGGTACTATAACATCATCAGTCCCTCTCAGTCCGTCAGCTATGATTATCTGACATCCTGTTGTTATTGTATTAAAACCGTTAATATTTGCACAATCCAGATGTTCCAGTGCATGTTTACGGCTTCCCGGGTACAGAGTATTACAATCGGTCAAAAACGGAAGACCGTTCCCTTCCTTGATTACATCTGCAACTGCTTTGGCATAGTTCGGCCGCAGATAAGCAAGATTACCCAGCTCACCAAAATGCATTTTGATCGCTACAAACTTACCATCCATATCAATCGAACCGATGCCGGCCATCCTGATGAGCTTTTGAAGCTTTGTTGTAAGACTTACCCCAAGTGCAGTTCTGAAATCCGTAAAATATACTTTCGCTTTTTCCACTTTTTCCTCCATTATCTAAAACCGGTTACTCAAATCTTATCATATATTCAGCACTAATCTCTTCTCATTATGATTTCTAGTCAACTTGTATATCTTCTTTTCCCGATACCAATACTATTCTACCATATAAGGTAATAAGACAAAAGGATAAAGCTACCTAAGACATAAAATAAAGAACAGAGTAATAAATTTCACTCTCTGTTCTTTATTCCGAGCATATTCAAAAAACCAAGATCCTCATTTTCAGGATCAATATTATATATCGCCATATGCTCCCTGTCTTCGCACCGATTTACAAATGAAGGATACAGAAATCCCCATGTCGGAGTACCGGCTTCATAATCTCCTCTCACAGGACAGATGGCACAAATGATAAAATCATATACCGATTCAGATCCTTCGAGCCATTCTTTATCCTTGCCCTTTACAGGCACATCATAAACCCCATGAAAAACAAAAATACCGTAATCTCCCTCTGCGGAATAGCTGTCTCCTATAAGCTCGTACAGGTTCTGAAGCAAAGCGTCATTCTTAAGTCCGGCATCCTTTATAGCCCATAACATCCTTGCCATCTGTACAGACCTGTCTGAATTGGTTGGAAAAGTATATGACTTAAGCTGTATCTTTGTTTCAGAAAATGGGATAGTCTTTGCAATCTTAAGATTATCCGCCTTTTCCTTGTCTGTCAGCTTAAGGAAATGTATATTAAAGGATCCATCTTCTATTCCATCTTCATCTCTGTAACTTCCTGCCACCCTGTCAAAACATGTACGCGCCGGTGTCATTCTTCTTGTAAGTTCCAGCATGTCTTCTCTTGACAGCATACCGTATTTATTTATATTCATAAATAACCGCCTGTAACTGTATTAAGTTTCCGCCTTTATTTTCCTTACAAATTCCGCAACATCCTTCAGATCATCACTATTGGGTCTGCCTTTATGCAGTCCCTTGAATTCTCCCTTGCAGTGAAACTCCTTCTCCATCATTGGAATTCCCACCTTATCAGCTTCCGCCTTGATTTTTTTATAAGTTGAATTAAGCATGGCCGCTGATCCGAAATTTACTATCTTTCCCACCATATTTTTATCCAGGGATTTCACAAAATCCCTCACCTCGGGATCAATGGTAAACGCATAATATGAGTTTCCGAGGAAAAGAATGTCTGCTTTTTCCTGTAACGGCATACTGATCGGCAAAGCTTCAACTCCAAGCTCTTTGGCAACAGCTTCAGCCAGTTTCTTTGTATTTCCTGTTTTGGTATAATACCTTACCGCATAAGTCATGATATTTCCT
>JAEEGL015218491.1_pt1 | contig 14119 bp, 4 predicted proteins | sample 9134231 | NCBI WGS metagenome assembly JAEEGL01 (sample SAMN16246548, study PRJNA631951) | gut metagenome | biome: gut microbiome; feature: rumen; material: fiber-attached | host: Bos | place: Iran: Karaj | collected 2018-10 | reverse complement strand
GTTAAAGAACCGGAGCACTTGAAGAGACTGCAAAGAAAGCAGAACAGACAGAAGAAAGGCTTTAAGGTAGGACGGCTGAAGTTCAAGTCTGAAATCGGAGCAGTTTCTTTGAAGCAGTACGGAACGACCTATAAGTTCCATAACGACCATCTAGTAAAGATTCAGAACATACACGGTCTGGTGCGAGTGAACGGTCTCGACCAGATTAAGGACAATGTGGAGTTCGCGAACGCGAAACTCCTGAACAGGGCTGACGGCTACTATCTTGCCATCACGACCTATACAGAAAGAAAACCGTATTCCAACCGGCCTCGCGCTGATGTCGGTATCGACATGGGTTGCCATACATCCTTCACCCTGTCAACGGGTGAAGAGATTGATGTCAAGGTTAAAGAACCGGAGCACCTGAAGAGACTGCAGAGAAAGCAGTTCAGACAGAAGAAGGGCTCCAATAGTCGAAGACGGACAATCCACAAGATACAGAAGAAGCATCAGCGGCTGGTTAACCGAAAGAACGACAAGGCCAACAAGATTGTTGCCGACTTGAACAAACGGTTCGGGCTTATCTACATCCAGGACGAAAACTTATCCGGGTGGCATAAGGACGGTCATGGCAAGGCAGTGCAGCATAGTTGCCTGGGTAAAGTCAAGGCGAAGCTAAAATCGCAAGACAATGTCTATGTTGTCAATCGCTGGGAACCCACTACGCAGAAGTGTATCAACTGTGGCAAGAAACATCCAATGCCACAGAACGAACGCATTTTCAAGTGTGATTGTGGATTGTGTATGCCCAGGGACCTTCATTCGGCTAACCGCATGGTACAGGAAGGTAGGAAATTAGTACCTCCGGAACAGAGGGAGTTTATGAGCTCTGACTGGCAGACCTCTATCTTGTCCTATCTTGGGCAAGGCAAGTCCGCTGGGTTGAAGCCCGAAGCTCACCGCCTTTAGGCGGTGGGTAGTTCACGGGAAGGAAACTAGTCCTTATTGTCTTCGTCGTCTTCTTCTTCTGATGGCCCCGGATTAAACATTGGAAGCTGTGCGGCGTCCTCGATGTCAGTCAATGGGTTGAATTCCTGCTGTCCATCGTTGAACATTGTGATGTTGTTGCCGTCGGATTCACCTTCTTCGTTACCCGAGTTGAATGTGTTGATGTCGCCGGACGCTGTTTCACCATTCTCCTGTTCACCGAGAGTATTGGCGAGTGCATCGAGCGCATCCTGGGCTTCCGGGATTTGCACTGGAGAAGATTCACCGAGCATGGTAATGGCCTCGTCCTCGGACGGGTAGTCAACGACAGCCCGCTTGTTCTTATTTGAGTTTGCCATACTGATTTCACCAGATGGAGCGCTGTCGTTTCCGGCACCGTTCATCTGGGTAATCTCTCCGGATGGATTCTGTTCGTCCTGTCTGCCTAGAATATTCGGGGCGGTCTCGTCCTGGGTATATTCCTTTGGGAACCTTGCAGTCCTGGCGGCCTTCATGATGGTACCGGCGTTCAGCATGATACCGTTGAAGCTGGCAAGGAGGTGCTTGCATACGGTGTTCTTTCCTCTCGGGTCCCTGACCTTCGGACGGATATCGGAACCATCCGGGATACCGTCCTCTGACGTATGGCCATCTTCATATCCGTCGTACCGGTGTTTCAGGTTGTACTTCATGCCGGACCAGTTGACGTCTGGACATGTGCAGAAGCACCTTACGTCGGCATTCTTGATTAGCTGTATCTTGTCGGATATCTTACCGCCGGCGCTAGCCAGAACGAACAGGGATGCCTGCTTCGGTTCGATGGAGATGTAGCAAGTGTAGGACTTGCCTGGGTCGGAACTGGAAGGGACTCGCCATTCAAGAACGGCTTGTCCATTCTGGTTCCGGTTGATTCCCTCGAAGTATCTCTGGAGGACCTTAGACCTGGTCTTGCGTCCGGAGTCGACCTTCTTCGAGAAGAAGGCCATGTTGTTCTCCAGGAGGTACCGTGCGTTATATAGGAAAGTGTCGATATGCATAGGTTACACCGAGAAGTATTTCTTACATTCTGCCGGGCTCATGAACGCGGCTGCCTGGTGGTCTCCGATTTTCAGCGTGACCATGTACACCTTGCCTCCGTGCATGTGGCCGGTACTTGCCTTGGAGATGATGACCACTTCCTTGTTGGCGGATTTCGGCTTGAGCACGTATGAAGGCGGGTGTCCTTCCTTGTCGAGCATTTCAACATACTGTTTCTTGAGTCCAGCAAACTCCTTTCCGGTCGCATCGCTGTCGGCTTCAGCATTATTAACTCCATTTGCCTTTCCAGAACCTTTCACGCCAGTAATGAGGTTCTTTACCTGCGGGACTGCTGCTGCGGCAGCGACTGCCAGGGCGGTACAAAGTATGTATTCATACAGCGGTTTCTGTGTCGTGGCGGCTCGGTTGGCTCCGCAGTACTCAACCAGTGGCTCTTCGTGCATTGTGCTTGATGCTTCAATACTAGTAGCGAGCTTCTTTCCCTTGTCCATCTCTTTCTTCGCGGTCATTTCGGACATGCCATAATCACCGCAGTCATCGTTATTGTACATTTCGATGTACATCTTGGCTGACTTTACCGGGTCGACTGCACTGTAGAACTGGCCGAGCATCGCAACCGGCACATCCACTTCGCCGACGAATTTCTTGTTGCTGCGGTTGTACGCTTTCGCGGTAATCCTTATATCTGGATTTTCCGGGTCGGCATCGACGATGTCGTCGTACTTAACCAGTAACAGGTTCCTGTGCGTAGTCATGCCGCCTTTTTCCTTGAGTTCCTTGATGATGCGGTCTGCACGCTTGCCGGCATCAGTTGTTGCAGCGGCAACACCGAGCGTGAGGAAGTTGAATGCCTTGCCGAGCATTCGTTCGAAACCGCCTTCACCGAACACCAGCTTAAGGCGCTTGTCTCCATAAATCTTCTGTTTTACCAGCTTAAGGTCACCGGGGCATTCGTGTTCCGGGTCATCGGAAGAAATGACCTTCTTGACTGCCTCGTTGCTCAAGTTAACCAGCGGAATGCCGAAATCGTTGATGACGATTTCGTTCCACATGGAGTCGTCTATCTCGGCATCGAACATTGCCGGCATCCTGATATTGCCGGTGACTTGCTTTTCGATGTTGGCGATGGAGTAAAGACCGGAATTGGATGGGTCTACCTTGATTCGTCCATCAGAAATGGCTGACTCGATTGAAGATAGTGCAGTCCGTGCCTGTTCTTCGTTGCCTTCTGTGACAGCCTTGAGGAATGTTTCGGCGGTTTTCTCATTCTTTGAGCCTGGCTCGATGACTGTCCCATCAACCCATTTACCGGCAGCCAGGTTGTAACATGCGAGGGATACCTTTAGTCTGACTGATTCTGGGAACTGCTCAATGATTTTTGCAAGAGTTGCTTCACGTTTGTTGTGAACTTCGGTATCAATTTCCGACTGCTCTCGAGCATCGGCAAGAAAGTTATTTTTCATCAGTTCTTTCAGGCATGTACCAACTTTGTCGTCATCAGCGTTCGCTACCGTAACGACAACTGAGCCATCTGGGTTATCTTTGAATGCGTATTTTGCGCCATTGTCGGTTAGCACCTTTTCAACTCTAGCCTTTTGCTCGTTGTCAACGAGTTTGAATGGCCTACCTGCTGGGCCGGAAGCTCCTCCTGCACCGCCTGCACCTGGGGCAACAAGATATTTTTTCCCAAGCAATGCTTTGACCTTGTTTACGGTATCTTTACTTGCCGGGTCCGCATCATCCCAAACGAAACATGCCCGAGTGTCGCTATCAGTGAGAGTTCCACCTGCGGCGGTAATATCAGCTTTATTTGCCTTACCTTCGTCAGTAAGTGTATAGAAGTGATTTGCTTTTGCCTCCATCAAGCTGCGCTGCTTGTTGAGGGCCATTTCGTAAAGCGTGTTTCCCTTGTTTGGCTGTTCCCAAATGTAAGACATGGCAAAATCCCCATTAAACATCCGTAGTTTATGGGGATTTACTGGGAAATTTATGTGAAAATGCCTGTTATACGCTAAAAAGCAGGTCCGCTACGCGTTCAGGTATCATGAATCCGCCGTCGTGGTTTCCTACTCGGCTCCTGATTAGGATTGGCTTGACCTTTGAACTGAATAGTTCATGGAGAAGGCCGCCCTTCGGACCTCGCTTGAACGCTGCACGCTTCGGCGATAGGATATATACTGGCGGCTTACCGTGGTCTTCCAGGTAGGTCATGTACTCATCGGGGGACATCCCGCATACCTCGCAGTACTGCTTGGTAGCTTTAACCGGGGACAGCACTCCATAGAACGCCGTGGCGAAGTCTATTGGCAGAGCGAAGGAGCCCTTCTTGACCAGTTTCGGTGTATACGGGTCAATTATGCTGGCTGTAACTGACTGGCCTGGGTCGATATTGAACAGCAGGTCGGCATCAACAACCACGGTGTTAAGCGCACAGTTCCTGTATTGGGCATGCGCGAATTCCTTGAGCGTGTCAATCGGTTTCTTCAGTCCGCATTTTTTGAACATGCCCTTTACCTGTTTGTAAGCCTGCTTTATGGACTTGGGGTCGGTTCCGCGGATTAGCTCCATAATTGGGGGAGACGTGAAGTTGATGAACGGGAACCCGAGGTCAGTTACGACCGCCTTGGTCCAGATAGCCTGGGACTGGTCCACCTTGAATGCTGGTGGAATCATGATTGTCTTCTTTTCCCTCGGGTCGGCGGCTGCACCGACCAGGTTCTTGTGCGATGCCTTATCCGTATATCTCTCAAGGAGTTGGATAACAGCTCGCTCGGTAATACCGGGTTGGTACGTGGTCAAGTACGGGGTACCGTAGTATCTACCGGAGGTGATTACCTCGAGCGCCTGCAATAACTGGTCCTCGTCAACTGCCATACGCTGGAGCAGTGTATAGGACCTTTTGTCGAGCCCGCTGGGCATTAGATTTGGATTAGTTGCCGGTGTACTACTTGCCGGAGACCCGGCCGCGGCCGGTGCGGATGGTGATGCTGGCGTTGAGGGAGCAGTTGGCGACCCACCGGCGGCAGGTGCTCCGGTGGATTCTACGATATTCCATGCGTCGGATATGTTTCCGAAATCCAGGTTGTTGTATCCAGTAGCCAGGTAATCCTTCATCTTGTCGATTTCTGCTGTTGCACCGGACGACATGAATTTCTTGAATGCATCGGCCGTTTCGGCCAATTTATTTAACGAATTGTCAATCGGGATGTACTGGTATGCGCCGTGGTCGGCCAGTTCTCTGAGGGTGTTGCACTGGATTAACCAGGAAGCCGTGCGGTTGATAGCCGCGTTTCCTGCACCAAGAACCTCCGTGGCTGCCTTGATGGCTGCATTGGCCAGTTCCTTATATCCGGACCATGGAGATAGTTCAGGAAGAAAGCCCAGTAGGCGAACAGACAGGAACGGGAACATGAACATGCGAGCATATCTTAAGAGCGAGGCGGCAAACGTGGCTAATTCCGGTTCGGAATACCATTCCATCGGGGGGTTCATCTTGTCTATGATTTTCTTGGCTGAATCCGCCGGGTGATACCTGCCTGTGTCCGGGATGGTCGGTACGGCGATGTTTTCCAATGCCGTATTCACTCCTTGCAGCACGTGTACCGGGTCCGTATCACGGAATGCGGGTGGGCGTGAAGAAAACAATGCTTGGACGGAAGGTACTTTCGTCAACCCGTCGACACCACCATTGCCGTACACCCATGCCATCACGCGTTTTGCCGTATCTTCGTCCGGTATTAGCCCCTTGGCTTCATAGCCGAACATGAGTAGAGCGAGATACCTAGTAGATTCCGAGTCATTTCCCGGTGGATATGCGCCGGATGCTGAAATTCCGATGGCATTCTTCGCCCCCTTAAGGATATTCGGGTCGGCCGGCAGGATAATACTACTTGAAATTGGTGTTGGCATGGTCTATACCTCTAATCGCGTAGTTTATGAATTTGGCTTGCAAATTGGAATAATGTGGCTTAAAAAATACCCCCACTATATAAACTTGTGGCAAAATGGATACCAGACTAGGGGTGTCAGATGGAAAAACAACTGATGGAAGCACATATCAATTCCAGCGGCGCTAGCAAGACCGAAATTGCTAACAGTTTCAATGAATCGTATGATGTTATTAGGCAAATCGCCAAGAAATACAACAACCTCGGGACTAACGGTGGCTCGCTTGTAGACCAGGTTACCTATGTTGTTACGTTCGTGCATCCAGAACTCAAACCACTGAACCGTAAGATGGGTGAAACCTACTCCGGGTTCATGAACACCCCGAACAGTATCTTCAATAACTATGCCGTTGAGATTCCGGTTAATGCGGAAAATGGCCAGATTACGGAGAGCAAGCTCCCATATCTCAATCATCCGATGGTATCGTTGCTTAATGCCGTGAGCGCCGGTGTCTTGAACAAGGCTCTAAATGCACAGCCTAGGGGTGCATTCTCCGATGATGATAGTTCTGCATTTGGCGCAGAGGCGTTTGACCGCTGGGCTGATGACATGCAGGAAGATATCCTCAATAACAGCGAGTACACCACCAAGGGCTTTATTGAGAATAAGATTGCATCGATTCGGCCGTCTGGTGCTACCACGGCAGCCGCCGCTGAAGCACAGGAAAGGATTCGTGTTCTGACTGAGTTGAAGGACCAGATTGATGAAGATAGTCTGTTCGGGTTCCATCGTGCCGAGGTTACCAATGACCCGAACGGAGATGATGCTTGGGGTATTCTTGAAAACCTCGAGCACTGGTTTTATGCCCTCGTTGTGAATAACCTGACCCTGGAAAACCAGAAGGCGAAAGGCGACAGTGACGAACTGGGTGAATCGGTGTTTACTTATGTCAAGGCACTGCGTGCATTATTGACCAACAGCGATGTGGCTAGTGCGCTCCATGCACTCGATGCACGCATAATGAATCCGAGTATCGGCGATGTTGAAATTGCCGATAGAGGCGAACTTCACCTAGATGGCAACCTTCTTCAGCTGGGTGCCCTAATATGCATGTCGGCAAAATCAACCGCCGGCGATGCGCAGAATTCCCAGCTGGCCGATTATTTGCTTGGCATGGTGCCGCAAGTCGGTAATAATGCTCACGGTGTTGAATTGATAAGGGAATTTATCGATGCCCCGTATATAGCCGGTAATAAGAATGGTGAACCGGAAAATATCCCGTTGGACCTTAAGGTAGGTACTGATAAGTGGACAGTGGGCAATTTGGCTGCGTTAGCACAGCGTAATGCACAGGAATACGATAATCCGATTGCTGCTAAGCTGGCTAAACAGCTCGGTCAGAAACAGCAGCCGATATCCGCCACTTTGGAAAAGTTGGCCAGGAGCGGTATTGCGACAAGGACAATTAAGGGCAAGTATCCTATTGTCTCCGTTATTGCAAACATGATTGCGCAGTACGTACCGGATGATGCTACGGAAAACCTGGAAAGTGGCCTTGTTGCCGACCCGGAGACTGCCGGTGACCTCATTGGTATAAAGGGTAATCTGGACAAGGAAGAAAAGACCCGCAGGGCAAACATAAATAAGCCTTCACTGGATTTACAGAATGAATTCCTCAACCAGTCGATGTCTCAGAGTAAGAGGAACTTGCTGACTAATGACGAGATGGAAGTATCGCTGCTTGACCCGAAGGTAGATGACGTGCAGGGCTCGGTCATTCTTCCGAAATGGGCCATTCCGCTGTTTTCCACCAAGGTCCAGTTTGAAAAGGGTGATGATGAGAATGAACAGATTATCAGTAACCTTGCATCCGTGCTTATCGCATATCTAGCAATTAGGTACAAGGACACGAACATCAAGACATTCCCTTGGCTGGATATCCGCAAGGAAAACGAGATTGATGAAGATGGCGAAACCAACGAAGCCGACGCCAGAACAGTTGTTGCAATAGATGCCGGGGACGACGACGGCCAACTGCTCAAGATACAGGACACTGAAGTTGCTGAAGCTATCGAGGCATACTTTAAGTGGCTTGTTACTGAAAGTACAGACCCGTCCAATATTGTCAGGTTGCGTAACGAATGGGTAGATGCTTTGAATGAACCTGAGTCCTGGGGTACAATCATGCAGGCTGTGCTTCAGTATATGCAAAGGTATATCGAGCAAACCGTTCAGGTTACGACTGAAGAAAGCCAGGCGGCCAATGAAGCGTTGAAGCAAAAACTTCTGAATGCACTTGAAGAAACTATTATTCCTGGTGCCAAGGAATTCGTGAACAGGAATATCTTTAACGTGAAGGAAGGAAGCCGCGATGTACAGTTGACCAATGACCTTATTGCAAACAGTGTCAAGCCGATTTCCCCGATAAATCTGTCCGAGAATGGTCGTCTCCGCGAAAGCGGTGGTGACGAAGGCTCCGTAACGTCTGATGGTAAGAAATTGCTGAACAATACCATGGGTAGGGTTGTTAACGTCAAACGCAGCAAGGATGGCAACCCCGGTACTGGTGGGACTGTAGGCAATAACACATATAAGGTACACTTCAAGAATGGAAGTGGATTGGTAACCGGCGAATTCACTGATAGTATGGTGGATACCTGGATGCCTGATGGCCTTGTTGTGATGGTGGACAGTACCTCCAAGAGTCCCCAGTATGCTTTGTGGGTTGGTGTAAACTTCGTTGACATTCAGACCATGGAAGGTAACCTTGGTTCCTTTAGGACTTCCCCGGAAGAAATCGGTGCTTCCAATGCGGCATACATGAACAGCGTCGTTGGTAGCCCATCGTACAAGGAAGCAATGCCAAATGCTGTAACTGCTGGCGGTTTCCTTGATACAGTCAGCGCACCAGCGCTCGGTGCAATTCGACGCGCCGGTGATATCATTCATGGCATGGGAGGCAAGACCTTTAACCAAATCTACGAGATGCTTCGCTATGTCGCGTCATCTAAGTACCTTGTCTCGGATGAACAATTCAATGATGCCATTCAGATGCGCGAGATTGGGAAGAAGTCTGCTGAAAAGGCAGCTTCCGATATATTCGGCGGTGTTTCGAACGTGTTTGTTGCATCGAAGATGGAAATCGAGGGTGACTCGTTCTACTGTGACCTTGACTCAGTTCGTACAATTCATGAGCTCATGGCATTGTGCGGCGAGTCGGTCTATAAGAAATACCGCAAGCCATGCTTGATGAGGCTGTCAAGTGCTTTAACGTCGCTTACTGAAATTCCTGAAGTTGCTGACCATCCGTTTGTTATCGAAAATATCGAAAGCAATCGCATCGAGATTGGTAACAACGGTGAAGAGCTATCCCACATGGCACAGTTCGACGCAAAGGGAAATGGCCAGGCGTTTGCTACCTTGATTGACGAGTTGAATGCCAATGCCCACGATATCGAGGATGCATTGCAGAATGGCGACGACAACCTTGATAGTCTCTATGCGACTACCATGGATAACTTGAATGACCTCGCATCCATGTTCGATGCTGAGTTCCGACAGGAACTTAGCGTTCCGGCTAACACAGCGGGCTTGCGTAAAACACAGGTGGATACCGAACAGACGATTGCGAAGTATTCACCGTTGCTTACGAGCCAAGAAGCATGCGATACGCTGGCTACGATAATCGGCAGCATCATGCCTGAGCTCCGTCAGTCACCGGAGGTCATGAACAAAACCATCTTGGATGTGTTCAACTCGACATATTATGTAAGACAGTTGCCTGGTGACCTGGCTCAGAGCCGCGCACCGCACAACAATTATGATAGGCATGCGGGTAAGCCTTCACAGAAGGTGCTCACCGGTGATGAGGTTGAGGATATTGTAACCCCCGATTACAACGGAGAAAATGATGATTTCTCTGGTTCAAGGCTGGTTAGCAGCTTTGACCATGATGAACTCATGGACTATGATACCGATAATGCAACTCACCTCGACTTCGATGGTGTTTCTAGCCAATACCCGATGTTGAACAAGATTGCATGCGACCAGCGGGGCATGTATAGTGGAAATGGCAGCTTCAATGTTTCAACCGGTATCAGTGCCCCCGAATTTGAACAAGTGGCTGCTGCACTTGATTCTGCGCATGAAACTCTGGCGAAGGTAGAGGGCGGTGCTGTTGGAAAGAACGTGCCAATTAACCTATATACCACGGCCAAGAACTATAACCTCGACAAGATAATCGATTCGTTCTACGGATTCATGGCATCACAAAAGGAACTTGACAAGCGCAATATCCTTAGTGATGCTTTGGAAACCGGTACTGCTCTCGAAGCTGCTGTCGACGAATGCGGTGATATTACCGTTAAGCCAATGGCCAACAAGGTTCTTGCTGCATATAGTAAGGTTGTTGCTGGTGTTGAAAAGGACCTGCGCAATGCTTACGAGCATGAAATCACGGATGAGGAGAATATCCTCCGTCTTGAGGAATTGACTACTCGTAAAATTGCAACGGCAATCGCCAATATCGTTCTTTACTTGAATTCCGAGCTTGAAACGGAAATGCCAACTACTGACCCGACTGGCCTGGAAGTGTACGGTAAGCGCAATAGAAGCGGTTATGACATCAATTCCAGCATCGCGGATAAGTTCGCAACCGCGTCCGCAATTAATCCTGATGCCAACAGGACCAACCCGGCGGTCAACGGTAAGAATATCTTGGCTGTTACCAAGACTCGTATGAGTAAGGAAATCCGTAGCAAGTTCCGTGACAGCATGGATTATGGTGTTAATGAAGTTGAACGGTTCGCTGATACGCTTACGAACATCTATGAACGTATTGGTAAATCCGCTACTCTTGGTTACGAGAATGCAATATCTCCGTTTGATGACTTGCTTGGCAAGAGTCAGTCTAAACATGACAAGCCGTATAAGACACTGTATACTGGAGAATCGCTTAACGACCTTGGCGCAGTCATTATGTTTTCCATTGTTTCTGATGAAAGGTCTCGTAATCCGGGTGTAACATCCAAGTACGGTATGCTAGAGACCATTATCAGTATGCTTACTGGTGACAGCGATGATGCTACTGTTGATGCAGCCGGTAATAAGACCCAGTCACCGGTGCCTGTGCCTAAATACCTTATTAAGGGTCTCTACACGGTTGACGATGTATTGACCGGGGCCAAATCGCTTGACTACAATACCATTGTCTGGGCGATGTTTGATACTGATGGTTCTAGCGTTATCAGCAACCAGCCGAACAGTGGGTTTAATGCGCGTCCTCGTGCATTTGCCGGCCTTGCCGAAATTGGTGAGGCAATACAGGTTCCGTTGTCCGACGATGATACAATAAACGAAGCGGTCAGCAAGATTAGGACGGCTATCATCGAGCGAAAGCTGGATAACAATAGTGCTCTTGATACACTGGCTAGGAAAGATGCCGGGACGAACAAGAAAATCTATTCCGATACCATATCGAACTTTGTCGATACGATGCTTGCTGCGGCAAGGGGCACCCTGGAAACCCCGACTGCGTTTGTTCCGCTGTCGGTGCTTTACACGTGTCTTGACGACAAGGCATTGAACACCGCAATGCACAATACCATTGAACATGCTAGCGACAAGATTCGCCAGCAGCAGCGTGAAAATGCGTCCAGTGAAATCATGCGTAGCGTTGTTGGAAATGAATATGGGGAAATACCTGACGTTGGAACGATAGCTACCGAGAACGAGGAGTACATCGTAAATGACTTGGCTAATGCTATTCGCGTAATCAAGGATGGCGTTGGTACTCCGCAGTCCAATATGCGTACGGCAATCGGATATCAAAACAGCAATGAGATTGATGGTGAGGATATCCCCATTCCTGGTTCCAGCCTGCGTGAAATCTTCGGTACCGAGAAGGCCGAGGAATGCGTGCGTCTGATGATGCAGCAGGTTCCAATGCACGTTCTGGCTACATTGGATGATGAGGGGCGTCATGAACATGCACGCTCATTTGTCCGTGCGATGATTGAAAAGAACAACGTGGTCGATGCGAGCGAGCCTCTTGCACGTATAGCAAATGACTTGGTTAGCATCGCTGATGGTGCGACGCCTGTATCGGCAGCTCTCAAGGATATCACTACCACCATTGGTGCTAGAAACCAGGAGCTTGCCTTTAAACTGGCGCAGAACTATTTCAAGAACCTTGGTGTTAACATGCCAACTGGCCGTAACGGTATTCCGGACAATGTTGAAATTTCTCCGAGCCGTATGCGCAACGTGGCACTCCACACTGTAAACCGTGAACTGAATACCAAGGGTGAGTTCAGGTCATTGTTCCTCCATAAGTATCCTACCGAAGGAAACACTGCCCTCCAGGCACGCAAGATTATGCATGGCAAGGTGCATCCGTTCGGCACCGCATCTATTGGTGATGCGAACTCCCTGAGTGTCATGTATGAGAAGGTGAAGAATGCGTTGAATGGTACGACGGATGCCGATGAGGCAGCCGAACTCCTCTCCGGCGTATTCTTTAACATTGACGGTGTTACGGGTTCTGCGGCGATTAAAGCATTCAACAAGTACTTCAAGACGCTAAAGGAAAAACTCGCTAGCGTCGTGAGGAGCACGTTTACCGGTGTGGATGCACAGCTCAAGCTCAATGCCGGCAATTCTGAACGAAGTGCCGAGTACGCTGCGAAGGTGGACGCAAACCGGTGCGCTTCTGGTACTGAACTGGCAGTTGCCGGCGATACCCAGACAAACGGTGACGGTCCTGCTAGAGCACTTGCGCTCAAGAAGTTGGATGAAGCGAAGCAGCTTATCATCTCAGCACTAGGCAAAAAGTCTTCTAAGAGCATCGCAATGTTCAACGATGCCGTTGACGAGTTCCTTAAAACGCACTGCATGTGGTCCACTAACATGAGTGATGAACAGCTTACGGAAGTAAAGAATGCAAGTAAGACGCTTAATAACCGTCAGCTGGATGCCGACTATGTCACTCTACGTGACAATGTTGCGCAGGCATTTGCTACATCCGATGACCGTTATCAGCGTGACGTGAAGTCAGTTGTTGGTATGTCGTCTAGTGCGACCGGTATCAATGTCGACTTCGTGCTTCCACCGAGCAAGCTCAAGACCTTGGCCGATACGATGGCCACAATCAAGGATTCGCCAATTCAGCATGCCGATTCTGACATGTATGATGCCGATTACCTGATTGAAGGAAAGCCGGTGTCATGGGACCGTTGCATGGTTATCCTGAACTCTGCTTTGGACATGTGCGACGTGCCTACCCCGACTGACCCCAATACACCGGTTCGCGACCTCATTACGGAGGAATTGTTCCAGTGTGTCCGTCGCTGTGCCTCTTCTGTGCGCGACCTCCCGTTGATGCCAGACAGTATAGCATCTATCTTGCTCAGCACTATGTTCAAGAAGAAGCTCATCACGCTGTCTCCGATTGACGGTTGCGTGCGTATGAAGCACAGGTTCAACGATAGCAACAGAAACGGCAATCGTCGTCCTGGTGGCTGGTTCGGGTTCGATATTCCTGTACCTATAGTCTACCGTATTGTCGAGGATAAGATTTCGCGTACCGACTTGAGCAAGAGTCTGAACGAATGGAAGGCATTCTCTGATGAAGTGGACAAGTTCACCAATACCGGAAACCGTCTGAACAGCTACAAGTTCACTAACCATGACCTTGGTAACCAGCTCTGGGACCTCTTCACCAGCGTCCAGAACACCCTTATCGAGCAGATTGATGGCTACCTGTCGAGACTGTCTGATGAGGATTATGAGACTCTGTGCTCCAGCAGGAACGGTATGGACACCGACGACGGTATTCACATCACCAAGTCTAGGGTTGATTTCAATGCTGACGATGATGCGGCCAATGCCTTCAGGGCAAGACGTCGACTCCGGAATGATGAATACGAAGACCTCAGCCAGGAGATTGAGTTCCCTGAACGGTTCCCGAGAGAACAGCGTCCGTTCCGTGAACCGGAAGAACCGGACGAACCTATCGCTCCTGAACCGGAAGCACCGGCCGAGCCGGCTGGTCCTGCTCCGGAACCTCCTGCCGCACCGGAAATCCCGGATGACGAGGACGAGGACGAGGAGCAATAACAGAAAGGGGCGGTTCAACCGCCCCTTTTTAATTGCATTTAATAAAGCTAATTATTTGCCGAGTGCCTCGATGTTAAGGATATCTTCCTTGCGGGTGCGAGGGCCGACG
>JAEEGL014555985.1_pt1 | contig 14119 bp, 9 predicted proteins | sample 9134231 | NCBI WGS metagenome assembly JAEEGL01 (sample SAMN16246548, study PRJNA631951) | gut metagenome | biome: gut microbiome; feature: rumen; material: fiber-attached | host: Bos | place: Iran: Karaj | collected 2018-10 | reverse complement strand
ATTATTTCTGCGGGTGTTACCATCGTAGAAGCTTTCCAAATGCTTGGAGAGCAGACAGAAAACAAGGCTCTAAGATTTGCTATTCAAGAAGTTCATAAAGATATATCTAAAGGTGATCCTCTTGCTGTTGCGATGAGAAGAAGAGGCGGAGTATTCCCTATGATGCTTTGCAACATGGTTGAAGCAGGCGAGGCTTCCGGTTCGCTTGATAAATCTTTTTCACGTATGGCTACTCAATTCGAAAAAGATGCACAACTTGAATCTGCTGTTAAAAAAGCTGTTATTTATCCTATAGTTCTTATTGTAGTTCTTATTGGAGTTATTTTCGCAATGATGACCTTTGTTATTCCTAGATTTATGGGTATGTTTGAAGGCCTTGATGCAGAGATGCCAGCAATTACAATGGTAATTGTACATATTTCTGACTTTTTTGTTAAGTTTTGGTGGTTGATTCTTATTTGTGGCGGAGCTTTGTTTGTTGCTTTTAAAGCTTTTCCGGCTTCAGCCGGAGGAAAAGATATAATTGATAGGTTAGTTCTACGGATTCCTGTTTTAGGACCCATTCAGCAAAAGAAAGCGTGCGCGAAGCTTGGACGTACACTTTGCACACTTCTTGGAGCCGGCGTTCCTATGATTGATGCGCTTGAGATTACAGCAAAGTCTATGGATAATAATAACTATAAACGAGCGATGTCTGATGCCAAAGACCAAGTCGCTAGAGGTGTTGTATTATCGAGACCCCTTAAAACTTCCGGTTTGTTTCCTCCTATGGTTTGCCATATGACTTCTATTGGTGAGGAAACAGGTAATATTGAGGCAATGCTTGAGAATGTTGCTACTTATTATGAGGAAGATGTTCAGGTTGCAACAGAATCTATGATGGCTCTTATGGAACCGCTGATTATCATTGTTATGGCGTTCGTTGTTGGTTTCTTGATTTTAGCTATCTTGAGTCCTATGTTTACATTGTACGAGGCATTGAGCCAATAGAGATTAGAACTTATTATTTAAGGAGATGCATTATTTGCATCTCCTTTTTATATCTAAAATAATATGTAATAGATAAAAGAAAAAAGAATCGATATATATCGATTCTTTTGTAATATAATTAACATATATTATATTTGAAATTATTAGGGGTATACGCTGATTACCTGATTTCTGCCGTGCTCTTTAGCATAATATAACTTATCGTCTGCAAGTTTTACATTTTCTTCTGTGGTTAGTTCCGGAGACAATTGATTTACGCCAAAACTCATAGTAACCTTAAGATCTAATCCTTCGAAATGACATACACTGTCTTCGATTTTCTTTCTAACTTCTTCAGCTACTATAGCGGCTTCTTCTAACTTTTCACCATTAAGTAAGAAAATGAATTCCTCACCACCCCATCTAAAAACATCATCGTCGATGCTAATAGAAGAGAGCAGTATATTTGCAACATGCTTAAGTATTGCATCTCCGGCGTTATGCCCATAAGTATCATTTACTCTCTTGAAGTGGTCTATATCACACATAATGATTGAACAGTCTTTTTTTGAAAGGATGGGTGCTATATTGTTTTCATAGAATGCATGAAGACCACGTCTATTCTTGAGACCTGTTAACTGATCCTGTAATGCTTCGTTGTATAAGAGATAACTCTCAAGTGATCTGCCACAGAAAGCAGTAGCAAGAGATGTTCTCTTGGCATCTTCTTCTGTGAATCCGATATCATTACCTTCTGCATCAAGCTTATTTATAGCCTGGAAAGCTCCGATTACTTTGCCGTCAGCGTTAGTGACGGGCATTGTGAGTAACGACTTAGTATGATAACCTGTAGATTTATCGACATTAGGATTAAATCTTGAATCATTGTAAGGGTCATTTACGATAATGGTTTCGTTATTAAGAATTGCTGCTCCTACAAGTCCTGTATTCTCGGGAATAGTTATCTTGTCAGTGTTAAGAGCTGCAATGGTCCATACTTGATGATTCTTTTTATCCCAAAAGAAGAATGATGCTCTATCGGAATTTACGAGAGTCTTTCCCATATCGGTAAGGAGCATAATTGTTTTAGAAAACTCCTTTTCCTTGAAGAGTTCATTCATATAATAGAATATTTTAGTTAATGTTTCGTCACTTTTAGGATATCTTTTGATTTCTTCCATACGAGTAATCCCCTTCAAATATTTATGTAACAATTTTACCATATAGTAAATTCTTTTGAAAAGTAGAATATTACGATATTTCGTGATAAAATATATCTATATTTGTTGAAAAGAGATTCTCATGAAAAAAGATATATCCAATAACAATATTACTAAGTTTCTATTCAAAGTATTTCAGGCCTTATTGGTTTCAATTCTTTGCTTTCTTTCAATTTACTTTTGCATATTCTCTGCGCTTGATTCTTTATATAAAGATAAGCTCTATCAGATTCCCCGTGGAATGAACAATAATATCAAGATTATTTCTATTGACGAGAAGACATTGGAAACTTATGGTCCTATTAATACGTGGGATCGTTCGTTATATAATAATGTACTTAGTCAGATAGGTGATTATGCTTCGGTAGTAGCTTATGATGTTATGTTCATGGGCAATATGGATGAGGTTAGCGACAATGCTTTCAATGAGAATGTATCATCTAGAGATAATGTAGTTGTTGCAAGCCACCTTGTATTTGACAGAGTGGTAGAGACTGATGCAAACGGAAATATGTACGTAAACAATAAACATATTTCCCAGGTAGAGATTCCCTACTTCGATGAAGGAGTTGCTCTTGGTTTTACTAATGTGTCATCAGATGAAGACGGCGTTGTTAGAAGGATGGTGCCTGCTGTTGTATATAAAGATGAAGCGGGTATTGAGTCAACTGAATATAGTTTTGCGTATTCAATATATAAAAAGTTTTGCGAAAAGAGTGGAATAGCTCCGAAGAATTATTCATATAATGAGCGAAATATCTATTACGCTGGTAAGCCCTTCGATTACGAAGCTATTTCGATGGCTGACTTGTTAGAAGGCAAGAGAGATCCTCGAATCTTCACCGGGTGTATAGTTCTTGTTGGCGCATATGTCACAGGACTTCAAGACCAATTTGCTGTACCCAACTCAACAAATCAGATGTATGGAGTCGAACTCAATGCCAATATAGTTCAGGGCTATATTGATGATTGTTTCCCTGTTGATGCTGACAGGTTGATAGTTTCATTGGTACTTTCTTTAATTATATTTGCCTTATACATTATCTTTACTAATTTCCATATTAGATGGGGAACATTCTTATTTATATTATGCGAAGCTGCATCTATTGTTGCCGGAATCTTATTATATACTAAGGCGTATATATCCGTTCCGATGCTTTATTTCAATATATTCCTTGCGATTACTTATATAGCAACTCTTGTGGTTAATTATATAAGAGAAGTTATTTCCAAGAGGAAGATGTCCAATGCCTTTAGAAAATATGTAGCTCCTCAGGTTGTAGATGACATTATGAAGAATGGCCAATACAATATTAAACTTGGTGGAGAGAATAAGGATATTGCCGTTTTGTTTGTTGATATCAGAGGGTTTACGCCTTTATCTGAGAGTTTACCGCCTGAAAAGGTTGTAGAAATTCTTAATAGATATCTTAATCTTACAACTAATGCTGTATTCAAGAATAGCGGTACTCTTGATAAGTTCATAGGCGATGCGACTATGGCAGTATTTAATGCTCCTTTTGATTTAGAGGATTATGAGTATAAGGCTGTATGCGCTGCTTTTGATATAGTAGCAGGTGCTAAAGAACTTGAAGATGTTTGCATGGAAAAGTATGGCAGAAGGGTTGCGTTTGGTGTAGGCGTCAACTGCGGCGAAGCGGTCGTAGGAAATATAGGATGCGATTTCCGTATGGATTATACTGCTATAGGCGATACTGTAAATACTGCAGCCAGATTGGAAGCTAATGCTAAAGCAGGCCAGGTTCTTATAAGTCAAAAGATATATGATAGATTAAAAGATAGAATTAAAGTAAACGAAGTGGGTGTTATTCCTCTTAAGGGCAAGTCTGAGGGGGTATTTGTATATGAATTAGTTGATATACATAATGATAATGATGTATTGGAAGGTTCAAAAGAAAATGAATAATTATCTTATTATTCCTCAAATTGAAGATATTAATGAATATTTGAAATTATCCAAGGAATATAATCTTGGTTTTGAATTTGATGATTTCTTTACTCCTAAGATGCTTTCTGATGAAAAAAAGTGCCAAGAGAGAATTAATCAATATAAGAGTTATGAATTACCGGATACATTAACTCTTCATGGCGATTTTTTTGATGTATTAATCTTTTCTGCTGATGAAGAGATAGTTGCTACTTCTATTAAAAGAATATATCAAAGTATGGAATCTGCAAAAATGATAGGTGCAAAGAAAGTAATATTTCATTCGAATATTAATTCTGCAATATTTGCAGATTATTATGTTAATAACTGGATTGATTGTAATGAGAGAGTATTTAAAGAAGTATGCTCAAAATATCCGGATATTACAGTTCTTGTTGAGAATATGTTTGATTGGACTTCTGATCCACTTGCAAGTTTAGCCGATAGGATGAAGAATATATCAAATTTTGGTATATGTCTTGATTACGCACATGCTTTCTTGTCAAAAGAGAGTGTTGATGAGTGGTGCAGAAAACTATCACCATATATTAAGCATGTACATATTAATGATAATGATGGAATACATGATCTCCATCTCCCTTTGGGCGACGGAAAGATAGATTGGAATAATTTTATTCGGAATAAACACAAATATTTTAATGAATCAAGTATTTTGTTAGAAGTAAATGGTATAGAAAAAATAAAAAAATCTATAGATTATGTACAGAAATTGCCCTGTTAACTATTTTGACAAGCAAAATAATTTATAATTAGTTTATAAAGTAAGAATAGATTGTCATGAGCTAAAAATGCTTTGTGCATTTGTGACATATGCAATATAAAGCCTTGCGAATAATTAACAAATCGTATAATTTCTATAAAAAAATTATAAATTTTGCTTTACAAATATTTTCTAATTTGATATATTTACATTACAGAAAAACAAAACGTCACAAAACAAAAAACAAATTAAAAGGAGAGTTTAAAAATGAAAAACAACAAAGGTTTCTCTTTAGTAGAGCTTATCATCGTTATCGCCATTATGGCAATCCTTGTAGGTGTTATGGCACCTCAGCTTATCAAGTACATTGAGAAGACAAAGGTTTCTTCAGACGTTCAGCTTTGTGATACAGTTAGATCAGCAGTTGTAACTGCAGCTATGGATCCCGAAGTTGTTAAGAAGGGTGGCGGACTTGAGTCTTCAAAGGATGTTGACATTACAGCAGGCGGTTGGTATACAAATGGATCTGGTTCAGACGGAACAGATTTTGACAAGGTTGTTGAAGAGATTCTTGGAAAGACCATTGCAAATATTCCTGCTGAATTAAAGTCTAAAGGTGCTAAGACTGTTAAGATTAAGACTGGTTCTACAGCTAATAATGTTTTAGTTTATGTTGGTGAGAACACAGATATTTTTGCTGGTGCAACTAACTAATTTAATTTTTCAAAAAAACTCCATGGAAACATGGAGTTTTTTTTATGTTTGAATTTTATTTTTTTGTTTTCGATTGATACCGTTTTGAAAAATGTTATAATTCAATAAAAATGTTTTTCTTGAGTGCATTGATGATTAATTCTTTTATTTTAACTAAATAAAAAACTAATAACAAATGAATATTTTATATTAATTTATAATATATTAAGAAAGAGGGATAATGGAAGATAGAAGAACTAAATTTTTAAAATACATCGCATCATTTACATTAGCATTTTTATGTTCATTTTTATTTTTTTTGATTAGATTTATATTTTTGGGTAATAAAGATGCTTTGTTTGGTGATATGTATTTGCAGTTTGTTCCAGTTTTAAAAGATTTTGTTAGAGCAATCGCCTGTGGTGAGAATATTTTCTTTTCGTTCAGAAGTTGTTTGGGCATAAATAATATATTTAATATTTCTTATACTTGCTTAAGTCCTTTTAATTTAATATATTTATTGTTTTATTATGTTGATGATAATGTAGTTACATTTATAGTTTTTTCATTAAAAGTTGCAACCTCAGCTACATCGTATTTGTATTTTTCGAATAAAGTGCTTAAAAATTTTAATATTTTCGCATTAATCGTTTCCGTTTACTATGCTTGTTGCTCTTATGCTTTTGTTTACGGTTTAAACAATATAATGTGGTTAGATGCAATTATCATTTTACCTATCATAGTTGTAGGCATAATAAATTGTTTAGAGAATAATAAAAGAGTTTTACTTATTATTTCATATTTCTACTTATTTATTTCACAGTTTTATATCGGTTATATGGTAGGAATACTATCTTTCTGCTTTGTTGTATTATATCTCGTTATCGTTAAACGTGAAGTAAAGTTTTCTTTAAGAATCAAATTATTTTTCAATTGGCTGCTATCTGCTTTTATTGCGGTATTGATGAGTGCTGTTATTTGGTCTCCTACTTTGTTTTACATCTTGGCTAATCGTGTAGAAGATTCAACATTGTTAATTAATTACTCTATTTCGATATTTCATTTTTTGAATAGTGCATTTTGGGGATTAGGATATTCAATTCAGGGATCATTTGCTTATATTTACTGTGGGATTTTGACGCTTGTGTGTGCTTTTTTGTTCCTGCTGGATAAAGGTATTGAAAAAAAGATTAAGATACTAGTTTCCTCTATGATGGTTTTAGTGCTTATATTTTTGCTTTTTCCAATTTTGAATTATTTTTTGCACGCTTTTGACCAAGCTGATTCGTGTTGGTTTAGATATTCATTTATATTCTCGTTCCTATTGTGCACTTGTGCCTCAATCTATTTAAAAGATAAGCGAGAGATAAAAAAGAGAAATATTTTTATTGTGTTGTCTTCTTTAATTTCTGTTTATGTTATCATGCTTTTTGTTTTCAAATATAAAGCTTTTGGAAGGGATTTTGTTTTAAATGATATTGTTGGATTATTTATAAATGTATTTTTAATTTTAATATTTTTATTTTTGATTAATAAATGGAATACAAATAAAAGAATTTTATCTTATTTAATTATTTTAGTTTCCGTTTTAGAAATTGTTTCTAATCATGTATATATTTTTAAAAGTTCAAATAGGCTTCCTATTGTGGGTTCTTATAAATCTGTATTAGATGATACAATTAATGATATATACGATTCAGATAATGATTTGTATAGAATTACGTGTGCCAATATTCCTTTTGTAAACGCGGATTCATATTTTGGCTACAATGGAATATCTGATTTTGGGAATCAGCAAAAATATAAAGTTCGCAGTTTTTTATCTAACATGGGTTATGCTTCGTCTACTAGAACTGTTGATGATTGCGGTTTTTCTCCGGTTTCAAATATGCTTTTAGGCGTGAAATATATAGTCGATGCGTATGATGATGGAAATCATGCGTACACTAACGTTAATAAAAATGATTATTTTTTGGGCATTGGATATATAGTTTCTCCGGATGCTCCGTTCTATGTAAATGATTGCAGAAATGTATTTGAATATCAAAATTCCTTAGTTAACGTTTTGTCTGGTGTTAAATTTGATTGTTATGATAGAGTAGATACTCTTACGTTTTACGAAAATGGTTTGTCTGTCGACTGCCTTGAGGATGGACGCTATTTATTCTCCAAAGAGTCTAATGAAGGTGTGTGCACCATTGAGGCTGATGTACCTTCTGAATCATACAGTGATGTATATATTCAATTTGAGGTTTCTAATCCGACTAAGTATAGCGGTGATTTGAAGATATGGAATTCTCAAAATATGGGATATGTTTATGACAATTACGCTTCAATGTCTGCTTCAAATAAAATGAAGTTTAATCCTGAAACTAAAATGTACGAATTAACTATTTATTGTGATGATTTGACTGATGATTTTGTTGTTTTTGATTCTATTAATGTTTATGCATTGAATAGAGAAGCTTTGGGTTTGCACTATTCTTTACTTTCTAAAGATCAATTAATCGTTTCACAATTTAAAAATGGATTTGTTAAAGGCAATATTAATGTATCTGGAGATAGTAGGTTTATGTTAACAACTATTCCTTATGATCCCGGCTGGTCTGCATACATTAATGGAATGGAAGCTGTTCCTGTTAGGACCATAGAAGGTACCTTTATTGGATTATATTTACCTAAACCGGGAACATATGAAATCGAATTGAGATATGAATGTCCAGGCTTGAAAATCGGATTAATTGTTAGCACTTGTGGAATTTTGGCATTTTTATCAGTTGTTTTTGAAAAGAGGTTAAAAGGATTTAAGCGGAAGGATAAGGGAGTTGATTGTATGAAATAGTATTCAAATGACTTGAATCAATGATGACTCTTTTGGACTACAGATATATAATAAAATCGTAACAAGTTACAAAATATTCCCTTTCAATTGGACAGAGTTCTCGAAAGCGTAGATCGAGAATTCTGTCCGAAGTTATTTAATAGGAAATGTGAATAAATTGTAAACATTTTATTTATAAATATTTAATAATTCCTATAAGCCGATTTGCTTGAATTAAAAAAATTGGTTTGCTATAATAACCTTAACTGGGTAGTTATGTGACAGGAGAAGTATGCCATGTTGGACTTTCTTTGGATAGGTCCTTTTACGATAATTTACTTTACTGTATTAGTTTTTATTTTAGGCTTATTAATTGGAAGTTTTTTGAATGTTTGTATATATAGAATACCCTTAGGAGAGAATATTGCTATCAGCAGATCTCATTGTATGAAATGCGGACATGTTCTTAAGTGGTACGAATTAATCCCATTATTTAGTTGGATTATTCAAGGTGGTAAGTGCAGAGCTTGTAAAGAAAAGATATCCGCACAATATCCTATTATAGAAGCTTGCAATGCGATATGCTGGATGCTGATATTGCTTGTTTGGGGATTTAGGCCGGTTACTATTCTTTATTGCGCTTGTGCTTCTTGCATGATTGTAATTTCGGTTATAGATGAAAGAACTAAAGAGATTAATCTCGGTTTAAATATATTTATTGGCATTCTTGGACTATTTAGAGTTGCTCTAGATTATAAGAATTGGTACTACTATTTAATAGGCGCTGCTGCTGTAAGCATTCCCTTTCTAATAATAGTAATTGTTTCTAAAGAAAGAGCGATGGGACTAGGCGATGTTTATTTGATGGCGTCTGCTGGATTACTTCTTGGATGGAAACATGTATTACTAGCCACGACTCTGGGGTGTGCACTTGGTAGTATCATTCATTTGATTAGAATGAAAGTTTCAAAAAAGAGCAATGAATTAGCTTTTGGACCTTACTTGTGCTTAGGCATATATTTAACTATTTTATTTGGAGAACCATTGCTAAGATGGTATATCTCGTTTATTAAACATTAGATTTCAAAGCGTTAGCTTGAAATATATATCCGGTTAACGGAAATCACTTTATTAAATTGAAAGGGGACAAAATAATGGATCAAAGATTATTGTCCATTTATATCGGTTCTGAAGTCATCAGGATTGTGGATGCTACGCGAAAGTCTGCGACCAGTATCACTGTTAACAGTGTAGATGAAGTCAGCACACCTGCCGGAAGTTTTGACGATGGATACATTACCGATGTACTTGAAATCGCCAGTGCTATCCGAAGCAAAATTATTGGAAAGGCCAGCAAGGCTAAAGCGGTATTTACTATTTCTTCTAAAAAGATTGCTAGCAAGGAAATTGTTATTCCTTTTGTTAGCGGAGCAAAGAAGATTGATGCGGTTCTTACTGCAAACGCCAGTGAATACTTTCCGATGTCTACAACGGGTGATTTTGTATTTGCTTATAATGTGATGGAGACTTTCCAAGATGATGATGGAAAGAAACTTCGTATTAATGCAGTAGCAGCTCCCAAGGATTTGGTTGATTGCTACTATGAAGTTGCCAGCGAGTTAAAATTACAGGTCTATGATATTGATTATGTAGGAAACTCCGTTCAACAGCTGTTGAAGCTTCAGATGAGCTCTAACGAGAATGAGACAAATCTTGTTCTTCAGATTGAGAAAGATGCTACCTTCGTTAATATCATGGCAGGAAAGGATATTATCCTTCAGAGATCTGTTCCCTATGGTAAGAACGCTGTTATCAATTCCATTATGGAGATTAAGAAGCTTACTGAGAAAGAAGCTATTGAATTATTAAGAGATAAAGACAGAATGCTTAGAAGTGTTTCTGATGAGGAATATTCAGAAGCTGTTCGTTATCTTATTTCTTCAATTGGGCGTATTGTTGAATACCATAGATCAAGAAATCCTGAGAGAATTATTGATGGCATCAAAGTGTTCGGCGAAGGTGCTTCTATTGCCGGTATTGACGAAGTATTAAGACAGGAACTTGGTGCTGAAGTTACAAGATTTAGTACATTGAATGGTATTAAGGTATCTCAGAAGTCTTATCTTTCGGCAGACCAGGCTTTAAGGTTCCTTGCTTGTTTTGGTGCTGTTCTTAGTCCTATAGGACTTAAATTAGGAAAAGAAAAGGGCAAAGATGCTTCAAGTGCTGTTTTCGACAAACTTCTCATTGCTTTAGTTATTCTCGCTGCTCTTGTTATGATTTCTATTTCTGCATATGCTCAGATTAAATATATGTGGAAAAAGGGCGATGTTAAGATTAAACAGGAAGCAATTGACAAGATGGAAATTGCAGAAAAGGTTGCGAATGAATATTCTGATACAATAGATGCTTATAATATTGTTAAATCTTTTGTTGACACTACTCATACTGACAATGTTATGCTCTATACTTTCCTTAAGGATCTTGAGAAGATTATTCCTACTGGTACAACTATTGATAAATTGACAGCTAATGATGGTGAAGTTGTTTTCACTATTACTGCTCAGAGCAAGGAAGCAGTTGCTGATACATATGTTGCGATGAGTAATTTAGAATATGTAAAGAGTGTATCTATTAAGGAAATTAAAGAAGAGAATGATAATTTCGAAATACAAGATGGACATATAGTATATAGTGATGAAGAAGTTCAAAAAATGAATGATTATCCTTATAATTATACTACTTGGACAGATGAGTATGAAGTTACTGTTATAATCGATGATTTAGATTATTCAGCAGGTACTCTTGAAGCCAATCCTATCGAAACGGAAGAATCAACTTCTACTGATGATAATTCTGATGAGGAGGTGGCTGAATAATGAAAATTTCTGATAGAGATAAAAAACTGATTCTTTTTGTTCTTTTAGTTGCTATTATTGCTTTACCAATTTTTCTGTTCATTAATCCCAGAAGAAAAGCGACAGCTGAACTTGAAGAAGAGCTTGTTGGTCTGAATGAAAGATATGAATATTTAAAAGATCTAACTTCTAAGCAAGAAACTTATGAAAAAGAGATTGAAAGACTAAATGCTGAAAGAGATGAATTAATCAAGGGATTTGCTGGAGGAGTGCTGGTTGAAAATACTATTATGTTTCTTCGTGAAACAGAGATTTTAAATAATAAGGACTTCCGTGCTACTCTTATTGCGTTTTCGGAAGATGAAATTACACCTGTTACTGATAGTAGTGTTGATGCTAACGGAAACTATGTTGAAGGACTTACTGCTATCAAGTCCAGTGTTACAGTTGATTATTGCGGACAATATAATAATATAGTCGAATTTCTGAATTATATTTTTAATCAGGAAGATAAGATGGTTATTTCTGCTTTTTCAATGGAATTGGATGAAAGTACAAACCTTATTGTAGGCACATTTATTCTTGATCAGTATGCAATTTCCGGCAATGGAAAAGAAGTTGAACAGAAAGAGATTCCTTCTATGAATCATGGTACGGATCGTCTATTCGATCAGATGTATGATAGTGAAGGCAGACTCCTTGATTATTGGCTTTCTATAGGCGTTACAGACTACTATAACGAAGAAAACAATAAGAAAGACGATGAAGAATAATTGATTCTGTTATATATATCGTTGGGCCATTTGACAAATTGGCCCAGCGGTATAAAACAAAATTGATAATTATTTAATTTTTTATAATATGATAAAACTAGTTATTAAGATATTTGTTCTATTATAAAAGGTTAAATTTTTATAAATTTAATCAAAGGAGGTTTGAGTGTGAAAAAATTGTTGAAAATTTTTAGGCTTAAACAAGTAAAAAAAGAAAACAAGGGTTTTTCGTTAGTTGAAGTTCTCTGTGCTATTGTTTTGCTTGCTTTGGTCGCAACTCCTGTTGTTCAAGCTTTATACAGTGGCTTGAGCTTGAATATTAAGTCAAGAAAAATTTTGGGAGCATCAGATATTTGTTCCGGTTATTCAGAAAGAGTGGCATCTTATGTATATGATGACTTTACATATACTGAGAGTGGTACTGATTATACTGTCAATGGGTATGAGACTGATTTTGCTCCCGATGGCTCCGGTGTAACAAAATATACAGATATTGATGCAGACGGCTTTAAGTATGATGTGACTCTAACATGCATTGATCCTGGCGTATCGGATTCATATTTTTGTTATGATGTTCGCGTAGATGTTACTGAAGCTGGGAAAACTGATGTTTTGTGTACTAGCAAAGTTTCGATTGCTAATAAATATTAAAGAGGTGCTTGTATGAAAAGAAAGTTTTTTAAGAACAACAAAGGTATAGCTGTAATTACTGTTATGATTACAATTATGTTTCTTGCTGTAATCGCTACCGCTACTTTATATATTAGTACTTCTAATTATGCGATGAAAGTTGCTAATGTATATAGTAAAGATAATTTTTACGAAACAGATGGCTATTTAGTAAAGACTACTACCACTATTCGAAATAAGATTGAGGGAGCTGAAGCGACTCTTGGTGGAGATATAGTTGAAACTATGCCTACAGATTTTGGTATTGCCAACGCTGGAAAATATGATATCAATAAAATTGCATCATATGTTGATGCAACAGCGTCTTCTGGAAATATTAAAGTACCTAATGCATATAACACTACAAAGAATGATGATATTTATATTAAATCTTCTAATCCTATTATTATTAAAGAACATGTATTGGATGGAGATGGTAATGCAATATCAGGTTTAACAAGATATACATTTAAGGATATTGAAGTTTGTCAGACTGCGTATAATGGTCACGAGAATTCAGTTAAAACTGATCTCGTTATTGATATTCAAGAAAACGCCGGATCTGGCGGAAGTGCAGGTGGTGTTGGTAATATGTCTATGTTACTTGATTCACCCATTTCATCTACATCGGCTGATTTTAAGAATCTTACAATGACAGGTAATTCTTTTATTGCTTCATATGAGGATACAAAAACTTTATGGACTGATGGAAGAAATTATTTTGCTCCCGGCAAAGAAGGCTCTGCTAAAGGCCCTGGATTATTAATGACTAACGAGAGTAGACTTAATTTGTGCGGTGATAATAATGTAATATATGGCGATCTTGTTATGACAGGCAATTCCAGTTTGGCTGTTTATGGAAATCTTACTGTATATGGTGATATTAAGATTTCGAATAATGCTACTTTGATTTTAGCTAACGGTGGTGAGTTATATCAGTTACTTACTGCTCCTTTGCCTGGAAGATCTTCTGCTTCTTCTGTTACTGCTGGTGCTAATAATGTTTATCCCTCTACTTTTTCAATTCATGACGTTGGAGTTGATAAGTTTACTAGTTTTGCTGAGACTGTAGGTATTGTTGACACAGATATTGCTGATAGAGGATTAATAAATAAGATATTCAAAAAGGATTTCTCTACAGATTTTCCAGGAAAGAGATTTATCGATTTGGATCCTAAGCAGTCACCGGATAGTGATAAGCTTAAATTACAGAGTGTCACTGGTTTGGATTTACAGAACGATGGTCTTAACACCAACTATATGCTTAAAAACGATACACTTGGAATGGGTAAATTTGGTATTGGTTTTATTCACGATGGTACAAGCACTAGTTCATTAAACAATAATAATGCCAATGATGCTCTTACATCTAATTATTCTCATAAATTGATTATTAGTTTTAATTCGAGCGACGTTGTTTTACAGCAATCCACTCCTTACTCTACAT
>JAEEGL014202035.1_pt1 | contig 14119 bp, 10 predicted proteins | sample 9134231 | NCBI WGS metagenome assembly JAEEGL01 (sample SAMN16246548, study PRJNA631951) | gut metagenome | biome: gut microbiome; feature: rumen; material: fiber-attached | host: Bos | place: Iran: Karaj | collected 2018-10 | reverse complement strand
ATGGTCTGAACCTTGAACTTAGGTAGAATCATGGTCTCAAATGGCCAGAATGCCCAGAATGGAACTAAAGCAACAAAGTACTCAGTTTCAAAAATAATACGTTCTTTCTTCTTTAATTCAGCATTTACGTAATCCAGAAGTAATGGAGTATTGTGCTTCTCAAAATACTTCTTCTGCTGCCTGTACTCTTTCATAACTTCTTCAGGAATGAAGTTACATGCCCAGATCTGTCCGTGTGGATGAGGATTTGAGCAGCCCATAATTGCACCTTTATTCTCGAATAACTGTACATACTTATAGGTCTTTGAAAGCTCTGTGAACTGATCGCCCCATAAATCAACAACACCGCGAATCTCTTCAACGTCCATTACAGGTAAAGTCTTTGAGTGGTCTGGGCTGAAGCAGATAACTCTTGCAGTTCCACGTGCAGGCTCTAACTGGAATAATTCCTCTGACTCAGGAGCATCCAGTGGAGTATCTGGTGTTAAGGCAGCAAAGTCATTGGTGAAAACGAAATTCTTCTCATACTTAGGATTTGAATCGCCGTTTACACGGGTGTTGCCGGGGCACAGATAGCACTTAGGATCGTAGCTTGGCTTAATCTCGTTAGCCAGTTTCTCAACCTGGCCCTGCCAAGGTCTCTTAGCTCTGTGAGGTGATACAAGAATCCACTCGCCAGTAAGAGCGTTAAATCTTCTGTGTGGATGATCTGTTAAATTAAATGATGTCATTTTATGTCTTACCTTTGTTTAAATCTTTTAGTCTTCGTAGCCGTTAGGATTGTTCTTCTGCCAGTTGTAAGAATCAGCAGTCATGTCATCCAGGGTCTTCTTGGCTACCCAGCCTAGCTCAGCCTTTGCTTTTGATGGGTCAGCATAGCAGGCAACAACGTCACCGGCTCTTCTTGGAGCAAACTTGTATGGAAGCTCTCTGCCGATTGCCTTTGAGAATGACTTAACCATATCAAGAACGCTGTAGCCGATACCGGTACCTAAATTGTAAATATGGGTTCCTGGTACATTCAGGCAGTGATTTAATGCAGCAACGTGACCTAAAGCCAAATCAACAACGTGGATATAGTCACGAACACAGGTACCATCAGCTGTTGGGTAATCATTGCCGAATACTGAAAGCTCCTTTAATCTGCCTACAGCAACCTGGGTCAGGTATGGCATCAGGTTGTTTGGAATACCTCTTGGATCCTCACCGATTAAGCCTGACTCATGAGCGCCAACTGGGTTGAAGTAACGAAGAAGAACCATTGAGAATGCAGGATCTGCAATCTGAAGTTCCTGACACATGTACTCAATATCAACCTTGGTCTGACCATATGGGCAGTTTGCTCTCTTTACAGGAGAACTCTCGGTTAAAGGAAGAGAATCTGGCTCACCATATACAGTTGCAGATGATGAGAAAATGAAATTCTTGCAGCCGTAAGCCTTCATTACAGATAGAAGTGTACGGGCACCGTTTACATTGTTGTCGTAGTATTCAAGAGGCTTTTTAACTGACTCGCCTACAGCCTTCAGACCAGCGAAATTAATAACGGCGTCAATCTTATAGTTTTCAAAAACCTGTTCTAGCTGCTCACGTGAACGGATATCACCTGATACGAATGGAACTGTACGGCCTACAATCTTATTGATTCTTGCAAGTACAGCAGGCTTTGAATTATAGAAGTTGTCAAAAATAACAGGCTCATAACCAGCTTTTACCAGCTCAATTACAGTATGTGATCCAATGTAGCCTGCGCCACCAGTTACCAAAATAGTAGTCATATTAAATCCTCGAAATGCATTAGAAATGCCCATGTAACCGTTTACATGGCAAATTATATACCTCATGGAGTTTAAAGCAAGAGATAAAACATGATCATTTTCACAGTTTTAATTTTTTGAATAAAAAAAATCGCAATTTTCTTGGAAGAATACATAATTAACATAATGATTTTAAATGTGTTTTTTAAGAGTATGACCTGTTCGTTGTGAAACAATACAATAAAAGGTATGAAAAAAAGAGTCTTTTTTTCATACCTCTCTTGAAAAAATCAAGAAAATCAACCTGAAAACAGCGAGACTGTTTTCATAAAATTTTCAAAATAATGTGAAATAAATAAAGTTGTTATGCTCAGAAAAAGCGGTTTTAATTTCAATTAGAGGCTTTTTTACATATAATTAGCCGAAGATTCGCGATTTTCATAAAATTTACATAAGCACCTCAAATATTATAAAAAGACTAAGTTATGACAGTAACAATTAGGGATGTGGCAAAGAAAGCAAATGTTTCTGTTGCTACAGTATCAAGAGTTCTGAATGGAACAGCAAAAGTAAGTGACGAAGCCAGAAACGCTGTACTGGCGGCACAGAGTGAACTTGGATTCTACCTAAATGCCAATGCGCGCACTCTTGCCAAAAAAGACAGTGAGACCATTGGTGTACTTGTTTCAGATATTTCTGATCCATACTTTGGAACCATGATTAAATCATGTGACATGGAAGCAAATGCAATGGGAAAGTCACTGCTGATTGCTCAGGGATTCTATGATCCTGTGCGAGAACAGAAGGCAATTGATTCACTGCTGTCACATCAGTGCTCTGGCATGCTGGTTCATGCTCTGGCAATTGACGATATTATTCTGTCTGACTACATGAGACGTTTCCCTTATATCGTTCTAATCAACAGACGATTAAGAGGCTTTGAGGATCGCTGTGTAATCATCGACAACCACAACGGTATGTATGATCTGACCAATTACCTGATTAAATTTGGTCACAAGAAAATCGCATATGTTACCTCCTCCTTTGGAATTTCAGATGCGCAGGAGCGTTTCTCCGGATTCAAAAAGGCCTGTGCCGACAACAACATTGAAATCAATCCAAGACTGATTCTCTCTGTTCCACCATCACTTGAAGGTGGAAAGATGGCAGCAGAACAGCTGATGAAAATCGGTATCGACCAGTTCTCTGTGGTTATGTGCTACTGCGATACCATCGCAGCGTCAGCGATGTCAACATTTGAGAACAACGGAATAAAAATTCCTGAGGACATTTCAATCACAGGCTTTGATGATCTGTTCATTGCATCCTGTCTGAACCCTGCCCTGACAACAGTTACCAACCCTATTGGAGTTATGGGCAAAGAGGCCTTAAAGCTATCTCTTGCAAGATACAAAAAGGATTATGATTTTACTATTCCTCAGTTCAAGACAGAGCTTATTATCAGAAAATCAGTACAGGAAATTAAAAACTCCTGATATTAAAAGATCCTTATATAGAACAATACAAACAAAAATGTAGGTGGAATAGAAACTCTTTGAGTTACAATAAAGTAACTGTTTGTTAGATATAGAATTATATGGCTAAATTATCACTTCACGTTTCAGCTGCAGAAAGACAGAAAGAAAGTAAAGAGAAAAAGAGATTCTCAACCTCACAGAAGGGATGGGGAAAGGGTTTTGCAGATAAGCCTGTATTTGTAAAAAGAATGCTGCTTCCTCACTTCTGGAGTGCATGGTTTGCTATCGGACTACTGTATATAATGGTTAATGTTCTGCCATACAGCTGGCTGATTTTTATCGGCAGTAAGATCGGCAGACTGATGGGAACAATTCTTCCTGCAAGAAAATATGTTTTAAAAAGAAATCTTGAACTGGCATTTCCAGAAAAGTCAGAAGATGAAAGACATGAGCTTTCAAAACAGATTCAGCGTAATACCGGCATGGCTATTTTTGAAACCGGTATGGCATGGTTCTGGCCGGACTGGAGATTAAAACGTCACGTAATAATTGACGAGGACGAACTTCAGTACGCAAGACAGTGCAACCAGACCGGAAGACCGATTCTTGTGCTTTCTGCTCACTTTGTAACCCTTGAGCTTATGGCAAGAATCTATGCCACCTACATTACACCTGGTATCGGTGTATACAGACCAACAGATCATCCTGTCTGGGAGTGGGCTCAGGTTAAAGGCAGAACCAGAAAGAATCTGGCTCTGGTTTCCAAGAACGATCCTCGTTCTATGATTAAGGCTCTAAAGAGCGGTGCGCCTATCTGGTACGCACCTGATCAGGATTATGGAAGACGAGTCAGTGTCTTTGCTCCTTTCTTTGCGGTAAAAGAAACAGCAACAGTTGCTGCTACTCATAATCTTGCAAAAATTGAAGGAACTCTTATCACACCTGCATGGACAATCAGGGAAGGAAACAAGTATCACCTTTACCTGAAGAAAGAACTTCAGAACTTCCCTACTGAAGATGCAGTAGCAGATGCAGCAACCATAAACAAGGTTGTAGAAGACATGGTCAGAATGGCTCCTGAACAGTATTTATGGATGCACAGACGTTTCAAGACAGCGCCTGATGAAAATGAAAATCGTTATCCTGGACTAGAGGAGTAGGATTTTATGAAAAAGGCTTTATCTATAGCGGCATGTTGTGCTTTTGTGCTAACAGGATGTATGTCAGCTGAGGAACAGGCAGCAGCAAACAAGATTATCACTGCCCTGCCAACTGAAGTTGAAGGCTGTACCTTTATCGCTGATGTCGACAACAGTGGTCCATACTCAACAGTGCCTATGGCAAGATTCAATCTTAAACATCAGGCAGCTCAGCTTGGTGCCACTCATCTGGTTGAAAAATATGCCTATACAGCTCATATAACCTACAAACTTTTAGGTGTAGTGCTATCAGGTAGAGCATATAAGTGTCCTTTAGGAAAAGGTCCAATTGTGAATAACGAAGCGGGAAAGCTTCAGTACGATTTTCCAATGACTGATCCTGAGCAGGATATTATCCACAATTAAAAACAAAACACCGCAGAGGAAAAAATCTTTCAGCGGTGTTTTCTGTTATCTCTGACTTCAATCTTTCTATTCTGAAAAAATCTTCTTCCAGATTTCTTCTACCCTGTAGGTTGCAGGGATTCTGTCCGACACTGAAATAAGTCTTGGCAGATCGGCCAGAGAAAGCTCATGGTATACCTGTCTGATGTCAATATAGGCCGCTATAAGCTCGTCGGTAATACTCTTGTCAACAATGCCCAGATTTGAGCACTCCTCAAGAATACGCACATTATCAGTCCAAAGCTTCATCTGAGGATAAATCGGAGCATATTTTAAAAGCAGGTACTGTGAGATAAACTCGATATCAATCATACCTCCAACACCATGCTTGATGTCATAGAGCTTATCTGAGGAACGGTCAAGATGAGAGCGCATTTTCTCTCTCATTCCCACAACATCCTCTTTAAGTTTCTGATCGTCTTTCTCTGCCCTTATAACTTCCTCTCGGATCTTATTAAACTTCTCGATGATATCAGATGACCCTGCAATAGGACGGGCTCTAACCAGAGCCTGATGCTCCCAGGTCCATGCTCTGCCCTTCTGGTATAGGTCAAATGAATCTGTATCTGATATCAGAACTCCAGTATCTCCATCTGGTCTTAGTCTCATATCAAGATCATAAAGAATACCGCCAACCGTGGTAGTAGTTGCAAGATGCATGATGCGCTGAATCAGTCTCTGATAGAAAATTGTCTCAGGGACTCCATTTTCACCGTTAGTTACACCATCTCCGGCTCTCTTAAGGAACACCATATCCAGATCGGATTTGTAGCCAAGCTCAATACCACCAAGCTTTCCATATCCGATAACAGCAATGCCAGGATCGTTAACAGAGCGGCCCTCTGGTTCACCATACTTCTGAACATTAAGCTCCCAGGCAATAACAATCAGCTCCTTGATAATAGCCTCAGCAAGCCAGGTTAAGGCATCGGAGATTTTCATCAGAGGAAGCTTTCCTGCCTTATCAGACAGAGCAATACGGAAAACCATAATCTTTTTGAAAAGTCTCAGCTCTTCCATAACAGCTTCAAGATCGTCTCTATCGATTCTCAATAGCTGTTCCTGCAGCATAGACAGAAACTCATCTGGTGATGGAGGTTTTGTAAAGTACTGAGGAATAAACAGCTCATCTAATAGAATCGGATGAGAGGTAATCAGATCACTGGCAAAATGATTATCCTTCAGAAGCTCAATGAATCTCTCTAATACCTCATTTTTATCTCTTAAAAGCTGAATATATGGGGTTCTTAGGGCGATTTTCTCAATCAGGCCGGACATACGCTTGAATAAAGCCGCAGACTGCTGCTCTTTGGCAATAAGGTAGATAACCTTAGGCATCAGCTCAAGTAAAGTCTCTCTGCCTACCGGCCCAACAGGCATTCTGGCAAGAGATGTTTTCAGAGTGATAATATCTCCAGCCATCTCTCGGGTATTTTCCTTGTTGACCATGTGAGGCTCAAGCTCAGCGCACATCTCCTCAAGATCACTGTCCGCCTCCCAGAGATCGAAATTCTTGTAATCCTCTTCTGAATCCTCTTCGTCAGCTACAACCTTCTTGAATTCCTCGTGAACAAACTGCATTACTTCATCAAGATCAGCTCTGAAGTGTTCCTCAGAATCATAGTTCATTGCAGCGACAACTCTTGCCATATCCTTTGAATTATCCGGAAGATTCTGAGTCTGTTTATCGGAAATCTCCTGGATGATGTTCTCCAGTCTGCGCAGATAAACATAGCATTTATCCAGCTTTTCGCATATTTCTCTTGGGATAAGATCAAGCGAAATAATGTTTTTAAGACTCTTGCGCAAAGATTCTTCTCTAAGCTCGGTATATCTTCCCCCACGCATCAGAGCAAAGGCCTGTGAAATGAATTCAATCTCTCTGATTCCGCCCTTTCCAAGTTTAAAATTATTATTAAGACATCTGCGTCTTACTTCTGATTCAATAAGATGCTTGAGTTTCCTTAAAGACTGAATTGCTCCGTAATCAAGGTATCTGCGATAAACAAAAGGTCTTAACATTGAGGTAAGCTCAGCAGCGTAGCTGTCCAGCTCTTCAATCTGCCCCAGAATTCGTCCTTTTACAAGAGCATATCTCTCCCAGGTTCTACCCTGAGTCTCATAATAAACCTGCAGAGCATCAAATGAATTTACAATAGCACCGGCATCGCCGAAAGGTCTTAATCTAAGATCGATACGATAACAGAAGGTGTCTGAGGTTATATCAGAGAGAAAATTAGCCATTCTCTGAACAATCTTTGAGAAGAACTCTCTGAAAGTTACAACTCTAGGACCTGAGGTCTCACCTTCCATTGGATAGGTAAAGATAAGGTCAATATCAGACGAGAAATTAAGCTCTCGTCCGCCAAGCTTTCCCATGCCGATGACCAGTAAAGGCAGAGGACTTCCGTCTGCATCAAAGGCATCGCCGTACACCTTTTTAAGCTGAGAACGTACAACCTCTAAAAGCCTTAGAACTACCGCTTCGGCAAGAGATGACAGTTTCTCAAAGACTTCATTGATATCAGCAAAACCACAGAGATCTCTCCAGGCTATAGCCATGTAATGGATTCTTCTTAATACTCTTAGTCGACGTTTTAAATCAAAATCGGAGAGCTTGTCATCCACGTATTCTTTGACGTATGAAGCTGGCTCAATGTGAAATGACGGATCATCAAGTGCGCCCTGCTCAATCAGCTGACAGCACTCTTTAGGGTAGGAATAGATAGTATTGGAAACGAACTCTGATAAGGCAAGGACAAACCTGAATTCAGGTCTTAAATCCAGAAGAGCAAACTGCTCTTCTGAGAGTTTGCCCTTTAGTCGTTCATACTGTATATCAGAGTGTTGTTTTAGTTCATCAGGTAATGTTTTATAATCAGTTGATCTAGGCTGTATTGAAAAATCCATCAAAAATCCTTACTTTGCCATCAGAGACAGCAATAACCTGAGCTTCAGCGGAATCAGGAACATCTTATTATTCTTTTCGCTGAGTCTAATCTTCTCATAACAGGAAGCAATGCCTTTTGAATTATTCCTGAATCTGCACAGAAGCATTTTCTTTGAAACATGACGACATACTCTGTGGAATGACTTTAGCAGTCTGATAATAATCTGAAGGTCACGCTTGTACTCAACAGGCTCTTTTCTGCCTATGATAAATGCCAGAAAGTTTCTGCGCTTTAAATACTTTAAGGAAAGCAGCAGAGAATCAATCAGTGATGTAATCTGAGAGAACAGAACCGCATCATGAGAAATCAGGAAGTAGCCATACAGCTTTTCTAACAAGGCTACCTGTGCCGTTACATAGTCAATAAAATTATCTGTCTTATCCAGCTCAGAGAAATCAGCATTAGGACTGCTCTGCTCCTGCAGAAGGGCAGCACGATGCATCTTTGAGAAAGGCTCTAACAGCAGAGGTATGTTGTTTGAAGCCAGATGGGTACACAGAATTGAGAACAGATTTAATAGCTCATCAGAATGAACAGAGGTTTCCTTAAGCTCGATTTCAAGCTCGCTTAACGGATACTTGTTTGAACTGTCTACTTCAATGAAGCCCTGATCATAAGCCACCTCAAAGGTGCTGTCCAAAAGCTCAAGATTAAACAGATATCTGGTAAAATTGATACGACAGATTGGCTTAAGTCTCTTCTGAATACTCTCTACATCAAAATCCTCAGGAAGAGCATCCTTAGGAAATTTCAGCAGATTAGGAACTTCATCCACAGGCTCAATTGGCAGATTATATTCTTTTCTCTTGTGAAGACCGCCGATATTCTCGCCTTTAACCTTTAGTGTCTGCTCAGAAAAATCATCTCCACGTCTGATTCTAAGACCTGCGTGAATACTGAATAAATCCTTATCTTCAGTATCAAAATAAGTGTTATCCAGGTGAAGTGTGGTTTTATTACTTACAGCACCAATGTGTGAAAAAATCTCGTAAAGATTAGATGCGTCCCCATCGAATCCAAATTTCAGCTCAATCTCTTTGTCCTGCATTAACATTCTCTCCAAAACAGAGTACGGACCTCATGCAATAACTACTCTGTCTCATTAAAAATTACAGCTTATTTATTATTCTTTATATTCCGCTGCATAGACTTCATTTTTATATTTCAGTCTATTTTACTTTCTATTTTTTTTATCATCTAGCATTAAAACACAAATATCAAACAAAAGTTCTAATTCACAAAAAATGCCCTTAAAATTCATTAAGAAAGAAAAAAGCAGATCAAAAAAAATCACTTTAATAGGTAATTGTTGTTAAAAATTGTGTGCAAACTCGTAGATAAGTCTTTTCAGATTAAAACTTTAGCCAAAGCTTGTGCTAAAATCTTCGTAGAACAAGAATGATTTAAGGATTAGCAAGTGATTTCCATAAAAAAAATTATCTCAGGATCATTATTAGGCTTATGTATCTGTGCAGCCGGAGCAGTTCAGGCAGAGCCGGAGAACAATACAGAAACCGACGAAATAAAAGCTCCTAAAGCCAAAGAAGTCGCAGAACTTCAGGTTGGTGATTCTCTTTACGTTTCAGAGAACGTAAATGTTTGGCTTAGAACCTGTCCTCGTCCTACCTGCAAGATTGTAAATTCAATTCATGTGGGAGAGAAGATTACCTTTAACAAGCTATCTGATGACAGAAAATTTGTTGAGATCAATTATAACGGCAAGCAGTACTGGATGCAGTACAGAGACCTTCAGGTTGAGCCTTGTGGTGAAGCTAAGGTTGATTTGCTAGAAGGCAAGATTGCAGAGCTTAAGAACTCTCTTGAAAACTACGATTCAGAAGTTGCTGCAAACTACAGAGCAGCAAAAGCCAAGCTTGAGAAGCTGGAGAAAGAAAACGCAAGCTTAAAGAGCACTCTTGCAGCACAGAATGAAAAGATTGAGGATCTGGATGCAACCAGAAGAGATTTTGCAGACAAGCTGGAAACCAAAGAGCTTGATATGCAGATGAGATGGTGGCTTCAGGGTGCAGTTATTGCTTTCTGCGGTGCCATTATTGGTATTATCTGTGTTTACATTCCAAGACCTTCATCAAAGAGAAGAAACAGATTCTAAAACAGCTTGCTGCTTTGTGTTATATGATTCGAAAAAAGTGAGTTAACCTCACTTTTTTTGTATCCATTGCCCGCGACAATAGACGCAGAAGATTCTTTTAGCTCAGATACAACAAAAAAGCGAGAAACTAATCCCGTAGAATCTCGCTTTCAGCACAACCTTCAGAAAACTGTTTTCTATCAGTTTTCTGCTATTTTCTGCTTAACCTTCATAACTCCTAAATCAAGAGCTGCTTCTATAGGCTCACCGTTTTTTATAATACTGTAAAGAGCCTCCTCCATTGGCTCCCATACAAATGCCATCTGAGGAATTGTAGGCATAGGATCTGCGTATTCAACCTGTGAGGAAATAGCGCTGGCATAATCGTCGTTTTTGCTCTCCTCTTTTGATAAAAGCTCCTTGATAGGAGGAAGTTCAGCGATTTTGTGATAGCGTTTTAGAGCAAGATCCGTTTGATTGATGAACTTTAAAAACTCCTCTGCCAGTTTCTTGTTTTCAGATTTAGAACAGATTGCATAGGATTTCACACCAAAGAACGGCCTCATTGGAGTTCCATCTGGAAGCTTTGGCAGTGGAGCTACGCCATAGTTAATACCTGCACTGGCATATTTGTTCAGAGTCCATGGACCATTGATGATTGCACCAACCTTTCCTGATTTGAACATATCATCAATATTATCCCAGCCTTCTGCCCCAAGCACAGACTGAGGTACATGATTCTTGGCAAAATCATAAAGAACAGAAACACCCTTTACAGCCTTAGCATTATCAAGTCCGATATTGTAGGCATCGAATTCCCCTTCAGAGTTCTGTTTGAAAACATAAGAACCATATGCACCAAAAAAGCCGTAGCTATAGTAAAAATTATCAACCTTGCTGATAAGTCCATATATGCCTTCTGCCTTATGCTTCTGTGTAAAATCTATATATTCAGGCAAGGTCTCATATGGAATAGGCATTACATCTTTGTTGTAGTAGACAACAAGAGCCTCTACCGATCTAGGCACTCCATAGTATTTACCCTTTACCTTAAAGAGCGCCGCAGCTGTATCAATATAGCGAGAATACTCCTGCTCCATATTGTCAATCGGAGCTAAAAGCCCTTTTGACATGGCATCTCCCACACGATCAGAAACCAGCAGAAAGATATCAGGAGTCTTCTCTCCTCTGCTTATCAGATCAGCTACCTCATAAACATGATTTCCAGAATCCTTATCCTTGATATCAATCTTCACACCGTATTTCTTCTCAAACTGATCTGCAAATTCCCTTATGGCACCAGCCTTGTCAAGATCTTCCCATACAGTAAGAGTGGCACATAAGGAAGATGAGCACATCATCATAAGAGCAAGACCAAGAGAAGTTTTTATCATATTCTTCATATCAGAGCTCTACCTTTCAGTATCAATCAGAGCAGACTGCCCTATTAAACCTTAACCTTAGCTACAAGTTCAGACAGATCGGAAACAGACCTGCTTGCGTTGTTGACAACATCCTGAGTCTTCTCAACCTCAATAACAAATCCCTGAGCAGAACTGGTAATATTCTGCATATTTGATGAAATCTCAGAAGTGGCGGTCGTCTGCTCTTCAGCAGCTGTTGCAATCTGGTTAATCTGCGAGTTAACAACTGAAACCTTGCTGATAATTTCGTTTAACAGAACCTCAATTGAAGAAGCATCTTCAGCAAGATTAAACATTGAGGTTACAGACTTTGACATTGACTCATTTGCCAGATTAGCTTCATTCTGAACCAGAGTAACCATACTGGTAATTTCCTGTGTTGAAGCAGATGTTCTTGATGCCAGAGCACGAACTTCATCTGCAACCACAGCAAATCCCTTACCGGCTTCACCCGCACGGGCAGCTTCGATTGCAGCATTCAAAGCTAACAGGTTGGTCTGGGAAGCGATTTCATCAATAGTCTGAACAATGGTTCCAATCTTCTGAGCTTTATCAACAAGAGACTGAATCTGAGCTGCATCCTTCTTGGTCTGTTCAACCTGCTCGTGAATAGCGTTAATGGTAACGCGAACCTTGGAAACACCTTCCTGAGTTGTTTTATTTGAATCATCAGCATTTAGAGCTGCTTCCTGACAGTTCTTAGCAATATCGGATGTTGTTGATACCATCTGATCTGCGGCAGCTGCGACTGTTAGAGATCTGCTTTCAGTGGTCTTTGCCGAATCCTTGATTTCAGAAGTTGATGAACGAATAGTATCAAAGTTGGAGTTCAGATCATTCTCAGACTGCTTGATTGCAGACACAATCCCCTGCCATTCAGAACGCATGGATTCTAGTGATCTTAGAAGAACACCGAAATCATCCTGAAGATGTGTCTTAATTTCCCTTGAAAGATCCCCCTTCTCGATTGTTGAAGTTGCATCGCAGGCTCTCTTAATTGCTCCTGTAAATACAGCTGACAGAGCAAAACTGATAAACAGAGATACAACGATTACAGCTATTGAAACAACACCTACCACAATCAGAGGAGTATTGGAGTTCATCTCATTTAGGTGCCCCATAATATTTCCAAGAATATTATTGTTGATATTCACAAGATTTCTCTGGGCAGCGATGAACTTAGGATAGATATTGGCAGAATAGATTCCTCGAGCCATAGGTTGGAAGTTTCTGTCCAAAGTTGGGATCAGTTCATTGTGATAAATATCAATAGCCTCTGACAGATAGGATTTTACTTTATTTGAAGCATCAGAATTGATCTGCTTATTTAAAGCTTCAGACACCTTCATAATGCTTGCAAGCTTCTCATCCACAGCAGATTTATTGTCAGGAGTATATTCCTTGATGTTGTTTACAAAAGTAAACATCTCGTCATTGACGTAGGTGATATTTGAGCTTAATTCCGTATTCGGGTTGTACTCATTTGAAAGCGAAATATCAGCATAATCAATTGAAGCCTTAATATTGTTAAGATTAATCAGTGAGACAACTGAAATAATCATAGTTAATAAGATTACAATCATGAAAGCTAAAATCAGCTTTGCACGTACAGCTAGACGATTAAACCAACCAAACATATTCCACCCTATAAAAAAGAACTATCTTTATAAGATATAGATCTTATTTATAGGTATTCCTATTTGTTATGTTAACTTTTTGATTTACATCAAAAGCTTTTTACGGAATTTGATTAAGTCATACAAAAATAGAATTCAGGAAATAGTTGGGGCCTGATAATTTGTGTTGTTTCCAGTAAGAGGATTTGAATTTAATAGGATGAAATGAAAGAAAGGTATGCCTTTGAGCATACCCTGACATGTTAAGCCTTTCTATTGGCAACGCGCATTTTATTGTGAGCAAGATAATTAGTCAGAAGCAAACAGCCTAAAGCAACAGAATGCGCAGTAGTGCAGGCAACATCAGGAGCAACATCACTCTCAATTACTGCATATATCCAGATTGAGACAATAAAGGTCTGAATCACACCGGCAATATTCAGGGTAATGTACTTAAAAACTGATGATTTGTGCTTTGCAAAAACAGGTGTTAACAGACTGAAAGCAGTGATAGCACCAAAACAGTATGAAAGTATTATTGCAAGTTCAAAACTGAATGCTTCCTGAAAAAGAAATCTGCTTAGAAAATTACACCCCACACTTATTAAGTCAGCAAGCATGAAATCGAAATATCTATTCTTTTGCATTTTTTATCATTCTTGTTTTTATAAGAGGAGAGTTTACTTAACTCCTCGATTATTCTTATTTTTTTATGACATTCTACATTTTTTTTTGTTAAAAATCATCGCCTGGGATTAAATGCACTCAGTTATTACAGAGGAAGTAGGCTGATAACAAAGATAGCAAAAGGCACCATTAGAAGAGCAGGAATGTAGTTAATCACCTTAAACTGAGTTATACCTATCATATTGAAGCCTAAAGCAAGGATGATTGCACAGCCGGTTGCGGATATCTCTCCAATCAGAAAATCTGACATATATGGCGCCAGATACTGAGAAAACAGCACAATTGATCCCTGAAAAATCAGTGTAAAAACAGCTGAGCCTAAAACACCTGCTCCCATAGTGGCTGCCAGCATGATTCCTGATATCAGATCTAAAAGGGATTTGGTGTAAAGCATACTGTAGTTTTCTCTAAGACCAGCATCAAGAGAACCTACAATAACCATCGCTCCGACATTCATTATCAGACAGGAGGTAATAAAGGCCTCGGTAATTTTAGAGATACTATCTCCAT
>JAEEGL012909203.1_pt1 | contig 14119 bp, 11 predicted proteins | sample 9134231 | NCBI WGS metagenome assembly JAEEGL01 (sample SAMN16246548, study PRJNA631951) | gut metagenome | biome: gut microbiome; feature: rumen; material: fiber-attached | host: Bos | place: Iran: Karaj | collected 2018-10 | reverse complement strand
TTTATTTTCATGTGGTACCGGCAGACTACTCGAACTTTGCTGATTGCGTAAAACAGTCAGACCTTGTGTTAGAGAGTGCTGCTGAGAACTTGGAGCTGAAAATAAGTCTGCATACTCAGATAGGACAGTCGTTGAAGAAAGGTGCAATAGCTTGCACTGGTTCTTCAGGTCTTTCTATCACAAGACTTGCAGAGTGCTATCCTGAAGAGGTGAGATGCCAGTTCTATGGTGTTCACATGTTCAATCCTCCCTATCAGTTGACGCTTTGCGAATTGACTGCTTCGCCCTATAGCGATATGCAGTTGTATGCCGAGTTGAAGGATTATTTGACCAATCAACTCTATCGTACAGTAGCTGAGAGTAAGGATCTTCCTGCTTTCTTGGGCAACCGTATTGGCTTCTACTTCATCAATGAGGCACTGATTTATGCAGAGCGCTATCAGGATAATGGTGGTATTGATTATATCGATGCCATCCTTGGTCCGTTCTCCGGTCGTACCATGCCACCCATCACTACTGCTGATTTCGTGGGATTGGATGTTCATAAGGCTATCGTGGATAATATCTACGAGAATACCAATGACTATGTGCATGAGAAGTTCGTGCTGCCTGAGTTTGTACAGAAGCTAATAGACAACGGCTACCTTGGTCGCAAGAGAGGACAAGGCCTTTATAAGCTCATTAAGGGTGACAACGATTATAAGCGTATGATGGTTTGGGACATCAAGGAAGGTGGTTTCCGTGATGTTATCAAATACACCTTCCCGTTTGCTCTGAAGATGAAAGAATACCTGAAAGTGGGCGATTATGACAAGGCTATTCTGGAGTTGATTAACAACCACTCTCATGAAGCTGACATCTGCTTGCGATTCCTTCTTCGTTATATCGTTTATGCATTGTGGACTGCTGAACATGTAGGTTACGACCTTCGTGTTGCTGATGATGTGATGGCCACAGGTTTCACTTGGTGTCCTCCATTTGCCATGATGGAAGCATTCACCCGTGTTTGTGATTTGGGCGCTCTGATGAAGGAAAGGCTGAAACCAGAGATCCTGGGTAATGTGGATATTGACCACATCATTGCAGAGCAGATCAAGAGCAAGTACGATTACAGAATTTATTTCAAAGCAAAATAATGAGGTGAGCACTATGAAGAAGAAAGTATATATTATGGGTGGTGCTCAGACCGATTTTGAGCGCAACTGGACCAAGGAGGGCAAGAATATGATTGCCCTGTTGAAGGAAGCCGTTGAGGATGGTTTCAAGGATGCAGGTTTCACCTTTGACGAGATGGTGAGCCTGAACAAAGAAAACCGTGTGGCTGCTTTCGTAGGCAACTTTATTGCTGAACAATATATCAGCCAGGGTCATCTTGGCGCATTCCTGACGGAAGTGAATACCTCTTTCTATGGCGTACCTTCTGCCCGTTACGAGGCTGCTTGTGCAAGTAGCAGTGTGGCACTCGATGCTGCCATCACCAAGATCGAGGCAGGCGAGTATGACGTGTGCATCGTGGTGGGCTGGGAGATTATGAAGAGCGTGGACAGCAAGAAGGGTGGCGACATCCTGGGACGAGCTGCCTACTACGAGAAAGAAGGCAAAGGCATTGACCTGCCCTTCCCGAAACTCTTCGGTCGCTTGGCAGATGCCACCATTGAGAAATATGGGCTGGACAAAGAGCGTTACCTGAATGCTCTGGCCAAGATCAGCTGCATCAACTACAGCAATGCCAAACGCAACCCACTGGCTCAGACCAGGAAGTGGTTTATGAGCTATGAGGAAGCCAGCACTCGTGGAACTGAGAGCAATCCCAATGTGGGTGGACTCCTGGGTGTGAGTGACTGTTCACAAGTAACCGATGGTGCAGCTGTGGTCATCCTCTGTTCAGAGAAGTACGCACAGGAGAAAGGCCTGAAAGACTTAGCCATCGTGAAAGGCTACGGCCACCGTACCGCACCGCTGCTCTTTGACAAGAAAATAGCAGACAATGCCAACAGCGAGTACGTGCTGCCTTGGACACGTCAGGCCTGTCTGGATGCTTACAGACGTGCAGGGCTGACTGTGGAGGACATTGATGTGTTTGAGACCCACGACTGCTTCACCTCCAGCGAGTATGCCGCCATCTCTGCTTTTGGCATCACCGAACCCGGCAAGGAATGGGATGCCGTTGAGAACGGAACCATTGCCTTTGACGGAGCCAAACCCATCAACCCCAGTGGCGGTCTGATTGGTTGTGGTCATCCCGTGGGTGCTTCCGGTGCCAGAATGTTTGTGGACCTTTATAAGCAGGTGACAGGCAAGGCCGGGAAGTATCAGGTGAAAGATGCGAAGAATGGCATGATGCTGAATATTGGAGGCAGTGCTACGACGAATTATGTGTTTATTGTAGGGATGGATTAGGGTCATCGCAAGATTGTTCATAGTTCAGATATGATAATACCAACTGAATAAATGACAGAACAAAGTTTAAAGAATAAAACAATTCAAAGAAACTCCAACCTTGAGTTATACCGCATTATTGTGATGCTCTTGATAGTAGCGCATCACTATGTAGTAAACTCTGGAGTAATGCATGCTATGCAAGAGAATCCTACATCCCTTCCAAGTTTGTACTACTATATTCTTGGTGCATGGGGAAAGGTGGGAATTAATTGCTTCGTGCTGATAACGGGATACTTTATGTGTACATCAAGTATAACATTGAAGAAATTCCTAAAGCTTTTTACAGAGGTGTGTTTTTATTTGGTTGCCGTAAATGCTATCTTCTTCTTGTCTGGGTATGAGGCACTGACATTGAAAAACGTATGGAGTGACATGCAGTTATTGCTGGATGTTAGTCAATGCTTTACGAGTTGTTTCATTATGTTTTACTTGTTTATTCCTTTCCTCAATACGCTGGTACATAATATGACAAGACGACAACATCTCTATCTTATTGTTTTATGCCTTTCTATATTTTCTGGCATTGCAACATTTATTTTAGGTCATGTAGCAATAAACTATGTGGTATGGTTCTGTATATTATATTTCATAGCAAGCTACCTCCGCATGTATCAACCCATGAAACAACTTCATTGGGGACATCTCATGGGGGGGGCACTTTTTCTTTCATTAGCAAGCATAATAATGATATTATTTATTGCAGAAAGAACTGGATACAATCTGCCCCAGTATCATTTTATAAGTGATTCAAATAAACTGCTGGCTGTACTATTGTCTGTCTGCTCATTCATGTATTTTAAAGACTTGCGTATCCCACAGTCGAAGGTAATAAATAGAATTGCCCAAAGTTGTTTTGGTGTACTACTAATACATGCGAATTCCGATGCTATGCGTCAGTGGTTATGGAAAGATATATTAAACGTAGAAGGACAATACCGCTCAGACAACTATGTCTGGTATAGCTTGTTAAGTGTATTAAGCATCTACATTATTTGCACGATGATAGATCAACTAAGAATAATTTGTATTGAAAAGCCTTTGTTTAATTACATGGATAAGCGAGGCTGGATATAATAATGGCTGAACAAAGTTTAAAAGATAAAACGGTTAAAGGCGTAGTATGGAGTAGTGTGGAGCGCTTTTCTGTACAAGGGGTACACTTCCTTGTCATGGTGGTAATAGCTCGCATCCTCACACCGAGAGATTTTGGTTTGGTTGGCATGCTTGCCATATTTATGGCTGGCAGTCTTTGATTGATTGCGGGTCTTCGCCAGTTGAGCCGTCTTACCGGAGTTCCATACGGAGTCATACACAGGTTAAACAACAAAAAATAAAAAAGCGGATTTGGGGACGGTTTTGTGATACCTCAGGTGAGAGTCACAAAGCGGATCAAAGTCCCCCGATCTGAAAAAAATAATGGCATCAGAACTACAACATAAAACTATTTCAGGTATATTCTGGACGTTTTTAGAAACGTTCTCATTACAGTTATTCGGATTTGTACAAGGAATTATTCTTGCACGTTTGCTCATGCCTTCCGATTATGGTTTGATAGCCATGACCGGCATCTTCTTTTCTGTGTCCTACACTATGATTGACTCAGGATTTTCAAATGCGCTCATCAGAAAAAAAGAACATGATGCACTTGATTATAGCACAGTCTATGTAACAAATATTACACTATCGCTGTTCTTCGCTATTTTGCTTTGTGCGGCAGCATCAACAATTGCAGATTTCTATAATCAACCCTTACTTGAAAAAATAGTATATGTAAATGCTCTATATATGTTCCTACAATCATTTTTGGCTGTGCAAGGGACACGAATGAGTATTCAACTAAATTTCAGGGCAAAAAGTACTATAAATGTCATTAGTACAGTTATTACAGGTATCATATCTATTTTGCTTGCCTTTATGGGATGGGGTGTATGGTCGCTCATCTATCCGAATTTTTTTAGCATTATAGTAAAAACAATCCTGTTTTGGCATTACCAGCATTGGTTTCCCGGATTTTCATTCTCCTGGCTCAAGTTCAAGGAGTTCTTCGCTTATGGGTCTAAACTCTTAGCATCAGGGTTACTTAATACTATATTTATTAACATATATCCAATTATTATTGGCAAATGCTATTCTCCTGCGGAGTTGGGACATTACGGCAAAGCGAATGGTTATGCAGAACTGCCCGCCACCACAGTAACAAACATCTTAGCAAAGGTCACATTTCCTGTATTAGCAAAGGTTAATGATGATATAGAAGCCTTACAAGGAGTCTATCGTCGCATGATTCGTCTGTCTGCATTCGTCGTTTTTCCCGTTATGATGGGATTAGCGGCTTTGGCAAAACCATTCGTTTTATTGCTAATAACGGAGAAATGGGTTCCCGCAATACCTCTTTTACAAGTATTATGTTTCGCATTGATGTGGTATCCCATTCATGCCCTAAACCTTAACTTGTTGATGGTACGAGGACGTTCAGACTTATTCCTACGATTGGAAATAATTAAGAAGGTAATTATTCTCTTCGTTATATTTATAGTTTGGCGCTATGGGGTTTTCTGGATGTGCGTAGGCAGTGTATTTACCAGTTATCTTAGTTTATTCGTTAATACTTACTATACAGGAAAACTCATTAACGTTGGTTTCGTAAAGCAAATGCGCGATATAACTCCCACACTTCTTTATTCCTTCAGCATGGGTGCACTTGTCTTTTTTACAACGCAACTATTTACCACCCTCTGGCAGCAAATTGCAGTAGGTGTTCTTGTCGGTTCAATCTACTATTGGGGGATTGCAAAAATCTCAGGTTCACAAGACCTGCAATACACCATAAATCTGCTACGCGAGAACATTTTTCACAAGCAAACAAAGTAAAATATAATTATATGGATTCAAAATATCCCAACTTTACAGTTAGCATCCATTGTTTCACCTATAATCAAGCTAATTTTATTGTGGATGCAATGAATGGTTTCTGTATGCAACAAACTACCTTCCCGTATGTGGCGATTATCGTTGATGACGCATCCACCGATGGTGAACCAGATGTCATTCGCGGTTATCTTAACGCCCATTTCAACATGGCTGAAGCAAGGGAATGGGAAAACAATGATGCGCACTACATTTATGCTCGTCATACAGAAAACAAGAACTGCTATTTTGCTGTCATACTCCTTAAATACAATTTCTATAGCATCAAAAAAGACAAGGAACCACTTTACAAAGAGTTCGAAGAAACCGTTAAGTATATAGCTTTATGTGAAGGGGATGATTATTGGATAGCCCCCCAAAAAATACAGATTCAAAAAGAGTATTTAGATAATCATCCTGAATGTTCCTATCTCTTTACAAATAGAAAAATCCTAGCAAATGGAATAATAAAAACACAATATGAAAAAAAAACAGTATATGAAACAAAAGATATACTTGCAGGACTGACACCTGGAATTCAAACAGTCATGCACCGCAACATTAACAACCTGAAAAAATTGTGCGATACTATGGTTCCTCACGTAAATGGGGATATTGGATGGGCATATGTCTTTGCTACAATTGGAGAGATTCACTGTTTGCCTGATGTTACTGCCGTTTACAGATATTCTGGTTATGGAGTATACTCATCCCTTACACCTACACAACGCTTTTACACGAGTATTGAACAATACTATGTATTTCACAAGGGACTTAATTTCCCTGAAAATAATGCATTACGCTCTTTTTATAACTGGCAACTGAGGTCTATTGCACTAAGCCATATAAAAAATATGGAATACAAAGACTTACTCAATGATATTATATTTACTTTGCGCCACTGCCCAACAATATCTGTAAAAATTACTCTATTAATAAATTTTTGTAATAGCACAATAAAAGATTTGTTCTCTGTCATATACAACAAAATAAAGGTGAAAAATAGGCAATAACAATTTATATGGGGCGTTTATCTATAATAACAATTAATTATAACAATCTATTGGGTCTAAAAAAAACGTTCAATAGTATAGATTTACAATCCACCAAAGATTTTGACTGGATTGTAATAGACGGAGGTTCAACGGATGGAAGTCTGGAATTCATAGAACAGAATCAACATGCAATGGCATTTTGGAGTTCTGAACCAGATGAGGGTATTTATAATGCCATGAACAAGGGTATAAGGCATGCGAGGGGAGAATATCTCCTATTTCTAAACACTGGTGACACCTTGTTTTCAGAAGAAACTATACATCAAGTACTACCATATTTGAAAGATTATGACTTCATTATAGGAAATATGTACAAGACAGGATCCGAATCTACAATTGGACCTCAGAATTTTACGAATATTGGCGTTGTAAATGTTCTTACTCGCTCAGCATATCCCCATCCAAGTTCTTTTATTAGAAGAACCGTTTTTGAAAAATATGGTTATTATAGAGAGGATTTGAGAATAGTTTCGGATTGGTGGTTATATTATAGAGCCATACTCTTAGGTGAAGCCACTATATCATACATGCCTGTTGATGTATCTATTTTTGATGAGACAGGAATCAGTTCAACCTGTCAAGACATATTAACTAAGGAAAGGTTAATCTGTTTAAAAGAACATAAATATAATTTTGTCTTATATGATTTTTACAATTCTAATCGGGATATAGTAGAAGCATTAAAAAGTAATAAAATTATATTTTTTATATTTAGAATATATTTTTATTTTTATCGAAAGTTCAAATAATTAACGATATGCATCGAAAAAAAATACTTTTCCTTTTATATTCTATGAATGTGGGAGGGGTAGAAAAGTCTTTATTAGGTCTGCTTTCTGCCTTAGATTTTGAGAAATATGACATTCACATAGGATTAGTACATAATACAGGAGGCTTTCTAGAAATGTTACCAAAAGAAGTAACTATTCATCCTGTTTCTTGCATCTCTAATAAATGGCGAGAGTTAAAGAATCCTCCAAGAATAACATTAAAAGAAGAATTCAGGAAAGATGGATTTACATTAGAATTTATAAAGTTGTCATTAGCATATATAGTTAGAAAACTATTAGATAACAGTTATTACTGGTATAATACTTTATTGAAAAAAGAAGCTGACATTGATGGTGTTTATGATTTAGCTATTGCATATGCTGGTCCTACTTCGGACATAGACTATGTTATATGCAAGAAGGTAAATGCCAAGGTGAAATGTGGTTGGATTCATTTTGACATTTCCAAGTTTGGAATAGACAAGGGAATAACAGCTCAACTATATAAGGAATACAAACGAATATTTGTTGTATCAGAAACAGGGAAAGAAATATTTGATAAGACGTTTCCACAATTCAAGAATAAAACTGAAGTGTTCCATAACATCGTTTCGGCAGAACATGTTAGAAATCTTGCAGATGAAGGAGAAACTTTTGATGACAAATTCAATGGAAAACGTATTCTGACAGTTGGACGCATATCGCCAGAAAAAGGTCAACGTACTGCTATTAAAGCTTTGAAACTTCTTAAGGACAGCGGTGTCAAAGTTCGGTGGTATTTCGTAGGTGATGGCAAAGACATGGAACATTGCAAAGCCGAAGCGAAGGCATTAGGGATAGACGAGGACATCATATTCTTGGGTACAAAGACCAATCCATACGGCTACATGCGCGACTGTGATGTTTACATGCAACCATCCCGACATGAGGGATTTTGCATTACATTAGCAGAAGCGTTATGTTTTGGTAATCCTATCGTAGCAACAGATTTCACTGGTGCTGAAGAGCAATTAAAAGAGCGTGAGAATGGTTTTGTGGTGGGGATGGCTGCGGAGGCAATTGCCCATGGAATTGAAAAAGCCCTGTCTGCATCGAAGTCTGCAAAAGTTCGAGTAGCAGAAAAATCTGAAATAGGAAAATTATTAGTATTGTTTGAGTAGTACTATAAATTGCCAGAGGAACAATGGGGTATTTTTAAATGTGAATCTCTAATTTTGTAACAAAACATGAGCAAAAAAAAATATATCAAACTGATTTATTGGGCAGATCATCCCAATTTCGGTGATTATTTATCTCCATACATTATAGGAAAGTTATCAGGTGCGTATATCATACACAAAATTGCATCTCTTACATGGATAAACTTATTGAAAATAATTATAGGTCATCCAAATACTATAAAGAATTTACCCAATTATGTTCTCCCATGGGAGCATAATATTATTGGAGTCGGTTCTGTAATAAGCTATGGAAATTCAAAATCAAAAATCTGGGGAAGCGGCTTCATGAATAATAGTGAAGTTTTTTATGGGGGGAAGATATATGCCCTTAGAGGAACAATGTCAGCAAAGAAAATTGGATCCAAGTGTAAAGTATATGGTGATCCAGCACTATTGTTGCCTATATTGTACACTCCTAAAGTGGAGCGGAAATATGATTTAGGCATCATTCCACATTGGAGAGAAACATCGTTTTTTACTAAAAAATATGGAGACAAATACCATATTGTTGATATGAGGACAATGGATGTGGAAAAGGTTGTGGACGAAATCTGCAGTTGTAAAATGATTCTTTCAACATCTTTACATGGTATCATCGTTTCTCATGCATATGGTATTCCTGCTATATGGATAAAAGAAGGTGACATTAATACTGATGGCTTTAAGTTTGGGGATTACTTCAGTTCTGTAAATATTGATTATTATTCTGGATTCGAACATTATAATGAAATCTTGCAGTCTATAGAGCATGTAAAAGAATTCTTTAAGGGACATGCAAATATCTCATTACCTCAGACCTCTATTAGGTCTATCCAAAAAAAACTTTTGTCATCGACCCCTTTTGAACTGTTAGATGAATGGAAAAAAATAGAATCTCAATTATAGTCCCAATACATAATTCAGAGCAATACCTGTGTAATTGTCTTGAATCTATTCTAAGCCAGGTTGAACCCAATGATGAGATTATATTGGTAAATGATGGTTCAACGGACAATTCTCTTGCTGTATGTAACCATTATAAAGAAAAATATCCTCAAATAATACGGGTTATTAATAAAGATTATCAAAGTGGTCCATCTGATTCCCGAAATATTGGGAAAAGAGATGCGCGAGGCGCTTATCTATGTTTTATTGACAGTGACGATTGGTTTTCCCCTTCTGCGCTAAATGACATGTACGAATACGCAACAAATCATGAGTGCGATATCGTGCAAACGGGTTTCTACTATGCATATCAAAATTATTTGCTATATAACAAGAAACTAAAGAAAGAATATCCATGTCCACAAATCATCTCAAGAGAAAAAGCCATGGAACATCTTATAAATGATGGGTTATTTAGCAATTTTATTTGGGGGAAATTATATAAGACCGAATTGGTAAGGAAATTCGACTTTCCTGTGGATATTAATATGGGTGAAGATCTGTTTTGGCAACATTTGGTTTTACACGAAGCAAATAGAGTCGGCATAATACCCAGTCCTGAATATTATTACCGCCAGAATGCACAAAGTTTATCCAATACATTTTCAGAAAGACATGTTACTTTGCTAAAAGCACTTGACAATAGGCTGATTTTTGTAAAAAAATACTATCCTAATTTAGTCCCTGATATGCTTTATGCTTATTGGAAACAAGCATATCAAAGTAATCTTACTGCAAAGCGTTTAGGAACAGACAATTGCAAGATGGTCTTTGATACCTATTGGGTTACATTTAATGAGAAATATGGTCCAGAACTTAAAAGTTCTGTAAAAAAAACAGATTTTATTATTTACAATCAATCAGAAACTGCTTATAAATTTTATGCATTTATAAAAAGAATTGTAAGTCATTTCGTTTCTGATTTCAAGAAAATTCCAGTGAAGAAATGAAGAAAATATTATTTGTAATTGATTCTTTAAACATAGGAGGAGCAGAGAAAAGCCTTATTTCACTGCTGAATAATATAGATTATAATCTATATAATGTTGATCTTCAATTGTTTGGATATGGTGGCGAGTTTGAGAAATTCTTGCCTAACCAGGTCCGCTTGCTGCCCCCTTTGCAGCTGTCACGATTTCTTGGTAAGAGATTCTTTGGGCAACTACGAAGTTTAGACAAGAAATTAGTGGCAAGGTTGTTTTATAGTTTTCTGATACGGTTTAAAAAGACAAATCATACTGATAAGGCTAGAATATATTGGCAGTGCTTTCATAAATCTATTGAAGATAATCCATGTTGCTATGATGTTGCAATTGCTTATGCACATAACATCCCGACATTTTATGTAGCAGAGAAAATAAAAGCGAAGAAAAAAATGGCTTGGATTAATGCTGAGATTCATTTCTCTAATAAGAATAGAGTTTTTCAGCATCCCTTTTATAGTCAGTATAATAATATTGTTCTGGTTTCTGATAAGGTTCGTCAAGTAATAAGAATGCAATACCCTGAATTCGAGGGGAAAATGATAATAATAAAAGATATCGTAGATGCTGATTTTATCGCGAAATTATCAAGACTGCCCATAGATGAAATGCAATACGATTCTATTCCCAGTCTTTTAACAGTTGCTAGGTTAGAAAGGTTTCATAAAGGTTATGATATCGCATTGGAGGCATGTAATATCTTAAAGAGTAGGAGTGTCAAGTTTGTTTGGTACGTGATTGGTGATGGAGAATATAAAGAATCAATGACAGAATTCATCACAAAACATTCTTTGAATGATACTTTTGTACTATTAGGTAAGAAAAGCAATCCTTATCCCTATTTCAAGAAAGCAACAATATATGTTCAAACTTCAAGAAGAGAGGGGTTTGGTTTATCAATAGCAGAAGCAAGATTACTGAATTGTCCTGTGATAACTACTGAATATGGGGCTGTTTGGGATCAGATGGTACAAGGAGAAAATGGACTCGTCGTACCACAAGACCCCGCTGCTGTTGCAGATGCTATAGAGCGGCTTCTCAATGACAAAAAACTTTATAATCATATTGTCGCTTATCAGCAGCAAGAGAAAAAAGGTAATACGGAAGAAATAGAGAAATTCTATAAACTCATCAATTAAAAATTCGATGCATAACAAAAAACGTATCTTTATCTCCATGCACTATATGGAACTTGGTGGAGCAGAAATAAGTCTAATAGGTCTGCTTCGTGCTCTTGACTACTCCAAATATGATGTGGACCTCTTTATCCACTCTCATCAAGGAGAGTTGATGCAATTTATCCCAAAAGAGGTAAATCTGCTGCCTGAGATTGCATCATACGCATACATTGAGCGTCCGATAAAAGAGGCCTTAAAACAAGGGCATGTGTCACTCGTAGTTGCAAGATTACTCGCAAAAGTACAACATAAAATTTATAGAATCATTCATCCTGCAGTAGGGGAAGACTATTCAGGTTTTCAATTTATTGCAGAATATGTCACTCCTATTCTACCCTCCTTATGTAAGAAACCGCAATATGATTTGGCTATCAGTTTTCTAACGCCACATAATATAGTATTGAAAAAGGTGAAAGCAAAGAAAAAAGCATGCTGGATTCATACAGACTATTCTACCATTGATGTTATTGCAAACAAAGAACTACCTATATGGTCATCTTACGATCATATTGTTTCTATATCTCCAGATGTAACAAAGACATTCTTACAGGTTTTTCCATCACTAGAGGATAAGATTATTGAAATAGAAAATATACTTTCACCTAAATTTGTTCGAAAAAGGGCAGAAGAATCGAATATTGAATTCAACAGAAACAAGGATTATAACGGAAAAGAAATTAGCATTTTAAGCATTGGCAGGTTCTCTTATCAAAAGAATTTCGAAACCATCCCAGACATCTGCAAAAGGATAAACTCTTCACTCTTCACTCTTCACTCTTCACTCAAAGTGAAATGGTACATCATCGGCTTCGGAGGTGACGAACAACTAATTCGCCAGAAAATAGCAGAAGCAGGCATGGAAGAGCATGTTTTCATCCTTGGCAAGAAGTCTAACCCCTACCCTTACATCAAAGCATGCGACATCTACTGTCAGCCATCACGCTACGAAGGCAAAAGCGTCACAGTTCGCGAAGCACAGATGCTTTGTAAGCCCATTGTCGTCACCAATTACCCAACGGCTTCCTCTCAGATTCAAAATGGAGTGGATGGAGTAATCGTTCCTATGGATAACGAGGGTTGTGCAAAAGGTTTTGTTGATGTTATACAAAATCATGCATTGCAGAAAGACATCATTTCCTATTTGAAAGCACATGATTATGGAAATGAGAATGAGGTACATAAGATAGATTTATTATTTTAATGAAAGAGCGTTTATTATATCTTGACATAATCCGCATCATTGCTTGCGTTATGATTGTGGCTATGCATGCACCTATCCCTGGACTTGATTGGAACGGTATCGTCTTAGCTGCAGATAGTTTTCTTACGGCTCCAGGCATAGGAATATTTATCATGGTAAGTGGAGCACTCTTATTACCTGTTACCATATCAACCAAGGAATTCCTGAAAAGAAGATTGAGCAAAGTCGTGATACCAACGTTTGTATGGACTATTTTGTATTATTTAGTTGCTCCGTGGACTGAGACAGTTGGAAGAGGAGACGGTATGCAAAGTTTCTTCTCAATACCATTCTCAGCACAATATAATGGAGCACTAGTGTCTCTTAATATATGTTAATCAAATTTGAAGTCAATATGAAGCTGTCTGTCATCTGCCTCCTCAACCTTTTGTCTGAGAGGCTTGAGCAAGTCTTGGATGCTGTCCGTGGTGAGTGCAGACTTGCCAAGGATACGCATGACTTCAAAGACGGGTCTGCCAATCTTGAGGTCATGCTCGATGATGGCAATGAGGCAGTATGTGATGATGGCAACGTGAATCTGTATGCGCACAGCATTCTCGGATTCTCCCCAGAACCGCTTGACCTGGAGATGCTGTTTGATCCATTTGAAAAACAACTCCACCTGCCACCTATATTTATAAAGGAGAGCAATGTCCTTGGCTGCAAGATAGAAATTGTTCGTGTAGTAGACAAAGCTCCGTTGGAGTTCAGGGGCATAGTAGACAATCCTTCTGATGACTCCTGGATACTTCTCCTGATTCTCCTTCTTGGTAAAGCGTATGCTCTGGTCTTTGAGAACGTTGTCAGCCCCATCAAGTATGCTTTCTCCATCAACAATCTCGTAGGCAGGCTTTCCCTTCTCCCTGATGATGAAGAAAGCCCCGAACACGTTGATGCGGTAGAGTCTGGAGAGGTCAAAATAGCCTCTGTCAAACACAAAGCATGCCAAAGGCTCGTATGTGAACCAGTCCATCGAGTTGACATCATGTACCTTGGCATTGGTAATCCTATAGAACACGGGTATCTCAGTAACAATGTCAATCTGAGTATGGATTCTGATACCCGATTTTCTGCTCCTGAACTCTGCCCATCTGAATACGGACATGCACAGGTCGATGGTAGTGGAGTCGATGGCATAGAACCTGCCGTGCAGTTCAAACTCCTTAGTGATGCGTCTGGCTTGGGCCATAGCCACCATGTAAAAAGCGAACTCCTCAAAGATGCGATGCTCTCTGAGAGTATTGGCCTTCGACAGCATCTGTCTGTTGATAGGCTGGTGGCCAAATCCGAGGTGTTTAGACTTCTTGGCATGGGCGGTTGTTATATCAGTGAGTTCCCTAAGGCTTCCACAGCCCATAAGCTGACCGAACATCAGAACCAGCAAATGGTTCCAATGAGAC
>JAEEGL012452412.1_pt1 | contig 14119 bp, 11 predicted proteins | sample 9134231 | NCBI WGS metagenome assembly JAEEGL01 (sample SAMN16246548, study PRJNA631951) | gut metagenome | biome: gut microbiome; feature: rumen; material: fiber-attached | host: Bos | place: Iran: Karaj | collected 2018-10 | reverse complement strand
TATTGGACTAAATTGCAGAAATGCGCACTACGCTGCGCATTTCGTGAAACCATGATACGAGTGCAAATAGGCCCTGCGACGTAGTCGCACTGGAATGGCCTATTTGTCATATGTTCTTGGGCATTGTCCAAGAACATATAGATTTCGAAATGGGAGTGATTAGTTGTGAAAAATAGTAATGATGAGTTTCCTTCTTTTGACGACTTTGATGATTTTAATTTCAAAAGAAGTAGATATGGCAAACGTCGTAAATATCATTTTTCGAAAATGGTTTTCACCGGATGTGTTTTGGCTGTGTGCCTGATTTTAGGTATTACAGCTTTTATAATGACTAGGAAAAACTCAGATGATCAAGTTGAAGCAGAAGATGGAATTGAGATTGAAGCGATTTCTGGAAATGCTAATGGTGAAGATTTAGGCGTTTCAAATAATCTTAATGGCACCGATAGTAATTCAGTTAATGCTTTAGACACTAATATAAATTCTGATAAGGATTTGAGTTCTGCTGAAAATGAAGCTAATGAAGCCACTTCTTTGGAAAATGTTGTTACTCAGGATGGAAATAATGATGAAATGACCTCAGATGAGGCGTCTGATCCACTTGCTTCAGCAGTAAAAGAATCAGGTGCGTCAGTTAATGTTGCTGATATTTTAAATGCAAGTAGTGTAGGAGAAAATTCATCTGTTACATATGGAATTGATGTTTCAAGATTTCAAGGGACAATTGATTGGACACAAGTCGCTGCATCAGGAATTGATTTTGCCATTATCAGAGTGGGCTATAGAGATTCATCTACAGGTGAAATCAAGGCAGATACAAATGCCAAATATAATATGCAGGAAGCTGAGAAAAATGGCATTAAGATAGGCGCATATTTCTTTTCCACTGCAATTAGTACAAGTGAGGCAGTAGAAGAAGCTAAATGGGTTGCTGATTACATTGCCCAGTATCCAATTACTTATCCGGTAGGGTTTAACTGTGAGGGCTTTGATAAAGAGTCCAGCAGGCAATATAACTTAACGCAGGATGAGAGAAGCTCGATTGCAGTCGCGTTTTTAGATAAGATATACTCATCCGGCTATACACCTATTTTTTATGCATCAAGAAGTGAGCTTGCAGGTGATGCAAAGTGGAACACTTCACAAATTCAGAACAAATACAAAATATGGATGGCATGGTACAATCAGGACACTTCAAATCTTGCAAGTGGCCCTCAGTATGACGGCTCTTGTGCGATGTGGCAGTACTCTAACAAGGGAACTGTTACAGGCATTAGTAAGCCTATAGATGTTGATGTCGCTTATTTTGGATATAACGGAACAGAATCAGCTAAAGATACTGAATCAGAGAGAACAGCTGCTTCTGCAGACGTGGAAGCGCTTATGAAGTTTAACCCTGTTGATGGAAGTGTAACTGCCAAGAACACTACAAATCTCCGAAATAAACCAAGTCAGGGGAGTGACAGTACTGTAATGACAACACTTCAGAACGGACAGGTTGCTCAAAGAACCGGAATTAGTGACAGTGGATGGTCAAGAGTTGTTTTTGAAGGGAATACATATTACGCGGTTTCAAGCTTTTTAACAACTGACCTCAGTGCACCTAAGCAGGAATCACAGACACAGCAAACTCAAGATACATCGGGCTTTAAGACCAAGTTTACTGATTGTAGTGAAGTTGTAACGGCTAAGGAATTGGTAAATCTTCGTTCTAAGCCAAGTGTGACTGACGCAGATTCTAAGGTTATCGTGAGTCTTGCTGCAGGAGATACAGCTATAAGAACAGGTATAAATGCTGAATATGGCTGGTCAAGAGTTGAGTATAATGGACAGACACTTTACTGTGTAAGTAGCTATTTAAGAGTAGTAGAATAGTATTAGTTTTCTATTAAAACACCCATTGGCTATAAACCAATGGGTGTTTTTGTAGAAATATCAGATCTCAGCAATATCTTCCTGCGTTAAAAGCTTAAGCCCTTTACCAGTAAGCTTAGCCTCTGCAGCTTTTGTATCAGCAACTCTGAAAATCATATAAGCATGATTGTTAGTTCCACGGCCTGGGAAAGCATACATATACTCGATATTAACCTCAGCGTCTGCGAAAACTTCAAGAAGTTTATCAAGTCCGCCTGCTTCATCAGGAATCTCGACTGCAAGGACAGAAGTAAGGCTTGCAACAAAATCATTTTCCTTCAAGGTATTTACTGCTTCAAGAGCGTCATCAACAATAATCCTGGCAATTCCAAAATCTTTTGTTTCAGCAAGAGACGTAGCTCTCATATCAATATTATTCTTAGCCATAACACTTGTTAACTTCTTAAGTGTACCAGGTTTATTCTCAAGAAACACAGATATCTGCTTAATACTCATGAATCATTCCTCCTATGATTATTTTTAAAGAATCGAAAAATTGTAGAAAAAATCAATCGTATAAAGAACAAACTATAAAAATATTTTAATCTATCCGGATATCATAGTCAAAAATGTGTGATGATGTAGGGGATGAGTCAAAATTTACAAAATCGTAGCGATTTTGGAGCTACGGAGAACAGACTAAAATATGAGTGCCTATGCACGAGTATTTTAAAGGCTGTTCGAAGTTTCCAGCTCCATGAGCTTAGATTTGTAAATTTGACGAATCCCAGAATCACACACATTTTGTCCGGGTATCCAATACCTTAAATTTTTCGTTTATCGACAACTCTTACAGCTTTTCCTTCACTGCGGGCTATAGACTTAGGAGCAAGGAGAGAAATCTTCGCCTTAATTCCCAGCATTGACTTCATGCCTTCAGCAAGTTTCTTCTGACGTTCCTCAATTTCACCAACGTTATCAGTGAACATCTCAGGAGTCATTTCAACCTGAACATCGAGTGTATCGGTGTTATTAACTCTGTCTACAACAATCTGGTAATTTGCAGCATAGCCGTTATTGAGAAGAACAGTTTCAATCTGGCTCGGGAATACATTTACGCCACGGATGATAAGCATATCATCGGAACGTCCCATAGGTTTAGCCATCTTGATGTGAGTTCTACCGCAGGAGCATTTTTCTCTTGTGAGTCTGCAGATATCTCTTGTGCGATATCTGATCATAGGGAATGCTTCTTTATCAATTGCTGTAAATACAAGCTCACCCTGAGAACCTTCAGGTAAAACTTCCTCAGTATCAGGATCAATTATTTCAGGAATGAAATGATCCTCGTTTACATGCATTCCTGACTGAGCAGAGCATTCAAAAGCAACACCTGGGCCGGAAAGTTCAGTAAGACCATAGATATCAAAAGCTTTGATTCCAAGGGCCTTTTCGATGTCTGCACGCATTTCCTCACTCCATGCCTCAGCTCCGAAAATACCTGATTTTAGAGAGATATCATCAGGGCCATAGCCGAGCTCTTTAAAGCGCTCTGAAAGATAAGCAGCATAACTTGGAGTGCAGCAAAGGATAGTAGCAGAGAGGTCATTTATGAACATGATCTGTCTGTCTGTATTTCCTGAGCTTGTAGGAATTGTAAGGCATCCAACCTTGTGTGAACCACCATTAAGTCCGGGACCGCCTGTGAAAAGGCCGTAGCCATATGATACCTGGCAAACGCTTTCGTTACTACCACCGGCTGCTACAATAGCTCTGGCGCAGCAATCTTCCCAGAGGTCAATATCATGCTGCGTATAGAATGCAACAACACGTTTTCCCGTAGTACCGGAAGTGGATTGAATTCTTACACACTCTGACAAAGGCTTTCCTAATAAACCATAAGGATAAGCTTCACGAAGGTCTGATTTTGAAAGAAAAGGAAGCTTATGAAGATCATCAACTGATTTGATATCTTCAGGTTTTACGCCTTTTTCTTCCATTTTTTTGCGATAATAGGGTACATTGTCCCACACATGCTGAACCTGCTTTACGAGTTTTTCAGACTGGATCTTTTTGATTTCCTCGTAAGGAGCGCATTCAATTTCCTGTTGATAGTAACGTTCCAACTTTCTATCCTCCCATCCTGATGTTAGTTTTTATTCTGTAAAGTTTTTACCAAGTTCAAATGCCTTCTTGTTCATTTCAAGGAACTTTGCAGGCACATTTGCTTCAAGTGACTTCATCCATGCATCCTCCGGAAGGTCAAAATAGTGAGAGAGTCTTCCGAGAAGTACAATATTAACAGCTTTTGACGAACCTGCCTGCTCTGCAAGTGAAAGGCAATCAAGAGCGTCAACCTTAGCGCCTGTCTCTTTTAGCTTAGCAACAAGATCTTCAGGATATTCAGCAGCTCCTGTAATTACAGGCATTGGATCGATCTGCTGAGTATTTGTAACGATCTGACCATCCTTTTTAAGGAAAGGAAGCCATCTGGCAGCTTCAAGAATTTCAAAAGAAACAATGAAATCAGCTTCACCTTTATCGATGACAGGAGAGTAAACCTTGTCACCATATCTTACGTAAGTAACAACGCTGCCGCCTCTCTGTGACATTCCGTGTACTTCTGATACTTTTACATCAAAGCCCTGTGATAAAAGAAGGTGTCCGAGGAGCTTACTGGCAAGAAGAGAGCCCTGTCCGCCAACACCTACAATCATAATATTCTTGGTTTCCATTTATGCTTCCTCCTTACCTGATTCAAATGCGCTGACAGGACACAACTGACTGCAAACATTACAGCCTACGCAGAGTGTTGTGTCTACTTTTGCCTTGCCATTCTTGATGGAGATTGCAGGGCAACCAATTCTCATGCAGGACTTACAGCCAACACACTTGTCTGTATTAACCTTGAGAGGAGGATTGTGCTTAACATACTTGAGAAGTGCACATGGGCGTCTTGAAATGATAACTGAAGGAGCCTCAGCTGCAAGTTCTTCCTTAAGCACTTTGTCACATTCTTCGAGATTATATGGATCAACGACTCTGACTCTTTCAAAGCCCATGGCTTTACAAAGTGCCTCGAGATCGATCTTTCCTGCAGGATCACCTTTGATATTGTAGCCTGTAGTAGGATTCTGCTGATGACCGGTCATACCAGTAATAGAGTTATCTACGATAACAATAGTGGAATTTGACTGGTTGTAAGCAACGTTAGCAAGACCTGTCATACCTGAGTGCATGAATGTTGAGTCACCAATTACAGCAACAGTCTTATGCTCACTTTCTGCGCCACGAACCTTGTTAAATCCATGAAGTGCTCCGATTGAAGCGCCCATGCAAAGAGTCATCTCAATTGCTCCAAGTGGCGGAACAGCTCCGAGAGTATAGCATCCGATATCACCAAGAACTGTGCAGTTATTCTTTTTAAGAGTATAGAAAAGTCCTCTGTGAGGGCATCCGGCACACATTACAGGAGGCCTGTTAGGTATGTTTTCTGAGAGGGTAAAAGAATCTGCTGTTTCTTTTCCAAATGTCTTGGAAAGAAGGCTCTGTGAAAACTCATCACAGATTGGAAGAAGATCCTTACCTGTAACTTTAAGACCAAGGCTCTTAACGTGGTTTTCAATAATTGGATCAAGCTCTTCGACAACATAGAGTTTCTCAACTTTAGATGCGAAATCCTTGATGAGATTTTCAGGAAGAGGATTAGTCATTCCAAGCTTAAGAACACTTACAGAATCGCCAAATACTTCTTTTACATACTGATAAGAAGTAGAGCAGGTGATGATACCAATCTTGGTGTCACCCATTTCAACTCGGTTTAATGGACAATTCTCAGCGTATGCTATAAGATCCTTTGTTCTCTGCTCAACAATAGGATGGCGCTTCTTGGCATTGCCTGGCATCATAACGTACTTCGCAATATCTTTTTCATAAGGCTTATCAGGAACAGTGCGTTCACCTGTCTCTACAAGTGACTGAGAATGAGCAACTCTTGTGCACATCTTAAGAAGAACAGGAGTGTCATATTTTTCAGAAAGCTCATAAGCAAGCTTTGTAAATTCAAGAGCTTCAGCAGAATCAGAAGGCTCAAGCATTGGAACCTTAGCTGCGATTGCGTGATGTCTTGAATCCTGCTCGTTCTGAGATGAGTGCATGCCGGCATCATCAGCAACAACAATTACAAGACCTGCATTAACTCCTGTATATGACATTGTATAAAGCGGATCAGCAGCGACATTAAGACCTACATGCTTCTGAGCACAAAACGCTCTGCGGCCTGCAAGTGATGCACCAAATGCTGATTCCATGGCAACCTTTTCGTTAGGTGCCCATTCACAATAAATTTCATCATATTTAGCAGCCTCTTCAGTAACTTCAGTACTGGGAGTGCCGGGATAACTGGAGATAAAGCATACACCTGCCTCGTAAAGGCCACGTGCAACGGCTTTATTGCCCAGCATGAGCTGCTTGCCATTTGTATTACTCATTAGAAATCCTCCTACCAAAACTTATATCAGTTTCACAAGTATCGTTTTTACTGAAAATATCAGGAATTCCAGATGTAATAATCAAGTTTACGATTTAAAGCGATAAAGTGAACTCTTTATCTAGAATAATAAAAAAATGGAACAAAATCAAGAAAGAAAATGTTTCATATGTGCAATAAATGAATCAGGTAAAAGAAAATTTAATTTAAATAAAAACCTCAAATAGATTGACGTATTTTAATTTAGTTAGTATACTTTACTTTAGTGCTTTAAAGCATGCAAGAAAGGGGTATTTATGCCGATCACAGATTTACTAGAAAGAAATAGCAAATTATATGGGGATGAAGTTGCTCTCGTTGAGATAAATCCTGAAATCAGAGAGGAACAGAGAGTTACTTGGAAAGAATATGAGCTTATTCAGCCAACAGCTACAGCATATTACAGAAGGCAGATAACCTGGTCGGTTTTTGATGAGAAGGCAAACCGTGTAGCAAATATGCTGATGGAAATAGGTATCAAAAAAGGTCAGAAATGTGCGATTCTTCTTATGAACTGCCTCGAGTGGCTGCCTATTTATTTTGGAATACTTAAATCAGGAGCAATAGCTGTTCCGCTCAATTTCCGTTTTACATCTGAGGAAATTGATTACTGCTTAAAGGCATCTGATTCAGACGTTCTTTTCTATGGTCCTGAGTTTATTGGACGTATCGAGGATATTGCTCAGAAATTAAAGAAAGAGATGCATCTTTTTTATGTAGGAGATCAGTGTCCATCCTACGCTGAGGATTATTACAAGCAGGTATCAAACAGCTCATCTGTTGCACCTAGAGTTCTTGTTGAAGATACAGATAATGCTGCAATTTATTTCTCTTCAGGAACAACAGGTTTTCCGAAGCCTATTTTGCACATTCACACAGCTCTTATGCAGTCTGCAAAAATGGAGGCTATGCACCATGAGACAACTCATGATGACAATTTCCTTTGCATTCCGCCGCTTTATCACACAGGTGCTAAGATGCACTGGTTTGGATCATTGTTTACAGGAAGCAGAGCAGTTCTTTTAAAAGGAAATTCACCTGAGTCAATTTTCAGAGCTGTATCAGAAGAGCACTGTACAATAGTTTGGCTCCTTGTTCCGTGGGCGCAGGATATTCTCGCTGCACTTGATGCAGGAAAACTTAAGATTGAAGATTATAAGCTCTCTCAGTGGAGACTTATGCATATCGGTGCTCAGCCAATTCCGCCATCACTTGTAAGGCATTGGCTTCAGTACTTCCCACACCATAAGTATGACACCAACTACGGCCTTTCAGAGTCAACAGGTCCAGGCTGCGTACACCTTGGTATGGAAAATGTTCATAAGGTTGGCGCAATCGGCGTTCCTGGCTTTGGATGGAAAACAAAGATTGTTGATGAAGATGGCAATCCGGTTAAGCAGGGTGAAATTGGTGAGCTTTGCGTTAAAGGACCGGGTGTTATGGTTGAATACTACAAGAATCCTGAAGCTACAGCCGAAATTCTTAAAGATAACTGGCTCTTTACAGGCGATATGGCTCGTCAGGACGAGGACGGATTCATCTTCCTTGTAGATCGTAAAAAGGATGTTATTATTTCCGGTGGTGAAAACCTTTATCCTGTTCAGATTGAGAGCTTCCTCATGAAGAATGATAAGATTCACGATGCCGCTGTTATTGGACTTCCTGATCCACGTCTTGGAGAAATAGCAGCTGCTATTATTCAGGTAAAAGAGGGAATGACACTTACAGAGGATGAGGTAGATGCGTTCTGCGTAGATCTTCCAAGGTACAAGAGACCAAGAAAGATCATATTCGACACAGTGCTTCGTAATCCGACAGGAAAGATAGACAAGCCAAAGCTTCGCGAGAAGTACTGCGGCGACCACCTTGTCGAGAAGCAAAACCAGTCTTGATTTGTATTTATGGGGACGAAAGTGTTGCGGTGTGTTGTGAAGGGTATTGACGCAGGAATACTATGATAGACAAAAATGTTTGTTTTCGTCTGCGCTGTGATTTTCAAAAACTCATAAATCAGGAAATGCTTCCTTTCGACGTTGCTCAGAGAAGTCAGCATTTCCTGATTTATTCATTTATGAAAATCATCATGCTCGTTCGAGAACTGCACATTTTTGTCTATTCATAGTATTCCTGCTAATATCAGTAATTTCTTCCGAGAGTGCGCAAAACTTTCTGTGTTCTGATAGAATTTAAATGATTGAAAAATACAATTTTCTCCCTTCGGAGGGGCACATTCTGCTCTGTGAGTGCGGGAGTTTATTAGATATAATTAACAATAATAATAGCCCGGAGTATAAGAAATTGTTTTAATATGTAAACTGTAACACATAAAAATTTTTATGATTAATTAATGAGGCTGATTATGATTATAAGTAAGGAATTGCATGAAATGGCTAAGGTTTATAGAATGCCTACAGGAAGGGTTATCAGATATATTTATATTCCTGAGATTATTGCAAGAATAAAGGGATTATTCAAATGATTATTGAAGTTAAGAATGTCTCGAAGGCATATAATGGAAAAGATGTAATTAAGGATTTTAGCTTGAATATTGAGTCTGAGCATGCCTATGTTGTAACAGGAGAAAGTGGCTGCGGTAAGACTACGATTATCAGAATAATACTTGGGCTCGAGAAAGCTGATAAAGGAAGTGTAGGACTTCTTGGAGACTATAAGTATCCGTATATTGTATCGGGAACTGTTTTTCAGGATGATCGAATGGTTATGAGCCTCAATGCTGTAGATAATGTGTTTATGGTTAGCGATAAGCTCTTTAGAGAGACTGTAACTGAGGAGCTTTTAAAGCTTTTGCCGGAAGATTCAATTTATAAGCCTGTTGGAGAGCTTTCAGCTGCAGAGAGGCGCATGGTTGCAATTGCCAGAGCCTGCTGTATTCCAAATGATGTCCTTATTATGGATGAACCTTTCGCAGGGCTTAGAGCAGAAGATAAAGAAAAAGCCATAAGGTTCGTAAGAGACAAGCAGGGGTCAGGACCTCTTTTTATCGCTGCTAAAGATACTGAAGGACTTGAATTTGCAAGGATTATTAAAATGTAGGTGCAAGATGAAAGAAGAAAAAACAAATGTAATGCGTGTTTTGGATGGAAAAAAGATATCCTATGAAAAGCACGAATACGAGCCTGATGCCACAATGACAGGTGAGGAAATAGCTGCAATTCTTGGAGAAGATGCAGACAAGGTATTTAAGACTCTGGTTACACAGGGAAAGAGTAATACTTACTATGTATTTGTAATTCCGGTAAAAGAGGAACTAGATCTTAAGAAAGCTGCAAAGGCTGCGGGAGAAAAGTCAGTAGCCATGATAAAGCAAAAAGAGCTCCTGCCTCTTACTGGATATGTTCATGGTGGTTGTTCACCAATAGGAATGAAAAAGCAGTTTAAAACCTTCATCCATGAAACCGCAGCACAATATGACAAGATATTTGTAAGTGCAGGTAAAGTGGGCTTCCAGATTGAGCTTGATCCGCAGGACCTCATAAAAGTTGTTGGTTGCATTTTAGCAGATGTAGTAATATGATATTTCGGGTATTGTCAAATTTTGATAACTCTAATGCTGTTGTCAAGCATTTAACTGAATTACAGAATATAAAATATGATGATATCTTAGATGAAATTACAGAAACACGCATTTACTGCGGGTTTCGTGAGAAAGTGATTCAGGAGTCAACCAAGCCCCATCGACGAAGTCGATTTAAATTGGCTTGGTTGATACATTCTTGAACTTTAAGTTCAAGAATGTATATAAATTTGTAAGTAAAATACAAATATCAGGGAAAAGTGTGATTACAAGAGAATGGTTTCAGTTATTATTCCAGCCTATAATGTAGAACGGTATATTGGAAAATGCATTGATTCTGTCGTGAAACAGAGCTACAAAGATCTGGAGATTATTATTGTGGATGACGGATCAAGTGATGGAACCAGAGACATTATATGCAGTTTTGCTAAAGCAGATAAAAGAATCACGCCTATTTACAAGGAAAACGGAGGCGCTTCATCTGCCAGAAACATTGGACTTGAGCATGCAACAGGCGAATATGTTTACTTTATTGATGCCGATGATGTTCTTGAGCCTGATGGAATCGCAACCCTTGTAAGTGCAATGGAAGGCCGTCTTATTGCAGCTTCTGATAAAGTAATGGAAGATAACTCCATCTCAGGCAGAAAAATTGATTTTGTTTCATGCCAGTATTCAAGATGGGATGACACAGGAAAACGTCTTGATGATTATGTTTTTTTTACCGGAATAAAAGAGTTTAATTCAGACGAAGACAGACTTAGATTTATTCTTTTTGAGATATTGCCTTATCATATTGGCTTTGAAGTTTGGGATAAGCTATACAGATTAGATATACTTAGAAAAAATTCAATATCATTCTCCGAAAGCTGCAGTATCGGTGAAGATTTATCTTTTAACTTAAAGTATTTAATGTATTCAGATTCAATAAATTGCATTAGCGACAGATGCGTCAAATATACCATAAGATCAGGCTCTTTGATGAGAAATGCAAAAGAGCTTTCAATGAAGATTTCAGAGAATCTTATACTTTTAGAAGACTTTTATGGTTTTATCAGTGACCGAAATAATGAATATTTCAAAGATAAATTTGTAATGATCTTCGCTAAGTTAATGGACAATTCTTATCTTGAAGAGACGCCTGTAGAAGTTTTGGATGCATACGAAAATATCAGTGAAAAAACCTTCGCAATAGAGCAGTATTCCGGTTTTAAAGAACATTGTAATGATATATTGGCTCTTTATTCTGAGGATATTGCTAAAATAAAATATCGTTATCATCTCTATGTCAAAGCCGGGCTAAACGGTTTTGGAATTTGTGATCGAATTTATTTTGGAGTTTACAATTTATATAGACATCTGAGAGGCAGGAATTCTTTGGAAGAGTGGCGCATGCCTTACTGATCCAAGGATTTACTTATGAAAAAGCACGCTTATCTTATTATTGCGCACAACGAATTTCATATGTTAAAAAAACTACTGACAGAACTTGATGATGTCAGGAATGATATTTATATTCACATAGATAAGAAAACAAAAAATGTGGATGAAAAAGAAATATCTTCCTGGGTCAGCAATTCTGCAGTTTTTTTTGTGCCAAGAATCAGAATTTTCTGGGGTCACCACAGCATAATGAAATGCGAATTAAATATGCTGAAAATGGCAATTAAAGGTAATTACCATTATTACCATTTGATTTCCGGCATAGATTTTCCTTTAAAAACGCAGGATGAAATACATGAATTTCTTGAAGATGAGAATAGCGAATTTATTGAATGTCATTCAGATGGCGTTTATGATGATCATTTTTTATATAAAATAAAATTCTATTATCCTTTACTGCGTTTTGTCGGGAAAGGGCATTTTGATGGTCCGGGCAAAAAACTGGCATTTATGCGTAAGCTTGTACAAAAGCAGTGGAAATTAACTGTTTTTCAGGAAAATCACAATTTTGACCGCACAAAGAAGTATAAAGATATAACGTTTTACAAAGGAAATCAGTGGTTTAGTATAACGAACGATTTTGCAAAATATCTGGTCTCAAAAGAAAAGCTTATTAAAAAGATGAGCTTCTGGACTAATGGCCCTGATGAGATAATAATCCCAACAATTGCCAAGAATAGCGAATTTTCATCAAGAGTAAAAGATATTAGCATTCGCCAGATTGATTGGACCAGAGGAAATCCCTACGAGTACAAGTTAGAGGATTTTAATGAACTCATTTCCTCTAAAGCTTTTTTCGCAAGAAAAATCTCATTCAACAATGAGCCTTTGCTTGTAAATAAGCTAATTGATAGTCTGCATCATGATAGAATAAAAGCCACAAATCCAGAACCTGAAAACTACCCATTAATAAGCGTTATTGTTCCCTGTTACAATGTTCAGGAATACTTAAAGGAATGCGTTAAATCTCTTTTGGATCAGGATTATCCCAATCTCGAGATTCTTCTCGTTGATGATGGATCAACAGATGGTACAGGGAATTTAGCAAAAGAATTTGCGGCAAAAAATGCAAATGTTATTTATCACAGACAGGGAAATGGCGGTTTGTCTTGTGCACGCAATACTGGTATAGATTTATCAAAGGGCGAATATATCGCCTTTGTGGACTCTGATGATTATGTAAAAAGAGATTATATCAGTAAGCTCTATAACGCCTTAAATAATTCAGATGCTGATATTTCAGCCTGCGGATATTCTAAATTCGGAACAGAAGATGAAACTGTAACTTTTGATATCGATAAGGTAATATCTTCTCATGAAGGTATGAGGATTTTGGGAGACATTTATCCAAAAGAAAATGTTCTTCTTGTTATAGCATGTAATAAGCTATTTAAAAAATCATTATTTGATAACTATCGTTTTCCATTACACAAAATCCATGAGGATGAATTTGCTGCGCACAGATTAATAGGAGCAGCAGATTCAATTGCACTTGTTTCGGATTCTCTTTATCTATATAGGATCAGAGAAAACAGTATAACAGGTGACGCTAATTATCAGAGCATAAAGCATATGGATTATATTGACGCACTTTATGACAGACTTTTGTGCATGAATCAGATGATGTTTAATGACCTGTTTATTTTCGCGTTATATACTTATTTTGAAGGTCTTAAGCATCTTATGTCTGTCTTTGATGATGAGAACATCAGAAAGTATAAGCTTTACTCACAGTTCAGGAAAAGAGCTGCAAAAGTATATTTTTCTTTCTTTACAGAGCTTGACAGTTATCAGAAGCATGATTACTTAAAGATGATAATTAACCCTAAAAAGTACAGACAAAATATTATTAACCTTAGAAAAGAAAAATGAAATGATAAAAGTTAGTATCATAGTTGCAACTTATAATCATGAAAAATACATAGCAAAGGCTCTTGAAAGCATTGTAAATCAAAAAGCTGATTTCGAGTTTGAGGCTATTGTTGGTGATGATGCTTCAAAAGATAATACGGCACAAATAATCACTGATTTTGCAAATAAATATCCGGAAATAATAAAGCATGTCCTTAGAAAAAAGAATTTAGGACCCTTCAAGAATTTTTACGACCTTTGCATGAGAGCCAAAGGAGAGTATATAGCGTTTCTTGAAGGCGATGATTTCTGGATAGATGATGATAAGCTTAAAAAGCAGATTGATTTTCTTGATTCAAATAAGGACTATGCAGCCTGTTTTGGTAAATGCATAATTGTTGATGAAAATGATATCAGGCAGGAAGAAACTGAGAAATATACTGCATATTTTGACGGCGGAGAGTATACGAAAGAGAATCTCGAAGAATACTTTTTGCCCGGTCAGACGGCAACTTCTGTTTATAGAAAGTCGGTCATTTTCGATCTTTTGGCTCAAGTAAAAAAGAACAAAAAAATTCTTCCTAAAGTTCCTATAGCAGATATTTTCCTGATTCTTGGTGTATTATCAAAGGGCAGGATCAGAACACATAAAGATAGGTATGCTGCATACAGATATATCATCAAAAAAGGAAGTGGTTCCTGGTCATCAAAGCATGATAACTATAGCCTTTTGAATGTAATTTTCTTTTTGTATGGCATGAAGGAACTAGAGAGAGTCGGAAAGATTCTTGGTGTAAATATCTGTTTTGACGAAAAGAGAAAATACGAGTTTTCAAAGGTTGCAGACTACAAAGGACAGATTCCACTTATTGCTATAAATATCATTAGATTTTTTATTTGGATATGGT
>JAEEGL017177098.1_pt1 | contig 14120 bp, 8 predicted proteins | sample 9134231 | NCBI WGS metagenome assembly JAEEGL01 (sample SAMN16246548, study PRJNA631951) | gut metagenome | biome: gut microbiome; feature: rumen; material: fiber-attached | host: Bos | place: Iran: Karaj | collected 2018-10 | reverse complement strand
TGTTGCCGACGTAGCCGCTCTTGACGGCGTCGTAGCCATTGTCCACCATGAACTGGTATGCGCGGTCGAGGTGGCGTTCATAATTGCGCGCCGAGGCTGATGTCTCGTGGTGCATAATCATCTTAATGCCCTTTGAGGCGGCGTAGCGGTGCACTTCCTGCACGTTGAAGTCGGGGTAGGGGGTTACGAAGTCGAACACATAGTCCTTCTCGTGTCCGTACCAGTCCTCCCATCCTTCGTTCCAGCCCTCGACGAGCAGGGCGTCGAAGCCGTGTTCGGCGGCAAAGTCGATGTAGCGCTTCACGTTCTCCATGCGTGCGCCGTGGCGGCCGTGGGGTCGCGTCTTGCTGTAGTCGCTGACTCCGAGCTGCACGGTTGCGAGGTCGTCGGTGTATGACCAGTGGCTTTTCCCGACAATCATCTCCCACCATACGCCCATGTACTTCGTGGGGTGAATCCATGATGTGTCGTCAATCTTGCAGGGCTCGTTCAGGTTCAGCGTCATGCGCGAAGCCAGGATGTCGGCGCCCTTCGTGCCCACGATGATTGTGCGCCAGGGGCTTACGCATGGAGCCTGCATGTATCCCTTATCGCCGCGCGCGTCGGGCGTGAGCCAGCTCTCGAAGGTCATCGTGCGGTCGTCGAGGTTCAGGTGCATGGTGGGGTAGTTCAGGCATGCAGCCTCGTGCAAGTTGATGTATAGGCCGTCCTGCGTCTTGAGTTGCAGCGCGGTCTGTACGCCGGTCTGCGAGAATGGCGTCTGCGAGGAGTTCGGCGTGATGGCCTGCTGCATGAGTCCGCGTATCTCGCTGAGGCGCGAGCAAACGGTCTCGTACTCCTGCGTGTCGTAGTCGCCGGGGAGCCACCATGCCGTGTGGTCGCCTGCCATGCGGAACTGCGAGCGTTCCTCCTTGATGACGAAGTATGTGAGGTTCTTTTGTGCGGGGAATTCGTAGCGGAAGCCCAGGCCGTCGTTGAACAGGCGGAAGCGCACGAGGATGTAGCGGTCGTTCTTCGGCTGGTTGAGCTTTACGCAGAGCTCGTTGTAGTGGTTGCGAATCTCCGTCTCCTCGCCCCATACGGGCTTCCACGTCTCGTCAAAGGACGAGCGCTTTGTCTCGGCAACCTCGAAGTCGTACATGAGGTCGGCCTTCTTGTCGAGCGTGGTGGCGTCCTTGAACTCGTGGAACGAGAAGTCGGTGCTGACGTTGGGGTCCTCGCGCTTGAGCTCGAAGCCCAACTTCGATTGCAGTACTACGGGGCGCCCCTCGAGGCTGAGGTCGTACTGCGGGCGTCCCTTTTCGTCGAGACTAAAATTCATTTCGAAGCGGCCGTCGGGCGACTTCAGTTGCTGTGCCTGTGATGCGAAGCATGCAGGCAGGAGAAATGCTAAGATTAGATATAGCTTCTTCATGGCAAATAAGTAGGTGTTTTTCGTTTTAACGATAATTTGCGCTGCAAATATAATACGAAATTTTAATAAGTGTGTAGAAGTTTTAATTTTTTTTCAAGAAAATTTTTGTTTTCGTTGGATTTGACGAAAAAAAGCTTTTGAGCAAGAAAACTGTTAACTTGAACTCATGGGGAAAGGTGGCGTGTCTTTTATCTATAAGTAACCTATTCGCGTATCTTGAGCACGGATCTTTTAGCATCCCCGACGCTGCGGAAATCATCCTTGCCCAAGCAAGTGGGCGACAAGGTGCGTGCTCGAAATCTCGAGCTGCGCTGCTCGTTGCTACGTGCCGAAACGTCCTTTGTTTACGCGCGCTCGCGCGTTTTTGTCGTTGTTGTCTTCTTTCTTTTCTTCTTTATTCTTTTCTTTATAGGAAAGGGGGTGTGGGGGAGAACCTTGTTTTCGTTTCTTTTTTCTGCTTTTCTTTCTGTGCAAATTGCATGTTTTTGAAAACTCATAAATAGTGTTAGTTTTCAATTACATCAAGATGCACAAAAAAATCAAAAAAGTTTTCTCCGTTTTCGCTTGTTTTTGAAATTGTATTATCTTTGCCGCCGCTATGACGATACTCACCTTCTCTATCGTCCTCCTTTGCGGAGCGTTCTGCGCAGGACTGCTGGGTTCGCTCACGGGGCTGGGCGGTGGCGTTGTTGTTATTCCGGTGCTGACGCTCATCTTCGGCATCGATTTCCACTATGCTGTGGGTGCGGCGCTCGTTTCGAGCATAGCCACGAGCAGTGGAAGCGGCAGCGCCTACGTGAAGGAAGGCATCACGAACATACGTCTCGGCATGTTCCTCGAGATAGCCACTACGGTGGGTGCCGTAACGGGAGCCTTCGTTGCCGTTTGGCTCAACTCCAGTGCCATCGCCGTCATCTTCGGGTGCGTGCTCTTGCTGACAGCCGCCATGCAGCAGCGTCGCAAGTCCGACCACGAAGGCGTCCGGGGCTCAGAACTCGCCCGCAGGCTCAGGCTCTTTGGCAGCTGGCCGCAGCGCGACGGCACTCGCAAATACTACGAAGTGCGTAACGTGGGCGGAGGGTTCAGCGTGATGTACGTTGCTGGCGTGCTCAGTGGCATCCTCGGCATCGGTAGCGGAGTCCTGAAAGTCATAGCAATGGACGGCCTCATGAAGGTGCCGTTCAAGGTATCGACCACGACGAGCAACTTCATGATGGGCGTTACGGCATGCGCCTCCGCGGTGGTATATGTGCAGCGCGGAAACATCGTGCCGACCATCGCATGGCCCATAATGCTGGGCGTGCTGACGGGTGCACTATTGGGTGCGCGCCTGCTCAAGCGGCTCGACGTCAGTGTGCTGCGACGGGTGTTCGCCATAGTCATCGCGCTCGTCGCCATCAATATGATATACAATGGATTGCAAGGAAACTTCTAAGGAAAGCCCACAGGACAGGATGGAGAACACCATTGCCCGCGTCCTGCGCGTCGGCGTGCTCGTGGCGGCCATCATCGCCGCCGTCGGGGGTATCATGTACCTCTGGCTGAATGGTTCCGAGCAGGTGCCCGACTTCGCGCGCTTCTCCTACGAGTCCCTGCCCACCGAGACGCGGCGCTACACCAGCGTGCGCGCCGTCGCCGACTCCTTCTTCAGCTTCTCCGCCGAAGGGTGGATAATGTTCGGCGTACTTGTGCTCATCCTTACCCCCATAATGCGTGTCGTGCTCGCACTTGTAGGTTTTGTTCGCGAGCGCGACTGGATTTTTGCAGGCATAACATCATTCGTCCTTGCTGTCATTGTGATGAATTCCATTGGCGGATAACTTTCTTTTTGCTTGCTTTTAGCGTTGAAAAACGACACTTTGCATCCTTCTAACGCTGTATTTTGCCAACTCTGCTTGCGTATATCGCACTTTTGCGGGGGGTAAATGTTAAAATTGTTTGCAAAAAGTAAAAGAAAGTTTTGCGAGATACGAAACTTTTTCCTACTTTTGCACCTATTGTTTGCGTAACGTACGCATACGCGACTAATAAATGATGTGTGCGAGCGCGACAATAACAGACGAAAACATGTTTAATTAAATGGTTATATTATGAACAGAAAGTTAGTGCTTTTGTTTGCGTGCTTCCTTATGGCCATCTCCATGGCCGCCCAGAAGCGCGTGACAGGTCGTGTTACCGACACGAACGGTGCTCCCGTGGCTAATGCCGCTGTGCGTGTGGCTGGAACGAAGGTCCTCACCTACACCGACGCGAACGGTAACTTCACTCTGTCCAGCGTGCCTAACACGGCGAAGGAGCTGACCATCTCTTACCTGGGCTACGATGCTCAGACGGTGGCTATCTCCTCAAACGTGCAGGTCGCTCTGAAAGAGTCTGAGAATGCCATTGAAGAAGCCGTTGTGCTTGCTTATGGTACGGCTCAGAAATTAGGAACCGTTGTGGGTACAGTTACCCGCGTGGGCTCCGAGAAGATTGAGAACAAGCCCGTAACGACTGCCCTCGACGCTCTGCAGGGTAAGGTCGCTGGTGTGCAGATTTACAACAACACTGGTGACGTCGGCGACGTTGGCGGTACTTCTGCAACGGTGCGCGGACATGGTTCTCTGAATGGTGGTAACACTCCGCTGTACGTCATCGACGGACAGCCCGTGGACGCTTCTGTGTTCTACATGATGAACCAGAACGATATTGAGAGCTACACGGTTCTCCGCGATGCGTCCGCAACGTCTATCTATGGTTCTCGTGCTGCAAATGGTGTCATCTACGTTACGACGAAGAAGGGACACCGCGGCGAGAAGGCCATCATCACCGTCGGTCAGAGCATAGGTTGGAGTATGCTGGCACGTCGCGTCGGCGACCCCATGACTTCCTCCGAACTTCTTGACTACTACTTCTCGAACGGCGCCCTCAGCGGTGCTGACTATGCAGCCTACAAGGCTGCCGGCGTGAACACCGACTGGCAGAAGTACTACTTCAAGGATAGTGCGCCCATGTACAACACGACGTTCAGCATTCAGGGCGGTAGCGAGAACACATCGTTCTACGTTTCTACGGCTTACATGAAGAAAGTAGGTCTGACGCCCGAATCGAAGTTCAAGCGTTTCAACACGCGTGTGAACCTCGACTCGCAGCTCAAGGATTGGATGCGCGTAGGTGTGAACCTCGGCCTGAACTTCGACGAGCGTAATGCTGACTCCATGCACGACGAGATGTACACGGGTAACAACGGCTCGTTCTCAACAGTGACGAACCTTCCCTACATCAACCCCTACGACGAGAATGGCAACAAGCTCGACGTCATCCCTGTTATCGGTGCATACACCAACGAACTCTGGGCAAAGTGGGCTCCATCTCTTACGAATGATGCTCGTCTGACAGGATCTGCTTACATTGAGCTGACCCCCATCAAGGGCCTGACCATCAAGTCGCAGCTCGGTGCCGACCTCTACGACGGTCGTGGCACGACGAAGCGTATTCCTAACAGCCCCTGGCTCATCGCTCAGGGCAACAAGACTGGCGGTCGCACGGCTGAATCATTCTCACGTACGGCTGACTGGACAATCACCAACACGATTGAATACCGCTGGAACCTCAACGACGATCACAAGTTCACGTTCCTCGTTGGTCAGGAAGGTATCAAGTCCACAGGCGAAGGCTTCGGCGTACAGACAACAGGTATGAGCGACGAGCGCCTTACCGACCTCGGACAGGGTACGGACGTTTCTATCAACAACGTCTCCAGCTCTGGCAACACAACGATTCAGTATCTCTCGTTCTTCGGCCGTGTGAACTACACCCTCATGAACAAGTACTTCGCAAGCATCACGGTTCGTAACGACCAGAGCTCACGCTTCGGTGCCAACAACCGCAGTGCTACGTTCTTCAGTGGTGGTCTTATGTGGGACATGAAGTCTGAGGACTTCCTCAAGCCCGTATGGTGGCTCGACGATCTCCGCCTGAAGTTCAACTCCGGTTCTACCGGTAACTCCGCAGGTATCGGCGCTTACCAGTCCCTCGCACAGGTTGGTACTTCACAGTACAACAGCGCTATCAGCTGGGGTCTTGCTTCCCCGGGTAACAAGGACCTCGGTTGGGAAACGCAGATTCAGACAACGCTCGGCTTCTCCGCACGCCTGTTCAACCGCGTAAACTTCGAGCTCAACTACTATTGGCGCAAGACTAAGGACATGCTTATGGACGTGCCCGTGCCTTACACCACAGGTTTCTCCACCCAGTCTCTTAACATCGGCGAGATGATGAACCAGGGTATCGAGATCCAGTTCGACGTGGACGCTGTCAAGAACTGGAACGGCCTCGACGTGAACGTTTACGGCAACTTCACCTACAACCACAACAAGATCACGAAGCTCTTCTACGGCCTCGACCACTGGAACCTTCCCAACTACGGCCTCTCCTATGTTGTTGGCGAAAGCGTGAACTACTACTTCCCCGTTCGTAAGGGCATCAACCCCGACAACGGTAACATCGTATGGTACATCCCCGATGCAAACGGCAAGATTACCGATCAGACCACAGAGCGCTACTCCTCTGAGCTCTATGCCAACACAGGCAAGAAGCGCTATGCTCCTATCAACGGCGGTTTCGGCCTCGAAGCAAAGTGGAAGGGCCTGATCCTGAACGCCGACTTCGCATACGTCCTCGGCAAATACATGATCGACAACATTCTGTTCTTCACGCGCAACTGTAAGTTTACAGACGACAACCAGGATCGCTGGATGCTGAACGCATGGCAGCAGCCCGGCGACGTTACAGACGTACCTCGCTTCGGTGTTGAAAACCAGTTCGACAGCAGCCTCATCTGCAACTCCTCGTTCCTCCGCATGAAGAACCTCTCTCTCTCTTACGACCTTCCCGCACAGTGGATGGACGCTACAGGCTTCATCAAGAACGTACGCCTCACGGCTACGGGACGTAACCTCCTGACATTCACGCCATGGATAGGTGCAGATCCTGAGTTCGACTCCAACTTGACAAAGGCCAACGCAGTACCTAACTCACGTGAGTACACACTTGGTGTGGAGATCACTTTCTAACACATAAAGCAGAAGAATATTATGAAAAAGAATATTTTCAAAGTAGTATTGTTCGCAGTGCTTGCTGCGCCTGCTTTCACTTCTTGTGAACTCGACCAATACCCCACGACGTCCATTCCTAACGAGGAATCGTGGATGAAGACGAGCGACGCGGAGAACTTCCGCAACTACATCATGCAGACCATACGTTCCTTCTCGACGCAGGGTTACTACTCCTCCGACTACTACGTGGACTACTTCCAGCCGGGCCTTGCCTTCGGTAACCGTAACGGACAGGCATACAGCTGGCAGTTCATCTCCACCGACACGGAGGGTACATGGTCAAGCAACTACGCTTACATTGCAAACATCAACAACTACATCAACAACTGCGACGGCGTAAGCCCGAAGCTCGAAGACTACGACAGCGAAGAGGAATACAACGCTGACGTGAAGAAGCTTGAGCAGTTCAAGGCCGAGGCATACTTCGCTCGCGCTTGGGCATACTTCAACATGGCCATCCGCTACTGCAAGGACTATGAGCCCGAAACAGCAGGCACCGACCTCGGTCTGCCCCTCGTGAAGGAAGTGGACATCAACGCCAAGCCCGCACGCGCAACTCTCGAAGAGACTTTCGCCCTCATCCGTTCCGACATTGCTGAGGCTCAGAAGCTCGTCAACGCTGACGAAGCACTGGGTACAGATGTGGTTTCACCTGTTGTCATCAAGTGCCTCCTCGCTCGTGTAGCCCTCTGGATGCACGACTATCAGGTAGCATACGACACGGCAAACGAAATCATCGGTACTCCTGGTCTCACCCTTATCGACAACGTGGACGACCTCGTTGCACAGTTCTCTGAGGGCGGTGTAGAGCAGATATTCGTTCCTGCAATGAACCCCGACGAGCGTGCAGAGTGGAGCGGAACCGTGTTCAGCTTCTCGTCAAGTTCTTCGGCTTTCCAGCCCGACATGATTCCCGCAAAATCAACGATTGATGCCTACGACCTTGGCGACATCCGCTTCCAGGCGTTCTTTACTAATGTTGATGTAAATGAGAACGACAACACCGCAACCGTTTACCTCTTCAATAAGTTCAAGAACAATCCTGCTCTGAACCAGCAGGGTGACTCTCCTTACGCTCTGTACAACTCTCCCGCAGCATTCCGCCTGCCCGAGTTCTACCTCATCGCAGCCGAGGCAGCTTATCGCCTGAACGACAATCGCAATGCAGCTGCTTTGCTGAACACGTTGCGTGCGAGCCGTAATGTAGAGGCATCGAACGCTACGGCTGGCGACCAGCTCTTCAACGCGATCAAGAATGAGTGGAAGCTCGAGTACATTGGTGAAGGACAGCGCCTGTTCGGCCTGAAGCGTTGGCACGACGGCTTTGCGCGTAGCACCGCTGCACAGGATCCTTCTGTCGTTTACCAGACCAATCCCGAGAAGTTCATCGGCCTTTCCATCACTCCCGACAACTATCGCTGGGTATGGGAAATCCCGAGCAACGACCTCGAGACTAACAAGAACCTTGTTCCCAACTGGCAGTAACGCAGGCAGAACAAACATCTAAACAATCAGAAAAATAGAAATCGTATGAAAAAGTATATTTTCTCAATGGTGGCATTGTTCCTCGCCTCCTTCAGCCTCACAAGCTGCTTGGACGAAGTGAAGGACAATCCCGTCACCTACCCCGCTAACGGCGTGGACAAGACGGGTGTTTGGAAGTCCGCTACGTTGGCCGACAACGAATACGACTACACGGCCGTCCGTACGCTGACGTCCGACGGAAAAGACCTCTTCTACATCGTACGTGAGGGCAAGCCCGGTACAGATGTCGAAGGAGAAATCAAGACGCTCTTCGTCAACAAGCCCGATAGCGTAGAGTCTCTTCCCGATGTCGGAATGTTTGAGGCTTTCTCCGAGACAACGTTCTTCGGCGACGGTCAGAACGGAACCGATGCTGTAGGCGGCGAAGCATATCTCGCCTATCGCAACAACCTGCGCGACTTCACGCTGCAGCTCATGTCTGGCGGCGAGATTCTTTTCACAGAGAAGGTTAATCGCGTTGACAACTACTTGCCCACACTCGCAGGTTACTGGGAGGGCAAAGGCGAAACTGGCAAGTATATGTATGTGCTCTTCGACGAAAACGTTGGTATTCTTGGCGACGAGAACAACGATGCCGAAGAACTTACAGTTTCCTACAATCGTGAGACTGGTGTCGTAACGATTACCGGCAACGACTCTGGTATTGTTGTAACGATGATTCTGAACAGCAACATGCAGTATGAGGCAACAATCGACGGCGAAACGTTCGTTGTTGACCCCGTATTCGCTAGCGACTCAGAGCCCGAGACCTTTACACCCGTCAAGGTTGGTAACTATACCAGCATGTTCTTCTCGGATAACGAAGGCAATCCCTACGTATATCCCGCAGTTCTCTTCCAGAGCGACAAGAAGCGCACGAAGTTTGGTGTTGCACCCTTCATCGACAACGAGGGCGGTATCCTCTTCGAGGTAGAACGCGAACCGAACGACGACGGCAACTACGCTCTGACGGTTTCTGCTTCTGCTACGGGCTACTCTCATTCGCGCTACGGTATGGTATATGGTGGCGACAGCGGAGAAGGATACTTTGATGGTCAGAAGACATACTACCTCAACCTGATCTTCTTCGTGAGCGCTGGACAATTCGGCTATACCGACGATCAGTCCTGGTTCCCCGAGTCCTTCAAGGTAACGGGTAACTATGAGGAGTCTGATGAAGCTCCCAAGAAAGTCATTTTCGACAGCAAGAACCGCATGCACTTCGCAGCAGAACACGCTATGAAGACTTCCGCAGGCAAGTTCCTCAGCGATCGCAAGATGAAGAAGTAATCTTCAAACACACATCAATCCCAAGCGGGTGCGCCAAACGGCGCACCCGCTATTATTTTGCAGAAAAAAGCAGAAATGTTTGGCTGATTGATTCCGTAGAATAGCGTATCCTTTGCATTTCATAAAACATGAAACGTAAAACATGAAATAATAAAAGCTCCGAGAGGCGAACTCGCGGAGCTTTTATTGTATGTAGGGAAGGGATTACTTTAGCACGCCGAGATCCTTGCCGACCTTGATGAATGCGGCGATGCACTTGTCGAGCTGTTCGCGCGTGTGTCCAGCGCTGAGCTGTACGCGGATGCGAGCCTGACCCTTCGGCACGACGGGATAGTAGAAGCTCGTGACGTAGATGCCTTCCTCCTGCAGGGCGGCAGCATACTTCTGGGACAGGGGCGCGTCGTAGAGCATGACGGCGCAGATGGCACTTTGTGTAGGCTTGATGTCAAAGCCTGCAGCCATCATTTTGTCGCGGAAGTACTCGACGTTCTCCACGAGGCGGTCGTGCAGTTCGTTGCTTTCCTTGAGAATCTTGAACGTTTCGAGTGCTGCGCCGACGATGGCGGGAGCCACGCTGTTGGAGAAGAGATACGGACGGCTGCGCTGGCGCAGTAGGTCGATGATTTCCTTCTTACCTGTCGTGAAGCCACCCATGGCGCCGCCGAAGGCCTTGCCGAGTGTGCCCGTGTAGATGTCCACGCGGTCGTAGGTATTGAAGAACTCGCTGACGCCGTGTCCTGTCTTGCCGACAACGCCGGCGGAGTGGCTTTCGTCCACCATCACGAGGGCGTCGTACTTCTCAGCAAGGTCGCAGATCTTGTCCATCGGAGCCACATTTCCGTCCATGGAGAATACGCCGTCCGTGCAGATGATGCGGAAGCGCTGAGCCTGAGCTTCCTGTAGGCAGCGCTCGAGGTCGGCCATGTCGGCGTTGTTATAGCGATAGCGCACAGCCTTGCAGAGGCGTACACCGTCGATGATGCTGGCATGGTTGAGGGCGTCGGAAATGATGGCGTCGTCCTTCGTTAGCAGCGGTTCGAAGAGTCCACCGTTAGCGTCGAAGCATGCGGCGTAGAGGATGGTGTCCTCGGTGTGGAAGTAGTCGCTGATGGCGGCTTCGAGTTCTTTGTGAACATCCTGCGTTCCGCAGATGAAGCGCACGCTGGACATGCCGTAGCCGCGGCGGTCCATCATGTCCTTCGCAGCCTTGATGAGGCGGGGATTGTTGCTGAGGCCGAGGTAGTTGTTGGCGCAGAAATTCAGCACTTCCTTGCCTGCCACCTGAATGGCGGCTTGCTGTTGTCCTTCGATGAAACGCTCCTGCTTGTAGAGGCCGGCGTCCTTGATTTCCTGCAGTTCTTGCTGCAGGTGCTGTTGGAATTTTCCGTACATGATTTGTTTGATTAAAGGTTTTGTTGTTTATGACGTTATTTCGTTGTGGCGTTATGTCGTGATGTCGTTATACCGTTATATCGTGATGTCGTTATACCGTTATATCGTGATGGCGTGTTTTTTTCAGAAAGCCTCTATTTCTGTTGGCTCGCTTTCGCGTCCGTAGGCGTCTATTGCTGTGATGCCGTAGCATGCGTGAAGCATGGAGGGGAGAGCGGGGGTGAGCTCGAAGTACGTTTCCTTTTGTTTTGCCGAGAGCAATACGGGTTCGCCAGGCGTCAGGCGGTACACATTATAATATATAGGTAGCCCGGCGGGTGCTTCTGGGTCTGTTGATGTCGCTTCGTTCCAGTTGAAACTGAGCTTAAAGCCGTTTATGCGTGCTTGCACCTGTGGCTTTTCGGGCGGAAGCTGCGGAATAGTCTGCACCGCAGGCGGTAGTGCTGGGCGGCGGTTGAAGTCGCACGTCCAGTCGTAGAGCCCACGCGTGTTTTTCGTGAGGAAGCGGCTGCGGAACATTGCGTAGCCTCCCATTCCCATCGAGCGCAGTACGTTCATCTGGCGCTGTATGGCTGGAAGCTGCCATTTGCCCTCGCTCGGGTCGAGGAAGTAGATGCCTAATCCAGGTACCACGCCCTGTCCGCATTGTTCTGCCCAGTCGGCGGCGAAGGGGTAGAAGTGGTTGCCGTCGAAGTACATCATCGGGAAGAGCACATCCATGAGCCCCTCCTTGTACCACGATACGGCGTCCTGATTTACAACGTCGCGCGCGTTCCATCCCTTCGTACTCTGCCGCGGCAGGTCGGCGTACTTTCCTACGGGCGAGCAGGAGAGCTTTACCCATGGACGCACACCCTTTACTGCTGCGTGTACCTTGCGTACTACGCTCGTCACGTTTGCGCTGCGCCACGCCTGTTTGTTCATGCCGCCACCATAGCGTCGGTATGTTCTGCTGTCGTCGAAACTGACGACCTTCTCGGGATAGCGTATGTAGTCCAAGTGAATGCCATCGACGTCGTAGCGCGACACAATCTCGCGGCACACTTCTGCTATGTAGTCGCCCGTCGCAGGCACGCCGGGGTCCATCAGGTAGCCGTCGCCCGACTGTTGGCAGAGTTCGGGGTGCTTTCGCGGAAGCGTCTTGTTGCCGAGAGCCTTGACCGTCGTTGTCTTGCAGATGGGGAACGCCACAACCCACGCATGAAGCTCCATGCCGCGTGCGTGCGCCTCGTCGATGACGAATTGCAGGGGATCGTAGCCAGGGTCGCGGCCTGGTATGCCTGTGAAGGCGGGGTCCCACGGCTCTATGCTCGAGGGATATGCCATCGTACCGCGTATGCGTGTCTGAAAGAGTACCGTGTTGATACCGCAAGCCTGCAGGGCGTTGAGTTCTCGGCGCAGTTCCTCCTTTTGTTGCTCGCGTTTGTCGGCAGATGTTGCCCGTGTCCGAGGCCAGTCGAGCCCCATTATCGTCGTAAGCCATACGGCGCGGTATTCCCGTGGTACGGGTTGTGCATCCGCAGGCTTTGTCAGCGGAAGGAGTAGCAGTATTGCGAGTATGATGTTCAGACTTCGTGCCATCGTGGTAGTATGTTCTTATTTCCTTGTGCGCTTCATTCCGTCCAGTTGCCGTTGTATGCCGACATTACTGGGCTCTATGCGCAGGGCCTCTTCAAGGTCCATCATCGCCGCTTCCCTGCGTCCGAGTTCGGCGAGGCAGTCGGCGCGTAGCGCCAGCGCGGCCGTATTCTTGGGGTGCGCATTGATGAAGCCGTTCAGCATGAGCATTGCGGACTCGCGGCGTCCGCCTTTCCAGTCGGCGGCGCAGAGTAGGAGCATCGCGTTCTCGTTGCCGGGCGTCAGGCGCAGCACTTCCTTGAGGTCTGTTCGCGCCTCGGTGTATAGCCTTGCCTTCATTTGTGCCGACGCACGCATGAAGAGTAAATGGCTCCGCATGCTGTCCGTGGGCTCACCTGCGAGCAGGAGGTTGATGTCCTCGAGTGCTTCGCGTGTGTGCCCAAGTTCGAGGTGTGCCGTCGCGCGGTCGAGGCGCACGTCCTTCTGTGTCGGAATCCGCTTCAGCACAGCGTCGAACACGCCGACGGCTTCCACGTAGTTCCCTTCTGCCATCTCAATGCGGCCGAGCGTATGTTGCAGAATCCACGTTCCCGGCGCCTTGTTCGTAATCTTCAGCGCCTGCTTTAGGTGAGTGCGCGCCTGCGGCAGCGAGTCCGTCGCCAGGTAGTTGTATGCCCTGACGACGTGGCTCTGGTAGTCCACGCTGTCGGCGTGCGTAAGAGCGAAGGGCTCTTCGTGGCGGTCGTAGTCCGAGAGGTTCATCGGCCGCAGCTGTGCTCCGCCGTTGTTCATCTCCACACGAATCTGCGCCAACGCCGAAAATGCGCCGGTCAGAAGTACGAAAATGAGAAAAAAACGCCGTTTCATGCCTGCAAAGTTAATTTTTTCTGAGTAGAAGTGCGCATGTTGCGGAGATTTTCTTACTTTTGCGGCGCAAAACAAGGCGTCAGGCATCATTTCCGGCGCCAATTTCTAACACGAAAATGGACGACTATCACGCGGAAAATTTGAATTGATGCGACGGGAAGCCTCCTTGGGAGCGACATTCCTGCCGCTGTTAACGTTTAGTAGGAGAGATTGCCCCAATGAGAACTTTTTGGAACATCAACAAAGGACTGCGTACCCTCGAAGAGTGGACACCTGGATGCTGGGTTCAGGTAACGTGTCCATCGAAAGAGGACGAGGAATTCCTCTTCAATGAGTTGGAAATCCCCACATACTTCCTTGACGACATACGAGATAAAGACGAGCGCGCCCGCTACGAGTACGAAGAGGGCTGGTCGCTCATAATCCTGCGTATCCCATACGTCAAGGAGGTGCGCTCGCGTACGCCGCACACGACCATCCCGCTCGGCATAATCCTGAACAAGGGGATTTGCGTGACTGTGTGCAATTACGAGACAAACATGATGATAGACTTCGTGAGCTACCAGCAGAAGCGAGGCCTCGGCTTTACCGACTCCGTGGACCTCGTATTCCGCCTGTTCCTTTCCAGTGCCGTATGGTATCTGAAACGACTGAAGCAAATCAACGTGCTGCTCGAGGAGGCGAAGCGCAACCTCGACCACAGTATCGACAACGAGGACCTCATCGGCCTTTCGCGCTTGCAGGACAGCCTGACGTACTTCGTCACCTCCATCCGCGGCAACGAGACGCTGCTGTCGAAGTTGAAGTTCAAGCTCCCCGTCGATGAACTCGATGCAGAGCTTATCGAGGACGTCACCATTGAGATGAACCAGGCGCGCGAGACTACGAACATCTACGCCAACATTCTCGACTCGACGATGGAGACTTACGCGAGCATCATCAACAACAACATGGCGGGC
>JAEEGL016829393.1_pt1 | contig 14120 bp, 3 predicted proteins | sample 9134231 | NCBI WGS metagenome assembly JAEEGL01 (sample SAMN16246548, study PRJNA631951) | gut metagenome | biome: gut microbiome; feature: rumen; material: fiber-attached | host: Bos | place: Iran: Karaj | collected 2018-10 | reverse complement strand
CCACATCTTTTCATACCAGGCCATGGAGTCTTCCGGCTTGCAGACGACGATCATTTCCTGCTTTTCGAACTGGTGGATGCGGTAAACGCCGCGCTCTTCGATGCCATGGGCACCCTTTTCCTTGCGGAAGCAGGGAGAGTAACTCGTCAGCGTCTGCGGCAGAGTCTCCTCCGGAATGATCTGATCGATGAATTTACCGATCATGGAATGCTCGGAAGTACCGATCAGATAGAGATCCTCCCCTTCGATCTTGTACATCATGGCTTCCATATCCGTCTGGCTCATAACGCCTTCCACGACTTTTCCGTGGATCATAAACGGCGGAATGCAGTAGGTAAAGCCCTTATTGATCATGAAGTCCCTTGCATAGGCCAGGACAGCGGAGTGCAAACGGGCCACATCGCCCATCAGATAGTAAAATCCGTTGCCGGAAACACGCCCGGCGGCATCCATATCCACGCCGTTGAGCCTTTCCATGATCTGGGTGTGATAGGGAATCTCAAAATCAGGCACTTTCGGCTCTCCGAAGCGCTCCACTTCCACATTATAGCTGTCATCCGGCCCAAGCGGCACGGAAGGATCGATGATATTGGGGATCTGCAGCATGATTGCATGGATTTTATCGGCCAGTTCTCCCTCCAGAACCTCCAGAGCAGCCAGTCTGTCGGCATTTGCCTTCACCTGTGCCTTGATTTTTTCCGCCTCTTCCAGTTTGGAAGGATCTTTTTTTGCCTGTCCCATCAGCATACCGATCTGCTTGGAGAGCTGATTGCGGCTTGCACGCAGGTCGCTTGCCTCGCGGATAGCGGCGCGGTTCTGCGCATCCAGCTCAAGAACCTCATCCACCAGCGGAAGTTTGGCATCCTGATACTTTTTCTTAATGTTTTCCTTTACAGCTTCGGCATTATCCCGGATAAATTTAATATCAAGCATTTTCTTTTCCCTTTTCCTTATTGCTTTTATAGTTTTTTCAGTTTTTCGATCAGGAATTCCCTGTCGTCAGCCCCGTAATACTCCAGTTCAATCTTTCCGTTACCTTTTTTATCCTTCAGCAAAACTTTTCTGCCAAAGAGTTTTGACAGTTCGGAAGAGACTTCCTTGGCATAATCCACGCCGTCCTCTGTCTCCGGAGCATCCTCTTTCTCTTCTTCCCTGCTCTTTTTCAGCACTTTGGCTGCCAGAGCTTCGGCTTTGCGCACAGAAAGCGCCTTGGAAAGAATCTCTTTTGCCGCCTGCAGCTGTAAGCCCGGTTCTGAAACCGAAACCAGTGCCCTCGCATGCCCTGCAGAAAGCTCACCTGTTTCTACCAGGCGCATCACTTCCGGCGCAAGATTGAGCAGACGCAGTGCATTTGCCACGGCCGGACGCGATTTCCCGACACTTTTGGCTGCTTCCTCCTGCGTAAAACCGTATTCTTCAATCAGCAGCTGGTAGCCTTTTGCCTCTTCAATCGGGTTCAGGTCTTCCCTCTGCAGGTTTTCCACAAGCGCCAGCTCTGCAGTCGTTCTGTCATCTGCCTCCATCATGCGTACGGGCACTTCCGTCAGCCCTGCCAGCCTGGCTGCGCGCCAGCGCCGCTCCCCGGCGATAATCTGATAATATCCGCTTGGCAGCGGCCGCACCGTAATCGGCTGGATCAGCCCGTACCTGGCAATGGAATCCGCAAGTGACTGCAGTGCCTCTTCATCAAAAAACTCTCTCGGCTGCTCTGTCCGGGGCTCTATTTTGGCCAGCGGGAGCGTAGAGACGTCTTCACCCTGTACGTTTTCCTCTCCGAACAGGGCACCGAGGCCTGCTCCCAGCCCCTTTTTCTCTTTTGCCGCCATTTATTTTTGCCTCCTTAGAAATTCTTCAGCCAGGCTTATATAGGCCCTGCTGCCGCGGTTTGTTTTATCATAAACAATACCGGGCGCTCCGTGGCTCGGTGCTTCAGCAAGCCTTACGCTTCTTGGAATCACCGTATTATATACCTTATTCGGCAGAAAGGCCTTCAGCTCTGCTGCCACCTGGGTTGTCAGATTCATGCGGGGGTCGTACATCGTCAGCACAATCCCTTCCACATCCAGCCGCGGGTTGAGCTTCTTTTTGCAGAGCTTGATACTGGTAATCAGATCAACGATTCCCTCCAGCGCGTAGTATTCACACTGCATCGGGATGATCACGCTGTCTGCCGCCACCAGGGCATTGACTGTCAGCATTTCCAGAGAGGGAGGGCAGTCAATCAGCATAAAATCGTAGTCCGTATACAGCTGTGAAAGAGCATTCCGCAGCGTGCGTTCCCGGCTGTCCACTTCCGCCAGCTCAATAGAGGCCGCAGCCAGATTCCGCCCGGCAGGAATCACATCCGCGTACTCTGTATGCCTGATGCAGGAGAAAATATCCTCCCCTCCGACCAGGAGCTCATAGGTACCCGGTACACTGTTCTTTTCCACTCCCATGCCGGAAGTGGCATTTCCCTGCGGATCACAGTCAATCAGCAGCACCTTTTTCCCGAGCTGGGTGAGGGCAGCACAGAGATTGACACAGGTCGTCGTCTTGCCGACGCCGCCCTTCTGATTGGCAATTGCGATGGTTTTTGCCATAACCGCTTCCTCCTTTCCGATACCGGAACATTATATCAGCACTTTCTTAAAAATGCAATTGTTTCACGTGAAACACGTAGTATTTTATTGACATGAAACGGCTTTTAAAATGTAAAATGTTTCACGTGAAACAATACAAGTAAACTATATATAGTATAAAAAATAAATAAAAACACTAAATATAGTATTAAATCAACAAAACGCGACCTCCCGTTGCTGCATAACCTGCATTTGACATTTGCCGGTAATTTCATATTTTCATATTACCTATATGGAATATAAAAAACCGGAAACGGTTTAATCAAAAAACAATTGATTCCCCTTTGCTTTTTCTGTACTCCGACATAAAGAATTACCGTTATCTTGACCTTTATTAAAATCAGTCCCCAATATATTGTATAAGTAGAGAATGAACACAAAAAATCAAAAAATCCCTTGATATTTGACTACCAAAATGTTATACTTTACAATTGATTTAGAGTATGGCTAACTGCGCCCTTTTTCAGGCTGTAAGCTTAGTCTTTGAATCGAAAACAATTAGTGGGTAAAAAACTGGTACGAAAGGAAAAGTATCATGAACAATAAGAAAAGCCTGACCCGCATGGTCTCTGTCCTGCTCATCGTGCTGATACTCGCTGCGGTGTTCCCCGCTGCGCACGCCGATGATGAAGAAGTGGTGTACTGGGAGAGGATTGATACCGGGGAAGTCATTCCCATGACAGAGTATCCCTCAGAAGAAGAGATGCAGAACCTGCAGCTTCATGTTCACACCTTCGATGATTGGGATTTTGTCAGCTATGTAGGCTGCAATGAACCGTTTTCCCGCTACAGAGTCTGCACCAAGTGCGGCTTTACGGAAGAACAGGAATTCGTCAAGGCACCGCATACCTTCGTATGGATGCTTACCATTAGGGAAGCCTCCTGTAACGCAACCGGCTACGGCTACCAGCGCTGCTCCGTCTGCGGCTATACGGAAGGCGTGATTATCCCTAAAAAACCCCACACCTTCGGTGACTGGTATACTGCCCTGGAGGCAACGGACCACTCCGCCGGCTCTCTGGAGAGAAAGTGCGAGGTCTGCGGCCTTACAGAGGCAAAGCCTTTTGATCCTGAGGGAACGCTCAGATCCGGCATGCACACCGACAAGGTGAGAGAAGTTCAGGCTCTGCTTGTTCAGAAGGGCTTCCTCGATCCCGGCTATATTGACGGCGATTACGGCCACTATACGGAAAAGGCCGTCATGGCCTTCCAGAAGGCCAACGGCCTCGCGGAAGACGGCGTTGTCTGGCCTCAGACGATGGAGCAACTTTACCACCACCACAAATTCGGTGAATGGGAGCTGGCCAAAGAAGCAACTTACGAGACAGCTGCTGTGTATGAGCGCGTCTGTGAAGACTGCGGCTTTGCAGACAAAAAGGAAGTCGGAGTTCTCCTCCTTCCCGGCACCTCCGGTGAGGAAGTAAAGACGCTCCAGAAGCGCCTGAATGAACTCGGCTACGGCATCGGCCAGGCGGACGGCCTGTACGGTGACGCGACAAAGCGCGCCGTGAAAAACTATCAGGAAGATCAGGGCTTTGATGCTGACGGCATTGCCTGGCCCGGCGTCTGGACGGCGCTCTTCCCCGAGGACGCCGCGGAGATTCCCGCAGCAGCCGATAAAGCGGAGTGATCCGCTGCCCGATATCTTTACCCTGACGCAGCCCGGCAAACCGCCGTTTGTATTACTCTTGTAAAAAACTGACATGAAAGGAAAAGTGTCATGAATAATACTCTCAAACGTTTCCTGTCCCTGATGCTTGCACTTATTATGATTGCAGGCATGTTCCCGACGAGTGTCTTCGCCTACAACTATGATCCTGAGGATTTTGACGTAGAAGAAGCCTATGATTACTATGACGAACTTGAGACAGTGGCAGAAAAGGAAGCTTTCCTGAATACTCTGTCGTATGAAGACCGCATTGAACTGCTCCATTATATTGATGAGCAGAAAGCGGAAGAAGAGGACTACGAGGAACCCGAAGAGCCTGAGGAACCCGAAGAGCCCGAAGAGCCCGAGGAACCCGAGGAACCCGAAGAGCCCGAAGAGCCTGAGGAACCCGAAGAGCCCGAAGAGCCTGAGGAACCCGAAGAGCCTGAAGAGGGAGGCTTCAATGTAGAAGAAGCCTTCACGGCTTATTGCGCTCTCGAAACGGAAGACGAAAAGGCAGCCTTCCTCGCCGCACTGGCAGAAGAAGATGAAGCAGCCTGGGAAGAACTGGTAGCTTACATTATTCTCAAAGAAGATGTTCCTGTAGACTTCAACGTAGAAGAAGCCTACGCGGCTTACTGCGCTCTTGAAACGGAAGAGGAAAAAGCCGCTTACCTCGCTGAGCTTTCAGAGGAAGACCAGGCAGCCCTCCTTGCCTATATTGCAGAGCAGCAGCCCGAAGAAGAGCCAGAGGAAGAATCCGACTATCCCGCCGTTGTTCTGGATGCTACAGTCGGCACTACAAAAATTTTTGTTGACGCCCCCGAGGGTGCCTTCCCCAAAGGCATCAAGCTTCGCGCTGAAAAAGCCGAGCCGGAACCCCTTCTGGTTGCTGCTTTGACAGAGCTTGGCTATACGGCAGAAGAAGCATCCGAACTTGCACAGTTAATTATTGACAGCGGTGCGGATCTCTCTGCTTACATTCAGAACTTCACCCTGACCTTCTATCTCCCCGAAGATCCGAATACTTCAATCGAACCGGAAAAAGCAGTAGAAGTCAAATTTGAGAACCTTACTATCAGCACGGAAGACGTTGCAGTTTTCCATGACGACGGCACCTCTGTCGAAAAGCTGAATTCCGAAACAACCGACGCTGACGTAACCGCCAGCGTCACCTCCTTTTCCGATACCGGTGTAGCAGACCTTCCTGGTATTGCTTCCCTTGTTGCCGGCGCACAGTTGCTTGGTGCCGGCGCTGGTGAAGGTACCAGGGATGGGGAGATTACAAGCGAGGATATAATGGACTTTATTCCTCCCGGAACGATCACAATGATCCATACCTCGGATAACTCCCCGGTAAACGGAGACAATCCTGCAAGACCGGGAGAGACAGTGGTTCTCGCCTTGTCAAATGTTGCGGAGACCATAAATGGACTTCAGTTTGACATGAACGAGCTGTCTCTGGAAATCCCGGCCGGACTTGAACCTCCTGAAGCGGACGTGACCGGGACGGCTACCGTATATGTTACAGATTATGGTGTATCGCCACCACAGACATATGCCTTGCCAAACACCTATGTAATCGGTCATGACGGGTTCATCAGATACACTTGGACGAACCCGTATACTGAGGAGAGACCTGCAGGGTCAGGTAATATTATTGATGTATATGATTTGGCATGTAAGGCAGAAAACTTTAAATTCAGCCTCAGTTTTGAAATGACTATAGGTAAGGATGCAGATGAAATCGACTTCGGTCATGGCATCACTTTCCCGGTAGACCGGTCAGTTTCACTCACGGTCACAAAGGCGATAGATATACCTGGAATGTCTACAATTTCGCAAACGCAGGCACAGCAAATGACATTCGCTCTGTATTACGCGGATGGAGTTACTTCGGTAAAAGATAGTGACGGAAACGACATCACGTTCACGCGTAATGACATGACAGGCGCTGGTTTGGCAAGTGCCCAGTGGAGTATTTCCGGTCTCATACCTAATCCTGCAGTATATCCTGCAGTCTTTGTAGTAAAAGAAACCGGACATCCTGAAATTGAGGGATACACCTTCCTGACAGCAGGAGATAATGTCGTAACCGAGCAGAGCGTGACAATACCTGCCGGTCAGTCAGCTACTGCAGCGCTGAAGAACAGATATACCAAGGACATTTCGCACCTTACGGTAAAGAAGTTATTCCCAGCCGGTGCTCTGAATTACAGTAACCTGACAAGTACCCAAAGGGCGCAGATCTCCTTCCAAGTAAAAGATGCAAATGGTGAAGTAGTAGCATCCGCCACGCTGGCAGAAACAAATAAATTTGACGCAAATGGTGAATGGAATGTCGGAACCCTTCCGCCGGGCGAATATACGGTTGTTGAGACATCTGAACTTGAAGGATATACAAGATATGCTACATACAAGGTAGACACAAATCCGGCAGTTGTAGGTCCCAGCAGCGGTCCGGTTACAGCTTCGGTTACCTTAGTAACAGACGGAAATCATGTAGTTGAGTTCGACAATACTTATACAGAACAAAGAGATAAGCTGAAGATAAAGAAAACCTTTGCCGGGGCAGAACTTACTGATGCGGAAAAGGCTAATATCACATTTACTATCAAAGCTCCTGACGGAACCACAACAACACTGACATATTCGCAGTTCACAAACGGCGAATACACTCTTAATAATGTCCTGACAGGAACCTATACAGTTACTGAGACAAATAGAAATCCAAATAGCACAAATTACACAGTTACTTCAACATACTCGGTAAATGGTGGCACAACAACTACACTTCCATCAAACGGTAGTGTTAGTGTTCCGGTTACTGTAAATGGCACGAATGAAGTCGACTTTAACAATACATATACAGCTGTTGGAAAGATCACACTTTCGAAAATTGTAAATGGTAATTACTGGGGAGAATACGGAACCACTTATAATACTTATGCTAAGAGAAGATATAGAATAAGATCAGTCACATATAATCTTTACCAGCTTGATGATCAAGGAAACAAGATCACACCTGCGTACAGTACAATTACTCTATCATCAACCCAAAGCAACAAGTATTTCTACAACACAGGTACATATACATGGAGCAATCTTCCTATCGGCGATTATGTAATTGAAGAGGTTGTAGAGTCGACCAGTAGTTCTAACGGAGGTATCATTTCCAATACTACCCGTACAACGACGGTAACTGTTAATAGCGGGACCGCACAAACGTCTAACCCGGATGTTACGCCTGTTTCTTCCGGAAATTTCTCTGTTACAACGGGCGAGACAACAAACGTAGATTATACAAATACATACAATAAGAAGCAAGGTAAGATAAAACTTGACAAGAAAGTTTTCATCGATGGTGTTGAGGTAGATCCGTCAACTCTTACTGAAGAACAGCAGCAAGCAATTGCGTTTAAAATAAGCGGTAAGACTGTTTACAACGATAATTCTTACGAAAAAACGGTAACGCTTTATGATGTGCTGCATCACGAAAATGGAATTGACGAGAACGGCTACCTTGTACTTGATTACGGCAATTCATATACAGTTTCGGAGACGAGCGCCGATTTACCCAACTACATCAGGGTTACTACCAAAAAACTGGACGACGGTGAATTTAGTGCGGGCTCCAGTATTACAGGAGTAGTGATCAGTGCTACTACTCCGGAACATACCGCTACATTTAAAAATGAATATTCGAGCAGAGGAAGGCTTAAAGTCGATAAGACTATTACTGGGCTGAGCGCTGCAGATGCAGCAACAGTCAGCGGCCAGATTTACTTTACGATCAAAGATACAAATGAACGTCCGATCGTAAAAGATTCAAATGGCAGGTATGTGCTTGGCCAGGCGAACGCTGAACCGGCACATATCCCTCTGTCAGAACTGACAGCCGAAAATGGAATCGAACTTCCTACCGGGACCTATGTTCTTACAGAGCATAACGGAGAGTTTGATACGGACATCTATACATGGTCTGTATCCAACGTGATTATAGATGGCAACCAGCAGGTCGATCCAAGGACAAGTCCAACATCCGGAAGTGCAACGGTTACGCTCGGGAATATAAAACATGTCCAGTATACGAATGCGTACACCAAAAAAGCTATAGGACCTGGTGGTGGTGTATCCGTTATTAAGCATGTCCTTCTTGACGGAACTGAGATCGATGCCAATTTCTCAGGCACTGAATTAGAGTTATATAACACCGTCATGACCAATATCAGATTCAAAATATATGAAGGTTCTGAGGTCAATGACGCCAATCTGATCGAGGGCTGCCCGGCAGAAGGTTATACCCTTGCACAGCTGCGGGATAGTTCCCCGTTCCTGACTGTTGGTACATATACAATTCAGGAAACGAATTATAATGTTGCTCACTATACTCATGCCATCTATTTTACTGTAGGCACTGTTACTACACGTGATGATCATGTGACCATTACACTGACAGTGGGTCAACATATCAGCGTTAATGTTTATAACGGATATATTCCGCTGGGAGATTTAGAGGTTCAGAAGCTCTTTGACGCAGATAGTGACCTTAAGGCAGCGGACCTCACTGATGCCCAGAAGAGCGCGATTAAATTCTCAGTAATAGGGTACAGTAGTACAGATTCTAGTAGAGTAATATGGCCGGAACAGGCTCCTGACGCAACAGAACCGCAGCCGGAAGAATTCACATATGCGGACATGACGCCGAATGCAGCTGGGGTTATGTCAAAAGTATTCAATGATATTCCTACAGGTAATTATGTTGTTACAGAGAGTGCCAATATTGAGAACTACACTCTTACTACTGTAGAGGATCCGGACGGTAATGCTATAAACGTTCCATGGAACACTACCGGAAATATGATGGCAGTAAAGAAATTTACGAATACATATATCCGCCAGAAAGGAAATCTGGAAGTCACAAAGACTTTCGAAGCACCGAGCACTCTTACTACGCAACAGAGAAGAGCTATCACATTCACGGTCACCGGACCTGATCCGAGCATGCCACAGACGTTCACTTATGCACAGATGACGGGCGGTAAGAAGACGTTCGAAAATGTGATAACCGGAACGTATACAGTTACGGAAACAAATGCAGACTTTGATTACTTCGAGCGCACAACGACGGTAAGCGTTAACGGCGGAGGGGATACCACATACTCTGAAGCAAACGGAGTAAACGCTTCTGTAGAAAACGATAAAACTGCCTCTGTTCATTTCACCAATACATATCAAGAGAGAGGCGCTCTGATCATCAATAAGACATTTGATGACAGTGAATGCATAAACAAGCTTACTGATGCTCAGAAGAAAGCTATCACATTTAAGGTTTATAATTTGGCCGGTGATGTGATAAAAACGATTACCTATGCGCAGGTCCTTACATGGATACAGCAGCATCCTTCACAGGATCCGGCAGGCTACAGATTCCTTGTGCTTCCGGGCGAGTACACCATTGAGGAGTCAAATGCAGACTTCCCCGGTTATACCCGCACAACTACAGTGACTGTAGTGACTGCGCCAGCAGACAACAGTACGAGCACTGAGGAATCTGGTGATGGCGCTACTGCTAATGCTACAATTGAAGAATTTCATTATGCGACCGTTGTATTCAACAACAAGTACAATGAGTTAGGCAAACTTAAGGTCAGGAAGATTGTTGAAGATCTAGATCTTGATGATGCGCAGAAAGCTGCTATTAAGTTCACGGTTACGAGGACCGACCCTGATACGAAGGCCGAAACGGTAATAGCAGAGTTCACTTATGCACAAATCCTGGCGCAACCGAATCAGGAGTATGTTATCGAGAATCTTCCTGCCGGAAATTATACCGTTTTTGAGACGGTTGAGAATGAAGAATCCGTATTCTACGGCAAGACACGCAGAACCTTCATTAAAGTCGGAGCGGGCGGAGAGACTGAAAACAGCACCGGGGTTGTAACGGTAGACAAAACCGAAGACGACAATATAGTTACATTCAGAAACAAATACGGAAACACTAATCAGCTTACTGTACAGAAGGAAATCGGAGGAGCTCCGACGGTTTACATTGAAAAGAATGATTCACTGTATCCGGTCTGGAAGTTCAATCTCCGTATAACAAACCTTGAGCCTTCAACTACAAGTAATGGTGAGACAGATATCATCGATTACATCGACAACAAAGCCCTTTTGGGTCTCTTCGAGGTCGTAACGGATCCGGCTGATCTGGCGCTTATTGATGCGCAGGATTCTGGTGCTGCAACAATTGCAAACAAGCTCACTACTACAGAAACGAAACCGACTGCAAATGTTACACTCTCAGAGGACTATGACAACGGCAAAGTGACATTCCACATCACCGGAATTACAGCAGATACAGCTACAAGCAATAATCTGACTTACTACTTGATCCCGAAGGATGCGAATGCTCTGGAAACACTGAATGCCAGAGCAGGTACAGCGGCGGGTACTCCTAATAACCAGTGTAAGAAGTACTTCTCTAATGTTGCAGAGTATAAGAAGCTGCCTCTATATGACTATGAGGAAACAAATAAGGTAGATTATGAGTATGAAAAGCTAGTAGTCAAGAAAAGCATCCTTAACTATGATGCTGAATTTAATACGCTTAAAGATGAGTACGGCAATGAAGTTGACTATGCTTTGTATCAGTTCATTATCAATCCTGAGGAGATGAAACTCAGTACTGATGGTTATATAGAGGTAACAGACACGTTCTCGGAAAAACTGTCAGTGGATCAGGAAAGTATAACTGTTGAACGTTGTGTTTATGATGTGGCCACCGGTACAGTTATTTCGACAAGCCCTGCACAAGAGGGCGATGTAACTGGCAAGGATATTCGGGGAAACACGATTTATTTGACGCTGAAGGATGAGATAAGCTTCAGAGTTACATACTCAGCTACTCTTCTTTACACCGCTGATGAGATTGGTACTTCGCTAGTTCTGAATAATCTTGTCGAGGTAGAAGGTTACAGCGATGGTATACAGCCTACTGTAATTCCTACCGACCACGGCGGCGGCTCTGTATATCGGATCAGACTCAGGAAGTATGAGAATGGTAATCTTGACAATGGTCTTAAAGGCGCAGAGTTCAAGATGTACCTGGACGAAGCTGCCGCAGAAGCAGCCAAATCATCCGGAGACTATTCCCAGGCTATCGGAACGTATACTACAGATCAGAACGGCGTCGTCACTATTACGCAATATACTTATAATGGTGGTACACATAACATAACTGCATCTGTCACCTACTACTTTGTAGAATCAGTAGCACCTGTAGGATACGATAAGATCAATTATGTCGTTCATGTTACGCTTGCTGCTGAAGGTGAGACCGCTAACTACGATCTGTATATTTACCTTCCAAATGATACTGTAGGTATCAAAGATACTCCGTTTGATACATCAGTTCAGCTTGGCGCACTCAAGACCTTCAATACCAACGGAAGTGCAAGACAGCTTACAGAAGGTGAATTCTCCTTCAAAATAAAGGCTGTGGATAATGCACCGATGCCGGCAGGAACAATAGGCGGCGAAATAACAGTCTCTAATGATGCAGACGGCAAGGCGCTCTTTGGTACTATCCCGTATGATACGGAAGACGTTATAACAAGGGACGGCTCCGGAAACGTCACCAGTACGACCAAGACTTTCACTTACGAGGTAAGTGAAGTGCTACCGGATGGAGTGACTGAACAGAATCCTACGAAGAACAGCGTGCATTACGATACTCATACGTACGAAGTGGCTGTTACTGTTGAGATAAGCAATGGCGATCTGGTAGTAACAAGCGTAACGGTAGACGGAACGGAAATTCAGCCTGACAACAATGTATACTTCGTCGGTCTGGAGAATGAGTACACCGCTGAAGGCACATGGACTCCGAATATCCAGAAGGATCTCCAGGGACGTCCTCTCGAGGAAGGCGAGTTCACATTCCAGATCGTAGATACGGATGTAGATGAGGATGATGAAAATTATGTCCTTGCTACAGGTACTAACAATGCAGACGGAAGTGTCACCATGACTCCTGCGAGTCTGACCTTCACGCTTGCTGATCTTGGAGCCAATCATCTGCAAGTTAAGGAAGTATATACCCTCCAGACAGATGATGGAATTTACTCAGTTGCTCAGGATGTAGACGTTACTGTGACCGTTACAGAAAAGAAGGCTGCAGATAATACGCCGATTTATGACGGTACACTGAACGTTACAGCAAATCCGGAGGGGTCACTGACCGCACCTATCAGCATGACGAACAAGTTCAGGGCCAGCGGTTCATGGCATCCGAAGGCAGAAAAGACGCTGACAGGAGCTCTCAAACTCAATGCGGGCGACTATTCATTTGAACTTGCTGCAGTAGGCGATGCACCGATGCCGGAAGGCTCAACAGATGGCAAGAAGGTCGTTCCTTGTGACGCAGACGGAAAGGTCGACTTCGGACAGATCGATTTCTACCATGGTAACTTTGATGGTGTACCGCACGACGACGGCAATAAGGAATTCCATTACACCATCAAGGAAGTCATACCGGATCCGGAAGATCGTATATTCGGCTTAGAGTATGATGATACTGTCTACAATATCACTGTTACGACAACCATCAACAAGACCAACAAACTTGGTGTTGCTGTAACCTGCACTCCTGAGGACGGCTGGGATCTCGATACAGACACTGCTACCTTCACAGCTCAGTTCGAGAACACATATGGACCTACACCTGCTACAGCAACGCCTGAATACGAAAAGTATCTTACAGGTGATATTCCATCTGAGGATGTGACATTCGAATTCAAGCTTGAAAAGTCTGATGCAGCAGACAATGGTGACTTCGATTATGTCAAGGTAGAAGATGAGAATGGTGAGCTTAAGCCGTTTGCTACCCAGACCAAGGAAATTACTCTTGGACCGAGCTCACAGGACGCATCCGGAGTGTTCGATACGATCACATTCCTGGCAACAGGAACATATAAGTTCACGATCACAGAGACACCTAATACTAACGGAGCCCTCGACCCGCACATCGTCTACGACCCGAGAGTATATAATTATACTGTTGTTGTGACGGGTTCGGGAACAACGCTTCAGGCGAGTGATTCGTACAAGTATGTAGATGATAACCAGGCTGAACAGACTGCAGAGTCAGCTGCATTCACTAATAAGTACATACCGTCATCAACGACGTATCAGCCGAAGGTAAAGAAATTCCTGAGCGCTGACAGTAAACCGCTGCCGGCAGAAAAGAAATTCTACTTCAACATGACGCTGACGGCGCAGACAACGACAGATACCACAGATGACGATAAAGGATGCTACCTGAGCAGCAATCTGAATACTCCGCTTGAAGTTGGCGATTCTGTAACCACGAATCTGGAAGTCAAACTGCCCGCAAATACACAGCCGGGCGGCGATTCAGGCGAAGCCAAACTCTTTAATCAGGTAACGTTTAAGAAGGGCGGAACATATGAGTTTACAATAGAAGAAGTAAACTCCGGAGACCCGCGTATTGAATACAGCAATTACCTGAGTGTTCTCACGGTTACTGTAGCAGACGGTGAAGGCGGCCAGCTGACCGTTACCAGTGTAGTACCTGAAGCCAAGGCACGTCAGGGCGAAGATCCTGTAGGCAGCGCTCCGACGTTTGATATAGAAAACGGCACGCAGGTTGTTACGGTAAAGCACACGAACAAGTACGAACCTAACCCGACAACGTATCAGCCGAAGGTAAAGAAGTTCCTGAGCGCAGACAGCCAGCCGCTGCCTGATGAAAAGAAGTTCTACTTCAACATGACGCTGACGGCGCAGACGACGACAGATACCACAGATGACGATAAAGGATGCTTCCT
>JAEEGL013479714.1_pt1 | contig 14120 bp, 5 predicted proteins | sample 9134231 | NCBI WGS metagenome assembly JAEEGL01 (sample SAMN16246548, study PRJNA631951) | gut metagenome | biome: gut microbiome; feature: rumen; material: fiber-attached | host: Bos | place: Iran: Karaj | collected 2018-10 | reverse complement strand
TTTCCCTGTAAGTTTTGCAGTCAAGTTCTTTTTCGATTTCGTATACTTCGGGACTGATTTCTTCGTTTAGCTGGTCCATTACTTTGACCATAAGGTCTGCGTATACCGGGTCAAAACGTATGCCCGAAAGCTTTATAAAGTCTTCTCTCACAGTCTGGTAAGGAAGGGCGTCTCTGTAGGACTTTTTGCTCATCATTGAGTCGTAGGCTTCGCAAACTCCGATAATTCTTGCGATTTCAGGTATCTTGTCGCCCTTAAGTCCGTCGGGGTAACCGCTTCCGTCATACCACTCTCCGCTGTGATATATGGCATCCCTCAAATAGGGATAGTCCGTAAAGTGCGAAAGAATTTCGCTTCCCGCTTCAAGTTTCAATTTATTGAAGTTGCTTTCGTCTTCGTTGTTTTCTTCTTCCTCGATTATGCGGTCATCAATGCCGATAACGCCCACATTGTTAAGAAGGGCGGCGTAATAAATCCGGTCGCATTCATCGTCGCTCTTTCCCGCCATTCTGGCCACTCTTCTGGCAATTTCCGCAACCCTCACGGAGTGACCGTGGCCGTAGCGGTGCTTTTTCTCCTCTGCCGTCATAAAAGCAGTGGACAGCTGGTTAAAAAGTCGCAGGATGGTCTTGTTTTCTTTTTGCAGCTCACCCATCTCAATCTTGTGAGCCCTCATTACCGCCTCGTTAACATCCAGGTAAGTGAATATGTACAAAGAAATGGACACAAGCACCATGGACATGTTAACGATGGATAATCCGTAAGCGAATATCTGAATTATCGCTACCACTATGGGCACGAAAATATAAAGAATAAGGGACGTATAAATATACTTGCCCACATTCCTTAAATACTTTCTTATGGCCGTGTACTGAATTAGGGGGCACAAAACCGGGATTACATAGCACCCTAAAAACAGCGGTCCTCTGTGATAGTAGTTGTTCTCATCAAAATAGTAGTAAAGCCCGGTAAACTGGGAAATAACTACCATCAGCATTTCCACAATCGAAGCTGCTGCCACAAACTTTAATCTGTCCGGAACCCTGTCGGCACTCTTTGCAACTCTCAGAATAAGGTCAATAATATACTGGTCAAAAACCAGCACTATGGCCGCAGTAAGGAAGAACACCATAAAGTTACTGAGCCTTACGAGTATATAGCCCTTCCTTGTAATATTGCCCGCATAAATATATGCCATACGGTCAAAATACAGCAGGAAGGTAGCCACAAATTCCATGAGAATAAGGATTGCCCTGTTCTTTTTATTTAAGAATTTGGTGAAGAACAAAAGCACGCCGAAGGTAAAGCAGGCTGCGCTCAGGGCAAGCATTATATTCAATTGGTGAGTTCTGATAAAATCAAACATACTCTCCCCTTACTCCCTTACTGTTTGTGAAGTACAAAGAATTCCTGAAGTTTTTCAAGAAGTTCTTCTTTCTGGATATTTTTAAGGAAATACCCTTCCGGGCGAAGAGCCACAACCGCCATGACGCTTTCTTTGTCGCTCTTTCCCGTAAGAAACATAACCGGTATGTCTTTGGTTTCCGTGTCGGCTCTTAACATTTCAAGTACCTGAGGTCCGCTGGTTACAGGCATCTCGTGGTCAAGAAGGATTAAGTCAACCTTATTTTTTCCAAGAAACTTAATGGCCTGCAGTCCGGAATTGGCCATGGAAACTTTGTATGTATCCTTAAGCCACATTCTGACCAAAGAAAGATACTGGGGGTCATCATCCACTATCAGAATGCTTTTCTTAAACTCCCCCGACTCCATCTTCTCAAAATATTCCGAAACGGCCTTGGCATACTCTTCATTGTCCACAGGTCTTTGGAACGACCTGTAAATAATATTGTGAGACAGATGTTCGGTTGCCTCGTCAATCTCAGTTTTCTCACCTATGAGAATCATCTGCCCGTCCTTTTCGTCCAGGGTATCCTTTAAAAAGTGCAGCACATCACTCTTTGGCTCAACTCCGTCTTCCATAAACAGAGTGACCAAAGAAGCATTCTTCCAGGCGGCATTGATTTCGTTGACCGAGTCTTGCACAAAAACACACTCGACACCCGCATCCTGCACTTTTTTTACAAAGACCCTGACTATAAAGGATTCTTTTGATGCTATAAAAAGCATTCTGTTTGTCGTAACTTCTACCATGGTTTATCTCCCCTCTTTATTCTCCTATGCCCATAAGTTTTTCCATTGCGTCCCAGTCAAAGGCTTTTAAAAGCCGTCCGAGCTCTGCCATCTTTTCCCCGTCTTCCTTGGGAAGTCTGTATGACTTAAGACCTTCGAGAATCATCTCAACAGAATCGTAATCCATCTGAGGAATTACATCTAGCAAAGCATCGTAAGCATCCTTAAGCTCAGACTCAGGTATTTCTTCAAGGTTTGTGTCATTGTTTTCTTCTTCCTGCATTCGGGAAAGTTTAACTTTATATTCTGCGTAATCGCTTAAAAGCTTCTCCGTATTGGCATCGATAAATCCCTTATCCTCGCGATTTCCCGCATCTTCAAGACTTGCACAAAGCTGTGACAATTCTTTTGCACCGATAATGCGTGCGGAAGATTTAAGCGCATGAACCTTGATGGTATAAAGTCTTATATTGCCCGCATCGTAAGCATCCTTAATAACTCTTGAGTTGTCATCGATAGTATCAAGGAACAGTTTAAGCGCGTACACATAATTCATGACACCACCCGAGTTGGCAATTCCTTCGTCAACATCGATTCCTTCCGTTTCCTTAACCCAGAGCATATTGTCGGGAAGCTCCGTAATCTCTTCCACCACAAAATCTGAGGAAGGCTTTTCCATCATTTCCTCCGGAAGGTGTTTCATAATGGTCTTTTCAAGGGTAAGGGAATCAACGGGCTTTGAAAGGTATCCGTTAAATCCCTTTGATTTATAGAATTCTTCGCCGGCTGTTGAATTGGCCGTAAGTGCATATACCGGAATGTCCGGCAGGAATTCACGTATCTTCGCAACCGTCTCGATACCGTCCATTCCCGGCATCATGTGGTCAAGGAGCACTACATTGAAGTGATTGTCCTTTAATTTGCCGAGAGCATCCTCTCCGCTTGAAGATGTGGTAACAAATACCTTGGTAGCCTTCAAAAGTCCCTTGATAACGTTTAGGTTCATGGGGTTATCGTCTACCACCAGCACATCTGCGTCGGGAGCGATAAACTGAGGAATGTAAGGACCGCTGGCCGCATTCTGATCGTGCTCGATGAAGGCTCCGAGGGGACTTGCATCCACTATCTTTTGGTTGATGGTCAGAATAAACTCTGAGCCCTCCCCGTAGGTACTTTCGCACCAAAGCTTACCTTCCATAAGCTCCGCAAACTTTCTGGAGATATCAAGGCCTAGGCCCGTTCCCTGAATGCTGCTGTTCTTAACTTCGTCCAGTCTTTCGTATGCAGAGAAAAGCTTTTCTTTGTCCTCTTCCCTGACTCCCATACCTGTATCCACTACGGAGAAACGCAGCATTGCCACGTCGCCCCTTCTTTCGGTCATATCTACGTTAAGGGATATGCCTCCTTTTTCCGTATACTTAACCGCATTAGTTAAGAGGTTTAAAACAATTTGTTTTATCTTTCCCGCATCACCGTACATTCTCTTGGGGAGAAGTTCGTCCACCACAACGTCAAAAGTAAGTTCTTTTTCCGTACTCTTGCCGCGAATCATGGATACTATGGAGCGCAGGGTTTCCAAAACGTCATACTCCTGCTCCACAAGGTGCATCTTGCCGGACTCAATCTTTGACATATCTAAAAGGTCGTTAATAAGACTTAAGAGGGATTCCGACGCATTCTTAATGTCCAAAGAATAATTCATCATAGAGAGGAAATAACTCTTAGGAACATTAGACGCATCCTCTCTCATTATCATCTCGTTCATGCCCATAATGGTATTTATGGGGGTTCTTATTTCATGAGAAATGTTGGCAAGGAATCGCGATTTGGCGGTGTTTGCCCGCTCTGCTTCTTCTTTGGCCATGCGGATTTCTTCGTACTGCTTGTTAACGACTGTGGACCTCATGACACGCCATACTATTAAGCCTGCTATGGCTATCAAAATCACGCCTATAAGTACTCGCACCAGCAAAAGCTCCATAACCTTGGGGCTTTTAACTATTTTATAGGTGTCGTCCTGAATTACATTGTTGTTGTGCTTGTCAAGTATCTGAATGTGAAGCGTATAATTGCCGTAAGGAAGGCCTGTATATTCCAAAGAAGTCAGATTGCTTCTGGGAGCAGTAATGCCTTCGTCCCTGCCGCCTTCAAGATAAATATTGACTGTGGGATTTAACATCGTATAGTCCATTACGGATGCGGCAATCTGAATACGCCCGTCCGAAGCGGGAATTCTAAAGACGCCTCCGTCGTCAGCGGTTATTCGCATATCTCCACAGGATATATACTTAACAGCCGTTCTTATTTCTTCGTTGGTTTCATAGTAGTTATTGATATTAACCTTTATGACACCGTTTCTTCCGGGGATGAAAAGCTGTCCCTCCTCATCAAGTGTGCCGAAGGAATTGCCGGTGATGGCATAAGGAAGTCCGTTCTCCACAGTATAGAGCTTAAACTCCTTAATATTGTCATTAATCATGTCATCGGCTTTTACAACATAAATTCCGTAGGAAGAAAGAATCCATGCATTGCCGAGACGGTCAAAATAAAGGTCGTAATTGTTGTTGTAAGGGAAGGTTGTTAAGTGTTTAATTTTTCCGTCTTTATAATATTCAATTGAGTTGGATGTGACTATCCAGTGTACTTTTCTGGCCTCATCCCACTTGATTCTCATGATGACATCACTTGTAAGGCCGTCGTCGCGGCCTACCCTGTAGACATCTGTGCCCTTAATCATGTAAAGACCGTCGCCGTCGGAACCTGCCAAAACAGAGCCGTCTTCCATGGTACTGAGGGTTAAAAATACTGTGTTGTTAATGCCTTCTTTTGCCCCTACCGTCCACCTGACTTCGCCGTCTTTAATAACAGCCAGGCCGCCGTTTGTGCCGGCATAAACTTTTCCGTCGTCGGAAAAAGCAATGCATCTTACATGGTTATCCGGAAGTCCGTTAACCGTGGTAAAAGAAGAAAGGCGCCCGGATGTGGCGTTATAGCAGACAAGACCCACGTCATTTGTATATGTTGCAATCCAGAGATTTCCCGAGGAATCGGCTTTCATGTTGCGAATTCTTGCTTCGCCGAGATACCGTTTAAGCTTGTTGTTCTGATGCTCAAGCTTACGATTGATAATCTCTATTCCTTTATCTGTTCCTATGTAAAGGCAATTGTCGTATATGCAAACCGTATTTGTAACTTCTCTTCTAAGACCCGCTTCGTCGGTTACATCCACAAAGTTATTGGTAACCAGCTTCATGGCTCCCTGGGTGGAAGATGCAGCCCAGATGTTGCCCTGATAGTCGGCGGAGGTCATTTCAATTCCGCTGTTAAAAGGAATGTTCGTAAGAAGATTGAATTTGTGGTCATTGTCAAGGTATCCCACCTGATTGATGGAAGAAACCCAGACTCTTCCGCAATCGTAGCTTAACCAGTGAACCTCATCTATGGGTGATACCCTGATTCTTTCAAGGTTAAGTACTCTGCTTCCGAAATCTCCGTAATATACATATCCGCCTTCCGTGCCGATGTAGAGTTTTCCCGGCTTTTCAGGGTCGGCAAGAAGGGTTGTGATCTTGCTCATGTTAAGGTCCGAGCTTGCGTATGTCTTGGTAATCTTACAGTCAAGGATTGAGAAAATAACACCGTTTCCGGTCTGACCGAAAATAAGGCCGTTAGGATCTGCATCCAGCTTTAACACTCTTTCTCCGGACACAAAATTATTCTGAAGTTCGTGAACCTGATTTTTATCGTCTATGTAGCAGACACCGGCGGTCGTTCCTATGAAAATGTTGCCTTTTTTGTCTTCCTCAAAGATTCTTATGGAAGAAGAAGGAAGGCCGTCCTTATAAGTAAAGTGCATGGATTCTTCGCCGTCTATTACCACAACACCGTTATCATTGGTGCCAACCCAGATTCTTCCGCGACTGTCTTCAAATATGGCTCTTGCGCTGGTAAGTCCCTTGGTTGCATCCATTCTTTCGAAAACCGAACCGTCGTATTTGATAACGCCGCTGTATCCGCCCATCCATATAGTGCCGTCCGAAGCACACATAATGAACATGGCATCGGACGTGGGAAGTCCGTTTGAAGCATCATAAACCTCTGTGGTATAGCCTACCCCCGAAATCTGTCCGCTGGCAGCATATCCTCCGCCAAAGGCGGAATACTTATCATAGGCACTGAAAGGTGTATAGTGCCCCGCCATGGTTATAGTTTTATGTGAAATTGCAATTATAAGAAAAAGAATCACGGATATACCCGCTATGAACTTCTTTCTTTTACTTACATTCTTCACAAACTGCCTCCCAGCGTAATACTTACGCGTTTTCATTGTACTTTCTTAAAATAACCTTTACTTCCGGAATGGATTCCATAAATGCCTCAACACACTTAGGGTCAAATTGTGTGCCCGAACCCTCCTGAATCATAGCCAAAGCTTCCTCTAAGGGAAAAGCCGGCTTGTATACCCTTGGTGACGTAAGCGCATCAAATACATCCGCCACAGCGGTAATACGGGCAGAAAGGGGGATGACCTCTCCGTGAAGCCCTTCGGGATATCCTTTACCGTCCCAGCGCTCGTGATGGTATGTTGCCATGTTTTTTGCTTCTTTTAAGTAGTTTTCTCCTTCCACCGTTTTAATTGCTTTTTCCATAATCTGTTCGCCTGCGGTGGTATGGGTTTTCATAATTTCGTATTCTTCTGCGGTAAGCTTTCCCGGTTTGTTAAGCACGTTATCGGGAATATTAATCTTTCCTATGTCATGAAGTGGCGCACTTCTTACGATATCCGACATAAACTGGGGCGTAATCTTTTCTGCGTAGTAGCCCTTTTTCTTAAGACCTTCCACAATTATCTTTACGTAAGCCGCCATCTTCTGAATGTGGGCACCTGTATCCGAGTCTCTGTTCTCCACTAAGTCCGCCATTGTAATAATAAGACCGTCCTGCATTTTTGAAGTGGATTCGGTGTATCTTCTGAGGCTTCGCATCTGCTCTGCCTGGTTGGCCGCCATATCGCTTATTGAATAGTAAAGCTTCTCAACTTCGTCATCGGTGCTTATATCAAGGGAGCGAATCAGCTTTAAAGCCTCGTCCATTTTCTTTTGCTCGCTGCCCGCACTTATAAATTTTTCAACCGCCAGGACAATGGATGTAATGGGGTATACAAGATTGGCGCCGGTGATAAAGAAGCCGTACATAAGAGTTAAAAAGAAAAGTCCTGCCATCATGAACATAATACGCGCCAGATAGTCACGCATATTTTTTGTCATATACTCTATTCGAGCCTCTGCAATTATGTGGCAGATACAGTTGCCTCTTTCATTTAAAACCGGGTGAAAAACAACGACCTTCATGTTGTCTTCATCTCTCTCCATTACCGGTTCAATATCCTCTCCTCGCAGAAGTTCATTTTTCTGCGTCAATAAATATTCCGGAAGGTTCAAAAATGTTCCGGGCACATTTCCCTCCACACTTTCACCTTTGTCCACATAATCCGGTTCACATATAACAGTCATTCCCGCCTCGCCGATTTTAACGGCTGCTAAATAATCAACGTTTATAGCCTTGGCGCAGATTAGTCCAAACATATCCTCGGTTTCTTTGTACCCTTCAGCCTCTTCTCCGTTCTTTATAAAGCTGTCGACAGAATCACCGGGTATCATTTCAGCCGCCAAAGAAGCCGTACTTTCGGCTATGCGGGTTCGCTCCTCTATCATATTGTCAAGATAAATTCTTACTCCTACCCAGAATACGGCAACCACCAGAATAAAGGACATTCCCACCAGAATAAAGGTCATCTTTGTACGTACGGAGCGTTTGTTTCCCTTTACCCATTCGCGCATTATCCTCTTTTCTCTTTCTGTAAGAGCGCGCTGACGCCAGCCGCTTCCCCGAATTCGTTCCTTCGTCTTTTCAGGCAAATACCTGATGGCAACAAGTGCCACCAATAGCGAAACAGCCTTATCGGGAATATTAAGGATTATATTTACGAACAGGAAAATTACAAAAGAAGGAAGGCCCGTAAACTGTGACAATGTAGATACGTTTACTGCCACAAAGGAGTTCTGGGGCATATCAAAAAGACGCCACTGAATAAGCGAACCGAATACTCCGCTTATGAGGGCAGCATAAAGAGCCAGTTTTGATATATTTTTAATATTATTTAAGCTTTTGGTATTTACAAACCGAGCCGTAACCAGTGCTATGGATGCATTTACTATGGCAAAATAGATTGCCTCGCGATTAAACACAAGACATAACATATTGGTCAATACCGCAACCAAAACCCCGGGGAAATATCCTCCCAGAGCCGCCACGGCAAAGGTTCCTATTGTATCAAAAAACAAGGGAAGGTTGAGTTTGTATGCAATAAAGGCGCACAAAGCATTGACTATTATTCCAAGTACAATGAAAATTGTGCAGACCGCTCTGTCTTTTCTTTTTTCACGTGACGTGGATTTCAATTTATTGCCTCCGAATACAGAGATTGTCGGGCATAGATACCCAAAGTTAATGATAATATCAGTTTATTAGCGAATCCTTAAATGAAAAAAGCCCGAATGCTTGTTACATTCGAGCCTTTTGTTACGATTTTTTATTATTTATTTTTAACTTTGAAATAAACCTGATAGGGTTCATAACCAACTTCGTTTAGCTTTATGAAGTTAATGCCCGGGTCCTGATTCTCGGTTTTGTAAAAGGTTCTGAAATCGCCCCACTGGCGCTCCGTATCAGCGGTAAGTTCCTTGCAGGGGTCTCCCGTTACCTTAAGCACACGTTCTTCTTTGCACACTCCTGCGAGAACGTCTGCGCCGTATCTGTAAGCTCCCACGGTTTCATCATCGGGAAGAGTGATAAACTTAAGGCCGATGGGAAGAATTACGGTTACCCGGTCTTCTTTGTCCCAGACACGCTTAATCTTAACAAACTCGGCGGTGTTGTCGGTTTCTTTTATGAGTTCGCCGTTAACCAAGACTCCGGCTTTGGAACTGATCCATTCGGGTATTCTTACATAAACCGTTGCCTCGGTATTCTCCGCAGGTTCAAGGGAGATTACGTATTTTTTAAAGTCGGGCTTGTTGGCAAAAGCAGCTGTGGTGTCGTTGACAGTCTGTTTGGCATTGTTCTCGGAAGAATTCATAAGGCTTCCGTTCATGCGGTCCTCACGCACCCTAAGAGTCACAGGAATGTCTCCCGCCATAAAGTTTACGTCGGAATCCACATACTGTGTTACGTAAATGCTGCTTCCGTCATTGTAGAAAATGTGGCGGTTCCATGCGGCGTTGGCCTGCACCATGGTTCCGTGACAACAAAAGAAAGAATCTCTCTCCCCTGCCCAGTCCTTCCTAAGTCCTGCTTTAAGTGGAAGGAAGTATGTAAGGAGTCCGTCGCCCTTGCTGCCCTCGTAAGGCATACCCTGCCAGTAAGTCTGAGCCTTGATACCGTTTTGAACGTTTAACTCAATGTACTGCGAGTATGCGGGATCGCCTGTAAGCTTAAACAAAAAGTCCGCAACACGAATCATATTGTAAACCGTGCAGTGTTCCTGGTTTTTATCACCAAGACGCGCTTTAAGCTTCATCTTGGGAGTCCAGATTTCACCCTGGGTCTGACCGCCGGTTACGAAAGCGCCTCTGTCGGTTACGGCGCATTTCCAGTATGCCTTTACAATATCAAGCCACTTTTCTTCTTTGGTCACTTCATAGGCTCTTGCACAACCCATAATCTCCGGGATGGTGGTGTTGGCATGCATGTTGGTAAGAACGTCTTTTCCTTCCAAAAGAGGGTCAAAAAGACGTCCTCTGTAATAGCGGTTTAAGAGTCTTTCATACTTCTTGTCACCGGTAATATCCAGTAAATCAGCCCAGACTTCCAGCATTCCGCCGGTTTCCACGTCTAAGATATCGTCAAATTCCTCGCGGGAGAAGCCCTCGCTCCACTTATCAAACCAGTCGGCAAGATGGTCCGCAATGTCTAAAGCCTTCTCAAGCTTCATAATCTTATATACGTCCACAAGGCCCATGAAAAGCTTGTGAATGGTGTACTGAGGCGCCCATACGGCCTTGCCTTTGGCTATCCAGTGAAGGTATTTCTCCGGAATGGAGCAGGCCCATTCGCCGCCGTTGTCAATCTGGCACTGCTTTAATTCATCTAAAATGGCTGAAGTCTTGGCATAAAGTTCAAGGTCTTCATTCTCCTCATAGATAAACGCAGCTGCAGAAAGCCAGTGGCCCAGAAAATGGCCTCTTAACTGGCAGGATAAATCCTCCCAGCCGTCAAGTGCCTCTTTGTTGTTGCCGCGTCCGGTAATACGGCCTGCCTCGTACTGGAAGTTTCTAAGAAGCTGCCAGTTTTCAAGAGACATAAGGTACTGTCTGTTGCGTGCCTCGCGACGTCTTAAATCTCCGTCGTAGATTTTTACGTTTTTTCCTCGTAATTCTTTCATACTCATAATCCTTTATTTATCTTATTAAACGACTTTCTCCGTCTATCACGAATCTGTCGTCACCTTTAACGGTCATTGTAAGTTTGGAATTCTTCTCATCCCACTTAAAGCACTGAAGGCTGTACTCACCCTTTTCATAACCGTAGCCCTCTCCCGCATCGTTGTAAAGGTCAAAAGAACAATTCTTGCCGGCGTATACATTTAAGTACATCCAACCCTTCTCCATAACGGGAAGAATACTGCCCGCCTTAACAAACAGAGGAATTCTGTCTATGGTAGCCTTGACCTCAACATACTGACCGCCTTTGTAGCGGGTATTGGTGTAATAATCCACCCACTCGGTACCCTTGGGAAGCCATACGTTTATGGTCTTCTTTTCCTTAATGGCCTTGCCGGATTCATCGTAGTACATGGGCTTGGTAACGGGGCAAACCATAAGACTGTCACCTACCATGAACTGCTTTAAGTCCTTGTAGCTTTCTTTGTCCTTAGGGAAGGCAAAGAATAAGGGCTTAATGAACATCTTATCCTTAAGGCTTACGGATGCCGCTACAGAATAAATATACGGCATGAGGGTTTCTCGCAAATTAATGGATGCCACAATAGCATCGTAGAAAGGCTCACCTTTCTCACCAAAGTTCCAGGGTTCCCTGGATACATCGGTACCGTGGCTTCTGAACATCGACAGGAACGTACCGTACTGAAGCCATCTGGTGTAGAGCTCTCTGTATCCGAAATTGTCTGCGCCGTCCTCGTATCTTCCGTTCCAGTACCATTCGCGCCCCTTCTTGACAAAGAAAGCGCCTATATCAAGTGTCCAATAGGCCATACCGCACATGGCAAGTGAAAGGCCTGCCGTAATCTGTTTGTTGAATACGTCCCAGCTTGCGCTGATATCACCGGACCATACTACCGCACCATAGGACTGAGAGCCGTAATAACCGCTTCTTGTAAGATTAAGGACACGCTTGTCGGGACGGTCTTTTCTTAAGCCCTCGTAAAGGCTCTTGGCATGGTAAAGTCCGTATGCATTGCCCTTGTCTATATATAAAGAATCCATGCAGCGTTCTTTAAATGCCGCAAAAAGCGTCTCGGGAAGGGGTTTCTCCTGTACTTCCCACTCAGGAGTAATGGGCTCGCTTGAGTCGCACCAGAAGCTTTCCACGTCCTCCGAAAGAAGGCCTTCCCTGACCTGCTTAAAGTAAAGCTTGCCTGCCTTTTCGTCAAAAGCATCGTAAACGTTGGTGCCGGGAAGAAGAAGGTTTTTAGCCGCGAATTCCTTGTAGTTCTGAGTCTTCTCATTCATGGAAGGCCAAATAGAGAGCATAAAATGAACGCCTTTTTCGTTAAGTTTTTTGACCATTTCCTTAACATGAGGGAAACGCTTTTTGTCAAAAATCTTCTCGCCCCACATTCCGTCTTCCCAGCTCATCCAGTCAAGGACTATGCAGCCGAGGGGAATATCTCGTTTAATAAATTCATCCGCCACTTTAAGAATTTCTTTTTCGGTCTCATAACGTTCTTTGGACTGAACGTAAGAATATGCCCACTTGGGAAGCATTACCGCGGAGCCCGTCATGCGGCGGATATTGGAAACTATATCCTCATAGGATGCGGGAGCCATGAAAATGTAGTCTATGTAGCGGTCTGCGGATGTATAAATGTATGTGCCATAAGAGGTATCCGAGAAAATGGCGGGGCTCATGGTGGTAAACATTACGCCGTAACCTTTAGAGGATACAAATACAGGAAGGCTTATCTGTTTGTTGGCCTGGTGAATGTATCTGGTGGTGCCGCGGTGGTTAAAGACCCCTTCCTCGTACTGACCGAAACCATAGATTGCTTCATCTTTGTCAAAAACAAAGTGAGTTCTCGTTTCGTAAAAGCTGTCATAATACTCACGTTCTGCGCTCACTACGCGCTTCTTGATACCATCGGCAGTCTTAATGTCCATGGTCTCAATCTTGCCGTTTTTCTTGAGTCTCAATGCATCAAATTTGCTGAGCATCTTCTCATGCAAGGGGTCCTCGGAAAACAGTAATGTACCCTTTTTGAAGAAAGAAACGGCGCCCGTAGCCTTGTCCACCGTTACTTCCAGTTCTCCGGAGGTAAGCTTATATTCGTTTTTGTATTCTTGTGCCGAAAAACTCTCAGGCGCGCTCAGGGTCATATATTCGCCCTGACCTTCTTTAAACTCTCTTCCTTCGGTAAAAGAAATCCTTACGGAATTTCCTTCATAAAACCCTATTCTGGTAGTGCCGAATTCGCTGTAAAGATAAGCGAGTCCCCCTTCTTTTTCGTATAAATCAATACTTCTTTTTGGTGCTTTAACAGGTGTAAGCATGGTCACATTCTCCTATTAGGAATCATGGATATGTACTTTATATCCTTGATGGCGAGCAACTGATTCCCATTATAAATTTAATATGTAATTTGGTAAAACGTTTTTTCAACTTTTATAAAGAAGGCGAAGAATTACTCTTCGCCATTATATTCACTATCTGACTGAATCCCTGATGACCAATTCACAGGGAACCATTGTTTTGTAGGCAGGTTCCTTTCTGAAATCCTCGTCCTCTATTTCTCTTATCATAAGTTCTGCGCAGGTCTCACCCATTTTCTTAAGAGGAAGTTCGCAGGTGGAAAGTTTGGGTGTCATGAACTCGGATACTTCTCTGTTATCAAAGCCGAATACGGAAATATCCTTGCCAACCAACAGGCCCGCCTCATTTATGGCATCATAAGCGCCGGCAGCCATAAGGTCGTTCATGCACCAGATTGTGTTTACGCCTCTTTCAAGAAGCATTCGTGCATATTCTTTGCCCGATTCCCTCTCCCAGTCGGCAAAGAAAACTATATTCTCATCATATCTGATGCCGTATTCGTTAAGTACTTTTTTGTACCCCTTTAAACGCTCTACGGTGTGAAGGTTTTCTTCTTTGCCCGCTATGACACCTATGCGTTTGTGTCCCCTTTGTATAAGGTAATCTGTAAGAAGCTCCGCTCCTCCGCAGTCGTCAATAAGTACGGATTTGTACTCTCTTAAGGTGGAATGACCGTAAGCGAATACTACCGGAATCCCGTAATCCTCAGGAATGTTGTTAAGTACATGTCCGTGGGCCGCAACATATATTACTCCGTCCGCACGCATGGCCTGAGCCTCCAAAAGTGCGGGGGAAGTGTTCTCTCTTAAGGTTTTTTCGTCTCCTAAGTTAACGCCTGTTTTTTTCCACTTCTCGTACATGCTCATGTTAATTAAGATGCTGCGGTAGCCTTTAGACTCGCACACATCCATAATGGCCTCTACGATAGGGGGAGTTGAGAACTGCAAAAGTTCCTCCGCAATAATACATATGCATTTATTGTTCTGGCGTCGCATTCCCTGTGCAAAGAAATTGGGGCGATAACCCGTCTTCTCCACCACTTCCAAAACTCTTTTTTTGGTTTCTTCCGTCATGTTGGATTTACCGTTTAGGATATTGGAAACGGTACTGGGAGAAACATTGCACATCTTTGCGATTTCTTTTACTGTAATCACTTTTAT
>JAEEGL017436281.1_pt1 | contig 14121 bp, 8 predicted proteins | sample 9134231 | NCBI WGS metagenome assembly JAEEGL01 (sample SAMN16246548, study PRJNA631951) | gut metagenome | biome: gut microbiome; feature: rumen; material: fiber-attached | host: Bos | place: Iran: Karaj | collected 2018-10 | reverse complement strand
CGCACGTGCCACTTTCTCCCAAGCCCGTCGGTCGGGGTCTTTCTCCAGTCCCTGATCTTCCTTGGTGTCACCACTACGGTCGAGCAGTTCGGGATTGGCCTGAATAAAGTTAATGACACGTTCGTCCAGCCCCTTGCGTGTGGCCCACAGCAGCCACTCCTCCACCGACGGACGGAAGGTGTAGATGTTGAATCGAGAGACGAGCGCAGGGTCAAGATCGGTCAATTGGTATTCATCACCATCGTTGCAAGCCGATATGATGCGGCTGCCCTCTGGCAGCATTCGTCCCGCCAGTTTGCGGTTGAGCACCAGATCCATCACCGTCTGGAGGATTTCCGGACGGGCACGGTTCAGCTCGTCAAGGAACAACACTATAGGCTTCCCGTCCACGGGGAACCAATACGGAGGCATGAACGTTGTTTTGCCCGTTGCCTCGTCTTTGTTGGGCAGTCCCAGCAGGTCGCCGGGGTCGCTCATCTGTCCGAGGAACAGTGCTACGACGCGCATGCCCTTCGCCTCAAAATAGTTCGTCAGGATTTGCGACTTGCCGATGCCGTGGCGCCCTGCCAGCATGATGTTCTGCCACGAGGGAGTCACCTCTAAGAGGGTCTCCAGTTCTTTACTGTTAATTGCTATTGCCATGACTGATTATTTTACAATTTCTTTATAAGCTTTTAATACTTTGGCTTTCATTCCATAAATCTGATCCTTGTACTTAGGCATTATTTTCAGAAAACTGGCGATGGCGCTCACTGTAAGTGAGTTGAATGTAATACTGCATACATCCTTATACCTACTTCCATTAGGATTAGCGATAATTTCTTCCCAATTAGAGTCTGTCTCCTCCAAGTAAGGATAAACTAGACATTTCCATTCTTTTTGATATGTGGTAGGGGGAGCGATAAACATTTTGTACCCTTTGTACTGAATGAATATACAATAACGATTTATGAAGTCAATGGTTACATCAGACATATCCTGATTGGCAAGATAAGGCAGAAAGACATTATCGACATAATCTTTCACGGAATATATTTCGCCGGTCCAGAAGTCTCTGTGAAAGGCAGTGAATAACATGCCTTTTTTGTCTTCATCGGCATGTGTTATGTTTATCATGAATTGCTCTATAGCCTTCATCCAAGGATTCAGTGCGGATTTAATCACTGTGTGCTCGCTATGGTACTGGCTGCGGTTGATAATTCCCTTTATTTTTGCAGGAATCTGTTCTTCATCCCATAATTTGAACTCAATGTCTTCTGCGACTGCTCCATGGATACCTGCAATTCTCAATCCCTTGACATAATACATGAATTCCTCCTCACGCAGGTCGCATTCTGCTGCCATGTCCATAAGCAGTGTGGCGATATTGAGCGTATAGAAGCCTGTCTCCTCCATCCTCATGGGGAAGCCCTTCGCGTATTGTTCTGTGGGCGTGATTTCATAGTAGCCAAAAGGCACGCCTTTCGTGGAGAAGCGTTTGATGGTCATCAGGGCGCTTCTTAGTGTCAGTGTAAATGTTTCCACATCCGTGTAGAACCCTTCTTTCACACTTTCGTGCTCGTCCGTGAACTTGTATTCGCTTAGGTCTGCACCATTTTGCTGTAGTGCATCCCGCAGACCTTGCTCCGAGAAACAGATGGCATTCTTTTTCCATTCTACAAATGGGTTCTTTAGCGTGCGGTGCTCAGACATATACGTTGCATAGCTGAATGCGGGCATCTCATTGAAGGGTTTAAACACGTCCTTACGGATTGATTCAATATCGGAGTGATTGGCAATTCACCTCTGGAGTTTGCCTTCCCATGACTTGCGCCGTTTTTTGGCTTTCTTGTCCCAAGATTTCTTAAAATCTTTTCCCATTATTTTTCTATTTTTTGAGTGTATTAAAATTTCTGATTGATAAAATCGATTGAGAGCAAGACGCCGGTATCATCTCCCAGGAATTTTCGTGCAGACCACGAGCAGGCGCGATAAAGCATTCCCCTGCGATGTTTTTTCTCCCATTCTTCGAAATCTGTCGTTACAGGGTCGGCTACGTATACGTTCTGACAGTCAGCATCCAGCCATCTCTCTATAACTTCTTCATTGTGCGAAAAATATGATCTCTCTACAAAACTGAAAGATGTTTCTCCGAGCACTTTGATAGAAGAGATTGATAAATATCTATCATTATTTATTAAAAGCCTCTGATCCATCATCATGCTCCACCGCAAGAACTTCATCATCTTGCCTACGGGTTTCCCCTTATGCTGAGCAGCCAGGGAGTCCAGCCATTCCACATTCTGACGATAGTTCTCGTTCTTCTGCTGCATCAGTTGATCATAGATACGTAAGGTCTTGACTACTATCTCATCGGTCTTTTTGCTAATTTCCGGCACCACCTTCAAATAATAGGCCAGGGCACGCAAGGGAACATTATCCAGTCCTCCAGAGCTGCCTTTACATATATAGTGTCGTCGGGATAAGGCCCCACCTATGCAACACATAGAATAATGTGCATTCGGCCAGAAGGTATTATTATATGCATCGTATTTAACTAAATAGCCTTGGCTTTCTATGTATAAATCAGAACTATTCTCCTCGGGCTTCCACATCTTCAATTCTTGCAGACCATGTTTAATGAAATAAGGCTGCAGCACATTCTCGACGTAGTATCGGAAATTGTGTTCCAGAGTATAAGCATCCAACTTTTCTTCCTCATTCTGAATTCCTTGCTCTGTGATGGCATCAAAATATTTCGTGATGGCCTGCTTCCAAGGGCGAAGAACGAAACCGAGCACCTTGACTCCCGGATAGTCCTTACTAAAGTATTCTGCTACCTTCTTTTCCAGTTTTTTATCGTCCCACAGTTCGAAGCTTATATCGTCGGTGAGGGCAGCGTCCATCGTCCGCAGTTTCAATTTCTTAGCATAGTAGTTCAGTTCCTCTTGCCGCAACCCGTACTCGGCAGCCATTTCCAAGAGCAGGGTCGCAATATTCAAGATATTGAAATCTGTTTCCTGGAATCTACGCAACGGGAGTGGCAACTGCCAACAGGGCAACAATTCGTACCAAGCAAAGGGTTGCTCAAGGTAGGTATACCGATAGATAGTCATCGTTACACCCCCGTAGTTGATGGTGCAGGTTTCTAAATCGGTGCATTTCTTATATAAATCGCTGCGATTGTATGCTACATCTTTGATGTTATTATACTCCACGTCATGCGGCTGCTGGCCAACAATACTCTTCTTGTTTACAGTCATGCTTAAAGAACTGATGTCAGCACCCTCTTTGAGTAACGCCTCCCGGAGTCCTTGTTCTGAGAAAGAGAAACGCAAGTCAGTCCCCCACTGCGAGATGGGATTCTGTACAGTCTGATGCTCTTCTAAAAGACTCATTACATTAGTTTTGGAAACAAGATTACCGAATACCTCTTCGCGGATTTCCTCTAACTGCATATGCCGAACGGCAAAACGCCTGGCTTTTTCCGCCCACGACTTGCGCCGTTTCTGAGCTTTCTCTTTCCAATAGTCACTAAACTGATTGATCATGAGTATTGTTTGATAAAGTTTGTTCATTTATTAATAGCTGTCTGAAAGGATCTCTCAACAGCCTTCTGTATTTATGATGTCAACCATACAATTCATAACGATTGTCCTGCACATCGTGAGGTTTTTATGTACACTGATATAATTTTTTATTCTAATATAGTAATTTCTTGCAAAAATTTCAAAATTTAAGGTACTTTTTTTTAAGTAGCAGCCCAACTTACATAAATTTTCCATATTTACCGACGGGGCTTCAGAGGTTATTGTTCATAGAATGCAAAGATAATACTTTTAAAGATAACCTCCAAAAAAAATGCCAAATTGGTCCTTTTAAAAAAGGGGAATTCCTCCTAACCAAGATCATTCTCATCATCAGCGAGCAGCATATCCATACATCAGATCATTAGTCAAAGAATGTTAATTTATTGAATTATTACAAGAAAATGACTATATTTGAATAATATAATTTCAAAGAGACCCAAAACGATATTATTATGGGATTTTATACAATTGCAACCCTAAAAGTAATGCGGAAGGAAGATTTCTCCCGTGTTTTCAATTTCGTTAAGCCCGATGAGCATGACAAAGGGCCCCAAACGGATAAAGAATACAGGCAAGTTATAAACTACGTCGATACGCTTTCCGGAGAAGAGCGGGCCGCATGGATGACGCGTCATTGTACACGCCTCTATGTCGATTTCAGTGCTGAAGAAGATCAACAGAAGCTGTCATGGTCTGGAAGAAACGAAATTGGCGGTTGGACGGAGGACATCGCACAATTGGTGGTTGGACAGTTCCCTGATATAGATTTCCGCATTTCCACTTTTTGTGACTCTGGCGGTTTAGACCTCAGTTACGGTGTTTCTGAGAACGGCAAAGTCAAATGGCTTGAACTGAGTGATGATGTACAAGATATGTTCGAATGGGGGATTGATGTAGATCCTTATACAGGTCCTACACCAGAGAACCTGGAGGAACTGAGACAACTCAGGAGAGCACGAGTGCAAGAGATGATAGACCTTGGAGTAAACATAAGCATTGACCAGTGGCCTCCAACAAGAGAGCAGCTTGACGAGGAGTATCGTCTAAAAAATGGATTGCCAACACCTATGGAGGATAATGATGACGATCCTGATCTGCCCTTTTAAAAACAAAACCATCTAACCAACTGAGGTCAAGAATCTTGGCAACACATATGTATTCGTCTCGGTTTTATCAGATAAGACAATAATTTCTTGTATATCCCAAAGAAAATGTCTACTGATCCAGCTAATGAAGAGAAAAAGTGTCTAATGAAACAGGAAAAATCGCTGGCATAACAACGTCTGAAAGGAAAGTGTATTAGAACTAGTGAGAAAGTGTATTAAAACTAGTGAGAAAGGTTATTAAAACCTACGAGAAAAGCTATTAAAACTGGCAGAAAAGATACCCTTTTCCAAGACACTATTTCTTTTCAACCAATAACCTCATTGCGGATTGGATCCGCAATCTGAAAAAAAACCATTTATGCTAACGTATCAAACATATTCTTAGCATACGGAGAAAATATGCCTTGATTATTTGCAGATTCAACAGATAATCCGTATTTTTGCAAACAGATACTTAAATCAAATAACTATGGAACTGAACAAAAAGAAGGAACCTAAAAAGCGTGCACGTAAGATGATAGAGAAGACATACATCAGTTTTGATTGGGCATTGAAGCGCCTGTTGCGCGACAAGGCCAACTTCGATGTACTGGAAGGCTTCCTTACCACCTTACTTAATCAAGAAATCAAGATCGTACGTCTGCTGGAGAGTGAGAGTAACAAAGACCGTGACAATGCGAAGAGCAACCGGGTAGACATCCTGGCAGAGGATGAAGACCGTGACTTGCTGCTCATCGAGGTACAGGGAGAATCAGAGTTCGCCTATTTCCAGCGTATCCTTTTCGGAGCCTCAAAACTGGTAACGGAGTATATTGAAAGAGGTAATAACTACGAGCATGTTAAGAAGGTCTACTCGATCAACATCGTTTACTTCGACCTAGGACAGGGCAAAGACTACGTCTATCATGGCAAGACCGAGTTCCGGGGCATCCACTACCATGACGTGCTCCAACTGAACCACTTCCAAAAACAGAAGTTCGGTGTGAAGGAGGTAAGCGAGCTGTATCCGGAGTATTACATCTTGAAGGTGAACGACTTCAACCGCTGGTCGAAGGTGCCGCTGGAGCAGTGGCTCTACTTCTTGTCAACGAGTGACATCCCAGAGGATGCCGATGCCCCAGGATTGAAAGCTGCCCGAGAGAAGTTACTGTTTACACAGATGAGTCGAGAAGACCAGATAGCCTTCTGTCGGTATATTGACGACCGGGTGCTCATCAGTTCGCAGATCTACACCGCTCATGGAGAAGGAATGCTTGAAGGTATGGAGAAAGGATTGGAGAAAGGACTGAAGCAAGGACGCAAGGAAGGCAGAGCGGAAGGTATGCACGAAAAAGCATTGTCAACAGCAGCCCAAATGAAACAAGACGGCTTATCCCCCGAAACCATCGCCAAATATACCGGTCTCACGGTTGACGAGATCGAGATGGTATAATGATATCTAAAGCTGGTAATATGTTTTTAGGTTTCATCCCCCCACAATAGCCGCCCCTAACATTAGCAGGCAGAGAATCACAAAGACGATGAAGAGTAGGCACCCGATGCCATTGGAACAGCCGTCGCCCAAGAAACTGAATATCTCAAAAATTGCACGTAGCAGCCAGCCACCCAAGCCACCCACTACAAACAAGACAATTAAGACCAGAAAAAGAAGAATAATCTCCATAGCTTATCATTTACTAGTTGAGCATTTACTCATATTTAAACACTGAATAATCTGATCGACTACGGCATCTGGGTGCAATAGCCAATCAACCGACCATACACGCATCAGGTTCCAGCCCAACATCCGCAATACCGATGGGCATACAATCTCACGGTTACGGGTACTCTTCAGCCGGTAATAACCCTCACCATCACAGATAATACCAAGCAAATAGCGATGCTTGTCTTCGGAATCGACAATAGCTAAATCTAAGCGGAAAGCTGAAGTACCTACATTAGTTTTTACCTCATAGCCCTTCTGCCGCAAGGCCTCAGCCAGCTGACAGACCATCTGTTCAGCACATTTGTTATCACCAGCATTGTCATCGGCTATCAGGCTACCTCTTTGAGCATATTTCAAGAAGTTCTTAAGTCCTATCACACCGTCTGCCTGTGTGCGGCGCTCATCAATTTGTTCTGGCAACAGGGTTGAGAATACCACCATTTCATAGCGAGCACGAGAAACAGCCACGTTTAAGCGGCGCTCACCTCCCACTTTGTTCAGCGGTCCGAAATTCATCGACACATTTCCTTCCTGGTCGGGGCCATACCCGACAGAGAACAAGATAACGTCACGCTCATCACCCTGAACATTCTCAAGGTTTTTCACGAAGATAGGCTCCGCCATCTCCCTGTTCTTAGCCTCCAGCTCAGGATGCTTGGCAAAAGCATCATTCAGACAGTCCTCTATCAAGTCGCTCTGTTGTTTTGAAAATGCCACTATGCCAATGCTTCGTGAGGGCTCGCTCTGCATCCTCTCGATGGTCTCTTTCACAATAGCGTCAGCCTCAGCCCTGTTGGTACGGGTCTTTCCTGCATCATAACACCCCGGGACATGCCGCCACGTCACATACTGTTCCATCTCATCGACAGACGGGAAAGTAATCAGCCGGCCGTCGTAATAGTTCAAATTACTGAAGGCGATCAGACATTCATGTTTCGAACGGTAATGCCATTCCAGATAATGTGCAGGCATCGACAATGATATACAGTCGTCGAGAATGCTCTCCAGGTCGTCAATATCCGCATCCTCATCATCTGTCGACGTAACTGCGAAGAAACTGGTGGGAGGCATCTGCCTAGGGTCGCCTACTATGACAGCAGCTTCTGAACGTGCAAGGGCTCCTACCGCCTCACTGGTGGGCATCTGACTGGCTTCGTCGAATACTACCAAGTCGAACTTCGGGGCATTCATATCTAAATACTGTGCCACACTCAGCGGGCTCATCAACATCACCGGACAGAGAGTTGGCAGCAAACCCGGCATCTGGTCTATCATATTCCTGATAGTCGTTCCCCGCCCTTTGTTGCCTATACGCTTCCGTAATAGCGTTAGCTCACTGCTCAGTTGCGGGTCGCGTGTGTCAAGAGGAATCCTTGCCGATAAGTGAGCGATGAGCTCCTTTCTGGTAAGGTCTTGGAATTCACGCATCAATTCCTGATACTTATCAATGATCAGCTCAAAGCGCATGCCATTGAACTTACTGAGCAATGCATTTTTACTGATCATCTGCAAAGCCATCTGATAGTACACAGCCGACAGGAAAGACGCCTTGATTTGTTGCGTAGGATCTCCTGCCTGGTACATCTCTACGGCCGCGGTCAAGCCATCATCTTTCAGCGTAGAGAACAGTTTCGTATAATCTTCCCACTGAGGCAATAGGTCGAGGTGATCCTTCCAGCGGTCGGCTGCCTCGCAGAGTGCCTCTACATCATCCAGCAGACTGTCGCTGACATCAGCAAGCTGCAAGAACTTTCTCCACCTGTAATCAGCCTCCAGGCATTGGCGAGGCGTCTTTTTAAAATACGGCATCTGCTTGCCACGCTCCAGTTGCTGCCTGACACCCTGCAGAATCGCTGGCAACTGAGGCAGTTGCTTTTCCAAAGTGTCGTTCAGCTGATAAGAAGAGATATAAGAGGCAGACTTTGATGCCGTTTTATTCTTTGGCAACAATCCTCGCAACGGATGATCTTGAGGAGACATTCCTAAGATTGCCTTTCCAGAATCCATGGCCATGATATTATTGCATAGCTCATCAATGCGTTTGGCATCCAATCCTTCAACAAAGTCTTTAGGCAAAGCCATGGGGGTGGCCTTTATGCCCAGATAGCGGTTGATGCATTCATATATCGAGTAGCCATTGTCATGTTTCTCATGCAAGGCATCTACATATTCCGTTAGCTGTAACCGTTGGGCATAGAGTGCATCTGCCACGGTCTTATAGTCGTCGGCCTTTTCCGCACCTGCCGCATCGATAGCCTTCTGCATCTGCCGAAGAAAATGATGCTTGTCTACTTTGTTGGAGTGTAGCTCCAAACAGAACGGCGACAAGCCGATACTTTCAAGTCTGGACTGAACCACGTCGAGTGCAGCTTTCTTCTCAGCAACGAACAGCACCCGTTTGTCGTGATACAAAGCATTGGCAATAAGATTGGTGATGGTCTGGCTCTTGCCGGTTCCCGGTGGACCATAGAGAATAAACGAATGGCCATGCATGGACTCCACCACAGCTTCCAGTTGCGAAGTGTCGGCATCTACGGGAATCGCCAGTTCATCAGGCATTATCTTCCTATCCATCTCCTTCGCCTCCATACTGTCATCATCCTTCTTTATCATCAGTCGTCCTTCTACAAGACTGCGGATGATGCCATTATCAATGATATCGGCCGTATGCGAGTGAATATCGTTCCACATCACATACTTAGAGAAAGAGAATATACCCAGCACGGCCTTCTCCTCTACCGTCCAGTTTTCACATTCCCGTACAGCCTCGCGCATCGTATGCAGCACCAGACTGACATCAACACCGTGCATATCCTTTGGCAACGGAGCGAGCCCTTGCACATCTATTTCAAATTGTTGTTTTAGGAACTCCATCAGCGTGACATTGAGCACCGTTTCCTCATCTCGCTTCCTGATGGCATAACGGTCCTTCTTCAAGGAAACCATCTCTACTGGCAAGAGCAGGATTGGAGCCTCATACTGCTTTCCTCCGTTCATCTCCTGCCACCGGAGTGTGCCAAGAGATAAGAACAACGTGTTGACACCCGTCTCCTCCAGATTAGTGCGCATGGCACGGTAAAGAGGCTTCAGGTCTTTCCGCTCCAAAACGAATTCTTTCCCCCGTTCCAGATCGTCCTCCATTTCGGCAATGTCTGCCACCTCATAAGGAACGACATTCTTGCCCAGCCTCATGTTCAAGAGGTTGTTGCGCAGGCTCAGGTCTAAGAGTTTACGTTCCCAAAGACGCAATTTCATAGAGTCTACATGCTTGTTGTCCGCATCGGCCTGTACAATCTTTTCCGCTTCAACCAAAGCCTCTTTAGCGGTTCTCAACAGTTTTGACAGTCTTGCACCTTCACCTGCTGAAAGGTTGAGGTCCGAGACAGCTTTCTCTATCTGCTCTGCCTGTTTGAGACAGTTTGTTATTTTTTGAAGTGTCATATTGTCAGATTAGATTGTTTTTAACCATTACATCCTTTACGACCTGTCGAAAGTATAATATAATGCTGCATCATATCTCTTTCACAACATCTGATTAATGTTGAAACGCCCCATTGGCTACATCAGTCCTTTGAATTCTATATAATTCATTAGTAACTCTGCAATGTAGTCGTCCCACATCAAGGAACTCTAAATGTTTCTAAAAATCTGCAAATATAATGATTTTTGGAAACAAAAACAAAAACTCACAGACAGTTAACTTCAACTATCGTTACCACTCAATAAATGGGAGAACAGACTTCACTCAGCATTAAAATCTTTACTTCTAGCAATATTACAAACGATAATCCAACAATTACTATATTTCCGCTATTCTAACATTAGCTAATTCTGGGATTTCATTTATCTTTTTTATGATACCCCGCATATGGTCAGCATCACCCCATTGATTGATTACGTAAACATATTTACCCTCTTTCAATGGTCTTTCAATTTTTTTCCATCTCCATTTACTTTTATCTGACACCTCATTATCATATCGTTCATTATCGATTACCACCATGTTAGACAATGATGCCGTTTTTCCTCTCCAATTATTTGGGAAGACTTTCTGCAATTCACTGAAGGTAACATCATATTTTTTAATTTCCAGATATTTTTTGACTATTTCGTACACCATTGCACATTTGCCGAATTTACCCTGGCCGTCAATAGAATAGCGAGTCGTATCCCTTTTCCTGGCTAGTTCCTTAATGCTTCTGTTAACAACTACTAAAGCCTGTCTTTCTTCACCATCAAGTTCTGGATCTTGTGTCAAAGCTTCTATTGACATTTCTATGAGTTTATGATTATTGTCCCAAAAATCTATCAGGAGTTTTCTTAAATTTTGTTCTAATGCCATAATACTATTATTTTGAAAAAAATTTGTACTTAATCCTTTTATATACTCTTTAATGTAAAATCGCTTTTTATATGGAATTAGCGTATGATCAGATAGAAACGTCAAAATACTATCAAGCAAATCTTGGTAGTTTATATGAATAAACTTCTTACAGGCGCAAAGAGGTTCCGTTACATTCTTGAGCTCAAAAGGAGATATCGGATTTAAAAAAGCGAACAAAACATTTTCCTTACCGAATTCATTAGTATAATAGTCATAATATGCTTGGGTTTGGGAACTGTTACTTTTTCCAACATTATGCTCCTGTGAATCCACTTTGTTTTCTATAAGAACATATAAGCTATTACTTTCTTCATTTGTACCTAAAGTGTACCATATCTTTATTAAAAGATCTACCCTACCTCTAATGGAAACGAATTTAATAGAATCTTCAAGTTTCACATTGGTCTGCCGAATATGGAAAGAATTAACAAGTATGGCAGTCTTCAACCATTCAGGAAAATGAGAATTCTGTTGCTTAGCTCTTTTTAACAGTAAGAATAACAGATTGCGAACCGCAATTCTATATATATCTTGGTCTTCAAAGAGCCATTTTAAAAAATTGGAGTGATATATTTCTTTCCTATTGATACGCAAAATCTCAAGGAAAGATTTCTCTCTGTAATAATCATTAAGCTGATTGATAACAGAAGAAGTGTTATAGGACGATAATAAAACTTCAACTTCATCGTAATTTATCTGATTCAGACTCTCATCAAGCATTTTCATTTTTAAGATTTTTAGAAATAATACTAAACCACTAGTGTCCGGTTATATTCAATATAAAAAAATACTTTTCTTTAGATTATTTTATACATCCCCTCACGTCTGCAAAAGTCCAACTGCCGTGTTCCATCTTAAGACATACTGCATCTCGGCCATTCCCAAAACCAGAATTCTTCCAAGCCACATCGTCTACACCACTGATAAATTCGAGGGCATCAGGCACCTCGCAGCCATAAGGACCTGCTTCCTTGCATAGCTTTAAATCATCCTCCTGAATATTGTACCAGTTATACTTGTCCAACAGAACATTGCAATCGCGAACAAAATGTCTTCGAACTAAACTAGTTTCCAAAATACATAGGATACGACAGAACACACCAGCATAGTAAGCATAAAACATCTTCTTGCCAGCATCATCTCTGTCTTTCCATATCTCAGACAAACTTAGATCACCTTTGTTTGCCTGGCAATATAGCAAAATAGGTAATATGCGATCCCGCAAATCTTTAGTAGTTTTCTCCATATTCAGATAACGATTACCTATACATCGTGAGGTCCTATGTATAATAATTATTAATATTAGCTCGTTCATTAATCCCACCGTATGCGTACCCTAGGCTGGGAAGAGATAATGTGCGCCACAAGTTATCCGCTTCATAGAAGCCTCGGAGACAACTGTTCAGCGAATCCACGTTGTAAGGTCTTCAACGTCAGTCATAATGAACAACAGTTATATTCTTCAAAACTCAGGAATGAAGTAATTATCGCTAGCATTCCCCAATACAAATGACTCATGTGCTCTTTCTATGAAAGAATCAAGAAACAAGTCAAATCAACCGTATTTAATCTCTTTTATTTTCATATTATCTGATTATCTTATTTATCCTCCGTCTGTACTCGTCAAGAATCTCTGTCAATTGTTTCACTTTTTCGAATTAAATAATAATTGTGTTAATTCTTCTTGAGAAAGACGTAAAACAAGACGGAAACCAACATCACCAAACCTATCATTTGGTTCTCCAAAAGATCTAGAAGAGATACGTGCAGGATTCTTGGCATCACAACTACCACCTCGCTGAACATGTTTAGTTCCGGAAGATGGTCCCTTAGGATTAATTTGGTCTTTATCTTCGTATTGTCCATACCAATCGCTACACCACTCCCAAACATTTCCGCACATGTCATATAGTCCCAGTTCATTGGGAACCTTTTTCCCTACTACGTGGCAACGGCATTTATTATTTTTGACCATTTGTTCTTTCCATTCTCCATCAAGAAGCTTTTTGCCGCTGTTCTTCCAGTACCATGCAACCTCATCAAGATGGTTACTGCCAGCATATCTGAAACCTTTGCTCTTGTTTCCACCACGGGCTGCAAATTCCCATTGCGCCTCAGAAGGTAAGCAAAATTTTCTTCCTGTTAGTTTGTTAAGCTTTCTTATAAATAACTGACAATCATTCCAACTTACATTTCCCACTGGTCTTTGATAACCATTATGACCTGTGGGATTATTACCCATAACAAATAACCATTCTTCTAAAGTAACCTCATAGCGACAAATTTTATATGGTGTTAACGTAACACGATGGGTAGGTTCTTCATCTATGTAGATATGGGAACCCTGTTCTGAAGTAGCACCCATTATGAAAGAGCCACCTTCAACAAGAACCATATTGGCTATTAGATTCTTAATGATCTGTTCTTGGTTTGCTTTTATGCGGGCATCTGCTTTTCTTTGTTCCTTTGCAAATTGTTTCTGCCGCCATTTTTCTTCAGCTTCCTGTCTCAAACGATCCTCTTCAGTTCTTCTCGTACGTTCAAATTTCAAGGTAACCTTCGCGCCAGCAGCCTCAATAGCCTTCTTCCAACTCTCAGCCTCATCCTTCGATAGACATTCCCCAAGAGTAGCAGGAGCACCGTCTACGAGATCCTTAGCCTCCTTCAGACCAAAACCGAAAGCCTCTTGCACTGCCTTTACGACCTGGAGTTTTGCAGAACCTACCTCCTCAAGAATCACATCACATGATGTGTATTGATCTGACTGAGAATTTTGTTTTTGGCGCTCCTCCTCGGCCCTTCTGCGTTCTATTTCTTCTCGTTCTTTTCTCAAACGTTCCTCTTCAGCTCTTTTCTTACGTTCAAATTCCTCTCTCTCTTTTCTCAAGCGTTCTGCATCTGCTTTACGTTTTGCTTCTTCGGCCTTACGCCTTTCCTCTTCAGCTTCTTCCCGTTCCTTTCTCAAACGCTCCTCTTCAGCTTTTGCCTTTGGATCTTTTTGCCCGAAAAAGTTCACGAGATAGAAGGCACAGGTATTCTCATCGGCGCCAGACTCTTTAGTCTTTTCTGGGTCGAGAAGAAGATTGATACTATCAACAAAGCGTTGAAGGGCTGGGGTGTATTCACCTGTTACCGATGTCAGGTATTCTCTTGAATCCGTCTCATGACCTTTAATCAGTTCACCTGCTGCAGCAAGTACTGTTATATTATCCTCTGGATAACTGGTGAAACGGTCCATACCGGCCAATGTCTCATCGGCATCCAACTGACGACCGGTCTTAATGTAGGCAAGATAAGTCCAGAAAGATTCCCAATAGCTGTCGGTCTTCGTTGATTCCCGCTGCTCAATACACCTCT
>JAEEGL016970585.1_pt1 | contig 14121 bp, 17 predicted proteins | sample 9134231 | NCBI WGS metagenome assembly JAEEGL01 (sample SAMN16246548, study PRJNA631951) | gut metagenome | biome: gut microbiome; feature: rumen; material: fiber-attached | host: Bos | place: Iran: Karaj | collected 2018-10 | reverse complement strand
TGTAGATCTTGCGGTATTCCGCCAGGCGTTCGGGGTGCTCGTGCACGTCCTTGGCCATGGCGAAAAATTCACTGCGGTTCATAAATCCTCCTTCGGTTTGGGGGGCGAATCTACAAATTGTTCCCACGGAAGAGTGCAAACAACTGTTGCTTTTTTGAAGGGCGGCCCGGCGCTCCCGCGCCGTCACGCTCTATTTTACGGACCCGCGTCGCGGCTCCGCCACCCCGCGGCCCTCGTAAAACCGAGCCTCGCTTCACTCGCCGTCATCCCCGCGCACCATCATGTCATCCCCGCGAAGGCGGGGATCTCCTTGCTCGTTCCGCGAGTCTCGGCACTTGCGTGTAACGATCGTTGCCGCGAAACTCTGGAGGAGGCAGCCTGATGCTCTACAAGCTGGCGCACATACTCCGCGACCGTTTCGGGTTCCTCTGGAACATCGTCGAATGGTGCAACGCCTTCGTGTTCGCGCTCACCCACGGGAGCGCCCTCCGGAAAATCCCCGAAATCCTGCAGGAATGCTCCGGACAGTTCACGCTCCGCGTGGCAGCCCCCGCCGACGCAGCCCCCCTCGCTGCCTTCTTCGCCGAACAGCCCGAAGAAGCCTTCAAGTTCTTCAAACCCCACGCCTTCGACGAGAACACCCTCTCGAAAATCATCAGGAACAAGGCATTCCTCACGTTCCTCGTGCTCGACGACGAAAAGATTGTGGGCTACTTCTTCTTACGCTGCTTCGTGAACGGAAAATGTTTCAAGGGCTACATGGTCGCAAACGCCTACAGGGGCAGGGGAATTGCGAAACTCGAAGGAATCGCCATGAACAAGGTTAACGAGGCCCTCGGACTCCGCATGTTCGGCTCGATATCGCCCGAAAATTCCGCCTCCATGGCGGCCGCCAAGTCCGTAAATGAAGTCAAGATACTCGAAACACTGAAAAATGGCGATTTTTACGTTGAATTTTTGCCGAAGGCTGCGAACGCATAATGAAAATATTGATTTTGGCTAATTATGACCTAGGTCTCTACAAATTCCGCAAAGAATTGATTGAAAAACTGCTCAATCAAGGTCATGATGTGTATATTTCGCTTCCCGATGGTGATTTGGTACGTTACTTTGAAAGAATCGGTTGTCATTTTATTGATACACCGATAGATCGCCGAGGAATAAACCCGAGAACGGACTTTCGTCTTCTCAAAGCTTACAAGAGAATGATGAAGGATATCAATCCTGATCTTGTCGTTACATATACGATTAAGCCGAACATATATGGAGGCATGGCGGCGCGACAAGCTCATAAAACCTATGCAGTAAATATTACCGGACTGGGTACAGCTTTCGAGAAATCGGGTCTTGTGAGAACCATCGTTGTTAATCTTTACAAATATGCCTTGAAGAGGGCGAAAGTAGTCTTTTTCGAAAATAGTAGCAATCGTGATGAACTGTTATCTTTTGGTTGTTGCGAGAAGGAACAAACTGTAGTTCTTAATGGTGCGGGTGTCAATACAGAAGCGTACTGTTATCAACCGTATCCGAAAAATGATGAAATTAAGTTCCTTTTCGTTGGTCGCGTGATGAAAGAAAAGGGCGTTGATGAATTATTTGAAGCCATGAAGCGGTTGAATGCTGAAGGTGATAAATGTTTTTTAGATGTGGTTGGTCCTTTTGAAGAGAACTATAAGGAAAAAATAGAAGAACTTAGTAAAACGGGATGGTTGAGATATCATGGGTATCAAGAAAATGTAGTGCCATATATTGCGGCCTGTGATTGCTTTGTTCTTCCTTCGTACCATGAGGGAATGGCAAATACAAATCTTGAGTGTGCAAGTTCTGGTCGCCCGATAATCACGTCAAATATTCCGGGATGTAAAGAGGCTGTGATAGAAGGAAGTGGCTTTTTGTGTGAACCACAAAATGCGGACAGTCTCTATGAAGCAATGAAGAAAATGATTGAGACTCCGAGAGAGCATAGAGAAAAAATGGGGCAAAATGGCCGAAAACATATGGAAAATGTATTTGACAAAAAGAAAGTTATTGAAGAGACTATTTCAAAGATTGCGTAATATCGCTGAAGGTAAATAAATGAATAGATGGTTTGTGTATATAAAAAATATTATTCGTACATATTATGTTTTGTTTATTCAAAATATTAATGGACGAAAAAATGATGCTTCGTATCTCAAATCATTGTATAAAAAAAGAATAGGAAATGAATTAAATTTAACTAACCCCAAACTCTTTACTGAAAAATTGCAGTATCTGAAACTTCAGAATATCAATAAAAATCTTACCATATACTCCGATAAATATCTTTCTCATGAATATGTGAAAGAAAAAGTAGGAAACGAAATTACAACAAAAATTTTGGGCATATTTGATCAATTCTTTGAAATAGATTGGGAAAAATTACATGACAGAACGATTATGATTAAATGTAACCATGATTCTCATTCTGCATATAAAGTCTTAAATCCAAGTGTAATAGATTGTTTTTTTCTCAACTGGTTGTTCTCTTTGCAATTGAAGGTGGATTATTATCTATTAGCAAGAGAAAGAAATTATCAGAATGTAAACAAAAAAATTATAATAGAGGAGTATATTGATGGGTTAAAGTGGGATTTGAAGTTTTTTGTACTAAATAAGATGGTTAGAGTTGTTCAAGTTGATGATTTAAATAGAAAGAAACGTTCGTTTTACAAGATAGAAAAAGAGGCGGATTATAGAATGGTTCCCATTCCACTGTTTGTTTTAAAAAAAATAAAAGATGTTACGATGAAAATATGTCCGAATGTCCCTTTTTGTCGCATAGATTATATGGCTAGTGAAGATAAAGTTATATTTACTGAATTTACGTTTTATCCAGCGGCTGGGTTTTATCATTATCCAGAAAATTTAGATAGATGGCTTGGGGAACAATTGAATATTAGGGAGATGTATCCAGATGCTGCTTATTAGAGAAAGAAAAGATGAATGGGAACTAAACAAAATACAAAATGCGCTCCTTTGTATTCTATATGATTTGGATCATTTTTGTTTAGAGAATGAGATTGATTATTTTTTGGTAGATGGATCGGCTTTAGGGGCGATTCGCCACAAAGGATTTATCCCATGGGATGATGATATTGATATTGGTATGACTGCCGCTCAGTATCAGAAGTTTAGAAGACTATATTGGGAAAAATACGATAAAAATACATATTATTTGCAGGAATTTGGTTTCTGTAACGGAATGATAACTCGAGCAAAAATTAGAAAAAACGGCACATACATAAAAGAAGATATTGATAGATACAAACAACGTGATTCACATATGGGCTTATCTATAGATATATTTATATTTCATGAAGCGCCTGAAAATGTGGTTCAACAGCATTGGCAACATTTTTGGGGGAGATATCTAAGATATAAACGTACAGTTAATACCGCATTTTCAAAAGGGAATAAATATAGTTTTTTACTTAAAATTTTGTCTAAATTTCCAAAGATGATGCTTGTTAATTTTGCTTTGAAGCAGCAATATAAATGGGATGGAAAAAATACAAAGCGATATTTCAGTTCCTTTTATGCTGAAAAAGGGTTTAAAAGAGCGTTGTATAAGAAGGAATGGTTTAAGGATATTGTAAGAGTTCCATTTGAGTTAATTACGTTGCCTGTTTGCGTTGGAATAGAAGAATATCTTAAATGTATGTATGGAGATTATATGAAAATACCAACCAACGAACAAATACTTCGTGGACAACACGCCGTAGATTTTTCAGAAGAAGTAGATTTTCATATGGTTTTCCCTTATGTAGAATGCTATAAAGATGATATATGGACTCTTTAAGAGCTGGAGATGACCATGGCTAGAGTTAGTGTGATTATGAGTACTCATAACGGGGGAAAGTACATTGCAAATTCAATTGTTTCTATAATTAATCAAACATTTACTGATTGGGAATTAATAATTTGCGATGATTGTTCTAGCGATGACACAAATAAGATTATATCACGTTTTTCACAAAAAGATAGTCGGATAAAGATACTCACAAATACAACAAATAAGAAATTGGCATTTTCTTTAAATGAATGTCTTGCAGTTGCATGTGGAGAGTTTATAGCAAGGATGGATGATGATGATGTTGCGCAAGAAGATAGATTTCAGAAACAAGTTGCATTTCTCGACTCACATAAAGAATATGATGTCGTCGGCTGTAATTTGCGTCTTTTTAATAGTAACGGATATCAGGGGGAACGGTTGTTTCCTGAGCATGCAGATTTAAAGAATAATCCACATAGAATCGTTCAATTTGCCCATCCAACGATAATGATGAGACATAAAATTATGAAGGAATTGAAAGGATATACAGTTGCAAAATATACTGACAGAGGACAAGATTTTGATTTGTGGGCGCGTTTTTTTGCAGCTGGATACAGGGGATATAATTTACAAGAAACGTTGCTTGATTATAGGATTGCCGACTCAGGATATAAAAAAACATCTTTTAGAAATGCGTTTTATTCCTTGATTAGACACATTAAATGTTATCGGCTGTTGCATTTTCCACTGTATATGTATATAAGGGCTTTTGATCCAATTGTTACTTTTATATTACCTGCTAAGATAATGGCGTTATGGCATAAACGGAGAAAAAATAATGCGACTTAGCATGATTGGTGTTATCTTGCAAATGATTCTGGTTATTTCCGCTTTTTGTTTGGGCGGTACAGATAAAATTTTGTCAGTTGTTACAATTGCAATGTATTTTGTAATCTACATCAATTGGATTGGAATTATTAGATACACTCATAAAATTATAGGATTTATGATTTTTTTGTTAACAATGGTTAGATATTGCATACTGCCATTTCTTATAATTTTGTCAGAAGATTATTTTACATTAGCATATTTTAGAGGCATTCAAAATGGATTTGTGTATACTGACGGGTCTTTTTTGACATTATGGGAATTGGTTTTTGTCGGATGCTACTTAAAATGTCAGTTTCCAAGATGGTATGGAAACGCCTATAAACAAGAAGAAATATATTTACTAAGCATTAGTGAATCTAATAGAACCAGAGTAACATTTTTTTCTATGATTATAGTTCTTTTGTTAGGTTGTATGTTAATTTATCCTAAGTCGTTTTCTTTTTTTTCAAGTATTTTTTCAATTAATGCGTTAAGTGACGAAGAAATACTTCGATCGACTAGTGGAAGCATTGGAACATTATCAATTTTTGCAGTAAGGTCATTTCGCTTAATATTTCCGATACCATTTGTAATGACTTTGTCGCGAATGTATCAATATAATCCAAGGCCTTTGTATATGGTATTAGGGTTTGTTGTTTTTTTTATACCATACGGAACTTTTTTTGAAGGGACATCAAGAAATTCTATTATTATCCCAATAATTGCATTGATGTTTATACTCCCGACTATATTTAACAAACATAAGAAGTCGATAAGGACATCTTTGTTTGTTATGTTGGGTGCAGTTTCAATAGTAATGATAATATGGAAAAGTTATACAAGGTTTGGAATGGATACATCAGCAGATGACTTTAGTTTAAATGGAGTTATTCAATACTTTGAAGTGTATTTTGCTGGCGTAAGTAATATGGGCAAGGCTTTATTGGCTTATGATAATGCTTATATAGGCTTCTTTGATGTTTTTTCTATTCTTGTTACTGATATATGTAATTATGTGCCGTTTTTGAACTCTATTGTTCAATCAAATATGTCCTCAAATGATTATTTCTTAGAATACATAGGACGTACCGATCAGGTTATTCCCGCTACAGGAAATGGATTGTTTTATTTAGGATATGTGCTTGCTCCTGTTGTTCCTATTGTAAATATTTCAATTACAAGATTGTTTGAAAAAAAACTATACAAAAGATGTATTGATGTAGATGAATTGACAATATACACATACGCTACTGTTATGCTTGCATATAACACATTCAACAACATCTCATCTTTTTATATGAAGTTGACGATTTATATTATACCATCACTTTTGATTTGTATCTTTGCAAAAAAGCTTTCTCAACAAGGTAAAAAATCGTGGACTTGAGCATACGATTTATAAAAAGTAGAATCCAAAGTCTGTCGGCTGCACGCAAATCCGCATTGGTCTTTGTTTTTGCGTCAGCTTTAAGCTCAGGACTTAATTTTATTACAATGCCTATTTTTACTAGGCTTATGCCTTTGGACGAGTATGGTATCGTTGCTCTATACGCTTCGTGGCATCAAATGCTGAATGTTATTGCGACATTTTCTATAACCAACGCGATAATTAATGTTGGTTTTCATAATTATCCGAATGACAGAAAGGGGTTTTTATCGTCTGCGTTAGGTGTAGCTTCTTTATTCTCTGCTTTTATTACAATAATCATATTTTGCACTTTGTCATGGTTTTCTTCGATTAGTATGCTTAGTATCTCGTTGATAATACTGCTTGTCTTAAGTTTTTATTTCCCTACAGCGACGCAATTATGGTTGTGCTTGCAAAGATATGAATATAGGTACAAACGGCCGTTTTTTTTACTAACAATTAGTCATCTGGGTTCAACTTTATTAGCTGTAATTCTTGTAGCTTCGGTAAAAAACAATTATGCAGAAGTTAAAATATGGGGTACAAATCTAATACCATTGATAGTTGGAGTGGTTTTCTACATTAACATTATTAAGAATGGGAAAAAGTTCTTTAATTCGCAATATTGGAAGTTTATATTAGCATTTAATGCTCCGCTAATAATACATTATTTTTCTCAATTCGTTCTTAGTGGATCTGATAGAATAATGATTGGTTTTCTCCAAGATGAATCGTCTGTGGCGATTTATTCTTTGGGATATTCGATATCAAATATTATACTCATATTCTGGAATCCCATAAACTCATCAGTAGTACCTTATATACATAAGTGCATCGATAATAATGATTCGCTGGCTTTAGCTCGTTGTTTTTATATAGTACTAGTAATTGTAGGAGTTTTATGTATGAGTGTTTCTTTACTTGCTCCTGAAGTCGTTTCAGTTCTTGGTTCGCATTTATATAAAGATGCATGTTATGTTATTCCGCCTGTTATTGTAGGTACTTTCTTCATTATTTTCTATAGCTTAACAGCAAATATAGAATTCTTGTATGGTAAAACTCCTCGTATTGCCCTTATGACAATAATAGCAGCTTTAACAAATATTATATTGAATATAATATTTATTCCAAAATTTGGATATGTTGCTGCGGCGTATACTACATTATTTTCTTATATGATGTATTCTTTGCTCCATTATATAAATATGCTCAGGCTTCATAAGAAAAGATTTATGAATGAGCTTCTTTTAATTGTGATATGTTTATTTACGATAGTACCTTGTATTGCTTGCTCTTTAATTTATGAATATAATGTCATTAGATACATACTGGTATTAGTGTTAGTGGCAACTTTTATTGTTTTATACAAAAAAATCAAAAATGTTTTGTTTATTGGGGACTAAAAAAAATGGATAAAAGCGAAATCTTAAGAAAAATCGAAAATGTTAAAGTCGAGATTAGAAAGAATCGAGTACTAAATGTCATTGCTAGAATTGTTTATTTCCCTTGGTTTGTAAAAAGGAAGCTGAGAATTGCCATGGTTGCAAGAAGAAATATTAATATAGCATTGGACAAATTGAATAAAATTCATAAAGGTGATAAAATAATTTTTTATTTGGGTATACCTATTGATAAAAATTTGGGTGATGCTGCGCAATATGTTTGCATTGTTGATTGGCTAAAGAAAAATTTTCCAGAGTATTGTATCGTTGAGATTAAGACTGCTGCGTTTTGTAACGCTAATGTTAGAAGGCTGATTAAGAAATTACTGAATTCCGAATCCCTTATTTTTGTTCAAAGTGGTGAGACTTTTGACGATCGCCATCCAGATCATGTTATGCATAAATATTTGTTTAAAGATTTTTCAGATAATCGAATAATCTTTTTGCCTCAAACAGTTTATTTCACTTCTAAAGCGGCAATGAATGAAACCATTCAAAGTATAGGCAATTCAGAAAACATCCTTTTTCTGGCGAGAGATCCTGTATCCTACGATATCGCTAAAAAAAATTTGGGTCTGAAAAATTGTTTTTTATATCCAGACATTGTCACTTCTCTTATTGGATCAGATTGTGTGACGACATCCAATGATAGGAAGGGAATCGTGTTTTGTAAACGTATTGATGGAGAAAAAAAGGTATTTGATGCGGATTTAAAAAATGTTGTTAAAGAGCTTTCAATGTTATACGGAAAAATTGATACGACTGATACCGATTTCTATTGTTCCTATGAGGAAACATACAATTCTCCTCAAAAGTATGTATTAAAGAAAATTGAGGATTTTACAAAATATAATTTAGTTATCACAGATCGGTTTCATGGAATGATTTTTTCCTTAATTGCAAATACTCCTTGTATTGTTTTAGAAACTTATGGGCACAAGGTTGTATCTGGAGAAGAAATGCTGGAAAAATATTTTGGTGAAAATTGTATAAGACTTGTAAAAAACATTCAGGAAATTCCGAAAAATGCCTGTGAATTATATACTGTACAATGTAACAATACTCCTGTTCTTAATGAGATTTTTTATAAAAAACTAAAGAGCCTAATTTCAGAGACCATCGGTTTATCGTAAAAAAAATATTTTAATGTTGAATTAAAACCCAAAACGATAATTATGAATATACTCATTACGACAAACACCTACTACCCTTTGAAAGATGGTATTTCAATTGTTTCGCAATACTTGGGTGAGGGCTTGGTTGAAAGAGGCCATAATGTTACAGTATTCACTATTTATAGAGGGGAAAATAATGTTGATGAAATTAGAAATAGTGTTAGAATAAAAAGATATAAAATCAAGGAAAATTGCTTCAAAATATGTTCAGGCGAGACAGATGCATTTGTTCAAGATGTTCTGTCTTTTTCAGCGGATGTTATTATTAACGAATATGTTGATTGCGCATTAACGAATATTCTTTTGCCCTACATTGGAAAAATAAATTGCGTAAAAATTCTACATCTGCATGGAATGTCCGGTTTGTTGAGAAGTCTATTTTCGAAGCAAGATTCAGCATATCACTATATTGGAAATATTTTTCATTCTATTCGCGATCGTTTTTATTATGCTAAGCTTCCGTTTTATTTAAAAGAATACAATGGAATAGTCTGTCTTTCTGAACTTGATGAATCATATAAATATTTAAATGATATTGGTTATCCTCATACATACATTCTTGGCAATGCGTGTGATGATGATTTTTATGAAGATTATTCAAGTAAGGTTCTTGAGAAGTATTCTTTACCATCAAATTTTTTACTTTCTGTTGCCAACTATATGCCAAGGAAAAATCAGATAGGTATTTTACATTCTTTTTTTAAAAGTCAGGTTGTTGATTATGCTTTAGTATTTATTGGCTCAAAGAAGAATGACTATTACAAAAAATTGTTGGATGAGTACAATTCCCTCAAAGATGACAAACATAAAGTGATTATGCTTACTGGTGTACCGAGAGATGATGTTGCCTCCATAACATACAATGCTTCTGTTGCTTTAGCATTAAGTTCATGGGAAGGTTATTCTATATCGCTTATCGAATCGATGGCTTGTGGTGTTCCGTTTATTTCATCTAATACGGGTAATGCGAAAGAATTACCAGGAGGAATTATTGTAAATAATGAAGATGAAATGGCTACGTCGATAGACCGTCTTCTCATGGATGCAGACCTGTATCAAAAGCTCAAAAGATGCGGTAAAATATATGCGGAACAATTTTGTAAAAAGAAAAAAAGAGTTGATCAATTAGTCGAAATTATTAAAGAATGTTGTAAAAAAGGAAATATAAAAAAATGAAAAAGGTTATTACAGTTGGTGTTTTTGACTACTTCCATTTGGGTCATTTACGGCTTTTTGAAAATGCGAAGAAACTGGGGGATTATCTCATCGTGGCTGTTCAAGATGGAAATAGCATTCTCAAAACTAAGCCTGATGCAAAGATCCTTTACTCAACAGAGCAGAGAATTGATCTTGTTAAGGCACTTCGTGTTGTGAATGATGTGGTTGTATATCAAGATGTGGATTTAATTTTGCCTAAAGTAGATTTTGACATTTTTGCCATTGGCAGTGATCAAAATCATGCAGGATTCCAGAGAGCTATAAAGTGGTGCAAAGATAATGGAAAGGATGTTATTCGACTTCCAAGGACTCCCGGAATATGTTCCTCTGAAATTAAAAGCCAGTTAGAAACGCTGAAATGAAGTTTTTTTTCTTCGCAGAAGTCGTTAAGAGTGAGGAACTCGTTCGAATTAAGGGATATGGTGTGATTTAGAAGAGTCTCCTATCGAAGACTGTTCGGAGAATCCTGTTGTCCAGAGCGGGTCCGGCGGACATCTCCTTGAGCCTGCCCCTCCCTGTGCAGCTGCGTCCTTATTTCTTATTGTTTGTGTTGGAATTTGACGGTTGTAAGTTTTTAAGATTGTTGAAACTAGCGCCTGCATTTGTAGGGCGAGTTTGAACTTGTATCTTGGAAAGGCCCTCAAAACTATCGTGATGGGTTGTTTTAGTTTGGTTATCGGCTGTCATTTTTGTCCTCCATTATATGTTGTTTGATAAATAATACAATTTTTTTTGCGTTGTCACCATTTTTAGTATCTAAAGGCACGTAATAGATAGGAATGTTTAGATTGTGAGCTTCTTCAATCTCTTTTTTCACCCAAATGGATTGCCTAATTGAAGGGGATTCCAGCACGCACAGGTATTGCGATGTTCTTAGTTCGGACATTACCCGATTTTGCTTGTCTGCAGAGTCGTTGTTAATCAAGTCGATGAAGGTGTCTAGTTGAGAGGTAATATTTGCATAGACTTTCGACAGCAAATCTCTATCTACAATGGAATCTTGTAGGGTGTAGCTAATGAAAACCTTATTGCGCTTCACATGATTTGCAGACAAGTTTGGCAACCTCCAAAATGGTAGGAATGAGCAATGATATTAGGAGAAAATAATAAATGATGTGGGACCAATTAAAAAGTGATTGCAGTATTGATTCTTTTTCGGGATTGGCAGAACCATAAGGCCAGTTTGAATCGATTGCCTTGAATTTTTGGCCCATTAACCACCTTAATTTTTTTTGAAAATAATAGCAATAGGAATCAAGAATCCAAAATAGGAATGTAATTCCGAATATAAATAATGCGAGACGAGATGCAGATTGACAAAAGTTTTTTTCGAGCGTAATAGGGACGATTGCTGCAATTATTGCGATGCATGCTTTTTTCATCCAGTTTGTCGAATTTGAAAAGATGTTGGTTGCCCGCTCTAACTGATCGATTTCTTTCAATATAAGGGTCTGTTTTGTTTCGTTCATAAGTGCCTACGTACAAAAAGGTGGTAAAACATGGCCTGCTACATTACAGATGAAAATCAGTGCGAAGACTATTCCTAAGATGAAAGTTATCCATGAGAATTTGTCAAAACGCCCTATTGAAGGGGTTTCTTTTCCGTTGATAATGTTTTCGATTAACGTGGCATTTTTTTGAAAAATTACTTCTGAAATGATTATTGTTGCCAGGAAAAACAGGATGGAAACAAACATACAAAGAAATGTTGTCCAGGAGGCATATTCCTTGCCGCAAAAGCAAAAAAGAGTAATGAGAAGTCCTATCGCTCCCGAAGCCAAGGTTACTTTTGTTTTGTCATGCTCTAAATTTGTTTGAAACCATGCCCCAACAGCTTCTTGATAAAAAGCAACCTCTTTCGGATCCGCCTGTTTTGTCTCATTCGGCGGATTATTTGGCTCAGACAAATGAGAAATCTCAAATAATTTAAATTTCCAGTCTTTAGGCATTTTGTGAACTACCTTTGGTTTGTTTTTGAACGGGAATTACTTGTTTGATTTGTCGGGGGTTGGCTGGGGTTTGGGAGGCTGGGGTTTGGGTGGTTGGGGTATGGGAGGCTGGATTCGGTTTATTCTATCAAAGCTTTCATCTATCTTTTTTGTCATGGTTTTGTGCCTTCGGGTTAAACGGACAGATACTATCTTTTGCTGAGATAAATATAATCAAAATATTTTATGGATAAATTTGCTCGGCTAGAAAAGATCTTTTTTGTGTGGCGAGACATAGTTGAATTGAAAGTTCCTAAAAAAATGAGCCAAAATACTTGACAGGACCAGCCGATGTAGTATATATTTGTGCAGTGGGGCTTGCTTAAAAAATGGAGGGCTGTACGCATAAAGTTTTTATTAGTTACCATCATAAAAACGATCAATGGGCTAAAGATGCCTTAACTACCGCAAATGAGCGATATCGCTTGTTTCATGATTACTCTGTTGACTTGGGCGATATTGATGATGTTTTGCCATCTCAATCTGTTCGACGCATTATTCGTGATGAGTACCTGAGAGAAAGTACGGTGACAATACTCCTTGTGGGGACGGAAACATATAAGCGAAAGCATGTCGACTGGGAACTTTATTCCAGTATGTATGACGGGGCTGTGAATAAAAAATCGGGTATTGTCGTTGTCCAGTTGCCTTCAACGAATCCTCAAAATGTTCTTGTTGCGAATGGGGGTGAAGAGCAGAATTTTTATCCAGAAATGAATTGGACTACTTGTACCGACAATCGTGACGAATGCGAGAAAAGTTTCCCGTTCCTGCCTGATAGAATTCTTGATAATCTTGGAAAGGCCGATTGCAAGATTTCTATTACGAAATGGGATGTGATTTGGCTGAATTTGTATAATTTGGTTAAATTGATTGATTGGGCTTACGAAAGTCGGCTTAGTAATCAATATGACTTGAGCCGCCCTATGATGGAGTATAACATAAAATGAAAAATGAATCAGATATAAAGGTCTTTGTCTCTCATAAAAAAGAAGACAAGGCTGTGGCGTTGTACATTGCGGATTACCTGAAACGAAACGGTCTAGATGCTTATATAGATGCTCTTGATAGGGAAATAAATCCAAAGAATGTTACCGAAAGAATTGTCGCTAATTTGAGAACTTCTACACATCTTATTGTCGTGTATAGTGATTATACCCGTTATTCGGAGTGGGTCCCATTCGAGTTGGGAGTTGGCTACGAAAGGGATGAAGGCATTGGAGTGCTGAAACATAATTTTGTGGGGAGACTACCGACGTACTTAAATGAATTCCCTGTTATGGACGGCATGAAGGATTTGGATAAGTTTATCGCATTGTGTAAGAAAGACTTTGTTACTTGTTTCTGTGAAGCTTTTGATGATGCTTCACGTCGAGAGTGTAGTTATGCAAGGCATTTTATTACTGATTTAAAAACTGACATAATAAGGGGGCGGTATGCATATTAAGGATTTGTTTGAAAAATGGAATTTGACCTCTTTGAAGGTAAACGTCAAATTTCTTGAGATGGAATTTGAACCTGGCGACAAGGATAGGGATGCAGCTTGGGCTCTATATGTTGAACTTTTGACTCGAATTACGACGCAAACATTGAACGATGATGAGGGAAGTGAAGACTCTGCTTTAGAAAGCGTGTATTCGATTTTCCCCATAACAAGGGCCATATTGAAAGAATATGGCAGAGAATGTGTTCAGTTCACAAAGATTGCTATCGTCGTGTTAAATCAGATTGTGCGACCATTTACTGCTAAGTGGCATAAGTCGAAAGTTAATGGATCATTTTCTGCAAGAACCGTTGAATTTAGAAGAGATTTGAAGGAATTGCAGCCAAAACTTAGATGTTATGCGAGTATGCTGAGTGAAATAGCTGGCGTTGAAGATTTTACTGACGTGGTGAATCCTTTAGAAGATTGAATTTCTCGCTTGCTTTCTGCGTTAGGGATCGAAGCCCGAAGGGCCGGGAGGGCCGCTGGTGTCCTGCGCTCGGCCCTCTAGGCGGGGGAAAAGGGGCTCAAGGCCCCTTTTCCGTGCCGCGAGAGCCCGACCCCGCGCAGCGGGGGAACGCCCGTCGAATGTCCTGGCTTGTCGCCTGCCCCAGGCCCTGCGGGTCGCTCTGGAGCACGGTGCGGGTGCGGCCCCGTCCGGGCCTGCGTTTCAGGAACCCGTCGAGGGCTTCCGCCTTGTACCCGGTGATGAACGGGGTCTCCGTGGGCCCGAGCGGGAGCGCG
>JAEEGL016086544.1_pt1 | contig 14121 bp, 10 predicted proteins | sample 9134231 | NCBI WGS metagenome assembly JAEEGL01 (sample SAMN16246548, study PRJNA631951) | gut metagenome | biome: gut microbiome; feature: rumen; material: fiber-attached | host: Bos | place: Iran: Karaj | collected 2018-10 | reverse complement strand
GATCCAGCCGACATTGTCAAAATATGCCTCCGGCCATGCGTGCGCACAGTTTTGTGTGACGGTCATATTCCCGTCTGCATCCCGCGTTGTGAGATAGCCGTGGACATAGCGGCAGGGGATACCCATTTCATTTGCCATCAGCACAAATGCGGTCGCAAAATGTGAGCATCTGCCCTTTCTGGCGGTCAGCAGAAAATAGTCCAGATAGGTTCCCGCATCGGTCACAGTTTCCGGGAGTGCGCCGTCTGTCAGGGAATACTCCATTCCGCTGAGATAGGCTTCCAGCCGTTTCAGCGTTTCATAGCGGTCTGCGGCACCGTCCTGGATCCTGCCGAGAATTTCCAGCACCTGTTCTGAACAGCGGAACGGGCGGCAGTTTTTACGGTAAACATCTTCGCGGTATTGCTGATAATCCGCATAGGAGAAGCCGGGCAGATCCTTCACCCGTTCCGCGATCTGCGTCTGCTTCCACTCTTCTTCCGTGATCGGTTCCGCAGTCCGCAGGAGCTCCGGGAGCTTCGGATTCCCGTAGTTGAGCATATAGCATGCGACCTGATAGCTGTCCTGATAGCGGAGCTTTTTTTCTGAGATGATACTTCCGTTCCTGTCGCTGATTCCGGGTATCTTCGTCTGCGTTTCCGCAAGCTGTATTTTCGCGGGCGCAAAAATATACTTCGTATTGTAGCTGCGGTTTTCGTAATACAGATCTGCGTCCTGCAAATAATCATACGGTACATCAGGTGCAAATTTCCGCACTGCGCAGACAGTTTCCATCGTGTCTGTCATGCGGAGCCGGCTTTCGCCGGACATATCGTAATCCCATTCCGTGCCGGTGAAATTGCTGCTGATGCCGCCGATCAGCCGGAAGGTATGTACGGTTGTGTTGTCCGCATGGAGATACAGCACTTCCTCATCGTTTTCGCTGAGCCCTGCGGAGAAGCCGCCGTTTTCGGAGAAGCCGATCTTTTCATATTCCTCGGAGGGGTGCGTCACAGTGCCGTAAATCCGGACGGCATAGGATGCGATGCTGCTGCCGATATCCCTGAAAAGCTGCCAGTCATACGGATGATCCGGCGCCGGCACCGCATAGACGATCAGGCAGACGGCAAGCAGAAAGGGCGAGATTCGCGTGATATGCCCCTTCATCTCAGGTGAACCGCTCTTCTCCCATTTCCGCTGTACCTCTTCGGCAATGGTGTGGAGCAGGATCAGGCAGATCAGCGCAAAGACCTCTCTGCGGATGTTCCGTTCCTGTACTGTTTCGGCAATCGCATAGATCAGCAGTGCCGCCGACGCGGCACGCCTGCACCAGACATATTTCTGCATCAGCATTCCGAGCAGGAGTGCGGCAGCGGCAAAGCCTGCGATCCAGAGGATCCAGAGGTATTCTTCTGCGAAACGCTCCCGTGCTTTTTCGCCGACGGCAAGCAGCAGACCGAGCAGCGCGGCAGCCGTAATTCCGGCAGTCAGGAGACGCTGCTTCGGCTTCAGATTGCGCAGAATAACGCATGCAGCCGTGAACACCGTGCAGAGGACAATCCCGGGCCAGCCGGCTTCGGGAATGCCTGCATATTCGCCGAACAGCAGCAGCGCCAGCAGGGAAAACGGCAGAACTGTGAGAATATCATACAGTGTACTCATGTTTCCAGCCCCTTTGTGAATTCCCTGAACGGCGAGATCGGGATCAGACTGCTGTTTTTCAGATCGGAGAGATCGGGCATTTCGCTTGTGCTTTCACCGACAAAGCAGATGACCGTCTGCAGATTGCGGCGATCCAGCTCCCGCAGCAGCGCATCTGTATCCGCATCCCATGAGGACAGGATCAGGAAGACCATTGCGCTTTCCAGCAGATCGTTTCTGTGCATCACCGATTCGCGGAGCAGCCGGTGCGAATACAGGCTGCTGAATCTGATTTCGGAGACAGCTTCATAGAATTCCTCAAATTTCCGTGTGTCTTCGACAGTGAGCCGTGTGAACGCCGCACCGAGATGATATGCCGCTGTGCAGATGCGGCTGCGGCTGAGATAATAAGCAATGGCAAGCGTCACTTCCAGGACCCGGTTTTCCGCGGGCAGAAAATCCGCCTGTTCGCGTCCCTGCCGGAAGGTGTCGGTGATCACAGCGATCTCCTGATGATCGGCGCCTGTCAGGATCCTTGTCATCAGGCTGCCTGTGCGCGCAGACTGCTTCCAGCTGATGAGCCTGCGGTCATCGCCGGAGACATATGCGCGGGCGAGCACATCCGGCTCGGATTTGCTGCGCGCAGAATCCCGCACCGCATCGCAGAGCGCAATATCCCCGAGGGTATCTGTCATGATCAGCTGCGGCTTCACGACCGCGTGAATGCACTCCTTGTTTCTGTAACGGATTCGGAACAGCCGGAAATAATCCTGTATCTCAATTTCTCTGATGCCGATCTCATATTCTCCTCTGTATCTGCAGATCAGCCTTGTCTCTTTTTCGATCCTTGTGTGCGGCCGCAGCTCATATTCCGTTTCGTCATCGAGGTCTGTGATCGAAGAAAACGAGGAGAAGAACCGCACTCTGATGCTGACGAACTGCAGCGGGCATTCATTGACCAGTGCGAAGCGGTATCGGACAGGCTCATTCACCGTGACAAATCTTCGTTCCGGCTCCTGATAGATATGAAACATCGCATAGACCGCCAGAAGATAGAGCAGTGAGACCGGCGGCACAAGGGTGAGCGCGATGAAGAAACCGTATGTTACGGCCCCGCCCCTGAAGCTGATGCCGACCAGCGACAGCACCCAGAGGCAGAACCAGATGATTCTGTTTTTTCTCATATTGTCATTCATCACCTCTTTCGGTGAAAAGCGGACGATTCGTCAGAGCGGCAGCTTTGTATTCCGGATCAGCTTTCCGAGAATTTCATCCTTATTTTCCTTGGCGATCTTCGCTTCGGAGCTCAGCGTCAGCCTGTGACCGAGCACAAACGGCGCGACAGCTCTGACATCATCGGGCTTTACGAAATCGCGTCCGTCCAGAAGCGCCTTTGCCTGCGAGGCTCTGACCAGTGCGAGCACCGCTCTTGGGCTGACGCCGAGCACAAAGCGCTTTTCGTTTCTTGTCATCTCCGCAATGTTCCGTGCATAGCGGATGATCTCCTCTTTGACTGTGACATCTGCGGTCTGCTTCTGAATGTTCAGAATATCTGCGGAGGTCATGATGCTTTCTACCGTATCAATCGTTTTTCCGGCAAGCATGTTCTGCGTCATGCGCACTTCTTCGGCTTCGTCGGGATAGTCGAGCGTGATCTTCATCATGAAGCGGTCGATCTGCGCTTCGGGCAGGGGATATGTGCCCATGAATTCCACCGGATTCTGTGTCGCAATCACCATAAACGGCTGCGGGAGCTTGTGCTTCACACCGCTCACTGTTGTCTGTCCCTCCGCCATCGCTTCCAGAAGGCTTGCCTGTGTTTTCGGCGAGGTGCGGTTGATCTCGTCTGCCAGCACGATCTGGTGCATGACAGCGCCCTCCCGGTATTCAAATTCGCCGGTTTTCATATTGAAGATCTCCGTGCCCATGACATCGGAGGGAAGTGTATCGGGCGTAAACTGGATTCTGCCGAAATCGCAGTCCACGGATTTGGCGACTGCGGAAGCAAGTGTTGTCTTGCCGACTCCGGGGATGCCCTCCAGCAGAATATGCCCGCGCGCAAAAAGACAGATCAGAACATTCTCGACTGTCTCCTCTTTTCCGACAAAGTATTCACTGATATGCTGCCTGAGCCTGCTGATCATGCAAAGCGCCTCCTGACTGTCCGGGTTCATCCGGGGCAAAATGTTTTTTCTTGCAATTATATTATAACAAACAGGCGCCCAGAAGTCAAGTTACAGCATGTTTACATCGGAGCAGACAGACAATCGCTCTGCGTCTGTGCAGGATCTGTTTCCTGACGGATCTGCGGTGTATTCATATGTGATTCTTGACATTTCTCCGGAAATGTGGTATAATAATATAGTGAGATATTGCACACAATCTTGATCTTCTTTTGTGCAATATCACGAAAGGCGCCGGCGGGATCACGCTGTCCCGCACAGTGCCGCGAAATTGGGAAATGCGAAGGAGGATTTTGCATGAAAAGCAGATTCTGGAAAAAGACAGCAGCCGGACTGCTGGCACTGTTGATCGTTACAGGGAATACTCCTGCAGCCTCATTCATCAGGCTGACGGAGAGACCGGCTGTAACGGTATGTGCTGCGGATGAGCTTCTCAGCGGGCAGTGCGGTGACAGCGCATACTGGTCACTTGACTCCGCAACCGGCACGCTGACGATCTCCGGCGAGGGCGATATGGACGATTACGATATGGAGACTCAGCCTTGGGGCGACTATAATAGTGCGATCACCTCTGTCAGCATTGGTGACGGCATCACATCAATCGGAACTCATGCGTTTGCGAACTGCGAAAACCTGACTTCCATCAGTCTTTCTGATAACATTACAGAGATCAGAATGGGTGCGTTCTGGTTATGCTCAAGCCTGGAAGAAATCATAATTCCTGCAAGTGTTACATACATCGGTCAGGATGCATTCTATCGCTGCACAGATATCACAGAGTTTCAATGCGATGCAGACCCCGCAAAACTGACATGGGACGATGGCACCTGTGATGATTTCAAGGATGACGGCACAACTGTCTGCCATGTTCCTGGGGAGTATTATCTGGAATATGTTAAGAAGTTCGGCGCTGAAAGTGAAAGCCCTGTAAATGTCACCTTCGGCACGGATGCCCCGCACGGGCAGTGCGGCGACAGCGCATACTGGCTGCTTGACTCAGGCAAGCTGACGATCTCCGGCACGGGCGATATAGATTTCGATGATTGGGTGGATTATAAGGGTGAAATCACCTCTGTTGAAATTGAGAATGGCATCACTTCTATCGTCCCTTCTGCGTTCGATGAATGTGAATACCTGACATCAGTCGAGATTCCCGACAGTGTGACATACATCGGCGTGAATGCATTCAAAAACTGCACAGGTATCACAGATGTTTACTGCTATGCAGACCCTGCAAACCTGACATGGGACGATGGCGGCTACGACGATTTCAAGCTTGATGGCACAACCGTCTGCCACGTGTCTGAGGAGTATTATGATACTTATGTTTCAAAATTCGGCATTGGCAGTGAAACCCCTGTAAATGTCACATTCAAGGCGGAGGCAATGGGCAAGTGCGGCGAGCATGCTTACTGGTTCTTTGACTCCGATACCGGCGAGTTGACGATCTCCGGCACGGGCGATATGGATTCCGTCGGTTGGGCGGATCATAGGGGTGAAATCTCCTCTGTTGTAATTGAGCACGGCATCACTTATATCGGCGATTCTGCGTTCGAAGGCTGCGAGGTTCTGAATTCTGTCACAATCCCCAACAGTGTTGAAAACATCGGCGTTTATGCGTTCGCGTCGTGCGGAAGCCTGGAATCTGTCAATATCCCCGACTGTGTGACAGACATCGGCGATTATGCGTTCGCGTGGTGCGATAGCCTGGAATCTGTCAATATCCCCGACATTGTGACATTCATCGGCAATTATGCGTTCTATGGCTGCGAAAGCCTGACATCTGTCGCTATCCCCGACAGTGTGACATACATCGGCCTTGATGCATTCTTGGGCTGCACAGGTATCTCGGAAGTTCACTGCGATGCAGACCCTGCAAATCTGACATGGGACGAGGGCGGCTGTAACGATTTCAAGGATGACGGCACAACTGTCTGCCATGTTCCTGGGGTGTATTATCTGGAATATGTCAAGAAGTTCGGCACCGGAAGTGAGAACCCTGTAAATGTCATATTCGACACGGATGCCCCGCACGGGCAGTGCGGTGAAAACGCATACTGGCTGTTTGACTCCGGCACGCTGACGATCTTCGGCGAGGGCGATATGGATTCCGTCGGTTGGGATGATCATAAGGGTGAAATCTCCTCTGTTGTAATTGAGCGCGGCATCACTTCTATCGTCGATTCTGCGTTCCTAGTCTGCGAAAGCCTGACATCAGTCGAGATTCCCGACAGTGTGACAAGCATTGGCGATTATGCGTTCGCTTACTGTGAAAGCCTGACATCAATCGAGATTCCTGACAGTGTGACAACCATCGGCGATTCTGCGTTTGAAGGCTGCGGAAGCCTGACATCAGTCAATATCCCCGAAAGTGTGACATACATCGGCGATACTGCGTTCGCAGGCTGCGAAAGCCTGGAATCAGTCAATATCCCCGAAAGTGTGACATACATCGGCTATGATGCATTCTATGACTGCACAGGTATCTCAGAAGTTCACTGCGATGCAGACCCTGCAAACCTGACATGGAACGAGGGCAGCTGTAACGATTTCATCTATGATTGGGATAATGCTCCCGATGTTCACTATACCACCGTCTGCCATGTTCCTGCGGCGTATTATCTGGAATATGTCAAGAAGTTCGGCGCTGGTAGTGAAAACCCTGTAAATGTCACATTCGATACGGATGCCCCGCAGGGGCAGTGCGGTGAAAACGCATACTGGCTGCTTGCCTCCGGCACGCTGACGATCTACGGCACAGGGAATATGGATTCCGTCCCTTGGGAGGAACTTAAGGGTGAAATCTTCTCTGTTGATATTGAGCGCGGCATCACTTCTATCGTCGATTATGCGTTCGCGTCGTGCGGAAGCCTGGAATCTGTCAATATCCCCGACAGTGTGACAAGCATTGGCAATGCTGCGTTCGTGTGGTGCGAAAGCCTGGAATCTGTCAATATCCCCGACAGTGTGACAAGCATTGGCGGTGATGCATTCAATGGCTGCACAGGTATCTCAGAATTTGACTGCGATGCAAACCCTGCAAACCTGACATGGGACGAAGTCGGCTGTGACGATTTCAAGTCGGGCAAAGGAACCGTCTGCCATGTTCCTGAGGTGTATTATCTGGAATATGCTAAGAAGTTCGGCGCTGGTAGTGAAACCCCTGTAAATGTCACCTTCGACACGGATGCCCCGCACGGGCAGTGCGGTGAAAACGCATACTGGCTGCTTGACTCCGGCATGCTGACGATCTCCGGCGAGGGCAATATGGATTCCGTCCCTTGGGAGGAGCATAAGGGTGAAATCTCCTCTGTTGAAATTGAGAATGGTATCACTTCTATCGCAGATTCTGCGTTCGCTGACTGCACCGACCTGACATCTGTTGAAATTCCCGACAGTGTGACAAGCATCGGCGATAAGGCGTTCGCGTCGTGCGGAAGCCTGGAATCTGTCATTATCCCCGACGGTGTGACAAGCATTTGCAATTCTGCGTTCGCGTGGTGCGATAGCCTGAAATCTGTCAATATTCCCGACAGTGTTGAAAGCATCGGTGATTTAGCATTCTATCTCTGCGGAAGCCTGGAATCTGTCAATATCCCCGACATTGTGACATACATCGGCGATTATGCGTTTTTTGGCTGCGGACGCCTGAAATCTGTCAATATCCCCGACAGTGTGACATTCATCGGCAGTGAGGCATTCAAAGGCTGCACAAGTATCTCAGATGTTTACTGCGATGCAAACCCTGCAAACCTGACATGGGACGATGGCGGCTGTAACGATTTCAAGCCGGACAAAGAAACTGTCTGTCATGTTCCTGGGGTGTATTATCTGGAATATGTCAAGAAGTTCGGCACCGGAAGTGAGAACCCTGTAAATGTCACATTCGCCACGGATGCCCCGCACGGGCAGTGCGGTGACAGCGCATACTGGCTGCTTGTCTCCGGCACGCTGACGATCTCCGGCGAGGGCGATATGGATTCCGTCGGTTGGGCGGATCATAAGGATGAAATCTCCTCTGTTGTAATTGAGCGCGGTATCACTTCTATCGTCGATTCTGCGTTCGAAGACTGCACCAACCTGACATCTGTTGAAATTCCCAACAGTGTTGAAAGCATCGGCATGTTTGCGTTCGCGTCGTGCGGAAGCCTGGAATCTGTCAATATCCCCGACAGTGTGACAAGCATTGGCAGTGATGCATTCTTTGGCTGCACAGGTATCTCAGAAGTTTACTGCGATTCAGACCCTGCAAACCTGACATGGAACGAGGGCGACTGTGACGATTTCATAAAGAGACCGAAACATACCACCGTCTGCCATGTTCCTGCGGAGTATCTCAGCAAGTATGTTGAGAAGTTCGGCGATAGCGTAAATGTCACTTTTGTTGGCGACGTGGACATGGGGCTGGGCGAGCATCTTTACGGTCACTCCATTACCCTTGACGGCGGCATCGGCGTGAACTTTTATGTTGAGCTGACAGACGCGCTCCTTGCAAGCGAGACCGCTGAAATGGTATTCACAATTCCGAACGGCAGCGAGAAAGAAACGCAGACGCTCCGCGTCAAGGACGTGATCGCAGACAGCAGTAACCAGGTCGTGATCGGCGGCAAGACTTACTACAAGTTCAAGTGCAGCATTTCCGCAAAGGATATGGCTTCCGATATCACCGCACAGCTCATTGACGGCGATCAGGAGGGCAAGGAGTACACTTATTCCGTCAAGGATTATGCGGAATACATTCTTGAACATGCTGTGGACAATGATGATTACGCAAAGGCTGCACCGCTGATCAAGGCAATGCTCAACTACGGCGCAGCATCACAGAGCTATTTCAGCATCGGAGGAACAGCCGCAAATGCCGGACTTGACAATGCTGACAAGGAACTCGGCAATGTGACGATTCCTGCGAAGTTCGAGTATGATGACAACGCATCTCTCCCCACAGGCGTGACCTTCGAGGGCGCAACGCTTTCTCTGAAGTCCGAGACAACGCTCTCCCTCTATTTCAAGGGACTGCCGGAGGATACAAAATTTACTTGCGGCGATAAGACCGTTGAGACTGCGAAGAACGGCAGCTATGTCATTGCACGAATCAGAGGCATCAAGGCAAACGAGCTGGAGAACAACTTCACTGTGAAATTTAAGGGCGGCAGCGTGACATACAATGCAATGACTTATTGCTACAATGTCCTGAACAGCGACACTGATGATGCGGCATTGGAGAAGGTATGCTGTGCGCTGTATCTGTACGCACAGGCTGCAATCGAATATTCTGAATAAGAGGTGAAAATTTATGGACAAGGAAAAATATATCGCACCTGATATGGAGATCGTGGAGTTCGAGGCGGAGGATGTTATCACTACAAGCCTTGAAGACGACGAGACCAAAAAGTACGGACCGTAATGAGAACATCGGCGGGCAGCAATGCTGTCCGCCGATGTCTTTTGAGAATTGCTGCCTTCCGGCGAAGAGCGCCCCGCCCGGGGCGCTCCTCTCATGCTTTCCGACTCAGTTTAAGTTGATTCCCCATGTCCCGCGTCCAGCACAATGACCGGCGGCGCTTCTGTCCCCGCGGTCGGGATCGAGGGTTCTGCCCTGCGGTGTGAGAAAACATAGCTGCCCGTGATGCAGAATGCCGTCAGCGCGAGCAGCATTCCTGCGCGGCGAAGGATTTGTTTCATGCTCTTGTTCATCTGTGCCACCTCAAAATGAAGATTTGGTACAGATGTATGCGTATGCGGGAGGGAATATGCAGGTGATACGGAAAACTCTTTCACAGCGGACCATATGAGATCAATGGGCTTTGTTATCATGTCAAAACGATTACGGGGATACCGTTTCGTGTTGTTTTTGAGAGCGGAAGGAGATAAAAGGAATGCCCGGCGAGAGCCGGGCAGGTCATTATACTGTGAGCGAAGAATTACTGATCGGCAAATCATCATTGGAATACCATCCCGCCATCAGCTTAACATACCAGATCATCATTCAGTAGCAGCATGGGAGCGCATCTATCTGGAAGAAGATGCGGAGGGACTGCGAATCGAACGCAGAGGGCGAAAGTCAACAGGACGGACGCCGAAGCTGGAGAAGAAGGTTGAAGAGAATCTGATTATGGACAACCATTGTCCTTTTGCGCATCAGTTCTCCGAGAAAATCGCATACATCGGAAAGCGTCTGCCAACCTCAGCGATGTCATTGGGTGTCGTTTTGTCAGTGATATACTGTTGAACACATTGCTGGAACATTTCTTCGGAGACTTTCGCTTCATTGATCCAATATCCGATCTTTGATTTGTCGTCAGTGACAGCATAGGTTGTATCTCCCAGGCGTACCACTTCGGTCCACTGAGTACCGGTCAGTTCATATACAACATGAGAGAAAAATCCTTGACTGCCTCCATAAGTATATATATTTCGACAATTATTTATGGTTGAACAAACACCATATAATCCGTATAGATTATCAATCAGAACAACTTTTCCGTCTGCGAATGTATATAACCATAAATCTGCATAATGTGCTGTTCCGCTAGATATAAACAGTTCAGGAATATTATCTCCGCTGACGTCAACCAGATCGAATGCATAGCCGACAACTGGATCAACAACCTGTGTGTGATAATCCCTGTCATTGGGGTGAGATACAATTGCATTGTAAATGCCCATTGAATATCCTTCTCCCCACGTTTCATATGTTGTATTCGGATCCGGCATAAACGGCACTTCGGCAGGATCATAATTCACCACGACGGGCTTTGGCTCGATCACAGGCATTGTCTCCGCAGGCTGGGTCGCTGCGGGTGCCTGCGTCTGAACAGGCGCCTCTGTCTGCGGCGGCGGAGCCTGTGTCTGCGGCACAGAATGCGCGGGCGCTTCCGTGACGGTCACAATGCTGACTGAGGTGACGATCGACTGTGATGCCGCAGCCGTGCTTGCAGTGGTCGGCTCTGTAAGTGCGGAGAACAATGCATTTTCTGTGCGCATTGCTGTAGTGGTATCTGCCGGTGCGGCGGTTGTGTTTGCGGCGGGTCTCGTTGTTGTGTCAGCCGCTGATGTATCGTGCTCCAGAACGGTGCGTACAGCGCTGTCCTCTCTGTTCTGCTCCGAAAAATGCTTTCCCAGCAGCAGACCGCCGCCGCCCAGGAGAAGTATGCCCAATACACACGCAGCAGGTAGGAGAAATTTTGGCTTTCCGCCTGCGGAGACCGGCGGTGCAGATACCGGGAATGCAGGCGGTGCGCTGTACGGTGCAGACGCAGAAGCCAGTTCCGGTTCAGCGTCCTGCATAGGCAATTCTTCATGGCGCACAGGCATCGGTTCAGCATTGCCCACAGGCAGTGTTTCATGGTGTGTGGGGTTCGGCTCAGCATCGTTTACAGGCACTTCTTCCGGGAGCGCAGGCTTCAATGCAGCATCGGGCGCAGGCGTCTCCTGCGGAGCGGGGACAGACGGTGTCTGCTTCTCCGCCCACGGGTTTTCGTTATCGGATGTGCCCCATCCACTTGGCAGATCATGCATAATCTGATGCCCCCTTTCTGTTTCAGAACTGCGCAAGCAGCTCTTGATATGTCATCCGCGGGATTTTCTTGTAGTCACTGTTGTCCGTAATCTGAAAGCCGTATTGTGCAAGACCGTTCATCAGAGCCGTATGGCACTGCGGCGTTTCGCCGTAAAATGTGCTGACATATTCGCCGCTTTCGGCAAATTTCGTATTGTTCAGAAAGAGCACCCAGTCTGCATACCATTTCTGCGTGGACTGCTCCTGTTCATAGCTGATGCCGATATCCAGTTCCTTGTTGTTCGGTAAATCATAATAGCCCTGCACGCTGGTATAAGAATATTCACAGCGCCAGTAGAAATAATGATTGCCGCCCGTCCCGGTTACATCGAACAGCTTGGCCTCATCGACGGATTTGTAATATCCGAACTGCGTTCTGCGGATCGCACCGTCATTTCCGCGAGAATAAATGACAAAATTCATGTCCATGGTATTCAGCATGATCAGCTCCTGTGTGCCGTCATGATCGCAGTCGAAATAATAGCCCTCTGCCCAGGTTTCGTATTCATTTTGCAGAACAGCACGGTACTGCTCAGTGAGCGTGTCAGCGGGGCAGCGGTCTGCACCGTCTGTACCGGCGCGGAAGTCTGCGGCTCGGCAGATGCGGCAGGCATCGTTGTTGTATGCACTGTCATCTGTGTATCCAAGATTGCAGCATTCTCAGCAGAAGAGGATGCTGTGTCTGTTTTCTGTGCTTCAGATGAAGCTGTGCTTTTTTCTGCTGACCGCGTTTCCGGGCGTTCGGATGAGAAATATTTTCCGGCTAGGATGCCGCCGCCGAGCAGAACGATACACGCTGCGGCACCGAGCAGTCCTGCTGCAAAATGCATACCTGTTTTCGATGCCGGGGGCGCGCTGTATACACCCGGAACGGGCGGCGGCGTTTGCTGCGGATATGCCGTTCTGTACGGGATTTGTTCCGGCGGTTTCTGCAAAGGAAGCGGCGCAGGCATTACATCCGCATCGGGAACTATCTGTGCATAAGAATCCGCATCCTCTGCGTCATATGCTTCCTCTTGCATAACTGGCACTTCGTCAGCTTCATCCTGCACAGGGATTTCATCACATTTCTCATCTGATAATACATTCTCTTCCCAGGACGCCTCCTCTGTCATCGCAGCGGGGGCGTCTGTGCTTTTTTCTGCCCACGGGTCATCGTGCTTCTGCTTCCACGGGTCATCGCTTTCGGGGCTGCCCCATCCTTTCGGTAAATTGTTCATAGCGTCTCCGTTCTTTTACGAGTAAAAATCAAGATATGTGCTGTCGACCCAGCCGTAATAGTCACCGTCATCAGCATCATATAGTTCATACCATCGGACGCCTTTGGAATCAAGATACCAATAGGCTACAATATGCCAGCCATTTTGTAAATCATCTCTTTCCAGCTCTATCGGTACATCATGTGCAACATATAATGCTGTATAACCATTTACTGTTCTTGCACCATGTGTATTGATCTGACCGTATCGCTCACAGAGATCAGCATGATTATAAGCAGGAATAGTATGATCAGGACTCGTAAACTCATTGCTCCACTGACTGTAAAGTCTGTTTCCATTCACGCTCTTAAATGCCCGAACTTTGCAGTGACTAGTAACCGTCATGCTTCCCCCTTTTTCAACATATTTCAGGGAGTATACTTCAAATGTGTTCGTGGTATCGCTGACTTCACCCCATGGCATCGAATAATAAATTGATAATTCATAGCCGCTTGCACCGGGAACAGAATCCCATGAATAAACTACATAGGAACATTCATTCGGACCTTCGTAGTTCAAACACTTTGGATTCTTGGGAATAGATAATGTCTCCTGCGTAGTAGCGACAGTTGATGAAGTTGTTGTCGTAGTAGCGGTAGTAGAAGATGTTGTAGTTGATGTTGTGGCGGCCACAGTGGTGGTGGCCACAGTGGTGACTGTCGTCTCAGAGGCGGTTGTTGTATCAGATGCAGCAGTCGTGTCCGGGCGGACTTCGGCTGTGCTGCCCGCAGACGGATTATCCTTTTTCACGGAGAAGAAATATTTGCCTGCGAAGAATCCACAGCCGAGGATTGCAATGCCTGCGACCGCACAGAGCACGGGCACGAGCGCATTCGTTTTCGGGGCAGCCTGTGCAGGGATCTGCACAGGGGCGGGACGGTTCTGCGGAAGCGGCTGCTGCGGCGGATTTGTGCCGGGCTGTGCATTGCCCCACGGTGAATTGTCTTCGGGTGTTCCCCATCCGTTCGGTGTATCGCTCATGGCTTATCTCCTACTTTCTTTATTGACCCTCAAGAAGATCTTCTCTGATATAGCCGAATTGTCCGTTGTATTTGACAGAATACCAGCCGTTTTCATGCGCCCAGCATTCAACCTGTGCACCGTTCGGAACAAGTGCCAGTGATTTGCTGTTGACACTGGGACTGCTGCGCAGATTGACAGACTGCCCGGTCGATGTGGAAACGAACATCGGCCATGCGCCGGAAGGTCCTTCAAAATCAATTATCAGCAGATCGCGCCGGACAAATCCTGTGTTTCCGCCGTAGCTGATAAAAATCCACCCATTGCTTTCGCCCAGCGCGGTAACAGCCGTTCCGTCGGGAATCAGGAGAATCTTTGCTCCGTTTAAGGAGGGCTCGCGGCGCATATTCACGGAAGATCCGTCATCTGTCCACACATACATCAGAAATGAGTCCTGATAAAAGCTCACATCCTGCAAAGCCAGTGCAGCAGTCGTCTGAACTGCCGGCGCTTCGGTCGATGTGACCGTTGTGGTCTCTGT
>JAEEGL015959259.1_pt1 | contig 14121 bp, 14 predicted proteins | sample 9134231 | NCBI WGS metagenome assembly JAEEGL01 (sample SAMN16246548, study PRJNA631951) | gut metagenome | biome: gut microbiome; feature: rumen; material: fiber-attached | host: Bos | place: Iran: Karaj | collected 2018-10 | reverse complement strand
CGTGGCTCAGCTTGGTAGAGCGCTGCGTTCGGGACGCAGAGGTCGCGTGTTCGAATCACGTCGCCCCGATTTTAGGCTTACGTTTCTGTAAGCCTCTTTTTATGCCGCATTTCGCCACTTTTGTGACACGGAAGTCGCAGGCACAAATCCTGTCGCCCCCTATTTTCTCGCCTAAAATCTAACTTTAATCTAACTCAAGATTTCATTTCTTTTTTTATCACGTTTTGCTGAGCTTTGTAAACCCTATTCTATATTTAGTTTTTATAATTCTTATTCAGTCGAATCAATTCGTTCATTATTGCAGATATTTCATATTTTGCATCTTTGTCTTTTACCCTGGCATAAATTTGCATTGTTGTATTGACATCAGCATGTCCGACCCAGTTCTGAGTTTTTTTATCGCTTGCTTTGTGGACTAGCATGGAAACGCAAGATCTCCTGAGACCATGAAAAGTAACATTCTGCGGAAGCTCTGGCATTTTCTTAAGCAATTTCTTGAACATCTTAGACGGATAATCCGGATAATAAAGAGTTCCGTCCACATGCTTGAATATATAATCGCTGTCAAAATAATCGTCTCCAAACAACAACCGATTGGCCTCTTCCTTCGATTTCAAATTATTAAGCATCTCTATCTGCTCATCTGTAAGCGGATAAAACCTCTCACTAGCAACTGTCTTTGTAGTGTTTAACCTATTTACAGTTAACCCTTTAGTAACTGTATGATTGATCAGCATTTCCTTTTTCTCAAAATCTATTGCAGACCAGCGGAGCCCCAGTACCTCTTCTCTCCTGAGCCCAAAGTAAATTGTCAGATAGTACAATTCAAACAACTGATGATCTATTACTCTATCCAGGAAATACTGAGCCTCCTCATTTGATAAGAATTCCTCTTCCTTATTCTTTACCTTTGTATACTTTACAGCCAGGTTCTTGTTGATTTTTACCTCTTTAACTGGATTGTAATATATCAGACCTTCCTTTACAGCCAAATCCATGATACTTCCAAAAATCATCTTTATATCCTTGACGGACCGCTTTTGCAAATGATGCACCTCGAACAAGTCATCCAAAAAGTCTTCTACCATGATTTCACTAATATCTTTGACCTTGATTTCCCCAAAATGATCTTTTATTCTGTTGGATTTGTAATAGTAAGAGGCATAAGTAGTATCCGAAACCTCTCTTTTCTTTTTATCAAGGACATAATCTATATAGTCTGAAATAGTAACGTTTCTATCCACATCGGTTGTTACTCTCAAACCGAGGATCCTGTACCGCATCGCTTTTGCTTTTTCAACGTTTTCAGGCTTATCCTTAAGCCCCGTTCCAATCCAGGTTTTTTTAGACTTTTTAACTCCATCTGTCATAACCAGCTTTGATGTTACAATATACAAATACCCGTTCTTTCCTTGAATGCCAGTTGCCCTTCTTCCGTCTTTTTTGGGCCGTGCCATTATTCATCATCCTCCATGTTAAAATCAACATCCGGATAAATAAACTCCAGAAGATTGAGCTTGGGTATTTTATATTTTTTCCCAACCTTTATCGACTTTATATCTCCTCTTGCCAGGCAACCGTATACCGAATTGCGACCCGTGTGCAATATTTTCTGAACATCCTCAGGCAAAAGAATGTCGTTGTACTCCTTAAGCACCTCCTTGTACTTCATTTTTTTGCTTCTTTCTGTAACCATTTTGTTATTATCTCCTTTTTATGTTTGTTTTGTATTTCCTTCTATCTTATATAACGGCATATCGAAATGCTTTTGAAAAAATCATTTTTGAGTTCTTTTAAAGCACTTTTTTGTTTTATACAATATTATCATAGCTGTTTGTCCTTTTCAATCACTTCTAAGTTCTTTTTTTACCTTATCTGTTCTCGTTCAGTCCTTTTATGTGCTTTACGCATAATACAATGTATGTTACTGTTTTATTTAGTAGGAATATAAATTATGTAGAAAGGAAAAAATCATGTTTGTAAATACTTCATCTGATACAATTGCTCTGGAATTTGACGAAGATAGCTCCGCAAAGCGAGTAGGCAACAGAATTCGAAATATTAGAAATGCTAAAGGAATGTCCCAGCCTGAATTAGGCCAAAAAGTAGGACTTAGCGCTGATAGAATACAGAAATATGAAAATGGTGTCAGAAAACCCAAAGCTGACATGCTTAATCAGATCGCATCCGCATTAGAGGTTAGTCCCCTGGCGCTAGCAGATCCAGTTCTCACTAATTATATTGGCGCAATGTATGCCATGTTTGAACTGGAAAAGAACTTTAATATGAAGATTTCTCATGCTCTTGCAGAACAAACTCAAAGCTATTTCCTCGCTGTTAATCCCCAAGAGGAACTATCAAAATATATGGAAGAATGGCACCGAGTTTTTACCCTAACCGAGACAGAACTGGAAGCAGCTTCTTCCGAGCAAGAAAAGAAAGAAATCCTTGATTCTTATCACAACTGGGAATGGAATTTCCCCAAAGGAATTACCAGCGAGGCTGATAAGGAGCTCCAGAAAGCAAGACTTAAAAAGAAAATCGAAGAATTACAAAGAGCATACGACCAGCTGGATCAGACACCCTCCAATGAGATTTGAAATAAGGTGGGATGTCATGAATGAACAGAGGAGACTAATCTATGGTATCTAAAGAGTATTTTGGAGAAGATAAAAAAATAGAATTCAAGCAAGAAATCCCAGCTAAACATGAGAAGTTTTTAAAGGATATTATTGCTTTTGCTAACACGAGTGGGGGAAAAAGCATAATAGGAATAGTTGATGAGACAAAAGAGGTAGTAGGCATTGGAGACCAGAGCCCGTTTAAGCTCTCTGATTCAATTTCATCGATGATTTCAGATTCGTGTACACCACTTATCGAAACTGACATCTATCCCCAATCATTAGAAAACAAGACGGGTCTTGTTGTTGAGGTGTTTCCTGGAAAGCACAGGCCATACTATCTGGCAAATAAAGCAAAAGAGGATACTTCATATATAAGAGTTAATGGAACCAGCAGACCAGCTGATCCTGTCACACTAAAAGAACTTGAGCTTGAAGGATCAAACCTTGCATATGACTCAATGCAGGAAATTGGTGTTGAATTTGATGAAAAGAAGGCTCTTGAGTTATGCAAGGCTGTAAAGGAAATAGCTCTATCAAATTGCGAAACAGAGGATGAGAAATTAGCTGTCAAAGATATGACCATTGGCAAGCTCGAGGATATGGGATTGCTATGTAGGAGTGGAAGGGAGTTAGCGCCCACACATGCATTTTCCTTGATGACCGATAATCATTCTCGCTTTGCCAAGATACAGTGTGCCTTGTTTAAAGGAAATGACAGAGATGTTTTTATCGATAAAAAAGAGTTTGAGGGCCCTATTTTCGAGCAGGTATCTGACGCTTTTCAGTTTATCTTAAAGCACATTAACATTGGTGCTAAAGTTGATGGCCTCTATAGTAAAGATGTATATGAGCTGCCAATAAAGTCAATAAGAGAATTGGTTGCAAATGCAGTAATTCATCGAAGCTATTTAGTTGAATCCAAGATACAGATTTCTATATTTGACGATAGAATTGAGGTTGTCTCACCAGGAATGCTTTATGGTGGAATGGATTTTGCAACCATGAAAACCGGAAGATCCAAATGCAGAAATCAGGCTATTGCTGATATATTCCAATATATGCACATAGTTGAAGCATGGGGAACCGGTATCCCCAGAATTATCAAGTCATGCAAACAGTATGGTCTGCGCGAGCCCGTTTTTGAGGAATTCGGTGATGGAATTAAAGCCACCGTTTATAGATCAAGCGCAGCAATAACAAGCGGACAGGTGGACAAGCGAACAAGCGAACAAGCGAACAAGCGGACAGGCGAAACCCAAGATAAAATAAAAGAATTCTTGGAAACAGTTAACGATGCTTCATCAGCTGAGATTGCTGAAGTTATTGGACTTAGCCAATCAAGAACCAGAGCAATCCTATCCGAGATGGCTGATGAAATAGAAACGACAGGTTCAACCAGCAACAGGCGATATAGGAAAAAGTAAGATTGGTTGGATCCTACATCTAAAAGCTGAACCAGTTTGGTTAATACAAGAAGAATAATTAAGAGGGCTGTCAATGACAGCCCTCTTTGACTTTTCGGTTTGTGAAAGAGAATCCTTCTTTTCAAAATCAGATATTACTATGATTATCTTTCAGAAAGTTACTTTACATAATACAAGCAATATCCAAGGTTCTCTGTATCAACACAGTTTATCTGACTATTTACATAAGGATACCAAACGGCCTGTGTTATCATTATTTCGTGGCGGCAACTTTCCGCCCTCGCCGGTGGACTTATTCCTGCCGAATCTCATATAGGGGTTGCCCTATGGGTGGCCTTTTAGGGTAGAAACATAGAATCATCATCATCAAATTTTCTTCTAGGGTCTACAATATGTATTACCTTTAATCCATCACGTTCTTCGACCCAATTACCTTGTTCATCTTGATACCAATCTTTACCAGGTATAAAACCACCTGCTACCTGTTCCAGTTCTTTGTCATTAATTCCTTCGTTCTTCTTTTTGTCTTCCATCTTCTTATCCTCCTGATCTTGTCAGCTCTTGCGGGAGATGTGTTCTATGGGAAAATTATAGCAGATTTTTCGTCACAGTACTAGAATCATAAGAAATAACCCAAATATCACCACCATTAACAGCACGATGAGTTACGCTATTAGAAGCAGTCCAAGTAGTAAGTTCCCACCAGTTAAGTTCACCAAGAACTTTTCCACCAGCAACTTCGTGATTTTCATAATCGTGACCTTTTCTGAAATTAGCTCCAGGACCTCTTCCAGTACCCTTTTTATCATAGAGTAAATCCTGGAAAACTATCAAATAACGACAATGTAGTAAATGCTCTTTGCTGTTCACGGATCCTTTGTTGTTCTTCTCGTTTTCTTTCAAGTCTTTGCTCTTTTTGGAGCGCAAATGTATTTGTAAGTGCCACCTTATTTACTTCCAACCCTGGAAATGTCTTTTCAATATTGCTGTCCCGAACCTTTTTTCCTTTTTCATTTTCGAACACTATGTGCTTACGGGAATCTGACCATCTAACTGACCAGCCTCGGTCCCTCATTCTATCAATAAACTCTTCCCTGTCATTTGATTCCGGAATAATTTTCATCAAGGCAATAGCACAATCTGCCACATAGCTCTTTCTGATGTTATTTAGGATCAGATTAAACTTATCCTTGCTCCAAGCAGAAAACTCATAATCATCGAAAGGGGTGCCGTCAAAATGATGCCCTTTCTCAGTCTTAGAGAGTCCCATTGCTAAACACAGCTTATTGGTATAATTCTTTTGCTTCTCCAGATCTCTTTTAGTCTGATGGAGCTTATGTCCATCCACAAAAGAGACACTGTTAGTAACGATATGACAATGTAAATGCTCTTTATCCAGGTGAACAGCAATTACGTTCTGAAAATCAGAAAAGAAATTGTCTACAAAAGCCTTGCCTATCTCAAGCACTTCACTGGGTGTTACCTGCTCATCTTTATGAAAGCTGATAATATTGTGGGCATACATTCTACCAGAATCCTTATTCCATAACTTTTTTTCATTTAGCCAGGTCTTATATATAGCATCATAGTTAATCTCCTGTTCGGCATATGGTCCTGTGATCTCAACATATTCAGGCAAGGCCTTACCATCCCTTAGCTCATACTCAATACAATTTCTTAAAGCTCCATGACTCTTTGCTGAGTGATTGATGACCTTATTGATAGCCATAAAGCTTCACTCTCCTTTCGGTAATTACTTATCTGAATATATATTTGCCTCAGCAGTTCTACTCTAGGTAACTCACCCTGTCCATTTGCTACGTGGGCCATCTGATTCACATTTGTACCCAGCCCTCTGAGTTGTCGTTCAAATTCTGCAAACGTCCTGCTGAATTCTTTTAGCATGGCGACCTCATCAGCTGAAGTTATGGTAGCCCCTCTCACTGCATTGATTATAAAGGACTGTTGCGAGAGCCCTGATTTGGAAACCTTATTTTGCAAGTCTGCATACTCCATTTCATTCATTCGTATGGAGACAGATCTGTTTCTTCTTCGATTAACTTTTGGCATGTGGATCATGCTCCTTTCCAACACCTAAAAACTTGAAACATCTCTTGGGGGTTCCAAGGGGGCGCAGCCCACTGGCAAGTTAGGAAGCAGCCGAAGGCTGATTCCGGTGCATTGTGGCTTGCCACAATGCGAAACTTGCCTTATCAGTTATCGACGATTTGGAAGCTTAGGCGGTCGTCGATGACTGATAAGTGGTCTTAAGTACGCCTTAGGTAATACTGTTCATTTTCGCTCAATTACATACGAGCAGCCGTTCAAGTTCATCGTAGTCATAATCTCCCCTCTGCTCATAATTGTGGAATGACGTTTTGCCTGAAAAAGGATCTTTTGGAAACAAAGATCTCCCTGTTCTCTCCTTACACCACTTCTTTATAGTGTCAAAGTTAAGACAGCCTCTATAACCACGTTCTTCAATTCGCTTAATTTGATAATCAACTCCCGCCTTGCCAAACTCTTTTACCAGATTTTGATATTCAGCATCAGTGAGTGTGTCATCCTTACACACTCTTTTAGTATTAGATTTATTAGTATTAGATTTATTATTAATATATTGTGGCGGATTCACCGGACACGGTTTTTCCGCATCCGGTTTTACCGTGTCCGGTTTTTCAGGACACGGTGAGAATCCCTCTGTTGACACGTTTTCTATCACTGGGCTCTCATGTACTTCTAAATCTGTGGAGTCAAACTTTCCTCCGCCGCTTCTGCTTTGCATTCTTGTAACATATCCTTTGTCGATAAGAGATTTTAGCGTTTTGGAAATCTTGTCCTTTCCGTCCGGAAGTATCTGGCATAATCCTCTAACCGTCAGATTCCAATTATCCGGTAATGATAAGAGAGTTAGAAGCATTCCTCTCTCTGTAAGTGACAAGTTCTGATCTCTCATTATATTCTGGGATACTATTGTGTAATTTCCCTGTGTTTTATTCTTTAATACTGCCATTATTTCTTGCTCCCTTTACTATTTTGGGGCAGAAAAAAGCTCTCTGCTCCTCCAAAATTGGGTTCACAGAAAGCTTTCTTATAGCATCAAAAAATCTAACTATTAATCTAACTCAGACTGTTTATTAGCATTTTATTACAAATTATCCTGATTTATCTTCTGTTATCCATCAGGACATAAACAGCCTAAAATAACACATAATAAAAAAAGTTATGATATAATTTAAAAGAGTAAACAGCGTTCGGGACGCAGAGGTCGCGTGTTCGAATCACGTCGCCCCGATTTCGATTCTTTCAAAAGATGGTGTCATCCATGTTATTTAATTCCCTGGAATTTGTATTGTTCCTTCCTATAGCGTTCTGCTTGTACTGGTTTTGTACAGATAAGATCCGATGGATCGTGCTTCTCATAATAGACTGGTATTTCTATCTGTCATTATGTCCAAAGTTTTTCCCATTACTTCTCTTTATAACCTTTATAAGCTGGATCTTTGCAATAATGATGGACAGACGCAGGTCTTCTCCTGAAAAAATGTCTTTGTACCTGGTCTTTTCCGTTCTTATTTGTTTTTCTTTCCTGTTCTTTTTCAAGTACTTTGGTTTTGCTTCTGAAATTGCAGCTTCTGTGGCAGGAGCTGTGGGTCTGAGTCTTCACCCCAAGACCCTTTCTATAGCTCAGCCAGCAGGAATCTCTTTTTACACCTTCATGACAGTCAGCTACCTTGTGGACGTATACAAGGGCAAGATCAAAGCCGAGCACAATTTTGCCAGGCTCTCCCTCTATGTTTCTTTTTTCCCACAGGTAATAGCTGGTCCAATAGGACGTGCCCCTGCACTATTGGGACAGTTCGTTGAAAAGAGGAGCTTTGACGCCGCCAAGGCTGAAAGCGGCCTTCGACTTATTATGTGGGGATATTTTAAAAAGCTCATCATCGCAGATTCTCTTTCTACCTACGTTGACAGCATATATTCCTCAGTTTACGACTACTTTGGGATGACATTCATCATGGCTTCCCTTATGTACACAATCCAGATCTACTGCGACTTTTCCGGATATTCTGACATTGCGATCGGTGTTGCAAGGCTCTTTAACATCGATCTTATGGAGAATTTTAAAAGTCCCTATTTTTCCAAGTCCATAAAAGAGTTCTGGTCGAGATGGCATATTTCTCTGTCCACCTGGTTTAGGGACTATGTGTATATTCCTCTTGGAGGCAGCAGAAAAGGAGAACTGAAAAAGAGCAGAAACATCATGCTCACCATGCTGGCAAGTGGACTGTGGCACGGTGCAAACTGGACATTTATAGTCTGGGGCGGACTTCACGGAATATATCAGGTGATTGAAGGCCTGTTTAGAAGATTCCACGGTGAAAAGAAAGATCGAAGGCCTACAGTCCCTTCAAACATCCTTCTCTGGGCTCTGACCTTTATCCTTGTCGATATAGCCTGGATCTTTTTCAGGGCAGACAATTTTCAAGACGCTATTTTTGTGATATCTCATCTGCACAGCGGTGTTATCCTTCATTTTGCCGCTGCATGGAACAAGATGCTTATTGATTTTGGTCTTACAGGTTATACCCTCCTAAAGCTGATAGCGCCTGTAGTTTTACTGTGTATATATGACTACATATCTCTTAAGAGGGACATCTCAACTGAGTTTTCAAAGGTTCCGGTCTATCTTAGATGGCCTGTATATATCCTTATTACTGTGTGGGTAGTCAACACACAACTCCACGGCGGAACCACTCAGAGCTTTATTTACTTTTCGTTCTAAATGACAGGATCAGGTAACAATATGAAAAACTTTTTAACCAAGTGCATAGCATTTTTAATAATTGTGGGTTTGATCTTCACTATTCCGGCTTTTGTTATCGATCCCTATAACGTCTTCCACCCGGACAGCGTAAGAAACAACGGCATCGAGCCAAACAAGCGCTACATCAAGATGCGTAACGTCCTAAAAAACCCTGATAAGTATGATTCCTTTTTATTTGGCTCTTCAAGGGTTGGTTATTTTGACATCACCAGGATGACTGACGGGAAATTCTACGACATGTCCTATTCTGAAGGTACTCCGGCCGAGCACCTTGAGGACCTTGAGATACTTATTGAAAATGGGATCATTCCTAAAAATGTCTACATAGGTCTTGATGACATAGCATATTTTGTTGACCCTGCTATCCACCAGAAGATGCTCTACAGAAAGGCCTATCCATGGAATAAGTCTCCACTGGATAAGCTTAAGTTTTATCTTGGCTATTTCGATCTCATAACTCTATATGAGTCTTTAGAGGTATCAAATAACTATACAGACAACGATCCTGATTTTGGGAAAAGGCTCCTTGAAACCGGAACAGAAAGACTTGATATGCCGACAGGTTTTGATGAAAAAGAAACTGACGCCACCTGGTCTGACTACTATTCTCCAAGAGCAGATGTCTTTAAGGACATATCCAGGATCAAGTCCCTGTGCGAATCCAATGGTATTAATCTTGTCTTCTTCACCAATCCGATAAACATATATACCTACGAAAAAGACATAGAAAACGGGTACATAGTTTTCCTACAGGAACTGTCAAAGACTACTGAGTATTACAATTTTAGCGGAATAAATGATATCACGACAGATATGTCAAACTACTACGAGACAAGTCACTTTAGTCCCGCAGTTGCTGATATGATGGTGACCTATATGCAAGAAGGCACTATAGACTCCCATCTGTCAGAACAAGGCTTTGGGGTACTAGTCACCAGCCAAAATGCTGATGCACTAGTACAGACCTTATATGAGCAGGCGCAGGCCCGCGGTATTGCAGTAAACACATACCCAGATAATTAAGCCTGCTGGCTTTCTTCCTCTGGTGCAGTCTCTAAAGCAGTGCTTTCCTTAGTGGTGGCGTTTTCCTCTGAAGTATCCTTTTTCTCTGTAAGATCCTCAAGGAGGATTGTCATCATATCTTCACTAGTGGGATTTTCAAGGGCTGCAACTCTCCTTGCCTGGTTTGTGATGATCTCTTCAAAGAGATTTCTTACTTCTCTTGCATTGGCAAAATTGTCGATGTTTGCTATCTTTCTGGCAGTAATAAGCGCTCTGATCTGATGCTGAACGTCCTCTTCAACCTTGTAGTCATATTTCTTACAATTCCTGTTGAAGATCTCTTCAAGCTCATCAATATTGTAATCCGGGAACTCAATGTATTTGTTGAAACGGGACTTAAGTCCTGGGTTACTCTCAATGAACTTCTTCATAGGATCAGTATATCCCGCAACAATTACAACAAAATCATCTCTGTTATCTTCCATTGCCTTAAGGATGGTATCAATTGCTTCCTGCCCAAAGGCGTCATCCTTCTGTGCAAGGGAATAAGCTTCATCAATAAAGAGCACTCCTCCCTTCGCCTTAGCTATCTGTTCCTGAGTCTTGATGGCTGTCTGTCCTACATATCCTGCAACAAGTCCCGACCTGTCAACTTCCACAAGCTGTCCCTTGGATAAAACACCAATCTGCTTGTAGATCTGAGCGATGATCCTTGCAACGGTTGTTTTACCTGTTCCAGGATTACCTGTAAATACCAGGTGCAGAGAAACTGGAACAGACTTAAGTCCCTGCTCCTGTCTTGCCTTCTGGACCTTAACAAATGCAGTAAGCTCCTTTACATCTGCCTTGATCGTTGACAGACCAACCAGCTTGTCAAGAGTTTCCATAGGATCCTCTTCAGGCTCCTTGACCTCTTCTTCCTTTGGTGTATTTACATTGCCATCATTTGCAAAAAGAGCTTTTGCTTCCTCAAGTGCCTCGTTGGCATCCTGAACAGCATCTCTCTTTTCCTCTGGCTTATCCTCAACCTTAACCTCTTCCTTACCTGCTGTGGTATTCCCCGACAAAGTGCCTGTACCAGAAGAAGTACTTCCTGCAGAAAAGAAATCTCCATATATTCCACCAAGAAGATTCTTTTGCATATTAGTTATCTTTTCAAGTGTTTCTAGTTCCTTGTCCAAATCTCTTCCCATAACAACTCCAAAAACCAATATTTGTCTTAACGACTATACCATTGTAAATCAAAGTCCACTAAATAAAAAGAAAAAAATAACGGTACGCCCTGTGGCGTACCGCTATCAGTAAATATCAGTCGTTTAAGAACCATCCACTTCTTGAGAGGAATGTTCTGTTTAATACAAGTGCATCTACACTCTGTCCGATTATGTCAGAAGCCTTAGCCTTGTAAGCAGCAGCATTTGCTGTACCAAGATTCTTGTAGAAGTCATAGGCCATCTTGTTGCTGCCATCAAGATTCTTAAGTCCCTGTGCAATATGGCTCTCCATCTCGTGAGCATCGTCAATCTCTCTAAAGAGGATGAAGCTTGAGATGTAAGGATTGTTCTCAGCCATTGTGTATGCATAGGTGATAGATGCTGCCTGAGCATCCTCTCCAAAGCTTGATGTGTAGCCAATTTCTGAAAGAGAGATATCTCTTACAGCTCCACTTGGAGCAAGGAATGAAGGCTGGCACATGTAATCTGTAAGGATGTAAATGTTCTCCATCGTAATGTATGGAGTTGAAAGTGTTGTATTTACATACTGTGACTGCTGTTTCCAAGCATATGGGTCAAAGAGAGGTGCATTGTATGGGTGTACTGAAAGAGACCAGTCAATATTACCCTCTCTGTTTATATAATAGTTGAATCTGTCCAGATACTCCTTGGAAAGGAAGCATCCTGGGTTAGACTTTCTGTTCCACTCCTGATCAAATGATGTGTAAACCCTAGCGTTGGCATTTACGCCCTTGATCTCGTTGTAGAAAATTCTGAAGGCCTTAACATACTCGCTGACATTAAGCTCAATATTTGTTGAGTTCAGGTAGTACCACTCTGTTCTGGCGTTAACTTCGTTACCGATTACCCAGTTATCAATAGTTCCATATGCTCCGCCTGAGTATCTCTGAGCAAGGAATGCAGCTATAGCCTTAAGGTGCTGTGTACCAGCGTCCTCATCTGTATTCATGGCATAACCCGGGCAAACATGATCATCTCTTGAAAGAGGATGAATAAGATCTGCGCCTGCCTCAGTCTTGTTGTTAAGGATTGTCATTGTAAGCTGGAAGTTGTTGATCGCACACCAGCGAACGAATCCATCGTACTGATCAAGAGCTGCGCCATTGAACTGATAAGGAATTCCATTATAAGTAAAATCAATTGTCCTGCCATCTGGGCTTGGTCCAACGATATCACCCATATACAGGTTGTAAACGATCTGAGCAACTCCCAGATCCTTAAATGTTTCTGGATTAACTGAACCAGGAAGGATTCCCTTCATTCCGTGGTCATTTCTGGTAACTGTCTTGCCTGCGATGGCTTCCGGGTTTGTGATATAGTGCTCATCACTTACCTGTACCATTGAACCGCCGCTCTTTACTGCAACCAGGAACTTTTTGGAAAGGTTAGAATCAGCTGTGTAATGGTTTAAAGGAAATGTGAATGTAGCACTCTTTCCTGCTGCTGTCTCTGAAACGATCTTGCCAACACAACCATCCTGATAAACCTCATCTGCATACAGATAGAACTTGCCATCAGAAGCAGAAGGAACAGAATTGGTTGAAACATTAACTACAACGTTATCTCCCTGGATAAGACAGGATGTGATGCTGACTGGTCTTCCAGCAGCCTCGGCAACCGCTCCCCTGTTATCTGTTACTAAACCTGTTACCTTACTGGAAAATGCAACAGTTGCAACAACCATTATTCCTGCCAGTAACTTTTTTAATACTTTCTTTTTCTCCACAACAAACCTCCACTTGATCCACTTACGCGCCACAAATCGCATCAGTGAAACTATTTAGTGCCTCAGCATCTTTTGCAGAAAGAGCACTCTTAATCGTTAACACATTCTCAAGAATATTAACGTTCTTGAGATTTGTCAATTTTTCTGACATCATCTTGCCAGTGACAGGTGCCCAGGTTCCGTTCTGAGCCAGCGCAAATACCCTGTTCTGAACGCCAAGAGCAATCATGTCATTAATGAATCCTTCCATAGGTGGGTATATTCCTCCGTTATATGTCGGGCACAGAAGAACAATTCTTTTTGCCCTCCATACTTCACCTATCAGATAGGATACGTCAGTCCCGGATACATCATATACCTTAACGTCCAAAATGCCTTTATCCCTGAGGGATGAAGCTACTTTTTCTGCAGCGGATGCTGTATGTCCGTAAAGACTGCCATACACTACTATAACACCATCTGACTCAGATTGATAGGTGCTCCATTTCTGATATTTTTCTAAAATTACGTTAAGGTCCTTTCTCCAAACCGGTCCATGGAGCGGAAGGATCATCTGAATATCAAGGCCTGCTGCCTTTTTGAGCGCTGCCTGGACCTGCACTCCATATTTTCCAACAATATTTGCATAATATCTTCTGGAACTATCAAGGAAGTCCTTTTCAAAATCATACTCATCAGCGAAAATGCCGCCATCAAGTGCTCCAAACGTTCCAAAAGCATCCGCAGACAATAAAGCTTTTGCCTTCGCATCATATGCAAACAAAACCTCTGGCCAGTGAACCATAGGCGCAGAAACAAAGTTAAAGGTGTGTGCTCCTGTGGAAAGGCTGTCACCTTCCTTTACTTCAAGCTTGTTGTAATCCTTAGATTCAGGAAAAAACTGCTCCATGAACACGAAGGTCTGCTTTCCACCAACAACTGTAACCTCCGGGAAAAGAGCTGTCACCTTGTCGATAAGTGAGCAGTGGTCAGGCTCCATGTGAAGAACTACAAGATAGTTAAGTTTTCTTCCATTGAGGGCAGTTTTTAGGTTTTCAATATACTGATCTGCCACAGTAATATCCGCCGTGTCAAATACAGCAGTCTTTTCATCATCGATAAAGTAGCTGTTGTAGGACACTCCCTCAGGTATAGGGAAAATGTTCTCAAATCTTGCAAGGCGTCTGTCGCTTCCGCCAATCCAGAAAATTCCATCAGTGATCTTTTTTACGTTATTCAAGTCTTCTTCCTCCTGGTTTATTTTTTGAACTCCAAAATTGTCTTTTCAACAATCTTTATATCT
>JAEEGL015756967.1_pt1 | contig 14121 bp, 12 predicted proteins | sample 9134231 | NCBI WGS metagenome assembly JAEEGL01 (sample SAMN16246548, study PRJNA631951) | gut metagenome | biome: gut microbiome; feature: rumen; material: fiber-attached | host: Bos | place: Iran: Karaj | collected 2018-10 | reverse complement strand
TTGCAAGCATCACGAACGATATTGACACCGCTCAGGAATGCAACGGGGCTCAGTACAGTGTGCGGGCCGTTCAGCAAGGTAACCTTACGCTTGTGGTAGGGCTCTTCCGATGGTACGAACAGCACGTGGAGACCGGCTTTGTCGGCGGGGAACTCCTGTGCCACCTCCTTCGGAGCCTCGATGACCCACAGGTGGAAGTTCTCAGCCTGTACAACGAGGTTGTCGCGGTAGCCGATCTTCTCCTGAATCTGGGCAATCTCCTTGCGGGGGAAGCCTGGCACAATGCGGTCAACCAGTGTAGCATAGACGCCGCACGACTCCTCGAACCACAGGCGGAAGCCCTCAGGCAGCTCCCACAGGTCGATGTACTTGCGGATGCAATCCTTCAGCACGTGGCCGTTCAGGAAGATGAGCTCGCAGGGGAAGATGATAAGGCCTTTGGTGGGGTCGCCATTGAAGGTCTGCCAACGGCGGTAGAGCAGCTGTACGAGCTTGCCGGGATAGCTGCTGGCGGGTGCATCGTCGAGCTTGCAGGCGGGGTCGAAGGCGATGCCTGCCTCAGTGGTGTTCGAGATGACGAAGCGAATCTCAGGCTGGTCGGCGAGTGCCATGAAAGCCTGGTTCTGGGTGTAGGGGTTCAGGCAGCGGCTAACGACGTCGATGCGCTCGAGGGTGTTCACGGGCTGACCGTTCTCACGTCCCTGCAGGTTGACGTGGTAGAGGCCGTCCTGTCCGTTGAGCCACTCAATCATTCCCTGTGCCAGGGGCTGCACGATGACGACAGAACCGTTGAAGTTGGTCTTCTGGTCCATGTTCCAGATAATCCAGTCAACGAATGCACGGAGGAAATTACCTTCACCGAACTGAATAACTTTTTCAGGCATGACGCTCTTGGGAGCGAAGTGTTTGTTTAATGGTTTCATCTTGATTTGAGTTTATGTTTAAGGTTTGTAAGCTTTGTGTTTGCAAAAGTACTACTTTTCCGCGACATTGCCAAACTTTCTTGCGCTTTTCGCTTTATTTTTCACGTAAAGGTTTGCGTTTTGCAATGAGTTTGGACAGTGTATAAATTAGCGAGGAAAAGTCTGAAAAGTTTGGATGTTCCGTTTTTTCTGCGTATCTTTGCATCCCCATTTTTAGGTATCGAAAACAATTGTATTAACCCTTTAAATAAACCAAAAAAGTTATGAAGAAAAAGTTTATCTGCGCCGTTTGTGGATATATCTACGAAGGCGATGCTGCTCCTGAGAAGTGCCCCATCTGTAAAGCTCCTGCCTCGAAGTTCTCTGAACTGAAGGAAGAGGGCGAGACCACCTATGCTACCGTTCATCGTATTGGCGATGGCAAGCCCGAGGGTGTCAGCGAGGAAATGATTCAGGACCTGCGTAACCACTTCAACGGTGAGTGCGGCGAGGTCGGCATGTATCTGGCCATGGCTCGTCAGGCCGACCGTGAGGGCTATCCCGAGATTGCCGAGGCCTTCAAACGCTATGCCTTCGAGGAGGCCGACCATGCCAGCCGCTTTGCTGAGCTGCTCGGTGAGTGCGTGTGGGACACGAAGACCAACCTTGAGAAGCGCGCCGCTGCTGAGGCTGGTGCCTGCGAGGACAAGTTCCGCATTGCCAAGAATGCCAAGGCTGCCGGCTTTGATGCCATTCACGACACGGTGCACGAGATGGCCAAAGACGAGGCTCGCCACGGTGCTGGCTTTGCCGGTCTGCTGAAGCGCTATTTCGGCAAGTAAGGCGTTGTGTGAGAAGCGTCAATTAGATAATTGGTCATCAGAAACAATCCGTAAAAGACCTCCCCTAACCCTCCTGTTACAGGAAAGGTTAGGGGAGGTCTCTTTTTGTCTGAATGACCGCTCTGCTTATCTACGGCCACTGCCGAAGGTGCCATTCTGGTTGCTGTTGCCACCTTGGGGTTTGTTGCCGCCTTGGGGCTTCACATTGCCGTTGCCTTGCGTCTGGCGCCACGTGCCGCTATTGTTCTGCTGGTGCTGGCGTCCACCCTTGATAGCCTCGCTCTTCGTCTTGTTGGGATGAGCTGGCTGGTGGTCAACGTGGCGGTTAGGCTCACCAGCGTACGTGCGGCCAGCGTAGGGGCTGTAGACGTATTGGCGGTTGCCGCCCTTGTAGGTGTCGTAGACGCGAGGTGCGTTGCGGAAGTAGCGGTTCTTTGAGTAGTGAACGTAGATGCCGAAGTGGAACGTGTTGCTGTTCCATGTCACGGGACGATAGAAGTACTCCGTAGCGATGAAACGCTGATACTGGTAAGCCGACAGCACAAACTGGAGTTCGAAGTTGCGGCGATCCCAATAGACCCCGTAGAGGTCGGCATACGTGCGAATGCTCATCAGGTAGTCGAGGTTGATCTCGTAGGCGGCATCGTATTGATCGTCGGTGAGATTCAACTCATACCCCATCTTGTCGGTCAGGAACAGGGCCTGGTTGCGAGCCTTCGAGTAGCTCATGGCGCTGGCCGATACGACTATCGTCATCATCAGCAGCAGGGTGGTGATTATCTTTTTCATTGTCGTCAGTATTAAAGGGTTCAACATGTTTCTGTTCTCTACTTCCTTGACGTCGCATGTTGTAACGGGCTTAACGCCGACGCTCGTTTTTTGGAAATGTTAACTACTTAGTTTCCTCCCTTCCCTAACCAACGCTCCAGCCAGGCAAAGTAGGTGCGCTGCCAGAGGATGCCGTTTTGGGGTTTCAGCACCCAGTGGTTCTCGTCGGGGAAGATGAGCAGCTGGGCCTCGATGCCCTTCATGCGGGCAGCGTTGAAGGCCGACATGCCCTGCGTGGCGTTGATGCGGTAGTCCTTTTCGCCGTGAATGCAGAGGATGGGCGTGTCCCACTTGTCAACAAAACGGTGAGGCGAGTTCTGATAGGTCTTGCGGGCGTTAGCCGTCTGGTCAGTGTTCCATGGGGCATCGTCGTACTCCCAGTTCGAGAACCAGTTCTCCTCCGTTTCGGTGTACATGGTCTCGAGGTTGAAGGCACCGTCGTGAGCAATGAAGCACTTGAAGCGTCCATCGTGGTGGCTTGCAAGATAGTAGACCGAGAAACCTCCGAACGAGGCACCCACGCAGCCCATGCGGTCGCGGTCGACATAGGGCAGGTTCTGGGCAGCGTCATCGATGGCCACGAGGTAGTCGCTCATGCACTGCCCTGTCCAGTCACCACTGATCTGCTCAAGCCACTGCTGTCCGAAGCCAGGCAATCCGTGGCGGTTAGGCGCGATGATGACATAGCCCTGTGAGGCCATGATGAAGAAGTTCCAACGATAGCTCCAGAACTGACTTACAGGGCTCTGGGGACCACCCTCGCAGAAGAGCAGGGTGGGGTATTTCTTCGTCTCGTCGAAGTTCGGTGGCAGGATAATCCAGTAGAGCATGTCGTTGCCATCGGTGGTCTTCACCCAGCGCTGGTCGCAGGTGGGCTTTGCCAGTTGGTCGAGTATGGCCTTGTTCTCGTTGGTGATCTGCTGAGCGATGGCGCTGTTGCCCTCCTCGTCGAGCTCCTCAACGTTGGGGCTTACCACGTAGAGGTCGGCAGGTGTCAGGTAGCTGTGACGCTCCATCAGCAGGCGCTTGCCGTCGTTAAGCATCTGCAGCGAGCCCCAGTCGGCCCACTCGTTGCTCAGCTGGCACACCTCGTTGCCGTTCATCACGGCGTAGAGGTTCTCCGTGCCATGCCATACGCCGATGAAGTAGATCATGGCCTGTTGGTCGTCACTCCAGCAGAAGTCGTCAACATTCGAGTCGAACGATTCAGTGAGATACTGCTTCTCACCCGTCTGGAGGTCATAGCAGCAAAGGCGCTGGCGGTCAGCTTCATAGCCATTGCGGGCCATCGAGAGCCAAGCCACGTAGCGGCCATCGGGCGAGAACTTCGGATTCTGGTCGTAGCCAGGATTGTTCACCAGGTTCTCGGGGGCGTTGACGCGCTGCGTCTTCATGGTCTTCGTGGCCACGATGTCGGGCTCCACGTAGCCTTCAGCCTTGCAGAGGTTACGGGTCTCGCGCGTACCTATATTATATAAATAGATGTCCGAGTCGGTCGAGATGCTGTACTCCAGGCCTGTCTTCTTGCGGCAGGTGTATGCAATCTGCTGACCGTCGGTGCTCCAGTCGAGCTGTTCGATGCCACCAAATGGCTCCATGGGGCACTCGTAGGGCTCGCCCTCGAGAATGTCGGTCAGTTGAGAATTGTCAATTGAGAATTCAGAATTGACTTCTGCAACGAAGGGGTGCATGATGCTCTCCACATAGTGGTCCCAGTGGCGGTACATCAAGTCGTTGACAACGCGCCCTGTCGACAGAGGCAGATCGACAGGACGAGCTTCGATGATGTCGGTGAAGGGCAGCGACTTCAGCAGGATGACGTGCTTGCGGTCGGGGGCAAACTTAAAGCCCTCAACGGCGCCCTCGGTCTCTGAGAGCTGTTTGCGGCCCTTGCCGTCAGCGTTCATCTTCCACACCTCGCCCTCGCGCAGGAAGGCGATGGTGCCATTGTCGAGCCATGCGGGATCGGTCTCGCTGGCGGCATCGGTGGTCAGTTGCTGGGGCTCCGAGCCATCGGCGTTCATCACGAAGAGCACGTGGTGGCTCTTGTTGTGCTCTACGCTGTAGTAGGCCACTTGGTAGGCAATCTTCTGCCCGTCGGGTGAGGCGGCATAGCTGCCGATACGAGCCATGGCCCACAGGGCTTCGGGTGTCATGCGGTCACCCTGCAGCTCGATGGTCTGCTTCTCAATGTTCACTTGTGTCTCTTTTTCCGTGGTGCCGCACGCAGCCATCATTGTGGCGGCTACGGCCAGTGTCAATGCTTTGTTCATAGTCTTTGCCCCCTAAGTTAGGGGGATGGGATTAAAAGTTATTGTTTTTTCGAGTCTACTTTATAGGTCTGGTTTATATGTCGGGTTACTTTGCTACGACAGCACTATTCTACTTTACCTCCTCATCTCCTCATCTCCTCATCTCCTCATCTCCTCAACTACTTCTTACGTACTGGGTCACACGTGAAGTCCACGCCGAGCTTCTTGAAGATTTTGCGGTCAACCTCGCCAAGCATGACGGTGGTGTGAACCTGACAACCACGTAGCCGTGGCAGTTGTTCAAGGGCACGACGGCAGTTGTCATCGTATTCCGATAGCACGCTCAACGTGACGAGCACCTCGTCAGTATGCAGTCGTGGGTTCTTTCCACCAAGGTATTCAATCTTGGTCTTTTGTATCGGCTCAATCATGCTCTGCGGGATGAGTTTCATGCGGTGGTCGATGCCAGCCAGATGCTTCGTCACGTTGAGCAACAGGGCGGCGCAGCATCCTAACAGCGTTGTAGACTTCGAGGTGACAATGGTGCCGTCATCCAGCTCGATGGCAGCCGAGGGCGTGCCTGTCTCATCCCTGCGCTTGTAGGCAGCGACGGTGACACGTCGATAGTCGGTAGTGATCTTTGCCTGGTTGAAGAGCATCTGTATCTTGTGAACCTCGTCCTCGTTATCGTCACCGTCGGCCAGCTTGTTGGTGGCATCGAAGTAGCGGCGGATAATCTCGTTGCGGCTTGCCTGACAGCACACGTCATCATCGCAGATGCAGAATCCCACCATGTTGACGCCCATGTCGGTAGGCGACTTATAGGGGTTCTCGCCATAGATGCCTTCGAAGAGTGCGTTCAGCACGGGGAAGATTTCGATGTCGCGGTTGTAGTTGATGGCAATCTTTCCGTAGGCGTCCAGGTGGAACGGGTCGATCATGTTCACGTCGTTGAGGTCGGCAGTGGCGGCCTCGTAGGCGATGTTGACAGGATGTTTCAGTGGGAGGCTCCACACGGGGAAGGTCTCGAACTTGGCATAGCCCGCGCGGATGCCGCGCTTATGCTCGTTATAGAGCTGCGACAGGCAGGTGGCCATCTTGCCGCTACCAGGGCCAGGGGCGGTGATGATGACCAGCGGGCGCGTTGTCTCCACATAGTCGTTCTTGCCGAAGCCTTCGTCGCTGGCTATCAGCGCCACGTTGTGGGGATAGCCGTCGATGGGGTAGTGGATATAGCTCTTGATGCCCATTCGCTCCAGGCGGTGGCGGAATTGATCTGCGGTGTGCTGACCGTTGTAGTGGGTGATGACCACCGAGGTCACCATGAACTGGCGCTCTATGAAGGCATCGCGCAGGCGCAGCACGTCTTCATCGTAGGTGATACCGAGGTCGGCTCTCACCTTGTTCTTCTCGATGTCGTCAGCGCTGATGACGATGACAATCTCCAGCTGGTCGCGCAGCTGAGCGAGCATGCGCAGCTTTGAGTCGGGCTTGAAGCCTGGCAGCACGCGCGCGGCATGGTAGTCGTCAAAGAGTTTGCCACCCAGCTCCATGTACAGCTTGCCATCGAACTGTGCTATGCGCTCACGGATGTGCTCCGACTGAATCTTCAGATACTTATCGTTGTCAAAACCTACTTTCATGATTATTTGTCATTATAATGTCCATAACTGGAGAGTACATACACATGAACCTCTTTATCAAAGATGCGGTAGACCAAGCGGTGCGTATGAGATTATGTACATCGTTTCAGAGTGTGTTAAGCCAAGCATTCATGTCGTCGGCATTGGTAAAAGTTCTCTCTTCACCTTGCTTAATTTGCTTTTCTGCCTTTTCAATGTTGGCAAAGAACTGCTCTTCGGTCATCAGCGTAGCATCGGCTTGATACATGCATTCCTTTTGCTTGATTTAGAGGAACGGAGGTATTCTACTTTACCTCCATATCTCCTCTACTCCTTTACTCCTTAAAGTTGAGTTATCTTTTTTGTCTTAGTCTCTGTTGCTCCTGAGCCTGCTTCTGCATCTCGGCCAGACGGGCAGCCAGTCCGCTCTGCTTCTTCGGGTTAGCCTTGTTCTGCTTGTAGTTCTCTTCGAGTCGTGCCAGCAGTTTGGCGTCATCGGTAGTCTTGCGGAGTACCCACATGATGGCAGCCGAGAAGAACAGCGAGATGAAGTAGTAGAAGTTCAGACCTGCCGAGTAGTCGTTGAACATGAAGAAGAACATCACCGGCATCAGGTACATCATCCATTGCATCATCTTCATTTGCTCAGCCTGTTGCCCCACCATCTGATCCTTCTGCTGGCGCATGGTCATGTAACTATAGAGCACGTTCGAGACGCAGAAGAGGATACACGTCAGCGACAGGTGGTCACCAATGCCCCAGATGTGGGTGCCCCACTCGACGATGGGGTCGTAGGTCGACAGGTCCTTGATCCAAAGGAACGACTGCCCACGCAGCTGAATGGCATTGGGCACGAAGTTGAACATCGCAATCCAGATAGGCATCTGAATCAGCATCGGCAGACAACCGCTCAGCGGGCTTACGCCATATTGCGAGTAGAGCTGCATCATGGCCTGCTGCTTCTGCATCTGGTCCTCAGGCTTGTCGTATTGCTTCGTGGCCTCCTCGAGTTTCGGCTTCAGCACGCGCATCTTGGCACTCGACATGTAGCTCTTCTTCACCATCGGGTAGGTGATGGCCTTCAGCAGCAGGGTGATCAGAATGAGCACGATGCCCATCGAGAAGCCCAACTTCGTCAGCCAGTCGAACACGTAGATGGTGAACCAGCGGTTGATGATGCGGAACAAGGGCCATCCCAGATACACCAGCTGTTGCAGGTCAAGGTCCTTGCCGAACTCGCTCTTCTTCTCCACATGCTGAAGCAGCCGGAAGTCGTTGGGACCGATGTACATCTCCAGCTCGGTGGCCTTCACGCCCGAGGGGTCGAAGACCGTTTGTAGCTGTGCATCATAGTGTTTCAGGAACCCGCTGCCCTTCTCCTGCGGCTTGCTCGTCAGCTGAGCGCCAGCGGCAAACTCGTCCTTGGCGATGAGCACGGCCGAGAAGAACTGGTTCTTGAAGGCCACCCAGTCGAGGGCCTCTTCGGTGGTGATGCTCTTCTCTGACGTCTCGCTCAGGTATTTCGTCTTGCCATCGTGCTTCTTGTAGGTCAGCGTGGCGTAGCGGTTCTCGAACATAAAACCCTTCTCCTGCTGGCGGCACGAGTCTTGCCACTCGATGGCCATCTGCTTCGTGGTCGGTGCAAAGTGGCGGCTCATGTCCTGGGCACGGAAGCCGATGTGTAGCAGGTGGTCGTCGTGCAGGCGGTAGTCAATCACGATCTTGCCGCCATCGGCAGCCGATGCCGTCATAGTCAGCGTTGAGTCAGTCACGTTCGAGGGCGTGAAAAACAGGTCCTCCGTGACCACGTTGTCGTCCTTGCCCGCGATGAGGATATTCATACGCTGGCCCTCCTTCGTGAACAGCGTCACGTCATCGGCACCGTTGCGGTCCTTGAAGCCCAGCACCTGTGCGGAGCTGAGCATGCCGCCCTTTGTCGAGAATGTCAGGCGCACCTTCTCGTTCTTCAGCACCACGTCCTCGCTGGTGCCCGTCAGCGCCTGGTAGAAGAGGCTCGTTGTGTCGCCCTTGGCGGCGGCTGCGGCAGCCTCGGCACGCTGTTGTTCGTCGGCTAAACGTTGTTGTTCTGCTTGCGCCTGCGCGGCGGCAATACTGTCTTGTTGTCTCTGGTAGGCTTCCATCTGCTCCTTCGACGGCTGGTTGTACCAGCTGAACCCTATGAGCAGCAGTGCCATCAGCACCAAGCCTGTAACTGTGTTTCTATTCATTTCTAATCTTAAAAAAACGGGTGCAAAGGTACAACAAAAAACTTAAAAATCAAAGCGATTATTGAGAAAAGTGCTCACCAGTTAACAGCTTTTTGTTAAAAATACCTTGAAAATCTTGTTTTCTTTCACTCGGCTGGCGTAATTCATCAAAAAAGCATTATCTTTGCAACCCTGCAAAGGGAGGATGCACCCCCTGACAAAAAAATATGAACAACATGAATAAGGTACGAATAACCGCCGTGCGCCAGACCGTCTATCACGACCTGATGGCGAAGTACGAGAACCCCATCGAGCACACCTGCGATGTCCGTGAAGGGCAGCAGTGGATTTCAGTCGATGGCCAGTGTCCTGAAGGGCTGTGCCCCTCGGCGTGGTCGTCCATGCGTGAGTTTGTGGAGTCGCTCGCACGAGGCGAGGGCAACTTCTACGATGGCTGGATGCAGAATCCCATGAGCGCGATGATCAGCTGTAACGATGGCTTCCGCCCCTTCAGCTTTTACATCGAGGCCCTGCCGGCGTAGGGCACGAAATACGCAATAACTTACAATCAAACAGCTACATATCATGGAAGTAATACAGAGTTTCACCATCGACCACACCCACCTGAAGCCAGGAATCTATGTCTCGCGCGTTGACAAAGGTTTTACAACCTTCGACCTGCGTATCACCGAACCCAACCATGAGCCCGCCATGGCGCCAGCTGCCATTCATAGCCTTGAGCACTTGATGGCCACATGGTTCCGTAATTCCGAAGTGAAGGACGACGTGGTGTATGTCGGGCCCATGGGGTGCCTTACGGGCATGTACATTATTATGACAGGAGCCTACACCGTTGACGACATGCGTCGACTGACCATCGCGTGCCTGCAATGGATTCTCACGCAAGACGAGGTGCCCGCCACGCGCCCCGAAGCCTGTGGCAACTACTTGCTTCACGACCTGCCAATGTGCAAGTGGGAGAGTGCCCGCTACCTCAACCGCCTGGAGCACGATTTCCATTGCGAATACACCAAGCTACAGATCACCCTCGACGACGGCAAGGTGTTTGCCGACGCATAAGGTTGCGTTAGAGGTAGTTAGGGGTAGTTAGAAGTAGTTCTTGCGTCCCTCTGGTAGCAAGCGAGCAAGCTCGAGCGAGAAGTCATTAGTATAGCCTTCTCAGGTGTATCGTAGCGTCAAGTCTATCCTACTTTACCTCCTCATCTCCTTACTCCTCATCTCCTTACTCAACTTAGTTGAGTAAACAATTCATTGCTTACATTGCCGAGCGGCCGCAAGGCCAGCCAATCGGCCGTTGACGACGATGTCGGCCACCCCGTTGCCTCCCAGACGATTGGCACCATGGAGACCTCCGGTGACCTCGCCCGCGGCAAACAAGCCGGGAATGGGGGTGCCATCGGCCTTGAGCACCTGCGTTTCGGTGTTGACGCTCAGACCGCCCATCGTGTGGTGGATGGCTGGTTTTACACGAACCGCATAATACGGGGCCGTCTCCAATGCGGCGGTCATCTCTGTGGCACTACGGTGGAAGTCGTTGTCGACACCAGCTTTCTGTTGGGCGTTGTAGCGGGCAATGCTCTCCATGAGACTTTCTGCGGGCATGCCCGTGAGATTGGCAAGCTCTGACAGGGTGTTGCCCTGCACCAACAGGTGTTGATTGGCATACGTCTCGATGGATGCAAGCGACTGGCGCACGCCTTGGTCGAAGATGAGGAAGGCTTCTTCCGACTGTTGCCTGAGAATCGCTGCTGACACCACGTCGCGGGTGTCCATCTCATTGCAGAAGCGCGTGCCGGAGTGGTTTACGAGGATGGCACCGTTGCCACGCACCGCTTCCGTGATAAGGATATGGTTCACCGCCTCTGCCGTGGGGTGGATTTGGATGTTTGCCAACTGGATGGTAGCACCGCCGAGCGATGTCACCCAATCGAACGCATCGCCCGTGGCACCGGGATGGTTGAGCGTGGCAAAGCCGCTGAGTGAGGGTTGCAGACGTGTCACCATCTCCAAGTTGGCGCCGAAGCCTCCCGTTGCGATGATGACGGCCTTGGCTTTCAGCGTGTAGGTGTTGCCATCGGCATGTTGCACTTTGACACCCGTCACCGTGCCGCCCGAAGAGAGCAATCCTACAACCTTGTTGGACGTACGGATTTCGATGTTCTCACGAGCCGTTGCCTCCTTGAGAACCTTCATCAGATGAGGCCCGATGGCCGTGCCACCCTGGGGGCGATGTGTACGCTTCACGCTGCTGCCTGCCATGAGTCCTACGTCGCTCAGGTCGGCACCCATCGTCGTCAACCACGAGATGGTGGTAGGCGCATGATTCACGAAGTTCCACACCAGTGAGGGGATGTTCTCATTCTTGCCGCCACGCATGATGTCATCGAAGAACAACTGCTTGCTATCCTCTATGCCGAGCGACTTCTGCACATCTGTCTCAGCCGCATTGATGCCACCCGTCGAGTAGTTGGTGTTGCCGCCGATGATGCCCTGCTTCTCCAGGACGATGATTTTCAGGTTGCCGCTTTCTGAAGCAGCCACGGCCGCCGAGAGCCCTGCTCCTCCGGCTCCCACCACCACGATGTCGCACGAACCGTCCTCGTAGGTCTTCACTCCCTCCGTCTGCTTGCCCATGGCAGCCATTATCGCCATGTTGATGGCATCGACGACGCCCGTGGAAGTCAGCGTGGCGCCAGTCACCCCGTCCACCGCTACGCTCATCAGGTCCTGTTTGCCCACGGCATGGCCCAGAATGGTGTTGATGGCATCTTGGGCGAAGACCGATTCTGACTGGCTGACGACAATGGCTTGGACAATCTTCCCTTGCTCAACGATGATTTTCGCAATGATGCTTCCGCTGCGGCCCTCGCCACTTCCTGTCCATTCACCGTCGCGCATGCCTTCGATTGCTGGTTCGGCGTCTTTCTCGTCATCGTTCGAGCACGATGTAAATGCCATCAAACCGCAAAGGGTGAACATGATGGCGAGCATCCATGGTCTAAGATACTTCATACACGATCGTTCTGGTTTGTTCAATTTCCGGTGCAAATTTAGCAAAATAGTTTCGATAATCAGTGCCCTGAATTGTTAAAAATGTCCTATAAAACCATTTTTCTTCTCATAACCTAACATGAAATAGAGAAAAACCACTAACTTTGCCCCGCCAGACGGTTTACCACGGCGATAACGGCTGCTAACTGGAATCCGAAAAAGCATGACAAATGGAGATACTTAGAGCTACAACGACGGCAGGACGGGCAGGGGCCTATTACGTCCGAATACAGGCGATGGCACGAAAGCATCAGATTCCGCTCAACGTGGAGTTCGATGAGCACGACACGCCCGACACCAACTACATCGTGGCGGTCGACAACTACCTGCCTGTTGCCACCTGCCGGCTATACGCCATCGATGATGCCAAAGTGATGCTGGGGCGCATTGTCGTATTGCCCGAATACCGTCATCAGGGCATCGGCACACGCGTTGTCAGGGAGGCAGAAACCTGGGCCAAGGAACTGGGCTTTACAATGGCTGTGGTTGAGAGTCGCGACAACAAGATACCGTTCTATGAGTCAATGGGGTATGTGGCTGACATGGAACAAAAGATTGAAGGTGAGACGTTCACTTGTTTCAGGATGGAGAAGCGTTTGTAACTGATTCATTCGAGCGCGATGATCGTTTGGAGAAGGCTGGCATCCCTTCCATCGGAATACCAGCCCTCGTTGCGCGGCTCTCTCTCTTTGCCGCTTCTCAGATGGCACCCATACACGAGGTCACGCCCAGCGTGGTGGCGATGGCCGTGAGGATGGCCGTCAGCAGTTGAATAATGAATTTCCAGGTCTCTTTCTTCATAGTCGTTTAGTTTAGTGTTTGTGTGTTAGTTCAAGGAAAGAAATTGGCAACAATTTAAGAGAAATATTTCGAACTGTACGGTTGAAAAGAAATATATAGATATTGAGAAACGATTCTTTTTTTGAAACGAATTTATTTAATTTGTTTTTAATTTTGGCCACGAATGTGGCCTTGTTAAAACGATTAAAAAAATTAGTTTTCAATTAGGACAATTCGTTTCAGACAAATACAAATATTTTTTTCTCATTGTTGGAAATGATTCTTTCTTATTCTTGCTGATTTCTTTCAATCAATACCAAGTTTTTTCTCACACAGAGTCACGGAGGTCACGAGGCTGCGCATACCAGGGGTCGAACATCTCTGTGTGCCTCTGTGTCTCTGTGTGAAAATACTTTTGGCACCCCAGCAATTCTGATTCTCACACAGAGTCACGGAGAGCACGGAGGCTGCGCATACCAAGGGTGAGAACATCTCTGTGTGCCTCTGTGTCTCTGTGTGAGAATACTTTTGGCACCCCAGCAATTCTGATTCTCACACAGAGTCACGGAGGTCACGGAGGCTGCGCATACCGGTGTGAGAACATCTCTGTGTGCCTCTGTGTCTCTGTGTGAGAATACTTTTGGCACCCCAGCAATTCTGATTCTCACACAGAGTCACGGAGGTCACGGAGGCTGCGCATACCGGTGTGAGAACACCTCTGTGTCTCTGTGTGAGAATACGCTGGCAGGAGGGGTTAAGGCTCGTCGCCCGCACCATCGTTGTCGGCCGCCTCGATGCCCCCGTTATACTTGGGGAGCTCGCGGAGAGTAGCCTTCTTCGTCACCTCCTCGCGGGTGAACCTGCCCGTCGAGCGAGCCTTCATGTAGGCGCTCAGCACGTTGGCAGTCGTGCTGAAGTCCTCAGCGGAAGCGGCGCCCGAGGTCTTGATGCCGACCGAGAAGATGGCGAGGTTGGGGATCTTGATGGCCTTGCCCTCCAGCACCAGCTCTCGGATGCAGTTCACCATGTCGGTGAGCACGCCCTTGATGACACCCTCCGAGTAGGGCGAGTTGTGCTCGGCCATGTGCTCGGCCAGGTCTTCCAGCGACACCGTCTTGCCCATCGTCACGGCCCGTCCGTACCACTTGCCGTAGGCAGCGCTCTTGTCGTTCTTGTTCTGATACTTACGATAGTAAATGCTCATAGTGTTTAGCTTTTGTGTTGGTTTGTACTAAGGTGAATTAACTCTCTTGTCGTTCGCGATTGACAGTTGCAGTTTTGAGCGCAAGGGCGGATGCCGGGTACGAGCTCGCTCGAGCTATGCTGAGCCGCAGCCGTCAGCGTCGATGCATCTCAAATGCGTCTGCAAAGGTACAACATTTTTTGGCAACTACCAAATTTCGATGCCCGTACAACGTGAAAATCTGTTAAAAACACCCACCGATATGAATAAATTTTGGAAACAGTACATTTCTCAGCATCAACCCTATTCTTCGCCCTCGTTAAAGCATACATTTACCATTTCCTTTGATAAATGTCCCATCGTCCCATCGTCCCATCATCCCATTATCCAGGGTGCAATAGGTGAATGTAGAAGAAAAGATGGGTACTATATA
>JAEEGL014801536.1_pt1 | contig 14121 bp, 6 predicted proteins | sample 9134231 | NCBI WGS metagenome assembly JAEEGL01 (sample SAMN16246548, study PRJNA631951) | gut metagenome | biome: gut microbiome; feature: rumen; material: fiber-attached | host: Bos | place: Iran: Karaj | collected 2018-10 | reverse complement strand
GAGCAACTTTTCGGGCAATTCTTCAATGTGGAGAAGGTCGAGCTCAAGGGCAAGAACGCGTCTGCGAAAATCGTCGGCAAGGTTTCCGTCGACACGCTGGTCTATCCTTCCGACTCTGGGAATCCGGACGCGGAGATTATCCATGCGGGCGCCGTTATTAACAAGACGGTAGCGGACGAGATCTGCGATTCAGGAATCAAACGCGTTTTCGTCGTCGACGATCCGCGCAATAAGCTCCTGCTCAACTGCTTCGAAGAGGACAAAACGACGTCGCACGAGCAGGCGCTCATGTACATTTACCGCAAGCTTCGTCCGGGCAACCCCGCGCAAATCGACAAGGCGCGCGAACTCTTTAACGAGCGCTTTACCGACCCGGCGCGCTATCGCATCGGGGCCGTCGGGCGGTTCCGCCTCAATCGTAAGCTCGGGCTCGACACGGATCTCAATCTTACCCCGCTGACGGCGACCGACGTCGTTGCGATCGTCAAGTATCTGAACGCGCTTTGGACCGACTCGGATTACATTTCGCCTCGCGACGGCGCGCAGAAGGCGATGCCGGACGATATCGACCACCTCGCGAACCGCCGCATTCGCACGATCGACGAATTGGCGTGCGAAGAGTTGCGCAAGGGCTTCATTAAGCTCCGCCGCCACATTCAGGATCGTTTGCACGATCCGGGACGCGAGTCCGCGAGTTCGCCGCGCACGCTGATCAATCAGAAGAACATATCGTCCGCGATCGACTTCTTCTTTGGGCGTTGCGAATTGTCGCAGGTCGTCGACCAGACGAATCCGCTCTCCATGTTGACGCACGAGCGTCGTCTGTCGACGCTGGGACCGGGCGGCGTTAGCCGTAAACGAGCCGGTTTTGAAATCCGCGACGTTCACCCCTCCCACTACGGACGTATTTGCCCGATCGAGACCCCGGAAGGTCAGAACATCGGTCTTATTTCCTACCTCTCCTTGTACGCGCGCGTCGACGAGTTCGGTTTCCTGACCGCGCCCTATCACAAGGTTGTCGACGGCGTTATTACCGAGGACGTCATTTGGATGCGCGCCGACGAAGAGCTCGGCAAGACGTTCGTACCAGGCGACGTTAGTCGCTCCAAGCCCACGAAGAAAGAGCCGCTCGGACACGTTCTGCCCGACCCTCAAACGCAGATGGTTCTCGTGCGTAAAGACGGCGAGTACGTTCACGTTCCGGTAAAGGACGTCCAGTACGTCGACTTCGCTCCGAACCAAATGATCGGCGTTTCCGCCGGTCTGATTCCGTTCCTCGAGCACGACGACGCGAACCGCGCGCTCATGGGTTCGAACATGCAGCGGCAGGCGGTTCCGCTTCTCATGTCGGAAGCGCCGATCGTTGGAACGGGGCTTGAACGCGCGGTGGCGCTCAATTCCAGCTTGCTCGTTCGCGCGAAGGCGGACGGCGTGGTAACGTACGTCGACGCGTTGCGGATCGTAATCAACCACACGGACGAGTATCGTCTTCGCAAGTTTGCGGGCTTGAACGGTTGCACGTGCGAGAACCAGCGCCCGATCGTTAAGCTCGGTCAAGAAGTGAAAGCTGGCGACGTCATCGCGGACGGGGCGTGCACGGACAACGGCGTTTTGGCGCTTGGTCGCAACGTGCTGGTCGCGTTCATGGTCTGGGACGGCTACAATTACGAAGACGCGGTCATTTTGAGCGAAGAGCTTGTTCAGAACGACACGTACACGTCGATTCACATCGAGACGTACGAAGCTGAGATTCGCGAAGTCAAGCTCGGTCGCGAGCAGTTTACGCGCGATATTCCGAACGTTAGCGAGCGTCAGACGCGCAATCTTGACGAGAACGGAATCGTTCGTGTCGGCACGTACGTGCAGCGCGGCGACGTTCTGGTCGGCAAGACGGCGCCGAAGAACAAGACGGAACTAACGCCTGAAGAGAAACTCCTTCACGCGATCTTTGGTCGTCAAGGGGACGACGTTAAGGACGAGTCGCTGAAGGTCCCGTCCGGAGTCGAAGGGGTCGTAATCGGCACGTACCACTTCCGCAGTCGCACGAGTCTCTCGGACGACGAACGCGAAAGCTTCAACGGCGAGTTGAGCCGTATCGAACAGCTCGGCAACAAGGAGATCGCGCAGAAGTTCGGCGCGATGATCTCGGAGATGGAACAGGTCTTCGGCGAGAATTTCGAAATGGTCAACGACAAAGGCGAGCCGATCTTCCAGTCGCAGAGCGTCGACAAGGTCGTGGAGAACGCGCGCGTCTTCTCGTTCCCGCGCATGTGCGTTTGGAACAACGTTGAGAAGAACTCGAAAGAGTACAAAGAGTGCTTGGCGATTTATGAGAAGCGGCGGGTCGAAGTTGAAGACGCGATCGATCAACGCGACCGCGAGTTCAACTCGATGCGCAAGGGCGACGAGCTCAAGCGCGGCGTGCTCGAAATGGTCAAAGTCTATATTGCGACGAAGCGCACGATTTCGGTCGGCGATAAGATGGCGGGCCGCCACGGTAACAAGGGCGTTATCGCCAAGATCCTTCCTAAAGAAGACATGCCGTTCCTGGAAGACGGAACGCCGATCCAGATCATGTTGAATCCTCTGGGCGTGCCTTCTCGTATGAACGTCGGTCAGATCTTGGAGACGCACTTGGGCTGGGCTGCGGCGAAGCAGGGCTATCGCGCGATTACGCCTGTTTTCGACGGCGCGACCGAAGAGATCATTAACGAAGAACTTGAAAAGGCGGGTCTTCCGCGCAACGGCAAGGTCCAGCTTTACGACGGCCGCACGGGCGAGCCTTTCGCCCAAGAGACGACGGTCGGTTATATTTATATGTTGAAATTGCACCACTTGGTGGACGACAAGATCCACGCGCGTAGCACGGGTCCGTACTCCTTGATTACGCAGCAGCCTTTGGGCGGCAAGGCGCGATCTGGCGGTCAGCGTTACGGGGAAATGGAAGTTTGGGCGCTGCAGGCTTACGGCGCGGCGTACACGCTCCAGGAACTCCTAACGGTGAAGAGCGACGACGTGGAAGGACGTTCGAAGATTTACAACTCCATGGTGAACGGCGAGAACACGCTCGAGGCTGGCATGCCGGCGAGCTTCGACGTTCTCGTGAACGAGATTCGCGGTCTCGCGCTCAATATGGAGCTTGTCTCGAACGACAAGAACAAACGCAGTCGAGCGAACACGGACTTTAACAAAACGTTCGGCAGATAAGAGCGTCCCAGCGAGCGCTTGATCGCGAAGATCCGGCGCTCGCATCCTCCGGCGCGACGCGTTTAACGCGGCGATCTCATATTACGCCGCGTTCGCATAGCGCGTCGACCATTCGTCAAAACACCAAGAGGGCGTTTGTCAGCGCAAGTTGACGCGCCAATTCACTTTATTCGAAACGAGGACGACCTGTGGCTACTAACGTCGACGGCGGTTACGAAAAGGTAAACAATTTTAACGCGGTTAAGATTAGCTTGGCGGATCCGAAAAAGATTCGCGAACAATCGAACGGCGAAGTCAAAAAAGCCGAAACGATCAACTATCGTTCCTATAAGCCGGAAAAAGAAGGACTCTTCTGCGAGAAGATCTTCGGTCCGGAACGCGATTACGAATGCACCTGCGGTAAATATCGCGGTCAGAAATACAAGGACATGACGTGCGAACGCTGCGGCGTTAAGATCGTCCCGAGCCGCGTTCGGCGGCATCGTATGGGACATATCGAGCTTGCGGCGCCCGTCGTCCATATCTGGTTCTTTAAGGCGGCGACGAGTCGACTTGCCACTCTCTTGGCTATGAAGGCGAGCGCTCTTGAGAAAGTCGTGTATTTCCAAGAGTACGTCGTCATTGATCCGGGCGACGCGCCCGTTAAGAAGGGAGAACTCCTTGACGAGAATAAATTCAAGGATCTCGAAATCGGAGGCTATACCTTCCGCGCAGAAATGGGCGCCGAGGCGATTCGCGCGTTGCTTCAGAATCTCAACGTCGTTACGCTTGCCCAAGAGTTGCGCGAGGAACTCAAGGACTGCAAGTCCAAGCAGCGCCGCAAGGAAATTATCTCTCGACTGAAGCTCGTCGAAGCGCTCAAGAACTGCCGCGAAGAGAATAAGCCCGAGTGGATGGTGCTCGACGTCATCCCCGTTATTCCGCCTGACTTGCGCCCGCTCGTCCTTCTCGATTCCGGCACCTTTGCGACCTCCGACCTCAACGACCTCTATCGTCGTATTATCAATCGCAATTCGCGCCTCCGTAAGCTGCTCGATCTTAACGCGCCCGACGTCATCGTGCGCAACGAGAAACGTATGCTCCAGCAGTCGGTCGACGCGCTCTTCGACAACGGACGCAATAAACGTCCGATCGTCGGTCCGAGCAATCGTCCGCTCAAATCCTTGACCGACATGATCAAGGGCAAGCAAGGTCGTTTCCGCGAGAACCTGCTCGGCAAGCGCGTCGACTACTCTGCGCGTAGCGTTATCGTCGTCGGTCCGCACCTGCACCTTCACCAATGCGGTCTGCCCAAGCCGATCGCGCTCGAACTCTATCAGCCGTTTATTATTCGCCGCCTTAAAGAGAGCGGACACGCCGATACGATCAAGAGCGCTAAGAAGATGATCGAACGCCGCGACGACGAGGTTTGGGATATTCTCGAAAGAGTTATTCAGAACCACCCGGTTCTCCTCAATCGCGCGCCGACCCTGCACCGCATGGGCATTCAGGCGTTCGAGCCGCTCCTTGTCGAAGGAAACGCCATTAATCTGCATCCGCTCGTCTGTAAGGGATTCAACGCCGACTTCGACGGCGACCAAATGGCGGTGCACCTTCCGCTCTCCTTCGAAGCGCAGGTGGAAGCGCACACCCTCATGCTTTCCACCAACAACATCTTCAGCCCCGCTAACGGCAAGCCGATTATGTCCCCGTCCCAAGACATCGTTATGGGATGCTACTACATTACTATGGACATGCCAGGAATGCCGGGCGAAGGCATGGTCTTCTCCTCGATCGACGAATGCTTGCTCGCGCACTCGCTCGGCAAGGTTGATCTGCACGCGAAGATCAAAGTCCGCATGCCGGCTGGACGAACGCTGAAGAACGATCCGTCGATTACGGGCGGCAAGTTGTTCGAGACGACGCCGGGTCGCATCATCTTCAATCAGATTCTTGCGGACGGCTCGCCCTATTACAACATTCCTCAGGATTCTAAACAGCTTTCGATCGTAATTAGCGACTGCCACGAATTGCTCGGTCGCCGCGCGACGATCGACCTCCTCGACCGCATTATGCGCCTTGGCTTTGAGCAGAGTACGAAGAGCGGTCTTTCCTTCGCGACCGACGACCTCATTACGCCGCCGGCGAAGAAGGCGATTATCGCCAAGGCGGAAAAGGAAGTTCAAGACCTGCGCGAGCAGGCGAACGAAGGTTTCGTGGGCGCAGACGAACGCTACAGCAAGGTTCTCGACATTTGGTCGAAGGTCCGCGACGACGTAACCGCCGAGATGCAGAAGACGTTCGAGAACGACTCGTACAAGACGGAAGCCGAAGCGAAGAAGGCTGGCGACGTTAAACGACGTAAGAAGGGCTACGTTAATCCTGTTTACCTCATGGCGCACTCCGGGGCGCGCGGCGGTATGGAGCAGATTCGTCAGCTTGCGGGTCTTCGCGGTCTGATGGCGCGTCCTAACGGCACGCTCATTGAGACGCCGGTCAAGGCGAACTTCTTGGAAGGTCTTTCGGTTCTCGAATACTTCTCGTCGACGCACGGCGCTCGCAAAGGTCTTTCGGACACGGCGCTTAAGACGGCGGACTCCGGTTACCTAACGCGTAAGCTCGCGTCGGTCTCGCAGAACTGCGTGGTAACGCGCGAAGATTGCGGAACGACCCGCGGCGTCTTTAAGAGCGCGATTGAAGAGGGCGGCGTTAAGATTCCTCTTTCGCAGCAGATCGTCGGCCGCGTTCTCTGCGACGACGTAACGAACCTCGTTACGGACGAAGAGATCGGTAAGAAGGGGCAACTTGTTACGCCGGAAATGGCGCGTAAGATCGACAGTCTGCCGACGGTCAATCGTATTAAGGTTCGCAGTCCTATGACGTGCGACGCGGAGCAGGGCGTCTGCTCGAAGTGTTACGGCATGGACTTGTCGACCGGTCGCCTCGTGGAAGTAGGCATGGCGGTCGGCGTTATTGCGGCTCAGAGTATCGGCGAGCCTGGCACGCAGCTCACGATGCGTACCTTCCACATCGGCGGCGTAGGTCAGCACAATGCGGAAGATAGCGAAATTCGCACGAAGTACGCGGGTATTGTCCGTTTCTTGAAGATGGAAGCGGTAGAGAACATAGACGCGAAAGGCGTGACGACGCGCATTGTTCTCTCGTGCAAGCCGGACGGCGGCGTCAATGTCTGCAACACGCGCGGAATGTCGCGCGACGTTTACCCGTTGCCCGAAGGCGCCACCTTGCTCGTTAAAGAAGGGGACGTCGTGGAAGCGGGCGAAACGATCGCGACGATCGATCCGCACATGAAGCCGATTCTAGCGCGTTCGGCGGGCGTTGTTCGTTACGACGACCTCGTCGAAGGCGAGACGTACTCAAGGATTAAGGACGAGAGCGCCGGTCAGACGAGCCTTACGGTTCTCGACTTCAAGGGCGATCGCCATCCGACGCTCAAGATCGCGGCTCACACCGGTTCGAAGGTTACTGAAACGTATCAGTTGCCGAGCCGCTCGACAATTAACGTCGCCGACGGCGAAACGGTTAAGCCGGGTACGATTCTTGCGCGTATTCCTCAGGACGCGAGCGGAACGCAGGACATTACGTCCGGTCTTCCGCGCGTTACGGAAATCTTCGAAGCGCGTCGTCCGAGCGATCCCGCCGTTATGGCGCAGATCGACGGCGAAGTCGAGATTCTCGAGAAGCGCAGTCACGGCAAGCAGATCGTCGTGATTCGTCAGGAGATCCGCGATAAGGACGGCAAGAGCGACGTTCAGGAAGTTTTTCACGAGATTCCACAGAACAAGCGCGTTCGCGTCTTTACGGGCGACGTCGTTAAGAAGGGTCAGCCGATCACGGACGGTCGACTCGTTCCGCACGACATTCTCGCGGTTCAGGGCGTAGAAGCGGTTCAGGAGCACCTCGTTAAGGAAGTCCAGTCGCTCTATCGTAGCCAAAACGTGTCGATTAACGACAAGCATATCGAGATCATTGTTTCGCAGATGTTGCGCAAGATTCGAATCGACGACGGCGGCGACACCGATCTGCTCGTCGGCGACGAAGTCGATAAGTTCGAATTCAATCGTCGCAATCGCGAGCTCGATTCCTGCGTTAAGGTTATGGAGCCGGGCGACACGAAGTTCCAGACGGGCGAAGTCGTAGCGCTCGAAGATTTCAACTTGGAGAACGATAGGGTCAACGGAGTCGGCGGCGCAGTTGCTTCGTATCAGAAGCCGAATAAGGCGAAGGGCAAGCCGCGTCTGCTCGGTATTACGAAAGCGGCGGTTCAGAGCGATTCGTTCCTCGCGGCGGCGAGCTTCCAGGAGACGACGAAGGTTCTTACGGAAGCGGCGCTCGCCTCGAAGGTCGACCGTCTCTATGGTCTCAACGAGAACGTTATTCTCGGTCGCCTCATTCCAGCCGGCACCGGGTTCCGCTCGTATCAGAACGCGAGCTTCAAGCATTGCGGGGTCGAAGAGTCGATCGCCGCGGCGGGTCAAGCGTTCGTTTCGACGGATCAGACGCTGCTCAACGAGATCGTCGAGCCGAAGGGCGCCGAAGCGTTCCAGCAGGATCTCCACAACGCGTTCCTTTCGGTTGCCAACGAAAGTTCCGACGGCGCGTATTCCGATGCGAACGTAACGTTTGACAACTCGTTCGAACAGGCGGTATACGACAACGATTACGATCCCGACTCCTCGAAATCCGACGATATCGGGTACGACGACGACAATTCCGACGACGGCGACGGTTTTGCCTTCGACGGCGACGAGTAGTCGTTTCTCGCTTAGCGATTAAACATAGCCCTTGAATCGGTTTTCCGACCCGGTTCAAGGGTTTTTTTAGAATTCCGCGGCGCTACGCTATATAATACTCTTTTTACCAACGCATCGTCGAAAGCTATTCGAATGACTGAGATCGAAATGAAACTGCGCGAACGCGACGGCGCGACGCGAACGACGTCCGTCGCATACGGCGAAACGCTTGCCGACGCGTTGCGCGCGCGCGGCTACGCCGTCGAATTCGACTGCGGCGGCCGCGGCCTCTGCGGACGATGCCGCGCGCTCGTCTCGATAGGAGACGCGCCCCCGACTTGGGTCAAGACGTGTCAGACGCGCGTCGTCGAGGAAATGACGGTCGACGTCTCGCGTACGCCGCGCCTTGACAAGATCGAATGGGACCCGTACGCCGCGACTCTTGACGGCGAGATCGACGGCGCGACGGAGGAGGAGCGACGCGGCGAACTAGGGGTCGCGGTCGACCTCGGCACGACGACGATCGCATGCGCGCTCGTTTCCCTCGCGACGAACCGCGTTCTCGCAACCGGCGCGACGCGCAATCCGCAAATCGCTTTCGGACGCGACGTTCTCTCGCGCGTAGGACGCGTCGCAACCGAACCCGAAGCAGCAGACCAAATGCGCCGTCTGGCGAGCCGCGCGATCGGCGAAGTCGTCTTCAATAGCGTTCGCAAACTGGGCGGCGACGAATCGCAAGTTAAAGAACTTGTCGTCGCCGGGAATACGACGATGGAGTATCTTTTCAGCGGAATCGACCCGTCCCCGCTTGGCGTCGCGCCCTTTGCGCTTGCGACCTCGGAGTTTCCCGAGCGGTTCGGCGCCGATTTCGACTGGGGCGTCGCGCGTCTGGACGGCGCGCGGACGCGCGTCTTACCGGTAATTTCGGCGTTTGTGGGCGGCGATATTCTTTCGGGCTTTGCGCGTCTAACGTCGCGCGGCGCGTTTTCCCAGGACGGGACCGCGCTTTTACTCGACGTCGGGACGAACGGCGAGGTCGTTCTTGCGTCGAAGGGACGATTTTACGCGACGTCGACCGCCGCCGGACCGGCGTTCGAAGGGGGCGAGATTACGCAGGGTTCGCTCGCGTCGCCGGGCGCGATCAACGCGATCGAGTACGACGCGTCGACGTTTGCGTGGCGCGCGCGCACGTTGGGCAACGTTGCGTCGCGCGGCGTTTGCGGATCGGGCCTGGTCGACGCGCTCGCCGGCCTCTTGGCGTTCGGGGCGCTCGACGCTTCCGGGCGTTTTGCGCGCTTCGGGGACGAGGTCGCGATGGAATTGCGCGAGCGTTTTTCAACGGTCGGCAAGTCGCGTCGTTTTCTCATCTCGAATCCAGGGGAAGGGGACGTCTGGCTCGCGCAGCGCGATATTCGTCAGGCGCAGCTTGCTATCGCGGCAATGAAGGCCGGACGGCGCATTTTGCTCGAGGTCGGCGGCGTCGACGCGCTCGACGCGGTCTATCTTGCGGGCGGGTTCGGCGCGTCGCTGGAGAATTCAAACGCGCGCCGAATCGGGCTCGTTCCCGAACGCGCGGCGACGCGTTACGTCGGGAACGCGTCGCTCTGCGGCGCGATCGACGTTCTGACGGAGCGAGTCCCCTGGTCGCGTTTGTCCGAGCTAGCGCGCGCGATCGAGGTCGTGGATCTCACGGCGCATAACTTCGCAGACGTTTTCGCGCGCGCTATGCGCTTTCCAGAAGAAGATGGAATCGAATGAATTGTCAACTTTATTTCCGAATAGAGTTGACAAATAAGAAAGACGTTTTACAATATCGCAAAGGAGATCGAAATGATCGAATCGAACGACGCCAACGACGAATTGCTGACGCTTCTCGACCGGAATCGCGATCGGAGCGTGTCCGGCGAGGCGCTGGCGGCGACGCTCGGCATAACGCGCGCGGCGGTTTGGAAACGTCTAGAACGTCTGCGCGCGCTTGGCTATGAGATCGAAGGCGCGACGAAACGCGGCTACCGCCTGGCGCCGACGTCCGATTTTATTTCCGAATTGGGCGTTCGTCGCTATCTCGCGCCTTCCGTTCCCCTTGCGCGACTCGTCGCGCTCGCGGAGACGGATTCAACGAACAACGTCGCGCGGGAGCTTGCGGCGCAGGGCGCGCCCGAGTGGACGGTCGTCGTTGCGAATCGACAGCGCGCAGGTCGCGGACGGTTCGGTCGCTCCTTCTTTTCGCCCGCCGATTCCGGCGCGTATATGAGCGTCGTTTTGCGACCGCGCTCCATGCGCTCGGAGGACGGCGCTCGGATCACGACGCAGGCGGCGTTAGCGGTCTGTCATGCGATCGAACGAGTCTCGGACAAGCGCGCTGGGATTAAGTGGGTGAACGACGTCTTGATCGACGGCAAAAAAGTTTGCGGCATTCTTACGGAGGCGTCCTACGGGGTTGAGATCGGCGCGATCGACTACGCGGTTCTCGGAGTCGGCATAAACGCCTACCCTCCGAAAGACGGCTTTCCGGCGGAGCTCGCGTCGCTTGCGACGAGCGTGCACGCTCGTCGAATCGGGGACGGTCGCAATCGTCTTATCGGCGAGTTCCTTACGGCGTTTTCGCGTCTTTATTCGTCGCCTAGCGCGACGTGGCGCGCGGAGTATAGGGCGCGTTCGCTCGCGTTGGGTCGTCGCGTGGAAGTTCGTTCGCTCGCGCAACCGCGTATGGCGCGCGCGCTCGACGTCGACGAGGAATGCCGACTTGTTGTGGAATATGAAAACGGCGAGCGAGCGACGCTTTCTTCAGGGGAGATTAGCGTTCGTCTTGGAGACGGGGACGATTAGCGGTAAGCGGGAGTCTTTTACTTAATGAACGTTATTGAATTACGCGATCGAATTCTTTCGGGTTACGAAGCGACGCGAGAGGACGCTCTGTCCCTTGCGGAGGCGCCGCTGGACGAGTTATGCCGTAGCGCGGACGCGATTCGTGCGCATTTTTGCGGGGATCGGTTCGATTTATGTTCGATCGTGAACGGGAAGAGCGGTCGCTGTTCGGAGAATTGCCGATTCTGCGCGCAGTCCGCGCGGCATAAGACGTCGATCGCCGAGCACGGTCTCCTTTCGATCGAGGAATTCGTTGCGGCGGCGAAACGCAACGAGGCTTGCGGCGCGTTGCGCTTTTCGATCGTAACGTCGGGCCGTCGTCCGACGTCGCCGGAGCTCGACCAGATTTGCGCCGCGATCGCCGCGATTCGCGAGTCGACGTCCCTCTCCGTCTGCTGCTCGCTCGGGCTGCTAACGGAAGAGGAGTTTCGCCGGGTTCGCGAGTCAGGCGCGACGCGCGCGCACAATAACCTTGAGACGTCGCGACGTTATTTTTCAACGCTTTGTACGACGCACAGTTACGACGATAAGCTTGCGTCGTTGCGCGCGGCGCGCGCGGCTGGTCTTTCGTTATGCAGCGGCGGGATCTTTGGAGTAGGGGAGACGTTTGCCGACCGTGTCGACATGGCGCTGACGTTGCGCGAACTTGCGGTCGACAGCGTTCCGATCAACGCGTATACGGCGATTCCCGGGACGTCGCTCGGGAATCTTCCGGTTTTAACGACGGACGAGACGCGTCGAATCGTGGCGATCTATCGCTTTATCCTACCGCGCGCGTCGATCCGACTTGCGGGCGGCCGTCGACTTCTGGACGATCTTGGCGCGTCGTGTTTTCTTTCGGGCGCCAACGCGACGATAACGGGCGATATGCTCACGACGTCGGGGGTCGACGCGCAATACGACGTTCGGCTGGTTCAAGGGTTAGGCTATCGACCGCAATTGGATTCAAATTCTTGATACGTAATCTTTTATATCTTTCTTAAATTCGGATATTGAAATGGTGACCTGTAGGAAATTATTTGTCGTCGGGACGGGCACGGACGTTGGTAAGACGTACGTTTCGGCGCTGATCGTTAAGAAAATGACGTCTGCTGGCGCGCGGATCGGGTATTTTAAAGCGGCGACGAGCGGGTACGGGTACGACGCGTCGGGTCGCGCGATCTCGGGGGAGGCGCTCTTCGTTAAGGAGTTCTCCGGACTAACGCAGGAAGTTGAGACGGCGTGTCCTTTCAATTACGCGCGCGCGGTTTCGCCGCATCTTGCGGCGCGGTTGGAATCGAAACCGTACGATCAAGGGGTCGTCGATCGCGCGTTTGAAGCGGTCTGTTCGCAGTTTGATTACGTGGTTATCGAAGGCTCGGGCGGGCTCTTCTGTCCGTTGCGCATGGAGGGCGAGGATCGGATTCTCATTTTGGACCTAATCGAACGTTGGAAGGCGCCGTGCCTCGTCGTTTCCGACTCCGGGCTCGGCGCGATTAACGACGCTACGCTAACGCTTTTGACGCTAGCGACTTACGGAGCGCCGACGGTTGGCGTCGCGTTCAATCGATACGACGCCGGCGACGTTATGCGCGTCGACAATGTCGAAGTCGTCAAGACGCTAACCTCCGCGCCCGTCGTCGCGCGGATTCCCGAGGGGGCGCGGACCCTCGATTTGGACGTTGAAATCGTACGGTCGTGGTTTGGCGAGCGTAGCGAACGCGGCGAATTTGTCGTGGAATCGTCGTCCCTCTTGGCTCGTTCTTAGAAAGCGCGGTTTGGTTATGTTGTGGTATCCCTACGCTCAAATGAAGACGATGGCGCCGCCGATCGAAGTCGTCGACGCGCGCGGCGTCTATCTCTATACGCGAGACGGCGCTATGATCGATTCAATTTCGTCATGGTGGTCCGCGATTCACGGGTATAAGCATCCGGAATTAACGCAGGCGATAATCGAGCAAGCGGAACGGTTCTCGCACGTTATGCTCGGCGGACTTACGCACGAGCCGGCGCAACGACTTGCGGCGAAACTCGCGGAGATTCTGCCGGGCGATTTGGACTACTGCTTCTTCTCCGACTCCGGGAGCGTCGCGGTCGAGATCGCGTTGAAAATGGCGTTGCAATATAACGTTAATCGCGGACAGAGCGGGCGCGTTGGAACGTTGGCGCTCACGAACGCGTATCACGGCGACACGTTTAAGGCAATGGAAGTCGGGGACGATTCCGACTACCATTTCATTTTGTCCGCGCTCGGCAAACGCGCCGACGTCTATCATATCCCAACGACGCTCGACGCGCTCGAAGCCGCCTTTGCGCGTCATGGAGAAGAGCTGAGCTGTATGATCGTCGAGCCGCTCCTGCAGGGCGCCGGCGGCATGCTCATGTACGACCTAACGTTTCTGCAACGCGCGCGCGAGCTGTGCGACGAGTACGACGTCCTATTGATCTTCGACGAGGTCGCGACCGGATTCGGACGGACCGGCGCGCGGTTCGTCGCCGACCTGGTTGCGCCCGATATTATCGCGCTCGGCAAGGCGCTGACCGGCGGCTATATAGGACACGCCGCGACCGTCGCGAGTAAAAAGGCGTTCGACGCCTTCTACGACGACGCGCCCGACCGCGCGCTCATGCACGGCCCGACCTTTATGGCGAACCCGCTAGCCTGCGCCGTCGCGCTCAAATCGATCGAAGTCTTCGAACGCGACGACTACCTCGCCAAGATCAAACGAATCGAAACGATCGCACGACGGGAATTAGCGGACTTCAACGACCCGCGCGTGCGGGAAGTCCGCGTGCGTGGCGGCGTCGCATGCCTCGAAGTCTACGAGCCCGACGTCCTTAAAGGCTACCCCGAGTTCGCGCGAAAGCGCGGAGTCTTCAGTCGACCCTTTAAGAATATCGTCTATACGACCCCGCCTTATATTATCGAAGAAGAGGAGCTGATTCGCGTTCTGCGGACAATGACGGAGTTCTTTGCAACCCGATAAGATCGATAAAGCCAGCTCGTCTGTGAAAGCGTCGGCTTCGACCCGTGCGAAAGCGCCCGCCTGAAACGACGACCGCGCCTCTAAACGTAGCAAGCCAATTCGCTCGAACGATAACGAAGCCGACGTCAGAACGCTTGCGTTCCAAGGAGCGCAAGCGTTCTTCAAGCCAAATTGACGAACGCATTTCCTATTCACCCTTTGGCGCGCATATCGCGTTTTCTAAATTCTCAAACCTCCCAATTGATCGTCCCATTCGGGTCGATTTTCAGAAAAAAATGAAAAAACGACGCCCTCCCCGAGGGGAAAAGCGTCGTTTTTTTTCAATTTTCGCGCGGAGTCAAGCGCCG
>JAEEGL013655407.1_pt1 | contig 14121 bp, 6 predicted proteins | sample 9134231 | NCBI WGS metagenome assembly JAEEGL01 (sample SAMN16246548, study PRJNA631951) | gut metagenome | biome: gut microbiome; feature: rumen; material: fiber-attached | host: Bos | place: Iran: Karaj | collected 2018-10 | reverse complement strand
ATTTATGTATAGATCATTGTCCATCAAGATGTTATGTCTTGCAGTGCTCTTCGTGTCATTTTGCGCCGCGACAGCCGCGCCGCTTGTCGTCCCGATGAAGCAGGACCCGCCAATCATGGTGGATGGGAATGCCGACGACTGGTCTGATGTTCCGTCGGAAGTCAAACTTGGCAAGGGAAATTTCCTTGCGAGTTTTAAGGGCGAAAGCAAATGGGACGGCGAGAAGGACTTCAGCGGCGTCATGCGCTTCTGCTGGAAACCAAATGGCCTATATCTCTGCGCACAGGTGAAGGATGACATCTTCATGCAGAAGGACAGTGGCATAGATTGCTTCCATGGCGACCATGTCGAACTGTTCATGGACCTTGTGCCAGAGGAGGAGGGAAACGGCAACGATTTCGGCGACGGACAGTTCCAGATTCTCGTAAGTCCAGGCGACTTTGGCAAAATCAAGCCGCAAGTACTTCAAGCGTTCCCTAAGCCGATGGAACTTCCGAATGCACAGTGCGCCTCCTCCAAACAGGCGGACGGATGGACTGTCGAGGCGTTAATACCATGGGCTTCGTTAAATGGCGGCACTATTCACGAGAACACAGCAATCAGCATGCACGCATGGATAAGTGATTCAGACGTGCATCTGGCCGAACATCCTACGCAGAAACAGATTCTGACGACGGGAAACGTCGATGCCGTTTTCCGCAAGCGCGCCGACCTTGAGCCTGCAGTCTTTGCGGACGCTGAGGGAAAGCACACCGTCGCTTTGTCAAACAGGGAGCCAATCGCCTTGGAATTCAAGGAGCCGCTTGCCGCCGACAAATCTACTACGCTAACCTTCACGATGCCGAAGTTCCCGCAGTTTCTCACGCCTGTCCTGCGCCTCCACGCAAACCTCTCGAGCACAAGTCCGTTCGCTGGCTACGCTCGCGTTTTGGACATCATTGTAAACGGAACTCAACTGACTGGAAAGCATCTTATCGAGCCACGGGACCAGTTCTTCGAGAAGAGCGGCAAGATGAGTAACATCTACCATTCTGGAATAGGATACCTTGTTCCTTATACCAACAATGGGAAAAACGGTAACAATACTAAATATGTCTCTCAGTTTTTCACCATACCATATAATATGCACGACTTCGCCATCGACCTGGACGGAATCGTCAAGGAGGGTGAAAACACCATCCAGATACGTAGCGGACTGCCCACAAAATATAAGTCGTTGCTTGAACTTAGCGATGTCAAAATCTGCATCGAGCAACTCACCAGCAAGCGCAAGAGCATTGAGGCCCCCACGGGTGAGATTCCAACAATCCTTCCGAAGGCGCTGCTGGACATGTCGAAAGTCACCATCGAATCCTCATCATCAAAACTCTCGATGAAACTTTCGAATGGTCGTGTCTTCACCATCGCCAGCAGATACTCCACGCCTGATGGCGGCTGGGTGGAGGGAAGCAACGACTTCTTCAAACACGAGCGTGTTGTCGAGAAACTCCCTGAAGGTTTTTTGGTCAAGGACACTTTCACTAATCTGAAAGACGATAATCTTCCCATTATCATGTTGCACGAAATAACCGAGAAGGGTGCTGAGTTCTTCATCGGTGGCCTTCCGTTCATGCCAGGCAACAATTTCTCCAAAATGCCAGGCAACACATCTGTCTTTGCGAAATGTGCTGACGGCGGTCTCGGCATCTACGCATCAAGCATCGTCTTCAGAGAGCATTGCGGAGCAAGAGTTACGGAGAACAGCAGTGTCATCATAGGCGACCCCTACCTCGCGCTCCCGCCCAAAGGCAGCATCACTCACGAGTTCATCACCGTCCCGCTTGAGAAGGCGGACTATTATGACTTTGTGAACGCCGTCCGCCGCCAAATTGGCGTCAATGTCACCCTTGAAGGCCCCATAGGCACATGGGGGCAGTGGAAGAGTTGGATGAGCAGATACTATGACCGCATCAATAAGCTCGGCCTCCATTTCATGCTCTGCGACCTCAACAGCATCGGCATCAACTTCCTGCTGAGCGACAAGCGTAACGATGTCAAGGAGATGATGGCGAAGATAAAGGAGGAACGCCCCTCCATACTTAACTACCGCTACTTCCACTCTCAGATTGAGGCCAACCACGACGTCGAATTCAAGACTGGCAGGCTTCTCCTAAAGAACGGCAATCAGGCGCACTACGGCGAGTCGCTCCTATACCTCAATCTTGAGGGAACCGCGTACTCGAAGATGATGGAGTTCGCCCTTGATGACATTCTCGACAATTGGGATGTGGACGGCATCTATTGGGACGAGTTCCACACTTCAGGCGACCAATACCACTATGGCGAACCATGGGACAAATGTTCCGCCGACATCAACATGGAGACGCACAAGATCGACACGCTCAAATCCAGCGTTTATCTCATCCAGCGTCCATGGAAGATGCGCATGGTCGATAAGATCCGAGCCAAGGGCAAGAGAATCTACGCAAATGGTTGCATGGCTCTCATGGGATTCGAGGACAAAATCGACTACACCTTCGCCGAAACTCAAATGAAAACTAACAACGCAAAAATGCATTTCACGACGCCGCTCGCGCACGAAAATTGCAACGGTATGAAATCCATGCAGGACTACTATCTCAAGATGATGGATTCCCTCGACTATGGCGTTCTCGGCAACTTCTCGTTCATTTCCTACCCCGCAGGCCATGATTTCTGGCCAACCATCGCCGAGCACATGTATCCGACAACGCCCTTGGAGCTCCATGAGGGATATGTCATCGGCAAGGAGAGAATCGTAACTAAGGTGAGTGGACGCTATGGCTGGAACGATGACTCCAAGCACACCGTCCGCGTCTTCAACGCCGCAGGTCAGGAAATCAAGGAGCACGGCATGCAGACCGTCACCGTCGACGGCAAGACCTTCACAGACATTCGAATCGCCAGCGACTGGTCTGCCGTCATCATCAGAAATCCCGCCGAATAGCTTCAGGCTGCGCCTGAAGCGGAGGTTCAGTGCCTGCGGCGAAAGCCGCAGGTTGTTAATACAAAAAAGCAAGAGTACCATATTATTGTAATGACTATGAACGATTTTTATGATGTAACAGGGAAGCGCGAATTGTTCATTGACACGTTCTTGATTGACAAGATGCGCAACGTGGTCTTGACTCCACATTTTCCAGTGGAAATGCCTAGTTCTCCCACCAAGCCTGGAGGAGCCTATGTTACACTAATGAAAACGCCACAGAAATATTTGCTTTACTACAGGGGCACGGACGGCGTGTACAAAGGAAAGATGTACAATAACCACCCTGGTGAATATGTTGGACTGGCGCAAAGCACTGACGGCTTCAATTGGGAACTGCCACAATTGAACCGTTTTCCAGGGAAGCCTGTCCCATGCAACACACTAATATATGGTAAAGAGGCGATAACACACAATTTTGTTCCATTCTACGACACGAATCCATCCTGCAAGCCATCCGAACGCTATAAGGCGGTGGCGGGAGTGCGGGAAACCAAAGGACTTTTCGCATTCCATTCAGCCGATGGCATTAATTGGAAACAATATGGTGATGCGCCAATAATCGCATACGAGCCAGAAAAGAATGGCGGACACATGCTCGACTCGCAAAATGTCGTTTTCTTCTCGGAATGTGAACAATGCTATGTGATGTATGTTCGTGTCTGGAAAACCGCTGATGGCTTTGAGCATCTGCGCTCTTTCGCAAAAGTCACAAGTAGGGATTTCCTTCATTGGAGCGAACCAGAGTACCTAATCGTTAATCGGAAAGACGAACACCTTTATGTCAGTGGACTTGAGCCATACGCCCGTGCGCCTCATATTTATGTCGGAGCAGCCACACGGTATTTTGGCGATAGAGGCAGTGCCACCGATGTGACGTTTGTATTCTCGCGCAATGGACAAGGCATCATCCGTCCATTTTCAGGCGCTTGGATTCGGCCAGGGCTGGATCATGAGCGGTGGCAGAATCGCATGAATTATATCGCTTGGGGCATGGTTCAAAATGGTGACAGTGAACTGATTATGTATCACAACCGAAAGCCGCTCATGTACAAATTCCGTACCGATGGCTTTGTGTCGTTGTGCAGTGATGGCTTGAAGACGGGTTCATTGATGACCAAGGTGCTTTCCAGACGCAGTGGCGGCATGGAGCTAAATCTTTCCACCAGTGCGGGTGGTTTTTTCCAAGCAGAGATATGCGATGAAAATGGCAATCCTGTTCCAGGCTTCACTTTCAAGGAAATGAAGCCATTCTGGGGAGACGCCATCCGCTGGAAACCAGATTGGAACGGAAGGAAAATTTCAGAGTTGCCGCCTATGAAATTCCGTCTGCATATCAAGATGAAGGAATGTGACTTGTACAGCGTCTATTTCCCTAAGTGATATGGATTGTTCATCGCCTTGGCCACCGCTTCTCAATCCTGTGCCTGCGACGAAAGCCGCAGGGGTTATTATTAGTCTGCCGCAACCATGGTTATAGCGGAGATGTACACACTCTCCACCTCCGATTTCGGGCGGACAACTGCAGCGCACCAAAACATTTGTTTCTCTCCAAGTGCAACGGGAGGCGTCTCAATGATGGTGTATTTTCCACTCTCCAGTTCTGACACTTTCACCTTGCGTGAATAAAGGCTCTTTTTGTTGATTTCATCATAGATGCCAAAGTCAAGGGCGTCGCCGAAATCAACTTTGGCGTCGCAACGCAACTCCACGAGAAAACGCCATTTCTTATGCGCTTTGGCGTAGAATTCAGGGAGATGCCCTTGGAAAGTCCATTGGTTGTGTGTGTTTGGAATGCGCAGAGCCTTGCCGCAGGGTGCCAGGGGGTCATTGACGAAAAAACTCCATGAATTGACGCGCACATGGATTGCGAAGGATGGCTCCAGATAGTCCCAGTCTGTCATTGGCAGTGCCTTGATGTTTGGCGGCACATGCCATTTTTCAGTCTCCAGAGCGGCCGTGAGCCTTTGGCGAATCACTCGCGCATAGTCGGCGAACGCGACTAGTTCGCGGAATTGTCCCGCCTTCCAGAAATCGGTCAGTTCAACGAATTCATTCGCCACTTGTAACACATCTGTCTTGTCAATGGGAAATGGCTGATCGATAATACGTTTGCGGCGGACATTGGTCGCAACATTGTCAAGGTAGGCCAAATCCAGTCCAAGGCGTTCGCGCCTCACACGGCTTGCGAACTTCTCATTGTCGCGAACAGCGTCCTCTGCCTTGGCATACAGTTTTCTGGCGTGAATGATTGCGTCGTAGTCCAAAAAGAATTCAGGGGTGTCATATATGCAGGGCAGATTAACGTTTTTGGATTCGACCAAATCGCAGAGATACTCAATATACTCCAGAAGATATGGTCCCGCTGGTCCATAGTATCCATTGAAGAACTCTCGAGCAAGTTCCTTCTCGTTCTGCTCTGGATTCCAAAGGAGTTTCTGCAGAATCCAGGCGCGAGGACGGACAAAGTCGCCGACGTTGCATCCTGAATCTCCTTGCTCGAAGATGCCGATTGCGCCTTTTTTGATGAAAAAGCGTATGTCATCCGCAAGATGGCGGTAGTTTGGATGAGGGAAGAGGTAGTTCTTGAAGTTGCAGACATAGTTCCAGATGAACAGTTTCGGCGCAACTTTGCTCCATGCTTCAAGATTGGCGCGGATTTCAGCGTTGTCAGGGCCATTTTCTATGGATTGTGCGAAATTGGCGCCAATCGGACAGAAGCGTATGACGACATTTTGCCTCGGACGCACCGTTTTCGGAGGGGCGCTTGTGTAATGATAAGCGATTGTATCCACATAAATATGAGGGTACTTCTCTTCGATGGCGGCAGCGACTTTGTTGACGAACCATAGTTCTGCGTCGGTCTTTGAGCCTAGGCGTTTTCTGAGTTCTTTGCAATTATCGCACTCACAGATGCAATCGCCGTGCGAGTCGTTTTGGGAGACGGAGATGGCGTATGCCGTGGGACGTTTTGCGATGCGCTCTAGGCAGACTCTGATGAATTCGCGGGTCATCTCTTCGTTTGTGAGACAGAGTTGGTTGTTTTGGACATGATTGCTTCGCTTCCCTTTGATAAGGGAATACCATTCTGGATGCTCAGCGTAGTATTTTGCGGGTGGCAAAAACTGTCCAAAGGTATGGACTTGGCCGATGATGTAGCGATGGTCTCCGTATTCTGGTTTCAGAAGTGACCAATGGCCATTGCTTTTTGTTCGGGCGGCCTGAATGCATGGGCGTGCATTGCGGTAGAACGCCTCACGGCTTATCAGCGTGGGCGCGTAGGCATATTCACGTTTTTCCACTGTGAGGTTTGGGTCATGTGGGACGTCCGTTTCGCCTAGGCTCCACCAACGAACGCCACAGTAGTCCTCAAGAAACGTATAGACAGCATAAAGCGGCCCCGAGTTTGGCGATCCACTGAGAAAAACGTCATTGCCTCGGAAAGAGACGACAGTCATGTCAGGCTTCGCATTGGAGAACTTTGCGTCGGAAAATACACCTTCAGAGGTGTGGACTGGTCCTATGAACAATGCAGGACCGCCATGGAAATCATTCTCGCTAACGATGATAAACGAAGCTTCAGTGATTTTGTTCAAATGCTCTGAGAGTTCTTTAGCCGCCGTATGAAGCACAGGCGTCGCATTTTCAGGCAGGACAATGTGGTAGGAGGTCTGACCGTTTTGGGCAAGAGACAACTTCTCTGACGCGAAGAGGCAGCAGCAGAGTAAGGCAAGAATCAATAAAAACGGTTTCATGGTCTTCTAATTCTAAATCAGTCCCAAGCAGTGTTGCCTAGAATGCCTTCGTTGAAGAAGATAGGCTTGCAGCCCAAGTCCTCTACGACGCATTTTGCCGCCAGTTCAATGCGCTGCAAATGGTCTGGAATGTAATTTGGATAGTATGGGAACGTATATTGTTCGTGAGAGCCGCAGCTGAATATCTCAAAGCCGTATTGTTTTGAAAGCGCATCCCTTGCGGCATAGCGTTTCGGAATCTCCTCCATAGGCGTCAGATTGCAGCAGCAACCACTGCCGACAAAGAAGAAAATACCCAAAGTTGGATCGTAGTAGCAGGCGTGCTTTTTGAGGTAATCAGTCTCCTCGTTTATGCTGTAGTGCATATCAAGACCCTCATTGACGGTTGATTTGTCCTCTCCGCTGCCTGAACGGCTTTGGACTCTGTTCATATCGCCGCCCTTCTGTCTGTCCGCCAAGCTTGGGCCTCCCATCACGCGGGCCCTGAAGTTATTGCCGTAGCAGTGAGTGCCTCGCCTGATGAGTTCATCTGCGACAGCAGGGTTGATATTGCCCCAATGTACGATCACAGGAGGAATCCATGAGTTCTCGCCCGCAAAACGTATTATTTCGGTTTTCACTAAGTCGTAGTCTCTGCCAAACTCCTCGGCGGTTGATTCAAGATAGGGCCTGTCAGGGAACTCGCTATATGAGTGGAAAGAAAGTTTCAACCAATCCGAATTGTCGATGAACTCAGATTTCCAAATGTCAGGCATGTCGCTCAACACAAAGTCATGGTGGTCATTGTGAAAGAAGCAGTTGAGAGTGATCTTGAGACCATATTTGTCATGTATTCCCTTGAGTCCTTTGAGATAGAAATGATCGAATGCGCGGCTTGGACGCTGCTTTGCCAAATCCGTGAAAAGGAAACTGTGGTCGTCAATATAACAATTGCAGCGGCGGAATGACTTCTTGTCCCACACAAGCGTCACAGTTTGTGAATAGGTGCCGAATGGAGTAAGCACCGAGGCGGTCACGTCGTTGAATTTCTGTGTCAGCTCTATTTCCGCGCGGAAAATGCGACCGTCCATCTCGGCTGGCACGCCGTTGACCTTAACAGGGCGGCCATATTCGGAGATGCCTTCTATCTTGATCGTGAGACTCTTTTCAGTCTCCTTTCCGTGGTTGTGGTTCAGAACTGCGCCTTGCCTGAAATTGGTGATGTCTAGCATTTATGTTTCTCCTTATTATTAATAATGAGGACAACTTATCAGATGTCTCGGCTGGTTGAGAAGCCTGGGCCGCCTGCGGCGACATAGCCACCTGACGCGCCTTTGGCGTTCTTAGAGGTCCAAAACGAATAAATGTCGCCTCGGTTGAGCCTGAATGAGAGACGAAAGACATCGCCCTTGAGGTTTGCGAAGTCGGCATTGCGCCAATGGATTTCAGCGGCTGTGGAGTTGCCTCTGAAGCCAAGGCAGTCATCGTGCGAGAATCCTGACACGGGCTTGTGTTCCGCATCTTGGACTTCCACGCTGAGCAATTCGCCGCTGGTGTTGGCGTTTACATAGAGACCCTGGCCCTCCGTGAAGCGCAGTTTCCGCGTGGTGAACGACGCGCCCTCGAATGTCGCGCGAAGAGACGCGAAGCCGTCGCGGCGCATCTTCGCGAGACCGACGGCGCCGTTGCCGTACATGCCGTTGACAGCCCAGAATTGTCCCGCACGTGTGCTGTCGCCGCCGTATGCGGAATAGTAGAACCATAGTTCGTCGCCGACGATGAGCGTGATGCCGCCAGTTGACTCCAAATAGCCGTACTCCCATGAACCTTGCTCACGGCGTGCGCCGATGAAGGAAGTCCTGTCAGGGCGGAAGAAATGATATCCATCACGGCTTGTCGCGAGTATGAGTTCTGTAAGTTTAGGTTCGGCGGTCTTCTCGCCGATTTGATTCGGCGGCCCCTGGAGGATTTGGTAGAATCCAAGCATCAGGCTTTCGTAGGCGTTGGCGTCAAGGTTGTAAAGCTCAGGGAACGAGAAGCGGGCATGGTCCATGATGTCCGCGCCTGTCCAATATTTTGGCTGATTGTCCTGCCATTCGCCCGACTTTATGAAATCGTCGTCTTCCCAATAAAAGCGGCATCGGCATCGCTTGGGAGCAAGAAACATTCTTATGCTTTGCACCCACTTTCTGCGGAAAGGGTTGTAGAACATTGTGCTGCGGTCGTGCATGTTTCCAGTTAGTGTGGGTTTGCTCCAATGGATGCCGTCTGCGCTTGTGAAGAGCATGGCGGGGAAATATCCTTTGCCAGGCGGATTTGGTTCGCGGACGAGCATCTTGAAGCGTTGGGATGCGTCCTTGCAGTCCTTGTCAAGCCATACGGTTCCTGAGTCTGGATGCAAATCCAGCGGAAGGATTAAGTTAGTGCCAGGCACGACGTCGAGCTTAGGGCGCTCCCAATGGATGCCATCGTGGCTTGTGGCGTATGCCATGTTGCCAAGATAGCTTGTCATGTACCACATCTTGAAGAGGTTGTCGGCAGGGTCATGCCAGATGCCGCCGCATTTCGGCAAAGTGGCGGGCGGAAGCTCATCGTTGCGCTCCGCCTTTGTCTCGGGCACGAAAATGGGATTGCCGTCATATTTCGTGGGATGGTGGAATGCGGGGGCCATCCAGCAACTGTCATAGAGGAAATCATCAACAAAAAGTTGTCTTCCCAAAGTAATGTCAATGACTTCGGGCGGATTCGACAAGTACGGGCAGCGCATCGGCTGAAAATCCATAGGCTCCTCAGCTGGCGGCCACTCTTCTGGAAGTTCAATTCCATTGTATAGTATCTTAGGCATATTGGCTCCTTTTTTACAAATTTATGACACTCTCAAGAAGATCCCTGACGGTCTTGCCGATGCCTGGAACTATCCTTTCTGGCGCAATTTGCGCCAAGGGACGCAGGACGAACTCACGAAGGTGCATCCGTGGATGCGGAATGGTAAGATTGGGTGTCGCAATCTGAGCGTCGTCAAAGAGCAGAATGTCCAAATCGACAGTTCTGCTTTCGTGTGAGCTATGTTGCGCAGGGCGTCCGAGTGTGTGTTCGATGTTTTGGCAGATGGACAGTAGTTCCTGCGGTGTTCCGTCGAATGAGGCGATGAGAGCAGTGTTCTTGAAGTCGGGCGTGCCTGGAACGCAATCGACGGGCTTAGTGGTGATGATGTCCGCGACTTTGATGTCGAAGAGATCTTCCGAAAGCATGTCGATGGCCTTCTTGAAGGTCTGCTCGGCGTCACCGATGTTTCCACCAAGCGCGATGGCCACCTGATGGCCATAAGCTTCAGAGTTAAGTTCATTGAAGAACTCCTCCATGAACTTGTGTCTGTCCGCTGCCATAGCCCTGCCTGATTCAGTGAGAAGATTGTCCTTGACGTGGCGGAGCTTAACGAGATATTCACGGTATGCGGAATCTTCTTTAGAGTAACTGTTATCTGAAAGGGCTTCCTCCGCGCGGTTGTGAATTTTCGCGCCAATGCGTCCCGCGAAATGGAATGAGCGGGCGATGCCGATGGCCCCTATACCGTCTAGCTTGTCAGCGTCAAAGATGACTTTCGCCTCGATGGATTGCGGAAAACGCTCTGGATTGCGTCTGCGGTAACGGTGGGTGAAAACGCAGGAGGCGACATGCTCGATGAACTCATTATCGCTCACGCCAAGCTTGGGGAGCGCATCGCGCACCATCTGTGCGCCTAATTCGGCATGACAGGTCTTGCCGCAATCTGCGAGTTCGGCGGGACGTCCGATGTCGTGGAGAAGAGCCGCTGATTCGACGACAAGCATGTCTGCACCTTCGGCCTTTGCAAGCCTCATGGCGTTCCGTCTCACGCGTAGTGTATGCTCCCAATCATGGCAGGCGGGACTTCCCTCAAGAAGTCCGCGAGCATACTCCTCAAGTTTGTGTATTAAATCCTTATCAGCGTTCATCTCGGCAACTCGTTCTTCATAATTTTGCCGGATGGATTTCTCGGCAGCTTGTCCATGAACACGATTATGTGCGGAATTTTGTATGACGGTAGAGTTTTTCTGCAATGTCTGCGAATCTCCGCTTCCGTAAGCGTCATGTCTTTCTCTGGCACGATGAATGCCTTTATCATCTCGCCCAACGATTCGCGGACACCAGTCGCGGGAATTCCTATGACAGCCGCTTCCTTCACGCTGTCATACAGCATTAGCGCCGCCTCGACTTCCGCTGCAAACACATTCTCGCCGCCTACGATTATCATGTCCTTCTTGCGCCCTTTGATAAAGTAGTAGCCCTCAGAGTCCTTTGAGGCCAAATCGCCTGTCCTGAACCATTGTCTGCCGTCAAACTCGACAATCGACTCCTCCAGTTTGCCTGGTTTGCCCCAATAGCCTGTGATGACATTCTCGCGGGCGAACAGCAGTTCGCCTACTTCATCTGCCTCACACTCTCTGCCGTCCTCGGCGGTGATTCTGGCATAGACGAAAGGAAGCGTCTTGCCGATTGAGTCTGGCCTGTCGAGCGAAGCGTCGCCGCCGAGAACATGCGTGGCTGAGATGGTTTCAGTCAGCCCGAAGAAGTTATGCAGTTGCACATCGGGGAAGAGCTCCTGTAGTTGCCTGACCGTCTTCACTGGCATGAACGAGCCTGCATAGCCTATGACGCGCAGGGAGGATGTATTGTAGTCGCGCACCTGCGGGAACGCTGTGACGCGCTGAAGAATCGAAGGCACTGTCAGGAATGTTGTGATTCTCTCCTTTTGGATAATGTCCAGCAGCTTATCAGGCTGCGTTTCGGCAGTTATGACCACTGGTGTCTTCTGGTATGCGGCGGCGGGCAACGAGCTGTAGAGCGCTGTGCAGTGGAACATGGGATTCACGAGAATGTGAACGTCCGTGGGAACAAAATCCTGCGCGTTTATGGTTGTCATAACGTTGAAAATTAGGTCGCTGTGGCGCATGACCGCCCCCTTGGGTGCGGAAGTCGTTCCAGAGGTGTGCATGATAATCGCAGCATCCTCTGGTTTCGCCTTCATTGGCGGTATTTTTCCGTCGGATGACTCAAGTTCTGAGAAATGCTTGAACTCTGCACAGTCATCAAGGCTGAACGCAGGAATCTCCCTGTGGTTCGCAAGGCTGGCGACGAGTTCCGTGTCGCCGTTGCCTTGAAGGATGATGGCGTCTGGCTGGATATTGTCCAGAATAGTCGAAAGGCTGTCCGCCTTCAGCCATGGGTTTACAGGCACTATAACACCGCCCATCTTAACAAGAGCCCAATATACAATATAATATTCTAGGCAGTTCGGAAGGCATACTGCCACGCGCGGCGACTGTTTTCCAGTCGTCTTGTATAGACCAAACGCCACCTTTTCGCATCGCTCATCCGCTTGAGCGTAGGTAAGCCGTTTGTCTTGGCAGACGGCGGCAGTCTTTGCGGGCGCGAGTTCCACGGCCTCCTCCCAGAAGTCTTGAAGCGTCCTCATGTGGCGTGTCCTCACGGGAAGCGCAGTGACTCCTGTGAGTTGCTCCAAGATTGTCACAATTTGGTCAGCGACTTTTCTATTGCCGTGTTCGTTCGGGTGGTTTCTGTCATGCCAGCAGGTTCTGTCATCGATTATCTCCGACTGGATATTCGGCAGATATGGACAGTCGTGTCTCTCCGCGATTGAACGCTCGAGTTCACGGTACTCGCGTGACCGTTCATCAGCACCGTAATCCTTTTCGCGCCATTCGCCTTTTGCATGGTCAAAATACTGTCCGAAACAGCCTAATACCACACATTTTGCGCCAGCCGCCTCGAACTTGCTTATGCATTTCTCCAAATCGTCGCCCCATGCCTTTGGCGTCCTTTCGTCGCGCCACCAGTCGTTAGCACCGTATTCGATAAGAACAATGTCTGGCTGCAGCGCAACTACGTCATCGATACGCGCCAAAGCGTCGGGAAACGCCTCGCCGCCGATGCCGCTGTTCACAATTTCGAAATCAGGAAACCTGTCCGCCAACAGATCGCTGTATCGTCCGCCTGGTCCTCCACAAGTCGTCAGACTGTCACCAAAACATACTATTCGCATATTATTCTCCACGAGAAACAAATCGTGAACAAAGAATGACTCTTCATTTCACTTTACAAAAACTCCTGATTCTTTGTACTGTAATCATCATATCGCCATCTCTCAAATGAGTCATGTCTTTAAAATACACTTACAAAACAATTTTACTAATTTAAAAAGTCATGAAATGCCGCCAATTCGGTTGAATTATCGAAGATAATGCTTACATTTACCACTAATTCTAATCTTCAAAATTACACAAAGGAGTTTAACATGGCAAAATCAGCGGTTGTCGCAGGCCACATCTGCCTGGACATGATTCCACAAGTGGACCATCATTTCGACCTTATTCCAGGACGTCTTTACGAAGTCGGTGCACCGACTATGGCGACTGGAGGCGCAGTTTCCAACACAGGCATGACAATGCACATCTTGGGCACGCCAGTCACTCTTATGGGCAAAATCGGAGCGGACAGCTTTGGAGACATCATCCTTGACGTCATTGCCAAGCGGGCCCCTGGCCTCGAAAAAGGCATGACCATTGACAAGGGCAGCGTTACTTCATACACCACGGTTATCAACATCCCTGGCATCGACCGTATCTTCCTGCACTGCCCAGGCGCAAACTCAACATACGTTTCGGCGGACGTCAACTGGAACGCCGTCGCGAAGGCAGACCTCTTCCACTTCGGCTACCCTTGCTTCATGGCGGGAACATATAATGAAGGCGGCAAGGAGCTTAAGGCGATGTACGCAAAGGCGAAAGAACTTGGCGTCACTACGGCTATGGACCCTGGCATGCCTGACGCCAACGGCCCCGCAGGAAAGGTCAATTGGAAGCAGCTGCTCAAAGAAGTGCTTCCCAACGTCGATGTCTTCATGCCGAGTGCTGACGAGCTGCTCTACATGATTTGCCCAGAACGCTTCGGACAGGGCGATAACCTTACCACTGATGACCTTAAGTTCCTCAGCGGTGAATTGCTTGGCATGGGCGCGGCTGTCGCTGCCGTCAAGATGGGTTCGCGCGGAATGTTCATCGGAACAGCCTCAAAGGAACGTCTTGCCGCAATGGGACGCGGAAAGCCTGAGGAACTTGACGACTGGGCAAACCGTCAGATGGTCTTCCCGTGCTTCAAGCCCACAAAATTTATGGGAGCAACAGGTGCAGGCGATTCCAGCATTGGCGGCTTCCTCAGCGCAATGTTGCGCGGACTTAAGTTTGAGGACGCGGGACTCTTCGCTGCAGCTGTCGGCGCAAGCAATGTCGAGGCTCCAGATTCACTGAGTGGCATCAGGGACTGGGACGCCACCATGGCCCGAAT
>JAEEGL011935001.1_pt1 | contig 14121 bp, 13 predicted proteins | sample 9134231 | NCBI WGS metagenome assembly JAEEGL01 (sample SAMN16246548, study PRJNA631951) | gut metagenome | biome: gut microbiome; feature: rumen; material: fiber-attached | host: Bos | place: Iran: Karaj | collected 2018-10 | reverse complement strand
TTTAACTTTTTCAACTTCGGATTCAAAATATTTTTGTCTGTCCATTTCCCAAGCAACGGAACCGAACATTGTTAAGAATCTTCTGTAGGAATCATAGCAAAATCTCGGATTATTGGTTAATCTTACCATTGCTTCAACAGTTTCATCGTTTAAACCTAAGTTTAAAATGGTTTCCATCATACCGGGCATGGAAACTCTTGCACCTGAACGAACAGAAACTAATAACGGATTTGTTTTATCTCCGAATTTCTTTCCTGCCTGTGCTTCAACTTCTTTTAAATAATATTTAACTTCGTCCATCAAGCCTGCAGGCATTTTGTTGCCGTTGTTAATATATTCCATACAGGTTGCAGTTGTGATAGTTAAACCCGGAGGTACCGGTAAGTTTAAATTTGTCATTTCCGCAAGGTTAGCACCTTTGCCGCCTAATTCAGCGCGCATTTTGGCGTTACCTTCCCTAAACAACCATACTCGTTTCTCTGTCATTCTTTTCTCCTTAACTACTCCATTGAGTTTTATTATTATTTATGCTCTTAAATTACCATGAACATATTCATTGTTCAAATTTGAGTTTATATTCAAAACAAATTATAATAAGGATTTATAAATTTAATTCTTTTATTACTTCTGGAGTTATAACTTCCCAAGCTTTTGGATTTGGATGTCCGTCCAAAAATTTGTATTCGGGAGTATTTATATCAAATCCTAATAAATCGTTTATTTTTATTACTTTTATACCTTGTTCTCTTAAAATATCCCAATTCTCATTTCCGTTTTCCTTATATACTAAAACAACAAATTGAGTCGGCTTATCTTTAACTTTAAATTTTGCTTTTATTTCATCGTTAATTTCTGTTATATATAAGCAAAATAATTTAAATAAGCCATCTAAATTATTTTTTTCTTCAAAATTATATTTCAAGGTCATTAAAGATCTGTATAAATGTGTATTTGTGTAGTAATTAATTATTGAAGGTTTTTTTAATTTTAAATGTAATTGATTATTCTTTTTGTAAATATTATAAGTAGGAACTCTTTGCTCTGTTACATTAACATATAATCGTCTAAGATGATCAGGAATATATACATAAATTACATAATCTATATTTTTATTATTTTTTAAGATTTTTTCGTTAATTTCATCAAAATAGTCTCTTAATATGTATAAAGAAGATTTTTGAGAATGACCTCCCAATCCTAAATTATAAATATTTCGATGAGTATATTTACTTAAAAGGTATGAAAAAAGTTCTTCGTCTTTTAAACCTTCACCATATACAAAAGAGCATCCTAAAAGAATAATTGCAGGTTTATCAGAAAAATTGTCACTTACGGATTGCTCACGAAAACTATTAATTCCTATTTGTATGTCATATATATTAGAGTATTTACCATACATTCGGTTGAAATATTCTTTAAAATTAAAAGAATTAGAATATTTTTCATTTCTACTAATTATTACAAGGTTTCTTTCATTTTCACCTCTTATAAATTCTTTTGTAAACAGGTATAATTCTGCAACAAATAACAAAAAGAAGATAAAGAATGCATTAATAAAAAATATTTTTATAATTTTTTTAAATTTTGAATTTTTATTATACATTCTGTCCTCCTAAATTATTGTATAATATATATTAAAGACTAAAACCTTCCGCCGAGCAGATAAAATTCACTGCAATATACTCCGCTTGCTATCGGTGAACAATTCGTTTTTAACAAACTGTGTGATATGTCATGCCCTAAGGCTGATATATGATGTCTGAAAATATTGATAAAAAATATGTCCTGCCCGATTCTGTTTGGTTTTTTCGTACCGTTTATATCCACAAACATATAAAAATACGGCTGTTTATCGGTAGTAATTTCACTTTCATTCTTTTTTACCGATATAAATGCACCGTCCTTGCATTTTAAAAATTTATTATAATAATAGTTCCCTTTTTTATCTATCGGGCGGCCGTTCATTCTTCTGTATTTGTATCTCTTTTTTTCAATTAAATTATCATTTTCGAGATTAAAATACGGTTTAAGCCTTTCAAGAATATAACCGTCGGTTATTACTACTCCTGCTTCTTCAGATGTCGGAATTATTGAATTTTCGTGTAAATCCACAAGTGAAAAACAGTATTTTAAATTTTCGTATTCGGATTTCCATTGTGCTATTCTCTGTGCCTGTTCCAGATTATTTATATTGAAAGGTAATATAATCAGAACAAGCAAAACGATGATAGCACATATCGAAAATACATAAAAAACAAAACCTGAATTTATTTTCACCTTGCAAGTTCCATTCTTCGTTTTTCTTTCATTAATTCATCATAAATCCAGTCGGGAACAAAGTTCTTACCCATGATGATATTCCCGTTGTTCGGGTTTGGTGCGTGAAAATCCGAACCGCCCGTTATTATTAATCCGTACTTTTCCGCTAAGGTAGAAAAATACTCTATTATTGCGGGTGAGTGTTTTCTGTGATATGCTTCCAGTCCTCTTAATCCGAAATTCATCATTTCTTTTGTTAACTGGTCTGCTATATCAACGTCAAACGGGTGTGCAAAGACGGGAATACCGCCTGCATCATATATTACTTCAACAGCATCAAACGGAGATACTGTTTTTCTTTGAACATAAACATTTGATTCGTCATTGATATATTTATTATAAGCTTCTATAACGCTTGAAGTACCGCCGGCATTAGTAATGGCTTTTGCTATATGAGGTCTGCCTATACTGCCCCCGGGGGCTACCTGCCTTGTTATGTTCTCGTACGGGATTCTTATTCCCTCTTTTTTACTTAACAGTGCCAAGATTTCTTTTGTCTGTTTTATACGTGCCTGCTGCTGTGTTTTAATCAGTTTTTGAAAATCGTTATTGTTTAAGTCCATAAAATAACCTAATATATGGACTTCGTAGCCTTTATAGATGGTGTTAATTTCAACTCCCGGTAAAATTTCGATTGGCTTATCTTTTGCGTATTCACGGGCGATTGCATGCGAAAGCACATTATCGTGGTCGGTAATGGCAATTGCATCAAGCCCCACATCTAATGCGGTGTCGACGATTTTTTCGGGTGAAAAGGCGCCGTCCGAATAAGATGTGTGGATATGTAAATCGACTTTCACTTCCTTATCCTTTCATAATCATATTTTCCTCACTAATAATTACTTCATTAATTCTTTTTATGGATTCGGCCTGACCTGTTAAAACATCAACGGTTACAAGTACTCCGTTGATTATCGTTCTGCCGTTTTCCGCAACATCTAATCTGTCAGGGATATTTGTTATCAGTCTGTTGACGGAGGCTTCATAATCCATTCCGATTACTCCGTCCATATCTCCGCAAAAACCAACATCTGTAATGTATGCACAACAATCTTCATATATTCTTTCATCTGCGGTTTGAACATGCGTGTGTGTACCGAAAATTGCCGATACACCCTGTTTTGCATAGTATTTTGCCATACAGATTTTCTCTGCCGTTGCTTCTGCGTGTATATCTATGATTATGATGTTTGTTTCTTTTTTTATTTCTTCAATTGCTTCGTTTAAAATTTCCCAAGGGGAATCTATAAGTCCCATAAACGTTCTGCCCAGAACATTTATTATACCTATTTTGCCTTTTTCGGTTTCAAATATTCTGTAACCTGTGCCATGAGTACCTTTTGGATAATTAATAGGTCTTATCAGTTTATCCGCTTCATCAATATACTGGAATATTTCACGCTTATCCCAGATATGATTGCCCGATGTAAATCCGTCAATGCCGTATTCAAGCAGCTCGTTATAATTTTTCTGAGTCAGTCCGAAGCCGTGCGAAGCATTCTCGACATTCGCAATTATAAAATCAGGCTTATTATCGTTTAAAGAGGCGATATAATCCCTCACGGCATGCCTGCCCTGTTTGCCGACTATATCGCCTAAAAACATTATGTTAATTTTATTTGTCATTTTTTATTTTAAGTATTTAGTCTTGTTTGATACACCGAATTATCACTTCGCAAGTTCTGTTGTTCTGATTTCTCTTACAACCGTTACTCTGATTTGTCCGGGGTAATCAAGTTCTTCCTCGATACGTTTTGCAATATCTCTTGCGAGTCTTGCTGAAGCTGCATCATCAAACTTATCGGGCTGAACTATAACTCTTACTTCCCTTCCTGCCTGTACTGCAAAGGACTGTTTGATACCGTCATAGCTTAAAGCTATTTCTTCAAGCTTTTGTAATCTCTTAATATAGATTTCAAGAGTATCACGTCTTGACCCCGGGCGTCCTGCAGATATTGCGTCTGCCAGTTTTACAAGTACTGCTTCTATTGAATTTGCGGTTACATCATCATGGTGAGCTTCAATTGCGTGGATTACATCTTCACGTTCACCGTATTTTCTTGCAAGGTCAACACCTAACTCAATATGTGTTCCCTCTTGTACCTGGTCTACTGCCTTACCTATATCATGTAATAAACCTGCACGTTTTGCAACTTTTACGTTTGCACCGATTTCTGCAGCTATCATTCCTGCAATATGACCTACTTCAAGCGAGTGTAATAAAACATTCTGACCGTAACTTGTTCTGTAATATAAACGTCCTAATGTTTTAATTAGCTCTTTATTAAGGTTCATAATGCCCATATCCATTGCGGCATTTTCACCTTCCTGCTTGATTTTCTGCTCGATTTCTTCTCTTGCTTTATTTACCATTTCTTCAATACGAACAGGGTGAATACGTCCGTCTGAAACAAGTTTTTCCAAAGCCAGCTTTGCAATTTCTCTTTTAACAGGATCAAAACAGGAAAGTACAACTGCTTCAGGAGTATCATCAATAATCAAGTCAACACCCGTAAGTGTTTCTAAGGCTCTGATGTTTCTTCCTTCACGGCCTATAATACGTCCTTTCATTTCATCGGAAGGCAAACTTACCGATGAAACGGTCGATTCTATTACCTGGTCAATTGCACATCTCTGCATAACCGTTGTTAAAATTTCTTTTGCTTTTTCGTTGGAAACTTCTCTTATATGGTTTTCGTTTTCCTTGATAAGCTGATTTGCTTCCTGCTGCAGATCATTTCTTAATTGTTCAAATAGCTGATTTTTTGCTTCTTCACAGGACATGCCCGAAATTCTTTCAAGCTCTGAAGTTTGTTTTTGTATTGCTTCAGCCAGAAAATCTTCTTTATCAACAACTTCGTCCATTTTCTTCTTTAATTCGGCTTCCTTTGCAAGAATTCCGTTTTCTTTGTCTTCAAGCTGTTCTTCTTTTCTGGTCAGCTTAGCTTCGATTCTTGAAAGTTCCTGTCTTTTTTCTTTGGTTTCTTCTTGAAATTTTTCGATATCCCTTTGTACAGCTTCTTTTGCTGCAAGCATTGCTTCTTTTTTATAAAGACTTTCTTTTTCTTCCAAACTGCCCTGTAAAGCTTCTCTTTGCCTTTGTCCTCTTTTCGAATCATAATAGAACAGAGAGCAAACTATTAAGAAAATGAGCGCAATTATAGTATTACCTTCAATGTTAATTGTCCTATACCTCGTTCTTCCCAATGCATAGATATACGTGTATATCCACACATTTATATATATTAAAAATATTAAATTTACTTTATTTGTTTATCATTTAACGATTTAAAATTATTTGTTACCTATAGTAGTAATTCTATCATACATAGACAACTTTTAACAACCTTTTTTTATATCTTAAATAAAATTTAAAATTTTTACTTGTAATAAAAAATTTTTTATAATATATTGAAATTTGAAGAGCCTTGGTGGCGGAAGTGGTAGACGCGTTGGACTTAAAATCCAATCAGGCTCACCCCTGGTGCCGGTTCAAGTCCGGCTCAAGGCAATTTATAGCACCCAGCAGGGTGCTTTTTTATTTGATAATTAAACTTCCTATTTGATAAACAATAAATGATACTATCCAGGCAATTGTGCATTGTAATAAAACAACCAGAAAAGCACTTGTTTTTCCCAGTTCCCGTTTTACAGTTGCTATTGCCGCAACGCATGGTGTATAAAGAAGCGAAAATACCAAAAATACAAAAGCGGTAAGGTTGGAAAAATATAAAGGAAGTTGCCCGGCATCTCCGCCTATTAAGACTGTTAATGTACTTACTACGCTTTCTTTTGCCATAAATCCGCTTATAAAGGCTGTTGATATTCTCCAATCCGTAATACCTAACGGCTCAAATACAGGAACAAGAAGGCTGCCAAAATCGGCAAGCAGGCTTTGTGATGTATCCTGAACTATGTTCAACTGATAATCAAATGTCTGCAAAAACCAGATTATAATTGTTGAAACAAAAATAATTGTGAATGCTCTTGTGATAAAATCTTTTGATTTTGAATAAATTAATCTGTATACGTTAATGGCACTCGGAAATCTGTAATTGGGTAATTCCATAACGAAAGGAACGGGATTTCCTTTAAAAACAAAAAATTTCATAAAATATGCAAAAATTATTCCGACGATAATGCCGATTAAATATAGCGAAATTACAACAAATACCTCGTTCCTTACAAAGAATGCCGCAGTAAAGAATGCATAAATCGGAAGTTTAGCACTGCAGGACATAAACGGAGTCAGAAATATTGTCATTTTTCTGTCTCTTTCGGACGGCAGAGTTCTTGTTGCCATAATAGCAGGAACACTGCAGCCGAAACCTATTAACATCGGAACAAAACTTCTGCCGGATAAACCTATTTTCCTTAATGCCCTGTCCATAACAAAAGCAACACGAGCCATATATCCCGTATCTTCCAAAATAGACAAAAAGAAAAATAAAACTATAATAGTGGGCAAGAAACTTAAAACGCTGCCCACTCCCGCAAAAATACCGTCAATTATCAGGGAATGAAAAACCCTGTTTAATCCGTAGGCGGTTAGAGCATTATCAACAAAATCAGTTATTATTTCAATTCCTTTTTCCGTTAAATCGGACAAAAATGAACCAACGGGGCCGAAGGTTAAATATAAAATTAATGCCATAATTAAGAAAAATGATAAAAGGGCGGTATATTTCCCCGTTAAAACTTTATCAATTTTATTTGAAAATTCATATTCTTTTGAATCCTCAGGCTTTGATACAAATTGCCTGCAGACGTTTTCGATAAATGAAAACCGCATATCGGCCAATGCTGAAACTCTATCCGTTTTTGTTGCATTCTCCATTTCAATAATTGCTTTTTCAATTGATTCGAGTTCGTTTTCATTCAGTCTTAATTTTGATTTTATTGAATTATCGTCTTCAATAATTTTAGTTGCGGCATGGCGGACAGGGATTTTTACCGCTTGCGCATGGTCATTAATCTGATGAATGATAGAGTGAATACATCTGTGTACCGCACCCTGCTTTTCATCATTCTCATCACAAAAATCAAGTCTTTTGGGTTTCTCCTCATATCTTGCTATGTTAATTGCGTGTTCAACAAGTTCATCAATACCCTCATTTTTTGATGCGGAAATAGGAACAACAGGAATTCCGAGCAAATCCTCAAGCCCGTTTATGTCAATATTGCCCGAATTTGCTTTGATTTCGTCCATCATATTTAGTGCTATAACCATAGGAACATTTAATTCAATTAACTGAACGGTAAGAAACAGGTTCCTTTCAATGTTTGTTGCATCTACAATATTTATTATTGCATCAGGTTTCTCGTTCAGTATAAAATCTCTGGTAACAATTTCTTCACTGCTGTATGGCGACAGTGAATATATCCCCGGCAAATCTGTTATTGTTAAACTCTTATCACCGTTTATATATCCGTCGGTTCTTTCAATTGTTACACCCGGAAAATTTCCTACGTGCTGATTTGAACCTGTTAATTTGTTAAAAAGTGTAGTTTTCCCGGAATTTTGATTGCCTGCAAGTGCAAATTTTACTTCGGTTTTTGTCGGAATACTATTTTTTATCTTCTCATAGGTTCTGTTTTCACCTATCTTAGAGTGTTCAATTTCTTTTACAGGTTTTCTTTTGTACGGACAATTATGTGCTTCGTGTATATCTCTTATTATGATTTTAGAGGCATTTTCTTTTCTTAATGTGAGTTCATATCCTCTTAAGCGGAATTCCATCGGATCTCCCATAGGTGCGGTTTTGATTAAAGTAACTTCTACTCCGGGAGTTAAACCCATATTTAAAATATGGTTTTTTAATGCCTTATCTTCATCATCTATTGATACAATAAAGGCTTCTTGTCCTGTTTTTAATTCGGATAATGATATAAGTTTTGTTTCCATTCTTTATCCTCTTTTTCAATATAAATATATCACCAATATATTATTCTGAATCAGAAGGCTGCTTTCCTTTTGCCGTTGCAACTTCATAACCCGAGCGGGCATATATAAACGGAAGCAGTTTATCTATTTGTAATTTATTTGCAAGAGGAATCTTTGTTAAAACCGCAAGATTTAATAAATCATCAGCATGCACAAGGCAATCCGCAGGTTTAAAATTTCTTGTTTCTTTTTGGGGTTTATTTCTGTCGAATATTTTTTGATTGATTTTATTTGATGTTTTATTAGCAATAAACATTCCGCTCACAACCGAACTAATAATTAAAAGTGATTTTGCGGGAACTGATTTTAATTTGCCTGTTTTTTGAGAATAGTATGTGCCGAGTGCAACAAACGTGGTTGGTGTCATATTATTTAAAAATTCAAAAATACCTTCTTTATATTTTGCTTCTTTTTCTTCTTTTGTTTTGGAATGTTTTAAACCCTCTATAAGACCGCCAGCTACACCTCCTGTTGTTGTTGCAAGAATCTGGGTGTAGTTTTCAATTTCAAACATATTCCAAACCGCTTTAAATTTGTCTTTAGCCGGCAGATTGTTTTTAAAAGAACCTATTAAATTATTTAATCTCCCCTTTTTAAAGGCATTTAAAACAATAACCGGAGTAACCGCACCAATAAATGCACCGAGTGCAATTCCCGCACGATGATTTGTTTTGTTATCCTTTGAAGGAGTTTTAATAGTACCCGGAATTCTTTTTGCATTTGAATTGCCGCTGTATGACGATACGCTCTGAAAAGGTTTAAATATGTCGCTGTTATTAATGCTGCTGATGTACATTTAAAATAGTTGGCTTTCTCTGTGTAAAACCGTAATAAAAATCTTACATTTATATTGTAAGGCAAACCTAACAAATTATCAAGTGCAAAATTTAAAAAAATAATTCATATTGTCAAATAGCCGAAAGTTAAATTTTATGTTAAAATATAGAGATGAAGAATAGCAACTTAACAGCAGGTCTTGAGGATTATATTGAGGTAATATATATTGCCTCAATTGAACATAGAGAAATTAAAGGGGTTGAACTTGCAAAGATGCTTAATATTTCAAGGGCATCTGTATCGGAGGCTTTAGCCAAACTTGTTTCAAAAGGCTTAATTGAATATGAAAGCTACGGAAACATTACACTTACAAAAAAAGGAATCAGTCTGGCTAAAAAGGTATATGCCAAACATAATATTTTAAGAGCATTTTTTGAAACAGTACTTGGTATTAATACCGAAGAAGCAAGTGAAAATGCCTGTAAAATAGAACATATTGTTTCACAGGATATACTGGATAAAATTGAAAAATTAACCTTATTCTGCAATGAAAATCCTGATATTATGGAAAAATTCAAAAGTTAAAATATATTTGCAAAAGATAAGAAGAAATCGCAGATAACATCATATATATGCGGCATTACAACTATCAGAATGGCTGAACCCAAACAGGGTTTAAAAAGGAAGCTCATCTGGAAGACGTTTACCTGAGGTGCTGTTTTTGAAATAATACCAAGAATTATATCCTGACCGAGTGTTGCAATAAGTACGGGCGAAGCTATCTGCAGACCTATATATAATACATTAGCCGTTATTTTTACAAGGTATGGCATATTTACTATTTCGTCCAGCGGAATAAAAGCGGCATAAACAGGGAAGATTTCAAAACTTCGTATGAAAGCATTAAAAGTCCAGTAGGCACCGCCTATTTCAAGAAAAATAATCAATCCGATAATACTGAAAAGCCTGCCCATTATTGAAATCTGTGAGGAAGTTGAAGGATCCATGATTGTTGCGGAAGATACACCCTGCTGCATGTTTATCATATCCCCGCCGCTTTCAATTGCTTTTACAATACAATTAACTATAAACCCAATTAACGCACCGCATAAAAAATTCATTATTATGGTATATATTATGGGTACTCCTTCTGGCGGTATCTCGGGTCTTAAAAACGTGCAAAGCATAACGGTGAAGATTAATGCAAATCCTACTTTTGCTATCATGGGAATTTCAGTTCTCTGTAAAAACGGTGCTGTTCTCATTAATCCCGCCACTCTTGCAAAAATAGGAATTCCCGCTGCCAATACTTTATTGACTTCGGGAAAATATCTCGGAAATTCATTTATTATTACATCAAGCATTTTTTACTTAATTTCTTCTGTTTTCTTCAATTTTCTTTTGTTCCGCAAGGTTAGGTGTCGGAATATTTGTTGCGCCGTTTCTCAGGAAGTTAAATTTTTCCTTTTGTGCCGTTCCCTGAGGTCTTGAGGTACTGTTTAAGATATGTGCCATCGGTGTCATATCTTTCTGATAGTCGTCCTTCATTTCATCTATAAACGGTTTTGTGTAGTTATAATAATCCGGCGGAAGTACAAATTCATCATTTTTCGGAATTACTTCAAAGGCAATAACACTTCCTTCGTTAAACAGATTGGTAAGTAATTTCAGATATCCCGTACCCAGAATAATGATAACCAGAAATACCGCAAAGATTTTAGGAGCGGCGGCAATTGTCTGTTCCTGAACCTGCGTAACAGCCTGCAAAATACCTACAATAAGACCGATGCCCGCTGCCGTTAGTACGCACGGCATTGCTATCATTAACATTGTTATAAGACCTTTTGCAAAATATTCTATTAATATATCCATCGGACACCTCTAATTAAAGCTTCCCACAAGCCCGTTTACTATTAATCCCCAGCCGTCAACCGCAATAAATATCAGCAGCTTAAACGGCAGTGAAATAATCGTAGGTGATAACATAAACATACCCAGTGCCAGCAGGACGTTTGCAACGACCAAATCCAGTACAATAAACGGAACAAATATAATAAAGCTTATTTCAAAAGCTGTTTTTAGTTCACTTAATATGTATGCGGGTGCAACCTCCCATATTGTAATTTCATCAACGGAATTAGGAGCTTCTTTTCTTGCCAGCTGCACAAAGAAAGCAAGATCATCTTCTCTTGTTTGTTTAAGCATAAACTCTTTCAACGGCTTTGAGCCCTCGCTTATCGCAAGAACGATAGAACCGCTTTCCTGATACGGCTTGGAACCTACTTCATACATCTGCTGGAATACAGGTCCCATTGTATAGAAAGTTAATATTATTGATAAACCGACAAGTACAATTGCCGGCGGTATCTGCTGTGCGCCCAGTGCCTGTTTTAAAAATCCGAATACTACCGCATATCTTAAAAAGCTTGTCATACAAACAAACATGAAAGGTAAGACCGAAAATATAGCCATTACCATTAACAGTTGTAATATAGGGCTTAAATCTCTTAATACTGTATCCATTCTATCCTCTGCTTACTCTTTGTTGTACACGTTTTTTTACTGAAGGAATTTCAGATATATTTATTTCCTGATTATAACTGTATTCATTATTATCTAATTTTGCCAGCATAGTTGTATTTGAGCTGTCTCCTGCAATTAAAAATTTTTCACTTCCCGCTTTTATAACATATACTGTCTTTGTGGCGGAAAGTCTTAATGCATTCTCTACCGATAAAAAATCCCTGTTTTTTGAAGTTGAAGTCGAATACATTGCTTTTTTATAAATGAATAATGCCATTGCAATGAAACCTATCATTGCAAAGGTATATGCCGTAAATTGTACTAAATAACCGTTCATACTCTATCCCTAATTTCTTCTTTCTATATGCTTTCATCTTCTATTTCAAAGTCGCTGTAATCGAAATTTTCGTCGCCTTTTTTATCTGCAGGTGCCGCTGCTGCTTTTGCAGGTGCTTTCTTGGCAGGTGCGGGAGCAGGCTTTGCCGCTTCAGTTTTTGCTGCTGCGGGCTGTTTTTCCGGTTCTTTTTTTGGTTCAGGCTGGCGTTTAACTTCTTCTTTTGTTTTCTTCACGTTGTCAATTCTGACACCGTATCTGTCATTTAATATAACAAGCTCACCTGTTGCAACAACCTGATTTTCTACTCTTAATTTTATTTTATTGTCGTATACCGAGCCTACATCAATAACAAGCCCTTCTGAAATCTGCTTTAATTCCCCGAGCGTGAGTTTTACATTATCAAATTCCGCAACGACATCTACAAGAATAGAATCCCACATATTTTGAGATTTTACATCTTCTTCCATTTCATCGCCTCCGTTATTATCAACACTAATTATTAAAGAAGGATTCGGGTTAACCGAAAATTCAACTGCGTTATTGTTCCATATTACAGACATTTTGTTAATATTACTGTTTTCAAGAACAATAACATCTCCATTTTCCAATGCTTTTATATCGTTAAGCGGAACTCTTGTTGAACCTGTTCCTACTTTGAGTTTTACTACAGTATTTTTAAAGTCATTAATATCAAATACGTTCTTGTATTTTGGTTTTTCTATCTCCGGAAGCATATACTCCGGTATGGTTATGATTATTTTACCGGCATGTTCTCTTCCGTATTTTGCATAAAATGTATAATTATACAGCCTTGATTTTTTAATTACTTTTTTATTTACTTCAGTTTTGTTTAAGTGTTCTTCTATGTTTTTGTATAAATAAGCGGTAAAATCTTTTATTACCGAGGTTTCTATATCTGTAAGTTTCTGAAGCGAAAATACGTTTTCAGAAGCACCTAAAGTACTGTCTAATAATGAAGAAATAAGAGTTGATGATATTTTTACGGTTATTGAAGACAGCTTGTTTATATCTATTTTATTTACAAAGTACTCATCACCGTAAAAAAGAATATTATCTTCAAGAGAAATACCCATAAATCTGAATTTATAGTTCTTTTTGAAAAAATCATCAGCTGCTTTCTGCATTCTGAGATACAAATTAGAATAATACCAAGGATATTCTTCAAAAAGGTTTCTCTCTTGTTTTTCCTGTTCTTCTTTTTTAAATTTTAAAGCTGCCATCACTTACCCTAATCGTTATCCCACACAAATACAATATATTTTTTTTCATGTTGTAACATCAACTATATGTTGTATATTTTTTGGGGGAAAGATTTTATAAATTAACTGTATTTTAATGTTATTTTGCATGATTTCAAGAATTTCTCATAAATCATTAATTTATACGATACGGAAAAATACCAAATTTAATATACTAAACACACGAGTATAGTATACATTTGGGGAATTATTGTGAGAAAAGAAAATACCAAAAGGGTCAAAATACAGGAACAAAAACCCGATTTGCGAATTGCCGAAAAGGTAAAAACAAAGCCGTACAGCGATATAGATTTAAATAACTGGAAGGAATATTCTCATATAAAAACGGATACCTGGTGGGAATTTGCGGCAAGAGATAAGTCAAACGGGCATTCTAACGACTATCACGGTAATTATATACCCCAGATTGCACAGCAATTATATGAAAGATTTACCAAAAAAGGGGATATAGTTCTTGATTTGTTTTTAGGCTCGGGAACCAGTGCAATAGAAGCATTAAATATGGGCAGAAGATGTATTGGCGTAGAATTAAAGCCCGAACAAACAGAAATTGTTGCCAATAAATTTACACAAAAAGAATTGGTTACCGATGTAAATTTAATATGTGCGGACAGTGCGAATGTATCGGTTAAAGATAAAATACAGGCAAGACTTGACGTTATGAGAAGCGAAAAAGCACAGTTTTTAATGCTTCACCCGCCGTATGATAATATTATAAAATTTTCTGACAGAAAAGAAGATTTGTCTAACTGTGCAACTCCCGAACAATTCTATGAATTATTTAAAAAGGTGGCACAAAACGGGTATGATATGCTTGAAAAAGGCAGATTTGCAGCACTTATAATCGGTGATGAATATAAAAACAGTGAGATTGTACCGTTAAGCTCCGAGTGCTGTTACAGAATGCGTGAAATAGGATTTAAACATAAAGCTACCATTGT
>JAEEGL011422867.1_pt1 | contig 14121 bp, 12 predicted proteins | sample 9134231 | NCBI WGS metagenome assembly JAEEGL01 (sample SAMN16246548, study PRJNA631951) | gut metagenome | biome: gut microbiome; feature: rumen; material: fiber-attached | host: Bos | place: Iran: Karaj | collected 2018-10 | reverse complement strand
CTTTGCAATCAGTTTTTGTATAACACTAAATTTTGTACATATGGAAAAGACAATGATCCCGGAAGACAATTCCGTAGAAAGCATTAAGGTGCGTGAACAGATTATCCGTGACTTCTATCGTGAGTGGAAGGAAAAGAATCCTTCACAACGCAGGTTCAATCTGTCATTAAAGGAGTATATCAATATCCGAATGGTTTCTATCATCGAGACGAGTGAGCATGCTGCCAAAAGTTATCTCTCCACTTTGGCAGTCTTACAACTAGACGCTATTCTGGTCGGTGCAAAGAAAGTATCGATCAAGAAGACAAAAGTAGGAAATAAGAACCAGAAGCCATTTGAAAGGATGATGATTATGACGTATGAGCTCAATGGCATAGGAACAGTGAAAATGACAGTGGGCATCCGACGTCGGACGAAAGAGAAGGTTCAATATTGTATCACAGCTATTAGTAGCACATAAAAAAAGAGCACCCTATAGGATGCCCTTTAGACTTGCCCCTGGAACGTGAAGGAGGTTTACGCTGAAGCGTGATGCTATGCTGGCGGGGACTTCGCACGACCCATACACATCGTCCTATCACGACTTATCCGCTGCAAAGTTACAAATAAGTAAGCTAACTTCCAAATAAAATAGCATAAATTATTAGAAATATATGATATTTACATTTTTACCCGTCGTGATGACGGCTTGACATTTTATGATATTAGATTTAGGTTATTATTTATTAGGGCTCAGCGGAGCCCTTTTTTATGCCCTTTACGACACACTCTAACCCCTCTTCCCTTACTCTGTCGCAAATCACTCCCCTTGTCGCAACAACTTCGACAAGAATCTAGCTAATTTCTTGGAATCAGCCCAAAATCCCCGTACCTTTGCATCAGTTATTTGAATCATACGTTTGTTCATTTTTGCATAAATCTATTATTGGTTATTGGTATTTTGGTTTAGAAATCGAAAAAGGCTCGCAGCGGCGAGCCTTCTTTTATGTCCTATAACAGTCTTCAAACTATCTAACTGCATTCACATCAATATTATCAATATCCTCTTGGGTGATTTTCTTCAAGGGTTTGGGAGTCAAATAAGGGATACCATGCTTATCAAGCAAATATTGTAAATGTACAATATAAGATGCCTGGCTAGACAGAATCTTTTTAAAATTAAAGTTTTGTTGCTGTTTAGCCGGATACTTGATTTCCAGATCCTCCTCCAATTTCTTAATCTTTTTCTTCAGTTCTGCAATTTCCTTATCAGGCGTCCAATCATCCGAAACGCCACTATCTGTATAGCCGTTATCAAGCAGGATTCCTTTTAGTCTAATAACCTCACCTTCCAGGTGTTTTGCATACACAGCCAATTTTGCCCATTTCTCCTGATCTTTCTTGTATGCCTGAATGATATACTTCATCCGAGCTTCATAAGGAACATCATCGTTATTGATTTTAGCTTTATCATTTTTAGGCTCATTGGATTGACACTCATCCTCATCAAGAATAGTCTCAATCTTTAACTTAAACATGCCATTAAAGGCCTCATATTCCTTTTTCATATTCCTCTTCATTACCCTTCATTATTATTCTGATTCCCATATCAATAATTCACGTGGCAGAGAAATTCTTTTTGCTTTACCACGTAAACCATCTATATAATAATACTTGGCCATGTGATCATCAAACTGTCCGACAAATGCCCCTCGAATCCTTGCACACTTCTCGTTAATCGAATTAAGAAGAGGATTGGTAACATCTTCAATACTTTGAAGAGACCTATCATTCAATCCTGATGGCTTTACCTTATTATATATTATGGTTAATTCCTCACGATAATCCGGCAATTTCTTAAACAAAATACCCTCCTGATGATTTAAGAATAGAAGATAGACTGCTTTCACCAGGGGTTCCATCTTTACCTCCATGTCATTATAATCTGGGAGAAAAATCCGATAATCCTTTGTTATTACCAATCTGCTTAATCTATCATCCGGATGTATCAATTGCTCTAAAATATGTTGAGAAATTCCCCTTTGTCTAAGTTTGGCAATCTTTGTCCTTACCTCTTCAATAAGATCATCAGTATTCTCATCATCAATTTGGGAATTGAAACAATCATCAGCGCTCTTTTCAAAGCCATCACCCAAATCATCCAAAGCATTTTTTCCAAGTAACTTTTGGTGCTCCCTATCCTCAGCAGAAATCTGCTTAGCGATTCTATGCAATTGGTCTGCTATAGGCTCTTTATTACTCGAAGATAATGGATAGAAACGATTAATGGCTTTATCCTTCCCATCTCCGCCCCTATGTATATCCTCAGTACGAATAAAGCCATGTTTGATCCTATTCCTTTCATCTGGATGTTCCAGATACTGTAGCATAAAATCATTGCCAATAGTTGTATTTGCCAACTCTGCATCTGATAAATATGGAGCACGATATCTAAGCACTTCCTTATTTGCCAACTGCTTCATTAGCAAAGGAAGATACACTATATGGAATCCTATCATCTGCCCCCATCCTTCAATGACCTCTGACTTTGTCTCAAATAAATCTATCAGATCTTTATCCTCTTCGCTGGCTACAAAGATTAGTTCTTTAGGAGCAAGTTTCCCTTCAAGTTTAAACTCTAGACGATTATCTTCCATATCCGCAATTATTATATTGTCATCTGGAGAAATAGGAACTTTACCATTTTCTGCTTTCTTACCTTCTTTCCATTCCCAATAGAAAAGAACAAGTAAGCCAATAGCGACAATAACATCTATAACATTCCAGATTATTCTTCCTAACCCAACTTTTACAAATGGCTGGAAAAGTAACGCCAAAGTCACAAAGACCAAAGTCAATCCTTCCTTCTTGGTAATAATGCATTTATAAGCATAAATACCAAATACAACTGTCGCTAATATCCTAACAAGGGTATAATACCCGTATGGCATTGGAGCCAGACAAAACAGCATCAAAGCCGCAAGATATAACGGTATGTATTTCATTATTACCAGTCGTTTAAATTTGAATTTGCCTCAACTACACTTTCTATTTCATCAGGTAAAGATGGGAAAAAATCAATTCCCGTAATTCTTTCTACTTCATCTATAGTATTAATATACTGATCACGTTTCTTGGATCCATCATTATTCCTTATTATATATCCTATAGCTTTAGGATCTGGATTCAAGCGAAGTATCACCTTAAAAAATGCTTCAGGGATAACGATCTTGTTTTCTCCTATTGTCTCATGTTTTCTGTTAAAAAGGACTGGGCCACATACAATATAAACATCCCCATACTTTTTAGCCCAGATTCGGCAATCTTGTTCTATACGATTCCATACGCCAGTGTTAAGTTTGCCATCTTGTGGACATATATTGGTTAATATATTCGACTCCCTCATAGCTTCCATATCCCATTTATTATCCCCAGCAGGGCACATATGCCCATGTGTCCAACCCGAGCCTTGATAGTCCGCTTCTGTGGCTTTTGGAGAAGGTACATCTTTGTCTTCCATATAAGTATTTATACGCTTATATACCCCATCTGCATGTTCTGCAGTTAGATGCCAAGCTACCCAATTGGGAATTCTTGTTTCCTTGTTATATGATATAACATAGGATTTACGCCGTATAATCTGTTCGGGGGTACTGGATAATGGAGCAGGGATACAAATCCTAAACAAAGAATCTGTTACATATAGATACTCCTGGCTTATATTACTATTCTTAATATCTCCAGAATGATTTTTATCAAATTTATCGACCCTTTTGAAAGTGATACTCTTGGGTGTTCTATGTTGTCGGCAAGAGACTGTCATTGTAATTAATGACAGAAGAGATATTAGAATTAATATTGGGCCAGACTTATTTATCATTACTCTTCTTTTTATTCGATTTACCTAAATTGCCGATTTTGGGAACAATTTGAATAATAATTCGTTGATTCTTGACTTCCTCATCAGGGTTGTTTCCATCTTCATTAAAGCGTCCTCGCCCACGGATGCCACTACCAGAGACCTGAACTTCACATTGAGATTTCTCAAATGATATTCCATTCCTTTTCCAAAGATAGTATAACGACAATGCTCGTTTGTAACTAAGAGCATCATTATCGTAATAAGAGTCCTTAGATGCCATACCTTCTATTACCACAAGGTATGTGATATCCATGTCCTTATATCTTGGGTCCTCTTTCATGATATTCAGTCTCTTGATAACTCTCATCAAAGAATTTCCAACTTCTACGAGCCGTGTAGTATCATTTAAAACCCGAATATCATAATCGGCAGCTTTAAAATTGGGAGAATAAGACTTCTTTAATATCCATCGTTTGTTGATTGCATCCTCTTCAAAATAGTCAACTGGCAGTCGCTTTACAGCCTCTTGGATTTGTTGAACATTTCGTAACTGTTCTTCAGAAACTCGACGCAAACGTTCTGCTTCTAGAATCGTATTTCTCAAAGAAATAATTGTGAGTACGAACATAACGAGCATCAAAAAAAACAGGCTCGTCATCAAGTCTGAATAACTTGGCCAGAAGTGAGAACCTTTTTTTTGTTTACTCATATTTATTTTCCTACTAAATTAACAACAACCACAACCAACTCCTTTATGATTTGAATAAGGCAATATAATGCTATAAGGTAAATTGCTATTTTTACCTTCATAGGAAATTTTTGTTTGGGCGGTGTTACGATTGCACCAGTTTCCGTTACAACACTTCTTTCTGCATTATCTTCTACAGTTCTATGCAAGTCTTCTATACTTTGCTTGATTTTAGAGAGATTAGACAGTTCACTTAATGACCCCCTCATTTGTTCAGGAAGAGCTTTTACAATTTGATCTAAATAATCAAATGTCTCAGCCAAACGTTGATTACGCTCTTCTATAGCATCTGACATTTCTTTGAGTTTGCTTTCAAGTATTTCTTGCTGCTGGGACATTGCCTTGTCCAGTTTCTCATTCTGGTCAACTATCTTTTCCGCCATTTTATCAACCTTATCTTTGGATAGTTGTCCGAGTTGCGTAAACGATGATTCTAACTTTTCATCTACATTGCCCACTGCTTCAGAAATAAAGGCTTTACGCTTGTCAATTTCATTTATTTCTTTTTCAAAGAACTGCCCCATTTTTTCCCATGTCTTAACACGTTCATCCGCTTTCCCGAGCTGTGAAGTCAGATTTCTCACAGCTTTAATATATGATCGTGCATCTTTCATTGCTACTGCAAGCATACCAATTTCCTCAGTACAATTTTTCAGTTTTTCATAAACCGAAATGTTTGCAGCAGCTATACTTGTTATATCAACCCTTTTAAGTTCTTCTAAGAGCTTAACTTGACTTATATATGAATCGTTTACCTTGGACAAAGTTTTATCCAATTTCTGGGTGTTAGTTGAAAAAGTATCATTGAAGTCGCTCAGATTATTAGTCATCTTTACCAATGTAGCAGTAAAGTCTGTTGACAAGTTAGGAAGAAGTTCTGACTGAATCCAACTGAGGAAATTGTTTTCACGAAGTTCAACTTTACTTTTTGCTTCTTTAAATAGATAAGATGCTCTCATTGTAAGCCCAAGACCTACTGCACTAGAAATCACTGCCAGTGCTACACCTCCAAGCAGTTCGGTTACACCACTATCAGCTAAGGCAGAACTACTGCCAGACATCAGGCTCTCAAGACCATCTCCCCACACCAAAACTAAAACACCTATGAAAATACCTATCATGGTACCAACCAAGCCAATGTACTGCGTAAATGGTAATAGTGTCTCAATTTCAGATTCGGATATTTCTCGGTTTCTGTCAACAACATCCTTCATTAGATGATAGTCACTTACTTGCTCTGAATTTTCATCAAGATACCGATTAAGGGTGGATACAATGTTTGTAAAAGCCTCAGAATCGTGAGTTGTTTCTATTTGAAGTTTCTTGTTTAGAGAAACAGATTCTTTAGTAGATTCAGGAAAAACATTCTGATACCTACTGATTAATTGCTTAGTATTTAAAAACTGATATACCTCCCAAGCAATAAATATAGCGACTAACAAAAAAGTAGCAAGTAACATATTACGTCAATTTTATCTTGGCTTTTTTCTCAACTATCAGTTGACTGTTGAGAATACCTGGTTCTACATTTTCTATCTGAGTGGCTCCATTTTGCTTACCTTCTATTTCACATACATCATCAAAGAATGCATTTATATTTGCCAGAGCTTTGTCAACATTACCATGAAATTCGAATTTCCTAGTACCATTCTCCTCCCATGTTCTGAAAAAACATTTCTCTTCTGAAGGAAGTAATTTTCGAAACTGGCCGTTATTTGCGGTTTCAAGATACTCATATTTAGGGGAAATAGAAACAGAAGTAGGCTTGTCTTCAGTCTGATTATAAATAACTTCACTTCTTACAGTACCATCTTCATTAATTGTTTCTTTTACATAAGCCTCTTTTTCTCTTTCTTTAGTTGCAAAATCAACAAAATCATCAAAATTTGTACGCTGTGGTTCCTTATCAGAAGATTGTTTATTTGAATAGGGAACTTGGGAGGGTTGCCGCTTACTTTTTTCAGCATCCATCACGCCTGATTCTTTTTTTAAATCATGTAGTTCCAAATTCAAATTTTGACACGTTTTTTTCCAGCGTTTTATTTCGTTTTTCAAATATGCAACATTTTCACTTTCATCAACAGCATCCTTTCTTCGATACAAGAGTATAACAAGTATTATAATTATGATGGCCTCTATTATTGCAATAAAGAACAATAGATTCCCATAACCTGCTAATAAATTAATGTAGTGTTCCATATTAACATTATAATTAGTTGTTCTTTTTATATATAGCTGAAATCAATGCATTCAACAAGCCATTCAGAGGGTAGAAGAACATGGTTTCTTCGATAACATCATTATCGGATACTTCCTGTTTTTTTATTTCAAGACCATTCTTAGTAAACGTTGCGAGATCACGCATACACTCTTTCTTAGCAATTTCAAGAGAAGCCTCAGCAGAATCAAAATTGTTTTTGTATGAGAACTCTCGATTTAGATCAACTACAAAGTTTACAAAACTCTTAACCTCATCAACTGTTTTATTGATATACGCTTCGTCAACAGATGCATATGTATCTCCATTTACGAAAGCGGACCCATTATCTTGAACGGTCTTATATACCATTTTCATCGAGGCCATGTCTTCGTATTCCTGATAAATAGGATTAGAAAGACCACCTTTACAAGTAACCTCTTTAGGATTATCTTCGTTCTGTAAGATAGTTAAGCCATCAGAAGGATAGCTTTCCCCATATACTTTCTCAAAGATTTTCCTCGTGAATTTCTCCAATGTACTATCACTAGAAGTTAAGATACGAATAACTTTTGAGCCATTACCACTAAATGCTATATGGCGCGGCATTTCAAGCGATTTAGCTTTCATAATGAGGGCCAGATGATAGATAATGGCAGCGTAGAAGATGATAAAAACTATCTTGTAATTCGAATCCAGTAATAGCATATTGTTGAAATCAACATTATCAGAAAGTCTTTTAGCTACAATCTCATTGTTATCCTTCAGTGAAAAATAGAATGAAGCTATATTACTCGAGTTACGACTCTTTTTATGCTGTTCTAGAATCTCCAAGAGGTCACTTAAAGAATTATCCTCCAAAACAGCTTTAATTGAACTTTCATATTGTTCCAAAAGCTTGTTGACAGTAGCAGAACTACGATTACTAATATACGGATCACCGAAAATCGAGTCAGCAGCAAAGTGGAAAGAAGTGATATTGTTCACATTTCCGTCTTTTGCCAAAACAATATCAGTTGTTCCTCCGCCGATATCAATCGTGACAATATTGCCAACATTGGCTTCTGAATTACGGTAATGTTCGTAAGGAGCAACCGATTCCGTCATTGGGGTAATATTACGTTTGTCGCCTCCAAAATACTTCTCATATGCTTTTGTCCATACATCACTAAAACTATTATAGCGATTCTCCACCATACTAATGGGATAAAACCAGACAATCTTTGTATTTGACAGACTGCCATTAGAAAGTAAGACTTTTGTACGCAACATAATGAAAAGCGACTCGATAAAGTTTTTGATTCGCTTCGTGTTGTTCGGGTCATTAGACCATTTTAAGTCTGTTAGAATCCTGTCATATGCATAGCCGCGTTTTTTCTCATACGGGAACGGAATATTAGTGTGTCCTAATGAATACACCGCTTTATTCCAATTAGTAGATGAGGCTATACAAAGTGCTGTTCTCATGGGGAATTTATAAAGAGAATTCTCGCCAATGCTTTCTGGTAAGACATCATAACCAAAAATATATTTTGCCTGATTTTCAACATATCCCCAAAGCTTCAACATAGAATCTTGCAGGCTCATACTGAAAGGTTCGGATGCACCTTGATTTACACTATATTCAATGTGTGAATTGGTTGTACCGAAATCGATGGCAAAAGTAAATTGGTCAGTTCCAGCCCGACGCTTCATGATGGGGATAAGAACACCTGAATATTCATCACATCCAACCCTAATAGAGTCAAAAGAATGCTGTTCAATAATGTATGCTTTGTAACTCAGGTATCTTGAATCGTCCGAATTTCTAATCACAGGATCGGCTATACTTACAACATTTTCTCCGTTCTTGAAAGTAAGATTATAACTTTCTTTGTCTTCAAATTCACTCATGATGTAAGCTCTATAATATGCATCTCTTTCATTTTCATATTGAATGTTTGAGAACAAACCTACAGAGAAGGCTTTTTCGATGAGTAAACCCTTATTTTGCTCCGGGCGGATTTCGCCATTTTCAATGTATTGGCGCGTATATTCGATAAATCGGTTTCCTTGAATAGGAATTCGTAATGTTACTCTGACATGATCATCAAGAACTTCCTTTATTTCGAACATTGGTTGTCCTCCTACCTTTCCTTGCAACTCTTGTGCAGTAAAGTAGTGGAAGAAGGTTTCTTTCAATGGGAGCAAGTAACGATAAGAAGAATCTTGTATGAACTTTCCATAGAATGCATCATCAGCAGTATTGATATTGGGAACTCGAATTAATACATCTTCCAGGAAATCACCTACTGTTAGGTATGGATACATCTCGTTAGCCTTTGGAAGCCTACGCTCTTCTAAAGGTTTGCTGTCAATGTAAGGAGCCTTATTGGTACTTTCCCAATAATCCGATACGTAATAGATAGTTGTATAAATACTACCACTCTCAATCGGCAATACAAGAGGAAGTTTTTCTTCTTTTGCAACACTTGTTCTTATCTCAAAACCACTCTTTACTTTGACGTTCTCAGGGCACTGTCTATAGATAACGCCATTGATTTCCACCTTGTTAGGGTTAATAATCAATTCTGGATATTCGTTGATGGAATTGGTAGTTAAGCTGTCAACCTTATCTTTCTGATCAGGTGTCAATCCGTTTTTATATACTAATTCCATGTATTCATTCACTTCAGGGAATAAGCGTGCAAAATTCGGATATGCCTTTTGGAAAGCAAAGTAGAATATTATAAACTGTTCTTCTCTCTGATCAAGTGATGCCAATTTACTATCAAAAACCTTATCCTTTCCAAACCTAATATCATCTGACAGATAGGTAAAATCATTCGCAGAGCAGAAGAAAAGAGTTGCTGGAGAAGTTGCACCTATAATGTCAAGCTGAGTCTGCCTATATCTCCCAACATAGTGAAGAAGATAAACTGAACTCATCTTATCAAAATTGTAGGTCTCCTTATCTTGACCAAGGAACATTTCAAGAGTTTCACCCACACGTTTTTGTCCTTCTGATGCACTCCGTTTAAGATTATCTATTTCTTGTTTGACATTCCAAACAATCACCTTAATTCTATCAGATAATTTTGGTAAATTGAAGAAAATCTGAGCCACGTCCAAGGAGTCAGAAACCATCTTATGGAAAATTGTATCACCATGAAGATCTCCAGATTTAACGACTTCACTATATGCATTTTTTACTAAGTCAATACGGGCAAAAGGAGAAGGAATAGACGTTATCTCCTTTTTAACACTTGCAGCGTTAGGGTCTTCTATCTGGCCAATTGCATTTGAGCCGTATGAAACTGAGTTTCCCCAGTCTTGTATATTGTTGTTCCCTTTATATAGTCTGAATACCTTAGCCATAATGTTTACATATTAAGTTTGTTTTGAACCAGATCGTTTGTGCTTTGGAAGAAAAGTTCCATAAAGTTTTGTTCCTTAGTGCCGCTTGCATTCGACGCATGTTTTTTGTCAAGCATGATATCGAACTGCTCATAATCGCCCTTTTGGAGCAAAGAGAAAAATGACCTAGAAGGTGTTATTCCATTCACAATATCAAATAATGCCTCATTACTCCATGCGAAGGGGGCAAATCCTATTCTGTTGGATTCCATCTCCTTCAACCATGTGACATATTCATCTTGCATATAGCGAATATCACTAATAAAATCAGAGTCGAAGAAATTCTTATCAAGACCATAGTCACGACTCCATTGTTGTTTCAGATAATTAGCAACATTCATTTTTGAAAGGTAATGGGTAAAAAACATGAATTGTGTCAATGGCTTCCTAATAATTCTATTTGTCTCTGGAGCAAAATCACCGAATATCACATTCTGCACTTCTTCTGAAGCCAACCCAAACTCTTTATAAATAGTATTACCATTTCTTTCTGGACCGTTAACAAAATCTACAACAGCTAATGCAGAAAGCATTTCTATTAAGTGAGCTTTATTCTTTTGCTCATCACCACCTTCATGGTTCTCATAAGCTTTATGAGATGATCCGCTGTCACCTATATAATATAAGGTGTCTATATCTCCACCAATATTTTTATCATAATAGGCTAATGCTGCCTTCGTCTTCGATACAAATGTGTCTGACTCTATGCTGCTCTCATCATCTTGTTCTACCTTAAAATATGGGAGTACTGTGACTGCTCCGATAGTGGCAGAATTAATCAGGCCATGATTAGGAATATTCTCATTTGTACGGAGAGAGTTCAGTAGCAAGGGGAATCCGCTTGCACCTGTTCCACCAAAGATAGAACTGATAATAAATATCCTATCACCATGGGAGAATTCATTGGCTATATCCAGGAATTCTTCTGTTTCTGAGAACTGATTTAGGACGATACTTCCAATATTCGGATTTCCTTTAAATCCAACAACCATGTCACTCGACAAGTTTTTCGTTGAATATAACATCTGTAGCATGGCCTTAGATGCAACGTTCATATTGTCGTAGTCCATGAATTGTTTGAAAGATATATTCTGAGAATTATTTATTGGTAGTCTAAAATTAAACTTGTCAATAATTTCTGTCCCATAGAACTTATTCTTTGTGTTGGAGTTAAAGTTAAGTTTGTCCTTGATAGCTACATAACGCTGCATCAGAGTGACAGTTCTTGTTAAGTCTCCATTATTCATATCTGGATCAATGATTATTGGGACTATATCGGATTTGCATTCTACTCCAGATGCGAGCAACAAGGTTAATGAACGAAGCACTCTGGCTCCAGTTCCGCCTATACCGAATACGAACGTTTTCATAAGAATTATTATTTAGAACGGGTAATATTTAACAGTTTTGCTTCCCCATTTATAGAGCATAGAGAAGATAAAGAAGAGAACGGCTGAAAATAGTGCGTTCACAAAGCCAAACATCACTATATTTGTGGTACCCATAACGGGTATTCCCTTATCATCATAAAGGAGGCAATCGCCTATTAAGCCATTTTCAAAATCACTCGATATCATGAAGTAGGCTATCAACATATTAGCAAATGCTGTAATCGCCATCAATCCCCAATACTTTAAACGCTGGTTCCGAACAGGATTCCATAAATAATAATAAATCGGGGGTACAATGATGGCAGAAAGGATAGCAACAAGGCCAATTTGATTGTAGATCAAATCTCCACTGTAGTCCTGTGATTCGCAATTGTAGCCCCACAGATATTCCGAAAGTGGTCGTCCGTAAAGAGAATCTAACAGACTGTAGATGTTTCCGAGTAATTCTTCCATAATTATTTATTGATATTTATAGTCATTCTGGTATAATAGTTTTTCTTGATGATGGCAGAGGCGATACCTTCAGCCATATATTTTATGCCAAATGTTTTATTAGCATTACCATCAGTAATTTCATTCCCTTCATCGTCATTATAAAGCTCCGGCCATGTAGGTATGGCTGTTTTTATCAAAACATCAAGAGTCGTAGGATGAACATGCTCAGTTTCAAAAGTCAATATATGGCTATATTTTTTATAGTCTTGAATCCTCTCTACTGATACTAGCTTAAATTTGGGATCACTTAATTCATACAGATCCGTGTTACATAAATATTCATCATTCAGGATTAAAGGAGCATAATTAACTTCGACAGAAAATCTGATTCTACCGCCCTTGTCTGCTTTAAGATTCATTATAGAATGTTTGGGGTCTTCCTTATCAAGATCAAAATTCCCTGATTTGATCTTTACTGCATAACATGTATCTGGCATATCTGCTCCTCCTGCAAAAACAGTAAATTCATTTTCTACACCCTTCAAAGGTCGATTGTTCTTTTGCATCTCAATTCTAATTCGATTGATGGCACCTTGTCCACCAAACAGCCAGATATAAAAAGGTCGAGATCCTTTATAATATTTCCCTGAATCATTTTTATCGTAACAGAGTCCTTCGAATTGTGACATACAACGATAGCCAACAACAGCTAAATTTGGATGCTCATTGATATAATCCCCTAAATAATTCTTTATACCTATCTGCTGATTTACTAAATAATCCTCTGCATTCTTTCCTTTTCCTGGTGAAAAAATGCAATCCGAAATAAAGATAGATACTGTGGTATCATTCATTTCATCCAAAATATCTTTAATCATTAATGCCATGTCTGAAGATCCACGATTACCACCCTTTGCTTTGAAAGAAGTAGGCTCTAATTTCTCAATGAAATCTCTGATATCGTCTTGTTGGGGTAAAATCTCAGAATTGATATAGTTCAGATTTAGTTCTTTAGCTACTCTAATCTGTTTCAAGTCAACAAGGTAGTTATAAACAATTTGTTCAAATTCTGTCTGTCCCTTAACATAACCATCCATACTACCAGAATTTTCTATATACACATTAATAATAGGTGTATATTCAACGGATGAAATATAAGCCGTTGCCGTATCCCTTGTACTAGAACTCCTGTTAGCACTTTTACGTCGAGATGAACTGCAGCTTATTGTTGAAAAAGCTACAAAAAAGAGAAGCATTACAGCCACAAGAAAAGATGGGCTCGTTTCGGTTAATAGTCTTCTAGAAGCCATATCATAACAAACATCCGAAAACACCCGACTCGGAATCAATTCTAATTCATATTCTTGAGCATAATGAAAAAACGTAGGTGTCCAAATCTGCTAATTCTTGATTCGAGGTCCTCAGAAAACCCATGCTAAAGAACAAACAGAAATAAGACACCTACTAGGTAATATACATGCATCTAAAAGTGTGTTTGAGGACAAGGTTGTCCTCGCAACACACCCCGGGGATGCTTATGTCATACCCGTGGCATCATGATTTCATGTCTTGATTAGCATTCTGAATTTCTGAGGTTCCGAACCATCAAAACAAGCATCAATGACGCTTTCCCAATATGTCACTCGCTTTTAAAAAGCGATATTTTTGCAAAAATACAAAGAAAATACGAACCAAACAAACATTTTGGAAAGAAATTTTCAAAAATTACATTTCACAAGCCTTGTGAAAAGGGAAAAGAAAGGGGGAACAGCGTCAAAAATGATATTTCTCCAACATAATTTAGAGTTATAGGTATCATCTTTTTGTTATAATTAAATCTCCATACTCAAACCACCAATAGACAGCATCATAGAGGGCGAGAACACGCTCTTTAATAAAGTCAGGATACTTGGGGGTGAGTTCCTCTGAATTATAACCTGCAATGACGCAGAGGAAGGACAAATCGCCCTCGATATATTCGCACCATTTGTTCTGACCCAGGCAGAAGCCAAGGATCTGATCAAACTCTGCTTCCGACTTGGGTAATTGCACGTGGGCTACGACATGGGGCTTGGATTGCTGGAAGAGTAACCAGAAATCGCCCCTACCCTCT
>JAEEGL017316690.1_pt1 | contig 14122 bp, 6 predicted proteins | sample 9134231 | NCBI WGS metagenome assembly JAEEGL01 (sample SAMN16246548, study PRJNA631951) | gut metagenome | biome: gut microbiome; feature: rumen; material: fiber-attached | host: Bos | place: Iran: Karaj | collected 2018-10 | reverse complement strand
GAGCATAAAAGTTCCAAGTCCGATTACAGGACAAGTTATTCCATTGTTTAATTTGATTGTCTGCATAGTGTGCCTCCTGTCATTCCGAACTTGATTCGGAATCTCAATCTTGAAAAAACTGTAGCACGGAAATCCTTTTTCTCAATGTGCAGATTTCAATTTTGTGTGGGAAAAGCGACAGATTTTGGAAAAGTGCCTAGAAATATGAATAAATTGGGCGTTCCCGCCTGCCTTCGGCGGTTCTCTTGTATAAGAAAACGGTATCATATTAATCTCCTATTCCTTATCTATATGCATAAAATTCTCTATCGCGATGCTTGAACTGTTTAGCTTCGAATACATATGATTTATGATGAGTTAAATGGTAAAATCCACAATACTTACAATAGTATTTGCGCATGGGTTTATATTTCTGCCCTACGCCCCAGTTGTGATAATTATGCTTCTTACAATCATTCACAATTGAGCCGGCTTCTCTTTCTGTATAGCAGATTTTGTGTTCCTGGAAACAAATAATGTCGTTCTGATTCTGGTCTTTCATATCAATCCTCCTGATACTATAACTAGTATCAGGAATAAGAGGAGTTGAGATTTTTTTTATGAGGAAATTAGATTTTATTCGCCAAAATCTGCCTCCAAAACCTTGATTGCGTTTGAGTCAATCTCGCCCGAAAGATAACCGTACGCCGCATACAAAAGCTCGTGCGTTTTGTCGTCAGCAGGGCGGTCAATCTCAAATGTAAGGAAAGTCTTTATTTTGACATCTCCTTTTTTCAGTTTTCTGAGCTTTGAAACAATCTGTTCTACATTTTCGTTTTCTGACACAGAAAGCAATTTTAGCATTTTGTCTTCAGCCAACTCACCATTTTTTGTCTTTCTCAAACGGCATAAAGCCACAAGACACTCAAGACAAGCCGAAAAAACAGCAGTCTGTTCTTGGGCATTTTGGTTTTCATTTGAGCAAAGTTCCTGTTTTATTGTCAAAAGCAATTTTTCAACATCTTCCGCTCTCAAGTTGAACACAAAACTGTTCACACGCCACAGTGCTTTTGCAAGAATTTTGATGGCATAAACGCTTTTGGCAGGCTTGTCCAGCAATGAAAGCGTCTTTGAAAGCAAATCTTTCTGCCAGTCCGTTGAACAGTCACCCAAGGAATATGCAATCCATTTCGGATAATCGTAATTACTTTCAATATTTTCGAGAACTTTGGGTAAAAATTGCGAGAACCAATCAGGCATATCTTTATGCATACAGGAAAGAAAAAACATTAAATCTTGTTTTATAATTGTAGGAATTTCCTCCAAAAAAGACTTCTTAATTGTTTTTAGAATTGACAAAGTCTCTACTCTAAACAAACTAGGACAATCATTATCATAAATGCTCCTGCTATTGTTCCATACAGTCAAAGCAGGAAATTTTATTGATTTTGAAAAATTACATTCTTCATAGTTTTTATCGAGCCTTATTGCATCCAAAGCTTTGTATCCCCTATTTATTCCACGACCTTGAACAATACAACACCAAACAGAATCTCCTTCATTTAGATTTTCACTTGAATCTACATAGCAAATAGGGTTTCTCCCATCAGAACATATTTTTTTAATAAGGAATACATCTTTTCCTTCAACGTTTGAATTAAGTTGTCTCAAAATTGTATAGACGCCTGCATTTTTTATTTTATCATATACCATTGGAAGCCATATACATGGTATATCTGATACTTTACCAGGCTCTCTTCCTGGTACTTTCCGCATATCCGCCCAAGTGTACTCGCGCACAAAGTTCGGCACAGGCATATCGTGAACATAATCCTTATGGCTCTTGTTCTCCCACTCCACAACCACAGACTTGAACTCTGCCAAATCTGAAACAGGTAAAAATTCCAGATTATAGGGCTTCGAATTTCCGTAAGTGTAGGTCAGATAAAGAGAACACTCGGTTTCATTTTCCAGCGGAAAAGAAGAATCTTTTATAAAAGCAAAATACTTTGACTTCTCCTTTTTCTCTCCTTGGGCAAGAGGAAACTCGTAGAACGACTTTTTGGCAGGAAAGCTAAAACGCCAAGAAATCGGAATGTGAACAGGTTTTCCAACAAGCGGACGGATTGAAACTTTTTCTGGCTCAACAAGCACATACTCCGTTCCAGAAGAATCAACCATACTGAGTTTTGGCAAAAAGTCGCACCAAAGAGGAATATCTGGCGTACGTTGTTGCAAGCGTTCGTACTCGATTGCTCCAATAGAAGTGTCGTCGTCTGCAAAAACGATAATTTCGTTCTTTTTGGCTTGAAACTTCTGCAATGTTTTTTTCTCTTCAAAATGAAAATCATCAACGGAGAATTTTCCCTGCAAAAGATTTGCGTCCTGCAAAGTCAAAACACCGTTTAAATTCTCGGGCACAAAATCTTTTGAAGAATTTTGTTTCAGCTCAATTCTTTCAAAGCCCAATCGTTGAAAACAATATCCTTTTGTTGCAGGATTTTGCTTCAAAAGCTTTTCGTCAAGTTTGATTCTGATTTTTGTTTTTATCTCATAATCGTCAAAAACTGTGCGAACACAGATTTCATCATTTGAGCCAAAACAATTTTGAACATCAGAAAATCGCGAAAACACCGCCGCAACGCTCTTTGGCAAAATCTCCGTTTTTGAAAAAGCCGAATTCATACTGTGCTTAAAAGCGTTTACAGTCGGAGAAAAATCGTCCAAATCATCGTTCGTGATGTAAAGGCACTTTTGGCACAAAAGTTCATTTTTCACGGTTTTGGCAAAATCGGCGCAGGCTTTTTCAATCGCATTTTTGTCTTCCTCAGCATCGATTTCTGAGCGGAGTTTTTCGTCAAAAACTGAATGAACAGAAAAAATTTTGATGTTCTTGGACTTTGTAAAAATCAATTTTGACTGATAAGAAGAGCAAGGATACCAAAGCTCTTTTTTGTTTTTTGGAAAACAAAGCGATTGATGAACAAGCTTTTTTGAAAACCGCCCCTGTGTTTTGTCGCCAAGGGTGAATGTTGGAAAAATCGAATTCAAATCAACCGCGGCAACAGCTTGCGTTTTGTCATTCTGAACTTGTTTCAGAACCTCATTCTCAAAGTGCTTGTTCGGAAAGAAATTCCCGCACACTTGTTCAGCGCAATCAAAGATGTCAAAAAGGTTTTCAACTTCTTCTGGCAAAGAATATTCTGTTTCTTGTCCATTCAAAGATAAAACTATCGCATCAGTTTTTGCAGAAATACAAAATTTTCCCCAAGTGTTTCTTCTGGCAAAACCAACAAGTTCAGCGTCTTTTGTCAGCGAGAGATTTTCATAATCTGGAAAAAGAAGAGTCTGCCGGAATCGTATATCTTTGCTCAAATTGAGTCTTGCCGCAGTAAGCCAGAACAAAGCCCTTATTTTTATCCTGTCAAAATGCTCCAAATCGCGCTGCACCAACTCGCTCAAATTCTGAAGCATCAAGTGTGCTTTCCAGATTTTGCGGTAGTTTTTGTCGTTCAAAAGTGTGTTGTTCGGCGGAGTGTTGTTCCATTTGCCAATGCACTCCGCTTCGTCGCTCTTGAGCCAACGGTGCACTGTGGAAGTAAAACGCTCGTCGTCATCAGAGATTTTCAATCCGCATTTTTTGCAAGCATTTTCTTTTTCAAGCAAAAGCTCGTCCAGTTTTTCCATAAACGCCTTAAAAAGACGGTTTTCCGCTGTGTCCAGGCTTGTGGTGTGATAAACGCCCATCATTTTCTGCTCAGAGGCGATTTTCTGCTTTACAGTAAAGCCTGGCTTTTTGGCAAGCCACATCATGCTCTTGCTGTCAACTTCCCGGACTTGCTCAGGACGCGTAATGCGGTGCTCGCGCAGATTTTTTTCGTGAAGAATGTCAATCAAGTTGCGAACAGCGGAAGAAACAAAATGTACAATATGATTTACACGGTCGTTTTGAAAATTATTCTTTGAAACATCGACCAAAACCATTTTATGCAGAACATCATCAACAGAAACAGGAAGCGGCTCATCGGTAACTGGGTCAAACTCCATCACCGACAAAAACACACTTTCCAAAGAAAACAGAAAATCGTATTTCTGTGCTTTTTTCTCAGCAATTTTTCTGTATATCGTGCTAAGTTCTTCCGCCATTTATAATTATGCTCCTATTATTTTGTCTCTTCCATAATCTTATTCAACAATTCTTTTGAATAAGCATTTTTTTCTTCAAGGAATTTCTTCACTTCCACCTTTCCGCGCTTAAGAGTGTCGTTTTTAATGGCAGCCACCGCTTCTTCGACAATAGGATTTTCATCAGATGGATTCTGCTCATCTATCTTAGAGGAAGTTTCTTTCGACTCATCGTTTTTCTTTTCCGCAGAATCCTCACCGCGAAGCAAATAGCCCGATGTTGTCCAGATGAACTGTCCATAATTCTGCTCAGATGCGTTCGCAAAATCTTCGTGCAAAGTATCAGGAATAATGCCCTTGATTGCTTCAAGCACATCGTTCTGCGTTCCGCGCGTTTCAAGACCACGAAGTTTTGGCATAATCTTCTGAACCAGCTGATCTTCAAAAGCGTTGTTCATTGCTTTTTTGCGCTCGTCGTCGCTCTGAGCGGCAATCACCGTGGGATAAAGTGACATATAACTTTCAATTGACTGCCAGACACGATGACCAAGGGCACGCCCTGTTTTTCCCAACTGCTCGTTGATTAACTCAACTTTTTCTTTGTAATCTTTAATCTGCTCATCGCTGAACTTAAACGCACATGTTTTCCAAGAATTCCAAACAGATTTAGGAAGCAAAGCTGTAGCTTCTGCAAGAACACTGTCTGTTCTTGAGCGGATAAGTTTCTTTGGACGCGGGAAGTTAATCACAATTCCACGGTCAAGAACCTTGTCCGAAAGTGTTTTGGTCGTTTCATCGTTGTTCATTGTTCCAGTCCAAAGCACATTTCTGCCCAATCTGAGCGGAAAATCAGCCATCTTGCTTCCGATTTTTACTCCGATTTTTGGGAATGTCGGGTCGTTATCGGCAAGTCCGCGACGAGTTTCCAATTTGCTCAAGAAATCCGCAAAGTAAAGTTCAACATTGGCAAGATTCATCTCGTCCAAAAGAATCATCGTCATCACGTCGTTCAGTCCGTTCTGGTCATCAGTGTTGCGCTGGCTCTGTGCAAGCAGACGGAGCATATCGGTCGGCTCAAAGCAGTTGTCGATTGAATTGTAATAGCCGAGCATTGCTTCCTGACAATCCCAGTTTGGTTCAACAGGCACAGCCAAAAAGTTGATTCCGCCAAAACGAGAATACAAACGAGGAAGCTCCGATTTACCCGTACCGCTTACGCCCGCAAGCACCGTGAGCGGCGACATCTCGGAAGTCTTGAGCGCGGTGTGAAATGCGTTGAGAATGCGGCGCGGAAAATGAAGCCCACTCTTCTCGATTTTTTCATTGATTCCTTTGAGCCAGTCCGTTTCAGAAAATTTTTCAGAACTCAAGCGAGGAAGGCTTTCTGTAATCAACGGCTTGTTGATTTCTTTGATGCGCTCATCACGCTCTGCAGGATTTTCATAAGTTGAGCGGAGTCGTGAAAGCTGGTCTTCAACAATCTTTTTATCTTTTTCAAGATTGTCATATTTGAGTTTCAGTTCCGCATTTTCAGCCTGAGTCTGGGCGAAATTGTCCTGCATTGCCTGACTCTGCCGTTCTTTTTGAGCAAGAGCATTCTCGCGTTCAGAAAGTGCGCTTTCTTTTTCCTGTAAATCAGCTGCGGATTTCTGCAAAGCGTAAGACGGGGTATTGTTCAGCTTTTCAATAGCTATAGAAAGTTCCTGTTGAACACGCTGATAATCAAGCAAGATTTCCGCAGGATTTTTTCCGCCAAACTGTGCCGTAAAGTCATCAAATTTTGCCACAACGCTAGTGGTCGCATAAAGAGAATCACGAAGAGATTTAGTTTCCTGTCGGAGCGTTTCAATCTCGCGGTCTTTGTCGGCAATTATTTCTGGATAGCGGCGCTCAACTTCACCGTCGATGTTGCTCTCCTTTTCATCAAGTTCCTGAGCCTTATTCTGATTGCGTTTTTCGTTGAAAGAAAGCCTTCTGTCACGTTCGTTAAGATCATCTTCACGCTCATTGAGTTTCTGCTCCCGAGTGTCCATATCTGCAATCTCTTTTGAAAAATCTGCAACGTTCTTGCCGTTTTCTTTAAGCTGCACTTTGAGCGTTTCAAAAGCCGCCATAGTCTTTGCGTATGTTGCGGTTGTTTCATCGAATTTCGCTTTCTGAGATTTGATTTCAGATTTCTGAGATTTGATTTCAGAATCAAGATTCCTCTTATCTTCAGAGAGTGCCGCATTTTGAGAAGCAAGTTTTGTATTTTCGCCTGAAAGCTCCGCATTATCTTTTTTCAAGTCTGCAATCTGCTTTTCAAGCTCATCTGTATCAGATTTTGCTTTATCAACAATTTTCTGGGCTTCGTCATTAGCTGCACAAACAATCCTCTCTCGCTCTGATTGTGCTTCTTCGCGGATTTTTTCTGCGGCAGCATTTGCTTCTGCTCGGATTTTCTGTGCATTCGTTTCTGCTTCGGCCCGAACTTTTTCGCAATTTTGCGCTGCAGAATCCCGCATCTTTTGAATCTGCTCGTTTGTTTCGGCAATCCGCTTTTCGTGCAATTCATTCGCTTTTTTTTCAGCAGAAGAAAACAGTTCGTTTTTTTTCTGCGCAAGTTCTTCACTCGCTTTCACAAGATTTTCTCTGATTGCTTCAAAGGCCTTCTCCTGCGAGCTAACGGCGATTTCACGGGCTTCAAGCTCAGCGTTTTTCACTGCCAAATCTTCCCTTTCAGCTGAAATCTTCTGCTTCGCTTCTGCAATCGCATTTTCTTTTGGAGTGAGTTCCGCTTCTCTTCGTTCCAGGTCTGATTTTGTGTTTTCAACTTGCTGAACGGTTGCCTCAAGAGCCGCAATTTTTTTATCACGCTCTGCAATGTCGTTTTTCAACTGTTCGATATTGGCTTTTGCCTCATTTTTATTTTGAAGAACAAGTACCAAATCATATTGCTCAATCAGAGGATTAATCTGCTTTACAAATTCCTCAACTTTTTCTGGTGACATTTCCTTAGCCATGTTTATCTCCTTAATAACTAGGGGTATTTCTTCTGTTAGTTGACAAATTATTCTCCCAAAAATCCATTTTCTGCAAAGAACTTTATCAATTCGATTATCTTTTGCTTCATCAAAAGCGCACGCTCTGAATCGATAGACGCCGGTATTTCTCCATGCCCTCTCTTGAATGCAATGTAGCTCACATCTTTCAATAGAGTTTTCCATTTTAAAGAGATTTTCTTTAGCAACTTGACATCGCAAAGCGTGCAAAAAGCTATACAAGCGGCGTTCATGGAAGAAGGCCTTCTCTCTAATGCGCTTTCTATTCTGTCTTCGCTTGTTCCATTAAGAGATTTGAAATCATTGGATTCAGAAAATTCGAAGTTCATAGACCGAACCTTTTGTTTCCAGTCTGAGTTTTTCCACTCATTGCCAAGACATTCGTTCACAGAAACAAAAATATGCTCCAAGATTTTGTATTCATCCAGAATAATTGCATTGTTGAGAGTTGCCGCATCAGTTCCGCGCCGCTCCATGTCCGTAACAAAACGAAGAAGGCTCGGTTCAAGTATCTTGCACAATGAAAAGCCTAAGCCCTGCTCCATGCGGCTTATCGCCGCGTCACGTTCATTTTGAATCGCAATTTTTTCTTCAAAGCTGATTTCATTTGAATCATTTATCTTGATTCCAAGCCCCTTTTCCATAAGAAGCATTATTTCATTGTATGTTTTTTCTATTTTCTCAGTGGATTTGTTCGTCTCTGCAACAAGCCCAGAGTGAAAACTTTTATTGCGGCTTATGTTCAAATCTGTGAGGACAGAAATAAAATCTGGATTCTCTCTTGCAAAGTCTTTGAACCATTTTTCATCTGCAAAAGCAATCAAAATGATGTCAAGAAGAGCAAACAAGGTCGGAACTTTGTTGAAAGCATACAAAAGTTTTCCATAGCGCTGGACAAGAGATTTTTTTTCTTCTATTCCACATTCAAATCCGAGTTTTTCAGCACATTTTTTTGCAATTCCAGAGATTATGTGGCCAGAGCCTTTGTTGTTCGCAAATTTTTCAAAATCAGCAAGGACATTTTTTGCTTTGTATTCAGATTCTTCTTTATGAAGAACATAGAAAATAATCCATTCAGCAAGCTGCGTCAAAAAAAGAAGCGAATCAGTTATTGCGGAAAGCAAAGCCTCTTCTTTATCTGGAGAGTCAACAAGTGTTTTCAGTTCGTTCATACACTTTTGGGCTGAAATGAGTTTTTCCGCCAATTTTGGAAAGTTTTTATCCACTTCATTCACAGCATTTTTCTGCACGTTTGTCTGAATTTTCAAATCGTCACGAAGCGAAGAAATATATTTTGTGTCAGTTTGATTTTTGATGCATTCTACCGAAAAGAAAGGAGAAATTTTGCCAAAGCCATCTGTAAACACCCAATCACGGGAAGAACCTTCCGGCTGTATCAAATCAAGCAGAATCCAACAAAGATTTTTCTTTGTGCTCTGCCCTTCATCAATGCGGGCAAAAACACCGTCTTTTTTTGGAAAGAGTTTGTGGAGCATTGCAGTAACATCATCGCTTTTAGGAATCTGATTGTAATCCTCATCATAATGAAGCTTCAAAGCAGTTTGCATTTCATCAGTTTCTTTCCCAGCCGTGGAAAATCCCTTGTAATTGAAAAAAATTAAATTGTCAGAATCAGATTCCGCAGGACGACTTTCATCTTTTCCAAATGAATACTTAAAGCGATTGTCGGAATCGACCATGCTGTAATAAGGAATGATTCTTCCAGAAACAGCATCCACATAAACATGAATTTCTTTGCTTTGATTCTTTGAATACTCCCCAAGTTTTTCTTTTCCTTCAGTCGTAATATGACAACATGAATCAAGACAGTTTCTCTGTTCAAGACGAGACTGAATAAAGGAAATCAAGTCTTCTTCAAGGCCGGTGCACGAGGCTATTTCTTCTATGTCGGTCACATTGATTTCTGCAAGGCGGAGAACAACTTCTTCGATGATGTTTTTTTCGTAGTCTTCAACGCCTTGGGCCTGCGCAATAAATTCGTAGCAGGGCCACAAAAGTTTTTTGTGTATTCTGACAGGAAAAGACGATTCAAACTCCTCTCCTCCGATTATTTTCTCCATGTTAGTACCGCTCCATATCCTTCATCGTTTTTGCCAGCGCACAAATCGTAAAATTCAGACAAAGCCGGAATTTTCTGACTTCTTGCTTCTTTTGATGTAAAAAACTCCTTACAGCCAGCTGCAAGTAAAACTTTTTTCTGTCTCGACATACTCACGCAAAGCCTGTTCGCTGTCAAAAAATCAATGCTACCTTCAGAACGAACGACAGAAAGAAAGACTACATCAAATTCCATGCCCTGAAACGCGTCTACCGTTCCGACTTTGAAAGAAACCTCTTTCAGTTCACTTTTGTGGGTGGCCATTTTTTTCATAATCAAATCCCTTTGAGCACTATAAAAGGCGATTATTCCGAAAGAAAACTTTTCCTTTGCCGAAAGACCTTTCTGGCTACGGACATAGTTCAAAAAAGTCTCGATTATACAGTCAGCTTCACATTCACGAATCCGACTTGTACCTTGTTTTTCTTCCTTACCACATTCTTTGGGAACATCAATCCAGACAGCCGCCTTGTTCTCGATTCCGGGAAGATTGTGCGCAAAGTCGCTTGCTGGTCGCGGAGAAGCATACCCCTCCCCATAAGGCTCATAAAAAAGCCGTGAACAGAATTTCCCCAAAACAGGATGAGTGCGGAACTGCTTGTCCAACGTGATTGTTCTCTTTATTCCGTCTTTGGCTTCCAGTGTTTTTAGTTTTTTGAACAAAAGCTCAAAAAGACTTAGCTTGTATGCGCTTTCGTACGCATCGGAAATATCATCAATACCATTTGATTGATTTTGCCTGTCAGATTTTTGTATTTCAGATTTCACTTTCTGGTAAACATTGTTGCACAAATCATCGTCCACAAGCTGCGGAAGCTGGCGATGGTCTCCAACAAGGATGATTCTCTTTACCGCCATGCACATGGGAATAAGTAAATCAGGCGGTGTCGCGCGGGCAGCCTCATCTATGATTACGGTGTCGTAAAGCATAGCAGCAGGCACTGCTCCCTCCATCGCCTTTTTTTGCTTGAGAATATCTTTTCCAACGGACTGCTGGCTCGTCGCGGCATAAACAAAATCACAATCCTTTATTGCCCTTGAAAAAGCCTCCTGACCGACTCTTAAATTTTCTATCCAGTCGGCGACAATCTGCTCTTTTTTGTCTTTCTTGCCTTGCTGGGCCTGCAAAAAATTTGCGACATCTTTGCATACAGCAACTACATCATCGTCGACTTCATTGGGAATATAAGCAGGCCGCGGAGAAAATTCTTCAAGCAATTCCATTTTGAGTTTTTCAAGCTGTGAAAATTTTTCTGGGCTTGGATTCGATTCCGTCACCAAATCCATCAACAATTTTTCAGCCTCTTTATGTTCAGCAAACCATTTTTTATCCTCAAGTGCAAAATACAATTCTTCTGCGCGCTTTTCACCATCGTCAGAAAACGCTTTTTCCGATGTTCTGAGAGAGCGGATTTTCCTCAAAAAATCAGGAGCAGAATAAGAATTTGGCCTGTTTTCCTTTTTTAGCAGAAGATTTCTCGCTTTGTCGGCAAGCTCTTCTGCAATTGGAAGATTTGTTATGTATTCAAGCACACGCTCCCTGTTTTCCGGCAGCGGAGAATAAACATATTGTGCAACATAAGCATGAAAAGTCTCTTCTTCATGGGATATGCGGACATTCGGATTCAGGGCATAAACGCGATCCTCAATTTCGCGGCACCAGGAATCAATATGTTCATTGTAACTTCCAAAAGTTCCACGGCGTTTTCCGTATTTCCATGTTGGAATCGCATTCACTTTGATTCGCTCAATCATATTTTCTACGGCGTCGTGCTGATAAGAAGTTGCAAGAACCTTTCCCGCACTCACTCCTCTTTTGTCCTGAGATTCATTCAAGATTTCAAGTACAGCAGTGATTACTGTAGTTTTTCCTGTTCCTGGAGGTCCCTGCACAAGAGCTATTTCTGGCGTGCGCAAAGCCATATCTATCGCTTCCCTCTGGCGGTCTGTGGGAGGATTCTTGAAAATTTTTTGTTGAATGCGATTCGTTATCTTCATTTTGGGCGGAGTGCTTCCTGAAGGCATAAACTCAAAGCTTCCTTCAAGAATATTTCCCAGAGAGCTGATTCCAGACTTTCCTTGTGCAATGGATTTCCATGCTAATTGTTGTCTTTCAATCTGGCTTTCTTCACCTTTCATGGACATAACGACATAACCTTTCTGCGGAACATCATTTGCAGTAGGCATATTTTTTCCTTCTGGAAGCCTTATTTCAAGCCAGTTGTCCTTGCTCTCAAGGATTGAACAACAAACATCTTCTTTTTTTGTTTCTTTATTTTTCTTTTGCTCAGAGTCCGTCTCTTTTTTCTTGTCACAATATTCAAGAAAAGAGCATTTTTTATCCTGCAAAAAAAGAGGCAGCGGCTCATTTTTTTTGCAAAGAATAATTTCTTCTACCTGTGATTTAGACACTGCCTCCGAAATATTTTGGTCAAAATAAAGCTTTACGCTGTCATTTGGTGTAGGAACAAAGCTAGTGTAATGCGGAGAATCAAATTTTCTTGCCTGTCGCAAAACTCTGTCTCCCCTGGCTCCAGTATAATCCTGCCAGGCTTTTAAGTAGCTTCCATTTTTGTCGGTAATCTCTTCAAGTTTTTTACGGTTGTATTCCGAAGCGGCTTTCTTTTGGTCGGAAAACACAATCTTTGCCTTAACCAGATGAAAATTCCCTGCCGCCTGAATGTTTTTACGGAACGACACGCCTGTAACGGCAAAATACTTGTCTGTGCCAGTGGAAGTCAGGTTTTTCTGCTGAACTTTTATTGCATAGCATTTTTTAAATCGCTCGCAAAGAATTGAAAAGGCGCCTTTCGGCTCAGTTTTGTCTTTTACGCCGTTTTCTGCCTCACTTTCCTCGTCAGTTTCAGAATCTTCCAATCGTTCGTAATTTCCCTGCATTATGAAATACGGCTCGCCGTTTAGTTTTATTGTGCAATTTTCAGCAAGCTGCTTTTGCAAGTCTTCCAGTTTCAAAGCCTTATTTTTGTTCTGCAAATTTCTCAGATTTTCTTCTTCGGCAAGAACTGTAATCTCTCCAAAATCGTCTACGCTTCCCGCAAAAAAATATACGTCAAAAAGGAATTCACCATTTGTCGCGGATTTTACATTGCAGATATGAGAAGAGCCGCGACAAAACTGTGAATCAAGATTCGCCTTGTCAATTTTATTTTTGAAGTCGAATTCCACAGCTGTATTTTCGTCAATTCTGATAATATAGTTGTTGCGCTGAGGATTTGGCAAAATGGTATACACACCAGATTTTATTTTTTTCGCATTTGAATCTGACCGAACTTTAGCAGAAATATTTTCGTAAAAAGGAATTGTTTCAATGTAAGTCACATCCATTTTAGTTCTCCTCCGTCAAAACAATTTTCAACGCGCGATTTTTCCCGCTTTTTGAATCTTTACAGACAAGAGAATAGTTTTCTCCGTTTTTGAGTTGAAGAATATAGCGGTTCACAATTTTTTCTTCGTTACCGCTGATACTGATGAAAAAATCCATTCCGTTGCTTCTAGCCTGCTCCAACTTGAACTCAAGACCAAAACCGCTTTGATTCACAGGCCTAACAAGAATTGCGCTTTTTGAAAATGAATCTATATCAAATGGGACAAAAATGTGTTCCGGCAAGCTAAAATCGTTTTCTGAATCAGAAATGCTTAGTTCATGGGCAAAAGTGATTTTTCCGCTTTCATCTTTGAGCAAAAATATCTGTGGCAAATTTTCATCGCACCACGGGCATTTTTTCTGGGTTTCGTCAAAAACAAAACTCATTTTGCAATCAGGGCAGCAAACACTTGCCGCATGAGAATGAGCAAAAGCCCTCGCCCAAAGGCTTGCAGTCGGACGAATTTTTGGAGATTCCCGTCCTTCTTCAGAAAACGTCATATTGAACAAGGCAAAAGTTTCATCTGCCAAAAAATTCTGCCTTGGCAATCCCGCTTGAGTGTGATTTGAATCATCCTCAATATCTTCTACCCAGGGATATTTTCCAGAATACTGAGGGTCGATTGCAGGAGGCGCATCATTATTACCATTTGTGGAAGCATCCCAGTCATCGCCGTCGTCGCTCCAGTTTGTGGCTTTTTCGCCTGCAAAAGGATGCAGCGCCGCCAGCGTTTCAAAAGCCAAAGTCGCAAAAGAATAAATATCGCTGTTCTGGGAGCAAGGCTTTTTGTCAAAAAGTTCGGGAGCGGCATAGCGAGGAGTGTAAACAAGATTGTCCGTATCTTCTCCTGGAATAAAAACGTTGTCCGCATCAATAAGCCAAACATTCTGTGTTTTTTGATTGTGATTCTTTGTAACGAAAACATTATTAGGCGACAAATCGCAATAAACCATTCCACTTGCGTGAACTTTTGCAAGAAGAGCGGCAAATTTTGAAAGAAGCAAGAACCTCCGCCTATGCCCGCCGTCCTCTGACATTTTCTTGATACCTTCTTCAGATGTCGGAACAAGTTCTGCAAAACTCATCATATCGCCCATGAGTCGCATAACATAGCCGGAATAATCCGCAAGGCAAGCTATTGGATGAGCGAGGTGGATTCTATCGGGAAATGGCTTAAACACCACAGATTTGAATTCCGCATCATTTTTCTCAAACTCCGCTTTATTTTTTTCTCGGCTGATGAGCTGGCCTTTTGCGTCCAAAGCGAATTTCACTACAATCTCGGGATTTTCAGTCAGACAAACAAGTCCCTGCCCTCCCTGACCAAGAGTTTTTTTGATTATGTGGGTAGCATCGAATGAATCCTTTACCTGCTTGATTGTTACAGGCTTTCCGTCGCTATCATTCAAAGTGATGCCAATTTTTTCAGTTTTGTTTTCATCAAAATCCATAAATCACAACCCCGCCACAAT
>JAEEGL011393718.1_pt1 | contig 14122 bp, 7 predicted proteins | sample 9134231 | NCBI WGS metagenome assembly JAEEGL01 (sample SAMN16246548, study PRJNA631951) | gut metagenome | biome: gut microbiome; feature: rumen; material: fiber-attached | host: Bos | place: Iran: Karaj | collected 2018-10 | reverse complement strand
TGCTTTTCTTTTTTTTTTTTTTTTGGTTTTAAAACAAATTTAAAAGATTACAAAAGTAATATTTTTTTACAAATTAAAAAAAAAAATATTGTTTTTTTTAATAATTTAAAAAAAAAGGGGGTTTGGGGTTGGGGGATGCGGGATTGGGGATTGGGGATTGGGGATTGGGCCCAATCCCCAATCCCCACTTTTTTTAGAGATAAGTAATGAGTTTAAATAAAATAAAAATCTATAAAAAAAATTAAAATATAAATTATTAATTTTAAATTATTAAATATTAAATATTTGACATTTAATCCTTAATCTCTTTTCTATAATTAACTCAATTTTCAAGATAAAATTAAATTAAATAATTATTGAATTTAATATTCATATCATTATTTTATTATAAATATTTTCTAATTTATAAAATAACTTTTCTTTTTTAATTTCTTCTAATTCATTAATAATTTCTTTTTTATCATTTTTTTCTTTTAAAGTTTTAATTAAATTATCAATTAAAGAAAATGCAAAATTATCTACTTCATCATTTAATTTTTTCATTTCTTGAAGATTTTTTGCAGTATTAATTTTTTTATCAAGTCCTTTCAAATTTTGAGCATTTTTAATTATTTTTTTTAAAGTAAAATATGATTTTAATGCTTTATTTTTTAAATACACTTTATCATGATAATCTTTGTCAAATATATCAAATTTTTGAATATGTTTTTGAATCATTTCTTTTAAATTATTATCTTCAATACTATTTATGCATTCTTCTTGACTATTGTAATGATAAAATTTATGAAAAGAAGATATTGGAAAATTATTTTTTTCATAATCTGCAAGTAGAGTACTTCCAATAGTTGTATATTCATTACTTGGGAAAGTTTTTAAGGTTTTTAAATTTTTTCTTTCAAATATTTTTTTAAATGTTAAAGCATTCATTAATTCACCAATAATTTCAATTCTATCAATATTTATATTATTATCTTTTGAATATTTTATCATTTCATCCAAATTTTGTTCTATTTCAATTATATATTTTTCTATTATTCTTTCAAAATCTTCTCTTTTTAATTCTATTATTAACTCCTCGTTGTTTGGAAAAAAATCTATTGATATAGAAATTGACTTATCCGTTGTTAAAAATATTTTTTGTTTTGATATATTATTAAGTAATGTATATTTTATTTTTTCATTAATTATGATTTTTTGATTGAATGTATTTTGATATTTTTCAATACAATAATCATAAATTAATATATCAAAATTTCTTCCTCCGATATTAGGTAGATTTTTAACTTTAATAACTTTAAATGAATAATTATTAAAATTAGATAAAATAAAAGAAATTTTAGAATGACCTCCATCAATAAATAATACATTTAAACTTTTATTTAAAATATTTTTTTTTTCATCCATAAAAAAATTATTGTATATATTATAACCATAATACATTGTAATTGCAGAAGATTCATTAAATATTTTAACTTGTTCCATTTCAATACTTTCACAAATTAATTTTAAAGTTTGTTTTTGATTAAATGATATAAAATCAGGAATAGAAATAGAATAAGAATCAAAGAACATTTTTTGTTTAATAAAATCTTTTTTAATTAAATATAAGAAATCTGCTATTATACATTCACTTCTAATTTCTTCTTTTTGTTGATTTGGACCATTACAATATAATTTATTATTTTCTTTATTATTATGAAAATTATATTTTAATTCTTCTTCCAAAAAATCATTATTTTCTAAAGAAATAATTCTTGGTAAATTATTATATGATGTTTCTAAATTTTGCTTTAAAGTATTTATTGAATTTTCACCATATGCTCTATGATCTTTAGTATAACTCATTATTGATAATATTTTATTTTGTGATTGTTTAAAAATTTGGCTTTCATTTTTTTTTGATGAAATTGAATAAATTGTTTTGAATGAACCTATATTCATTCCTAATTTTATAGGATTTGGATTATTTAATTTTAAAATTTTATACATTGATATATCATCATCTTGTTTTTTTTCTTCTTCATTTTCTGTGATTTCATTATTAATATTATATATTTTGTTATCTTCTTTTTTTGTTATTTTTTCTTTATCTTTTTTTTTCATTTCTTTTATTTTTTCAATGCTTTGTTTTTTATCTGTTTCTTGTTTACACTTTTTATTTATTTTATTTATTTCTTTTTCCTCTTCTTCTATTTTTTTTTCTTTCTTTTTTTTTTTTTCCCAGCATTGTCCCATTTATTTATAATAATAATATAATTAATATAATTTTAAAAAAATCGAAATAATCAATAATATATTTAAAATAAAATGTTTTTTTAAACAATAATTGTTTTGAATTATATAATTGTTTAAATGTTTATTTTACTCCAAGAATTATTTTTTATATCATACAATTAATATAATAACTTAAATTACACAATTATTTTTTATATTATTAAAATAAGAACAGTATATTTATAATAACATACATTATTTAAATTATTCCAAAGATTTTGAAATCAAAAAAAAATGAATTTGATGATAATATAAAGATAAAAATCTAAATATAGTAATAACAAAAGCAAATATTAATGAATATAACATTGAATTTAAAGCCCCTAAAATATAATTTTTAAACAAAGCTTTTTGAGATTGCTTATATAAAGCACAAAAGATAGTTAAATAATATACATATAATAGTAATAAAATATTTTGTAAAATAAAATATATTCTAATATTCCTTCTAGCTTTATTAAGAATAAGAGAACAATATTTATAACATTTACTTTTTATTTTAATTTCCTTAACAAAAATTTCTAAATTTTCATTATAATCAGTAAAATTACTAGCTCCAAAAGTTAATATTTTACCAAATATATTAGATAAAACAGAAAGAATCCAACTTTCCCAAAATTTCAATTCTCCTCCATTTTTATATTTTGATGAAATAACATCATCACTAAATAATAAAGCATTTATTGTAAAATCTGATAATAATGAAAATAAATACACACTTATTTTAAGAGGATAATATTCATATTTTCCTTTTTTAATAAATATTGCTGTTATATCTATTTTACATAAAAATGAATGCCAGACTACTGTTGTAAATTGTCTTTTATCTTCTTTCAGCGATTCATAATAATTTAATTCATCAAAATCTATATCTTTGTTATTTTCATTTAATTTATTTTTGTTTGATTCTTCAGTTTTAAATTTAGAATTTTTCAAATTTGGACTTGTATTATTTGATGTTATTAATGTTAATTCTGATGTTTTAATTCTATAAGAATTTTTATCTTTTAATCTTTTTTTTTTATTTTTTGGAGTAGAGAAAAAAAAATAATTATAAAAAGTGTTTTTAGTTAATCCATTTATTTCTTCTTTTTTTATTTGTTTATTTTCTAATTCTTTATCTTCTTCATTTTTTGATTTTTTCATTAAATTTGAATCTAAATTATTAATTGTATTATTAATTAGTTGAGGAGAAAATATTTTATGATTAAAAGAAATAATACTACTTTTTCGTGATTTTGAAATAATACTATTTCTTGTCTTTCTTCCAGAATTTTTTTTATCTATATTTTCTTCTTTATTATTTATATTTTCATGTATTATTGTTTTGGAATAAAGTTGATTAATATCATATATTACTTTATTTAATGTTATTTTATACCATTTTATACAACAAATAATTAGAATAATTTGCAAAGTAGAAAAAACAATAACTGAGAAAAAAAACCCAAAATTATTTTTTAAATATTTCCATTTATTCCAATACATATAACATTTAATAATTTTATAATTTATGTTATTTAATATATTATTAATACTTTGAATGATTTTATTGGTTTTTTTTTCATTCGTAATATTTGAATTATTATTATAAAAACAAGAACAAATAACCTGATAATTTTCTAAATTAATACCTTGATATTCACATCCATCATCACATAAAGAAACATTAACATATACATCTTCAATTCTATTTTCTAAAGTTAAATCTTGATTATTAACTGAAATTCCATTACAAAAGTTATTAAAAAAATCATCATTAATATTATATATATCAACTCCTTCTTTAGCTAATTTAATTGCATTATCTAGATCAAGACTTGAAGTATCTAATATTACTTTTGTTATACTTATTTCACTTTCTGAACAAACACTTAAATCAAGTAATGTTCCATCAGAAGAATAAATATAATATTGTAAATTTGAAGTAGGTTTTCCTTCGATTTTTGTTTCAATTTGTAAAATGATAAAATTTTCATTTTTTGAAAGAGTATATTTTTCTCTTAATAAATCTTCACAATCACCTAAATTAATATCAGACAAATTAGTCTGTGTTTTAGGTATTGTTGAAGGATAAGAACTTATATAATAAGTAATATTATCAGAGTTTATAAGTGGATTTGTTTCTAATAATTTAACTATATTATCTTGAATAACTTCTAAACTTTTTGAAGAATCCGTTAAATCTACACAAGAATTATATATTTGTAATTCCTTATTTTTACAAGAAATGCAATTTAAATTTATATTTATATTATCACATGAATTAACACATTCTAAAGTTTCACTAATTATTTTAGTTGCAATTAAAGGACAATTTGATGAATCTAAACATTCAATATTACCTTCTGAATAAGCTTCAAATAACCATAAAATCCTATCTTCTCCACATTCTTCATAAATATCAACACATGTATCTTTGGATGTTAATATTTTTCCATCATAACATGAATTACAGTTATTTATATTTCCATTATAACATGTTTTACATAATTCATGACATTCTAATATTTGACTTAATTCCTCGTTATAATAGATATTATTTTTTTCACATATTGAAAAATCTGTTAAAACTGTTATAAGGGAATAATCTGGTTTATATATTAATATTTTTGTTATTTGAAAATCAGTATTATATGTTATTGATAATATAAGATTATTTATATTGAAATATTTTTGTAAAATTATTTGACAATTATTTAAATCTGGTTGAATATATTTATCATTTTGAAAAAAATTATTCGTTGAAGTTACTAATATTCTATTAAATTCTGTTGCTAAAATTTGATCATAATATAATTGTACATAATATCCATTTAATATTTCCACTTCTAAGTCCTCAAATGATTTAAAATATTCACATTCTCTTTCTAAATTGCAATTATCACAATATTCAGGACAAACTTTTATATATATATGTTTAATATTATCAAAATCTAAAAACTCACCATGACTTACAGTAAAATATATAATATCTTCATAATAATAAGTATTAGGTTTCATATAATATGTTATTTCCCTTTCATTAGGTAATAATGTATTATATTGAATTTCAGTGTCTAAATATGAGAAAAAAAATTTCCCTTTTAATTTATTATTATCATCCATCATAAAATAAAGTAAATTATATGTATTAGAAGAAGGCAAATATTGATCCATTAATTCATCGATTGTAAAAGTAATATCTGTAATAGTGGTTTCTTCATAATCATATAAAGTAAATTCAGTTTCATGATTAATAGAATTAGGGATATCAAAATAATAACTAATATAAGTATATTCAAATCTATTAATTGGTCCGAACGAATATTGTAATTCTTGCAATAAATCTTTCATATTATCATTTTGAGAATTATAAATAGCATCTGACAATGCATTTAAATATGCTGTGTCAGAAATATTAAAAGAAAACATATCTTGGTTTCCAGTAGTATTATATTTATATTCTGAATCTTGATTTTTAATTATTATTCTTGCTGAAATTCCACCTCTTGATTTACTATTATAAGTTACAAATGTAATTCTATCTCCTGGATTTGCTGTAAAATTTATTGTATGAAAATATATTTGTTTATCTGTTATTAAATTAATTTCATCTTTAATTGAATTATCATTTATTAATAAATCTGTACAAAAATCATCACATAAAAGATCTATTTTTATGTGGATATGAGGTTTTACTTTTGATAATGTTATGTAAAAAATGATGATAAATAAAAATTTCATTATGAATTTATATGTATTTTAAAATTCAATAAAAAGTAATAAAAAATATTTATAGATTTTAAAATAAATATTAAAAACAATAATGATATAAAAATTTAATTATTTTATATCCTTTTTTGGTTTAGAAATTATCATTAATTTAATAATATTAAATTACTATAAATTTATTTTTACCAATTTATTAAGTTTAAAAAGAAATATGTTTCTTTTTAAATAAAAGTTTATTAATAAATTCAAGAAAAAAGCTTAAATATTTTCAAATTATCATGAAATTTCTTAGATTTGTTTATAATTATTGACTTCTATATTTAAAAAAAAATATTAAATAAATAAATTTTAAATCAAACTAAAATTAACTTATATATTAATATCTTCACTAAATCCTGCATTTTCTGAATATTTTAAATATTCATTACCTATTTTTTGTCCTTTTTTAACAACAAGCATAATAAACAATCCACCAATAACAATAATACATAATAAAATATATAAAGTAAATCTAATTCCATGAGTATTAACATTAATTATTTCATTATCATCTTTTTTTTTAGGTGTTTCTTCTGTAAAATTTTTTATAAGTTTATAATCTAAACTTATATCATTGCCTTCAAATTTTAATGCAGTATAATAAGTTTGTTTACTACTTTTATCAACATTTTTAAAAGTATTTTTTAAATAAAATATATAATTTTCTGTTTTTCCTTCATCAATATAATGACATGATGCTTGGCTTGGATCAATATATACATTTGAATAATCACTGAATATACATGTATATATTACTTTATCTAATGAATTTTTAATTGTAAAATTTTGAGCATCATTTAAATCATTTAATGGGAATATTAATATTTTATCTGGTACATTTTTATATGATGTATCTTCATTAATTAATATATAATCATCTTTTTTAAGACCAATTTTAATAAAAGTTAACATTTTACCTTTTATTGAATAAAATGAAAAACTACTATCTTCTTCATAATTATTAGCTTGTAAAGTTATTTTAGAATTTTTTCTATTAACTTCATAATCTAAACTATTGAAATTAACTTGGAAACTTTGTTCAATAATTCCTTCATCTTTAATCATTTCAATTTCTATATTTAAAGTTCCTTCATCAAAGACAATAATTTCTTTCTCAACTCTAGGAATAATCAAAGGATTTAATAAAATAGGGACAAAATTTCCATATTGCATAGGTAAATATTTTGGGGAATCAAAATGCATTAAATGAAGAGCAGAAGGAATTTCACAATTAATTCTAACTAATAATTCTTCATTAGCATCAAAAACAATTGATTCAGTATCATAATATTTATTATTAAATAAGGCATTTATATCATTATTTGTATCAAATATTCTTCCAAAGGAAACTTCAGGATAACCTAAAACTGGTCTATAAAAGATATATGTTCTGTCTGATTCTTGTCCTAATTGACGACCTGGCCAAATTAAAAAGTAATTTTTAGAACAATCATTTAAATTAACTATATTTCCTAATGTTGCGAAATTATCATTTAATAATTCAAATGAACCAATAAATTGATATCTTATTTCAATAAATACCTCTTCTGGATTAAATAAGACTACTATTTCATTTTTTAATTTTGATTTTTCAATAAAGAAAAATTGATTTTTGTATTTAGTTACATAATCCATATTATAATATGCTGAATTATCAAAGGAAAAATCAAGGATTTCTAAATTAGAAGGTTTAGAAACTGTAAAGATTAAAAACTCAGAATCGAATTCTTTAAAATCATTAGTATTAACATATAAATAATTTTCACGTTCAGTTTGAAAATTACCATAATTTACAGGATCATCAATAATTTTCAAAGAATAAAAATATTCAACTGTATCATAATCATGAATAGCAGTAGCATTAATATAAGGTCTAAAAACTAAATATTTAACATTGTTATTAGTTTTTGGAATTAAAACATAAGTATTACTATATTCATAAGAAGTAATTGTTTCAACTTTTTTAAAATCTTTATCTTCAATATCATCAACGAAATCATCAATTAAATCAGAAGAATAAAATGCATAAGCATAGGAATCAACTTTCTCAATTAAATAAGGTAATTTAATTAAAAGTTTTTCATGATGATATTCTTGAATATTACAAACAAAATAAAGATATTGTGGAACAACAACAGGAAATTCTTCACTTTCACCAAAAATAAATTCAGTTAAAATTGTTTTTGGATGATCATGAAAAGTTAAAGAAATATCAAAGAAATGATTTTGAGGATCATCGTCATATTCATCCTCTAATTCTAATTTAATTGAAACATAATAATCTTTTTCTGATATATTAATAAAATCAGAAAAAATAGGTTTTTTTATTGTTTTACCATAAACTTCTTTTGAAAAATCTTCATCTGTATAAACTCCAAATTCACTTTTTGGATTTAATGTTAAACATGTTAAACATTGGAATTGGAAATATAAATATTTAAAAGGTCTTGGGTCAATATGAAAATAATAAGTTTTAATATCTAAATTATAATAAGTATATCTGAATAAAAAATCTACTTCATAAACTTCATTAGTTAAAGAAACAAATAAATAGTTTTTTTTTGAATCTAAATATGGAGATGAAAAGACTAAATAAATATCACCTTCTTCTTTTAAGAAATCTCCTTCGCTAATAATTAATTGGTCAGTTCCGTCTAAATCTGTATCAAAAAAAGAATTTTCAAATTCTCTTGTATTTGGATTGTAATATATTTTATCTTTATCTGTATAAAGATAAAATTTTACTTCTTCTGAATATCTTTGATAAAAATCTATTGTAATTTCACATGTTGCTCCTTTTTTTGGTCTTAAATGGTATTGAAATATTCTATATACTTCTTTCTTTGTTGGTCCTATATTTATTGACCTTCTTTGATATGTTTTTATTGGAACATATTCATCATCATAATCTTCATCTTCTTCTTCTTCTTCTTTTATATTTCGGAACATTTGTTCTCTTCTTTTTGATGTTGTTTGTAATGTTTGGAGAAGGAGATATAAGAGTAAAATATATTTGAGGTGTAACATTTTTAAATTTATTTATTTCTAAGATACAGAAAATACATTAATTAAAAAAAAATATTTTTTTAAATAGAATAACTTCATAAATTAGATCTATCAATAAATCATTATCTTTATCTTTAAATTAAATAGTAAATAATAAAGTAAAAAACATTAGACAATTAATTTATAATTTAAGTGTTTAATATATATATAACAATTAAAAATCCCAAATTTTAATTTTTTTATCCATTGAAAAAGAAGCAATAGAACCATCATATAATAAAGTTAATCCATTAATAGAATCATCATGTGCTTTTTCAATAGTTTGAACACATTTAAAATTAATATTATCATATAATTGAATATCCCCATTATAATTACAAATACATATTAAATTTTTATCTCTTAAAAAACACACTCCCCAACAAATAGAATTAATATTGATAACAAATTCAACATGAAAATTAATAATAGAAATAATAGAAATAATATATGAACCACCAACAATAATTTTATCATCATATTTATATAATGAATTCCAAGAAGCACAATTTGCATCTTTAATATGATGAATTAATTGATATTTTATAATATCCCAAAAAAAAGTTCCTTGTCTCCCAGCACAAATTAATGTCTTTTTATTATCTAATAATAAAATAGAATATATAAATTCAGAATTTTTTAAAGAAATTTCACATTGATGATTATTTTCATCTTTTTTAATCCAAATTTTGACAGTATTATCTTTTGAACATGATATAATATTATTATTATTACAATATATTATCTTATATATTTCATTATTATGAGCATTTACTATTGTTTCCTTTAAAGACCAATTATTATTTATTTTTTCCCATAATTTAATTGATTTATCCCATGAACATGTCGCAAAATTACTTTCATCTTTAATTGAAACACCTGAAATTCCTTCATCATGAGCATCTTTTTTATTATATATTATATTATAATTTTTATCTCTTATTTGAATTGATTTATCATCTGAAACTGAAATAATATTTCCAGAAGGAAAAATTAATAAGGAATTTATATCATTTTCATGAGCATTTATTGTTGATTTTAAACGAAGTTGAGAATGAAATTTTTCTAAATTTGTTATTTTTTTTTCTAATGTTTTTATTGTGTTTGTTAAGGAAATTATATTTGATTCTAATGTCTTATATTTTTCTTTGTATTGTTTTAGTTCTTTTATTTCTTCTTTAAACATTTGATTTTCTGATTTTAATAAGGTAAATTCTTTTAAAAGAAATTCAATTTTTTCTTCGTTTTTCATATTTTTTTTTTTAAAAATTAATTATTTTATATTATTATTAATTATTTAAAAAAATATTTAATTTCCAAAAAAATAAAAATAATTATTTTCCCAAAAGTTAAAAATTCAAAAAAAAAATAAATTAATTAAAAACAAAAAAATACAAAAATCGAACATTCGATGAGAAAAAATATTTAAAAAAATGGAAAATCCAATAGAAAACAAACCAATTATTCCTGAAGAGAAAAAGAAAGAAATGAGTGCATTAGAATATGATATAAAAAATAAGGGTGAAAATTCATATTATTATGCACATAAAGGAAGATTCGAAGAAAAAGATAAAGATCCAAATGCAAAAACAATTTCAGGACCAGGAATAATAACAGGAGGAGATCCGGTTTTACTTCAAACAGAAAAAAGAACTATTGAAAAAATTAAAGAACCTAAAACTATTTCTAAATATATTTTCTATGATGATGATAAATTCGCTGTAGTTAAAATTAATTTACCTGATGATGCTCTTGATATTAATGAGGATAATTTAGAATATGATTTTCAAAAAAAATCCTTTCATTTAAAAATTAATCTTATTAATGGAGATAAATATATCTTTAAAGTCACTAAATTATATTTACCTATTGATCCTCAAAAATCTAGTGTTAAAATTATAAAAAGTAAAAATGTTATTAAAGTTAATTTTGCAAAAGTTGAAATTGATGAAGAATGGTCAAAATTAACTGAATAAATATATTTGTTTTTTTTTATATATTAAAAGTTTATTATTTTTTGTTTAAAAATTATTATTTTTATTTTTTTAAATGTTTTACCTTATATTTTCTACTTTTTTCTTTTAAACAACTGCAGAAATGAAAAAAATATAATAAATATATCAATAATATGGTTTTCAATAAAAAGAAATAAACTCACTGTATTATCCACAACCAAAATAATATTAATAGAATTATTTATAATATAAATAAAGACTTATTAAAAAATTCAAAGAATATATTTTAAAATAAACCAAATAAAAAAACTTACACTAAAACTATATATCAAATTTATAAAAAAACAATTAAAAAAAGAAATAAAAACATTTAAAATCCATTATCAATTTTCTCATAATCAACAGGAGATTTAACACCATCAAAAAAAGGATGAGAGAGCATTTCTCTACAAGAGATTCTTTTAATAGGATCAATAACAAGCATTTTTTCTATTAAATCAAGTGAATTTTGATCGAATCCGACTTGATCAGCATCAAGTAAATAATTTCTTAATCCTTTTCCTTTCCAATAAGGGAATTCCTGATTAAAGAATGGGAAATTTTGATATCCAGGTAATAACTCATCATTAAAAGTACCATAAACTTGCATAATTTTAAATAATTGATCTATTTCAGAATCTCCCATAAAAAGAGGTTTTTTTAAGAATAATTCAGCAAACATACATCCAATACTCCATATATCTAATCCAGTAGAATAATTACACATTCCAAGCATCATTTCAGGAGCTCTGTACCATAAAGTTAAAACTTCTCTTGTATATGGTCTTATTGGTATTGAGTATACTCTACTTAAACCAAAATCTGCTAATTTAACTAAGAAATTTACTTCCTTTACTAATATATTTTGAGGCTTTAAATCTCTATGAAGTATTTTATGAGAATGAAGATAATCTGTAGCTTTTATTATTTGATACATTATTGTTTTTATAAATGTTATATTGTATAATGGATCTTTCTTTAATATTAAAGTATCCATTAATTTCTTTAAATCATATTTACAATATTCTAATACTAATTCTATGTGTTTGTCTGAAAACGCTAAATCTGTTATATTTATAATATTTGGATGATTTATTTTTTTCAATATTGCTATTTCACGAAGAGCTGTTGAAGGAATTCCTTCTGTGTCAACGTCCATTTTTATTTTTTTAATTGCAAATATTTCTTTCGTGTCATTTTTTTGAACTTTATATACTTTACCATATGTACCCTTTCCTAATACTTCTATAGGAACATATTGGCGACCACATGCAAATGTCACTTCTGTTATTTCTTCTGAACTTGAAGAGCCAGATAATACTTTCTGATTCTTCTTTTTTTGTACCTTGTTTTCTTTCTTTTTCATTGTTTTTTTTCACTTGAACCTTTTTAGTTTAATTTTTTTTAATTTTTTTTTCTTTTATATTTTGGTTTTAGCGGGTTTTAGTGATTTTTTACCATTTAATATTTTATTTTTTTTTTAGTTTTTGAAAAAAAATTATTTTTGAAAAATATTTTTACTTTGAAATGTATATTAAACATTATTTTGAATTATTTTAAATAGCAAAAATAAATAAAACCATATACCTAAATTAAATATAAATAAATCCCAAATTAAAAATTAATAAAAAATACCAAACAAAAAATATTAAAAAATTATATATTCAAAAATCATACAAATAAAGTATAATTTATCTAAAAAAAAATAAAAACTGTTTCAAAAAAATGGAAAAAATCCCTTATGAGCAGCTTCGTTATCGTATAATAGGAGCATCAACAGAAGATCCAGAAAATCCAATATATTCAATAATATCACCTCTTCAAAACGATGGTTGGAGTTCTGTTCGTTTTTGTTCATATCCTCAAGAAATATTAATACAATTTACAGAACCAGTGAGATTAACTAGAGTACATCTTTTACTTCATCAAAGTAAAATTCCAAGTAAAATTGAATTATATCAATTTTTTCCAAAAAATTATAATGATTTCTATATTGACATTAATTCAATGATATTTGATAAAATTGGTTATATAATTCCAAATCCAAATTCCCAAAGTAATTATAAAGCAAGAGAATTAAAGAGAATATTTTTAAATGAAAATGTATTATTTTTAAAATTTGTTTTTTATAAAAGCACTTATAATATTTTTAATCCTTTTGATCAAGTAGGATTAGTTGGTTTAGAATGTTTTGGTTATAAATTTACTCAATCTAATATAGATTTTTTATTTCCTTTTAGAGATAAACAACATGATTATTATATTAATAGAAAAGAAAGAGAAATTCATAATGTTGATATTAAAGATGAAGAATTAGATGAAATTTGCTTACAGAAAATTGATGATTTAAAACAAAAATTAGAGATTGTTCTTCAAGATGAAAATTATGAATATGCTAAAATTATAGGTGAATTTATTCGAAGAATTAGATTTTTAGGAAGTAAAATTAATAATTTAAATCATATTAAAATTAAGTCTATTGAAGTAGAAGATTATGATAATGCAAATTTAATGAAAATTGAAGTTGAAAGAATAAAAAAAATAATAGAAAGTATTGATCCAGATAGTTTAGGTACCTTTAATAAATCAAATACTGAAAAAGAAGTAATTAATTATGAAGATAATAGTGAAAATAATTATAATGAACATCCTACTGAAAATCCTCCTTTTGAAATTGAAAGTGAAAGAAGTAATAAACCTAAAACTAAAAGTGATGAAATTTTAGAAGAAAAAAAAAGAAAGGAATTACTAATTGAAGATAATAAAGAAAGAGCTAAAAAATTTTTAGAAGAAGAAAAAAGAAAAGAAGAAGAAAGTAAAATGAAATTAACTCATGGACAAAATCAATATATGGATGAATTGGAAGATGAAGATAAAAATAATTATGGAAATGATGATGAATATAGTAATGAAGATTCTGTTAGAGAACAAGTTAGAAGTAATCAATAATATTATATATATAAATTTTAAAATTTTAATAAAACAGAAAAAAGAATATTAAAATTACAAAATAATATATATTCAGTGGTTATATTAATTCAAATAGATTTTAAATA
>JAEEGL010804303.1_pt1 | contig 14122 bp, 5 predicted proteins | sample 9134231 | NCBI WGS metagenome assembly JAEEGL01 (sample SAMN16246548, study PRJNA631951) | gut metagenome | biome: gut microbiome; feature: rumen; material: fiber-attached | host: Bos | place: Iran: Karaj | collected 2018-10 | reverse complement strand
TTTCAGGTCCAGGTCCTTGACTTCGTCCACCGTGACCGTGACCTTGCAGGTCGCCTTCTTCTTGCTGCCGTCCTTCGCCGTGCAGGTAATGGTGCAGGTGCCGTACCCGACCGCCGTCACCTTGCCCTTGCTGCTGACCTTGGCGACCTTGGTGTTGCTGCTCTTCCAGGTGACCGCCTTGTTCGTCGCCTTCGCCGGGGAGACGGTGGCCTTCAGGGTCACGGTCCCCTTCTTCGACAGGGTGATCGACAGGCCGGCGCTTGTCTTGTTCAGCTTGATTTTGGAGACGGGAATCTTTTCCGGTTCGGGTTCAGGTTCAGGTTCAGGTAAGAAATCAAAATGCCATTCAGCGTTAAGGAGGGGGGCATTGCAGTAACCAATACTGATCTGCTCGCGATCTTCTGATTTACCGCTGAAATACACATCCGTCAGGCTGTCACAGTATTCAAACGCACTATCTCCGATGCTGGTAACACTGACAGGAATTGTGATACTGGTTAAACTCTTACACCAGCTGAATGTACGATCTCCTATAACGGTAATGCCTGAAGGAATCGCAATGCTCTTTAAATTATGACAACTGTTAAATGCAGATTCCCCGATACTGGTCACACTGGATGGAATGGTTATATCCGTCAAATAGTAGCATGTCCAGAACGCACCACTGTCGATACGGGTCACGCTGGATGGTATTTCAATACATGTCAGGGATTGACAAAATGCAAAAGCTTCATCGCCGATGGTAGTTACACCGTCCGGTATTGTGTAGGTGCCCGAAGCTCCGGACGGGCATTTGATAATCGTAGTTTTTTCTTTGTTGAACAGCACTCCGTCGACGGATGTGTATACCGGATTGCCCGGATCAACATTGATAGCTGAAAGATCCCGTTCTGTGACAAGTGCAGCGTCCCCAATGCTGGTAACACCGGATGGAATGGTTATGCTTTTCAGATGGCTTTTGTAAAATGCTTCACGCCCGATGCTGGTGACGCCGGTTGGGATGACGATGCTTTCAAGGCCGGAATATGTGAATGTGCTTTCTTCGATGCTGGTAATGCCGGAGGGAAGCGTAAGGTCTTTCAGGCTGTTGCAGAATTGAAATGTGCCGTTTCCGATGCTGGTAACGCTGTCCGGAATTGTAATGTCAGAAAGGTTTTTGCACCAGCCAAATGCACTGTTCCCAATCCTGGTAACGCTGTCTGGAATGGAAACACTTGTGAGATCAGTGCAATTCAAGAAAGCAGATTCTCCGATGCTGGTCGCACCGTTGTCGATGATCACGGTTTTCACTGAATGATCCCAGGGACCGTAGTCCGGAGAGGAATAATTATCCATTTCCCCTGTTCCTGAAATGGTCAGAAGTCCTTCGTCATTCAGAGTCCAGGTTAAGTTCTCGCCGCACGTACCGCTGGATGCAGCTGCCGCCCAGGCACACAGGCATATGACTGTGAAGCATAGGATTAAACCGATCAGCTTTTTCATGGATTTTCGCTCCTTTTTATGCGGAAGCGGGAAAACACTTCCCTGCTCCCTGTTCGGTTTTTGTATATATTATCACAAACAACTGAAAGACGCAAATCTCCCCGCCGTTTTTTGTGAAATCACTATGCAAGTCACGGAAAAAATGCTATACTTTCCGCATCGGATTGTTTTCAGTGTACCATACGCAAATGAAGCCGAACGGAAAAATGTCGCGTGAAAGTATAATTCAGCGGCGTACTTTCATCGCTGTCCATGCCGGAGCCGCGCCGGCGCGGGAATCAATATGAGACGCTTCTTGGTCTGTATGTTCTGTGCTCTGCTCTGTGCCTGCCTGCTGCCGGGCCTTCTGTCCGCAACCGCCTCCGCGGATCCGGCCGGGAGCGAGATTGCCGGCGGCTCCTTCGGAGACAGTGTCCAATGGCATCTTTATGATGACGGCGAACTTGTATTCAGCGGTTCCGGTAAGATGACTGAGATGAAATCCCAGGCCGGTATTCCCTGGGCCGGCTATCGCGACCAGATTCTCCGGGCCACGGTCGAAAGCGGAATAACCAGCATCGGAAGAACCGCTTTTTACGGATGCAGCCGTCTCAGCTCGGTCAGTATCCCGGCTTCGGTGACCGAAATCGGGGCATATGCTTTTTCCGGGTGCGCTTCTCTTTCCGAAATCACGATCCCGGACGCGGTACAAGAGATTGGGTATAACGCTTTTGAAAACTGTTCGTCGCTCCGGAGCGTCGTCCTGCCTGCCGGCCTGGAGAGCCTTTATGACAACACGTTTCACAACTGCACGTCGCTGACGAGTGTGATCCTTCCCGCGAGCATCGAATCGTTCGGATATTCGTCCGGCGCCTTTATCGGCTGCCCGGGACTGACCAGCGCGGGGCCAGCCGGCGGGGATTACAGCATCCAGTTCGGCTGGACGAAGGAGATTCCCAATTACGCATTCCTGAACTGTTCGACGCTTCAAAACGTCAGCCTTCCCTCCGGCCTCACGCGCATAGGCAAGCGCGCTTTCAGCGGATGCGCCGCGCTGGCCGCGGCGGACATCCCCGAGGGCGTTGCGGAGATAGGCGAACGGGCCTTTTCCGAGTGTGCCGCGCTGGCCGCGGTCAAAGTTCCGGCCAGCGTAACCGTCATGGGAGAGGACATTTTCGCTGCCTGCGGCGGGCTGACTGACGCAGGCCCGGCCGGAAGCGGCAGCCGATACCAATTCGGCTGGACGGAATCCATCCCGGACTATGCTTTTGCGGGATGTTCGGGGCTGGAAACCGTAACGCTTCCGGACGGCGTCACAACCGTTGGCGCCGACACGTTTTCCGGCTGTGCCGCGCTGAAGGATGTGAAACTGGGCGCGAAATTGAACAAACTCGGCGCCAAAGCCTTCAGTAATTGCGAATCGCTGGCGAGGATCACATTCCCCGCGAGCCTCCGGGAAATCGGCGGATCCGCTTTCTCCGGCTGCACCGCGCTGGCCGATGTTTACATCAGTGATCTGAATGCCTGGTGCGCCATCTCCTACGGCGGAAATCCGCAGTTTCCCGGACACCGCCTGGTGCTGAACGGCAGCGAGGTCACGGAACTGGTGTTCCCCTCGGGTTCGACGGAGATTGGAAATCATTGCTTCTCCGGGTGTGTTTCGCTAACGAAAGTCACGGTGCCGTACGGTGTGACAGTCATCGGCGACCGTGCTTTTGCCCAGTGCGCCTCTCTTCGGGAAATCACGATTCCAAGGGGATTGAAGGAAATCCGCACCGCGGCTTTCGTCGCCTGCCCCGAACTGAAGGATATCTATTATCGCGGCACAGAGGATCAGTTCAATCAGGACAGCATACTGGTGTATCAGGATAACCTTTCTTTACAGTCCGCGACGGTGCACTGCATTCCCGAGGCGGTCGAAGCGCCTCGGCTCACCGGAAAGAACAACAGCAAGGGTTATCCCGCGCTGAGCTGCGACGCGGTCGAAAGCGCCACGAAATACCAGTTCTTCCGCGCAACCTCCAAAAACGGAAGTTACAAGCTGGTGAAAGAGACCCGTTCGCCGAAATTCACAGACACCGGCGCAGAGTTTGGCAAAACCTATTTCTACAAGGTGAAAGCCGTAACGGCGGAAGGCGGAGAAAGCCCGGACAGCGAGGTCATATCCCTGGCCCGCAAGCCCGTTGCGCCGAAGGTAACGGGCAAGCTCAACAGCAAGGGAAAGCCTGTGCTGACCTGGAAAGCCGTTGACGGCGCTGTCAAGTACCAGATCTATTACGCAGCGTCAAAAAACGGAAAGTACCAGCTGCTGAAGACAACCAAGGCGCTGAAATACACCCATACCGGCGCGAAAGCCGGCAAAACCTGTTATTACAAGATCTGCGCCGTAACGAAGAAAGGCGTAAAAAGCGCATACAGTACCGTCGTTAAAATAAAGGCCAAAAGCATTCGCCACGCAAAGTCAGGCAAACAAACGGGTATTCATGCGTTTCTATAATCTGCTGCGGTTCCCGACCGGACGGCTTCTTTTATGATTCCGTGTCCTTCCTTACCAGTTCAAATCCATAATATTCATAACGGTTGACCCCGCCGTCAAGGTCTTCAACCAGATACACGATCTTATACCCTCGTAAGCACCTGAAACATAAGCAGATCGCTGAAATCGAAACACGTGCTCCCTGTGGTGAAAGCATCATCTATGATGAAAATTGTCCTATCATTGAAATAATGAGCCGAATATTCATCCCAAGAACCAGAATCTTTGTATCCCGCATCAGGGGTTCCCCACGGAATGTCTTCTTCCTTCAGCACCAGCACCAGATCTTCATCTTCAAAGTGGAAAGATCAATATTCTTTTTGTTTGTTCCGTCAGAACATGTTCACCAGCGACCTTGAAGGTACCGTCTTTTCCTCCCGCAAATCAATCGCTTTGTCTTTTTTCTTCCCGCTTACTGGATTGCTTCCTTCGGTGCGCCCTTCTTCGGCAGCCATTTCTTATATGCCTTCAGCACCTTGGCCGGCACCTTGTAGACGGCGTTTTTGTCTCCCTTGAACGCGTTCGCGCCGACATTCTTGTCAGTCAGTTTTTCCGTCAGGATTTTGACGGTTTTCAGCTTCTTGCAGTCCCGGAACGCTTCCTGCCCGATCGTCGTCACGTTCTTCCCGATCTGCAGCGAGGTGATCTGCAGGCCCTTGAAAGCCGAAGCTTTGATCGCCTTCACTCTGTATTTGGTTCCGTTGGCCTTCACGGTGGCCGGAATGACCACTTTCGTGATGGTCTTCTTCTCCGGGCCGATGACGGTCGCGGTCTTCTTATTGTGATTCAGCTTATACTTCAGTCCGCCGGACTTGACCTCGTTCTCCTTGACCTTCACCGTGCAGGTCGCCTTGACCTTGCTGCCGTCCTTCGCCGTGGCTGTAATCTTGCAGGTGCCGTATCCGACGGCGGTGACCTTGCCGGTCTTGCTCACCTTGGCCACCTTGGTATTGCTGCTCTTCCAGGTTACCTCGGTATTCAGGGCGTCGCTCGGCGTCACCGTCGCCTTCAGGGTGATTGTTCCCTTCTTCTTCAGGGTGACCGTCAGCGCCGCCTTGGTCTTGCTCAGTTTGATCTTCGATACCGGAATCGGTTCGAATACCGCTTTGATCTCCGCGTTCTCGGCGCCCAGTACGAACCGGTTGTTCTCAATATTCACGCCGCCGGAAATGACCTGCCATTCCACGAAGCGGTAGCCCGCCTTCGGCGCGGCCGCCAGCGTAACGGCGGTGCCTTCCGGCCCGGACGCCGGATCCGCGGAAGCGGCGCCGGCCTTTTCGTCAGATACGGTCACGGTGACGGTCCAGACCTCCGGATTGTCGGGTTCCGTCTGCTGGCCCTGATCTGTCTGCTGAGCCGGTTCCGTCTGCTGAGCCGGTTCCGTCTGTTGCTGGGCCGGATCCGTCTGCTGTTGCACCGGATCCGTCTGCTGTTGCACCGGGTCCGTCTGCTGGGCCGGTTCCGTCTGTTGGGCCTGGTCTGTCTGCTGGCCCTGGTCCGTCTGCTGGGGCGGATCCGCGATGACAACCTTCACAAAGGCCGGTGCAGTGTCCGCGTGGTTTCCGTCGCCGACCGCCTTGTACCAGACACAGTAGGTTCCTGCGTCGGTTTTTGCTGGGATGGATATGGTATATTCCTCGTCTTTGGGTGGGTTCTCGTCACTTCTTACCGCGTACCACAGCGTTCCATATCCGTTTTCGACCGATCCGGCCGTAATCAGGGCTAGCCCGGAACCGGTGCAGATCAGGTTTTCGGCTGGTTTGGGCGCAGTGACAACGAGGTCCGCTTTGTTGACAGTCAGCGTATAGCTTGCGGAAGCGCCCGCGATTTGCAGCGTTTCTTCCGCGGTTGCCGTGATTGTCGCCGTTCCGGCCTTCAGGATCGTTACCGTACCATCCGCGGCTACAGAAGCAACATCCGTCCCATCAGTCACCGCATAAGTCACAGCCGTCTTCGCGCCGCTCAAGGCATTGCTAAACGCCGCATCGCCCCAGGTCTTCGTCACAGCCTGTTCCGCAAAGGACAGCGACTGTGTATCCTTCTCCGTCACGGTCACTGTGACAGTCGCTGCACCGCTTTCATAGTTCCCGTTCCCGGCAGCCGTCACCGTCACAGTGCAGGTGCCTGTTTTCTGCCCGGAGGTCAGCACGCCTGTATTCGCGTCAATGTTGCATCCATCCAGCGTTCCGGTGACAGCGTACGTCACTGTACCTTCTGCCTTACTGATATTCGAAGACAGATCCACTGTATTTCCGCCCATCTTTACAGATGCTGTTGAGGTCGCAGTAAGCGGATTGGCAGCCTTCGAGATCGTCAATGTTGCTGTCGTTGTCGCTTCGTTGCTGTAGTTCGGATTTGTGGCTTTCACATAGACCGTATAGCTGCCTGCATCCGTCTTTGTCAGGCTGCTCAGGTCGTCCACATACGTCCCGTTTTCCTCAAAGCTATATGTATAGGTTGTCGTGCCGCCTGCCGCATTCGTTGTCGGATTGTTCGTAATCGCCTTTGCGGTTCCGTCATAGGTATAGCCGGAGTCTTCCAGGCTGACTGTCAGGCCGGAAGTCGAATGAACGGTGAGTGTTTTGTTGAAAGTCCCGCTGTAATTTCCCTTGCAGGTTACAACGGCCGTATATTCTCCTGCGTCTGTGATCTCATCAACAGGAGTTCCGTTCTTTGTATAGCTCAGGGTATAATCCGTATCCGGCGTCAGCGTTGTTTCTCCGTCTTTCACAGTCACCAATGGCGCATGAGAATGTCCGTCATATGTGAAGGTTTCAGAGCCGAAAGTTATTCCATCAGCTGAGATTGCCTTAGGATTTACTGCAACCGAGACGCTTTTCGTAATTGATTCATAGTTATTATTATCACTCGGCGTAAATGTCGCCTGGTACGAATGGTCTCCCGCATCCCCGACAGGGTCAGAAGCCTGCACTGTCGTCCAGGCCCAGGAGCCATTCAGCGGACTGTTATCGACTCCCAACGGTTTTTGACTGTCCAGCCAGTTTTGGACGGTTGCCATCGTATCTCCGTAGGTCGCCGTTGCTTCCAGAGATCCATCCAGCGCAGGTGTTGCCTTGCCAACCGTAACGGTGCATGAAGCGGTTTTGCCGGCATCCGCCGCGCTTGTCGCGGTGATCGTTGCGGTTCCCGCCCGGATGGCCTTCACATAGATGACTGTCCCTGATGGAAGCTCGTCTGAAGGCCGCAGATCCTCCCTGCAATCCGCGTCGCGATACAATCTGACCACGCCGCCATTGCTGCTTTCGCTCCACTTAATCTTGCTGTTTGAAGCATTCGAAGGAGAAACTTCAGCGGAGACGGACTCCGTATCTCCGTAGGTCATCGACAGTGAACTTTGTGAAAAGGATACTCCCGTAACCGGAACGTAGAATCCGGCTGAAGCCGTCACAGGATAGGCGGGCATGGTAAACGTGCGCGTATTGCCTGTGCCGTTGGTTGCTACCGTCGTCGCATTGTCACCGGTCTTCGATACCGTCAGAGTGTCCAATATACCGCCGTTATCCGGCGTCGCAGTCAGTGTAACGGTTTCGCCGCTCTTCGCGATGGTAACCGGGGAGCTGCTGATGGTCGTATATGCACCACTGCCGGCTGCCAGCGTGCCGTGCTCGGACATGCCGATCGTGAGCATGTATGCGTCGTTTTCGGGAGTCAGCGTAACGTTTGCGAGGGCTTTTCTTTGTGCCAGCGTCAGCGAGCCGCTATAATATCCGCCGTTGGTGTCCTTGTAGTAGCTCCCTTCGGGAATCATAACGGAGGAATCAGGCCCATAAACTCCTGCAGGATCGGTGCATGCGGGGCAGGATATAGACAACGTGCCGCCGTTGAGCGCGATATAGCCCTGGATGCCGTTGCCGCCATATCCTGAATAACTGTTTGTTACATCAAGTCTGCCGCTGTTTACGTTTATCGTGCCTGTATTTGTTTGGATTATTGCGTTAGCATTATTACCGCTGACATTCACCGTCGCGCCATCGACCACGAGCGTACAGCCGGTGCCATTGATAACCGCTGTGTCGTTTTTTGTGACGGACATCGTACCGGTCCCGCTGACCGTCAGGGTGTGGAGAGTATCACCGCCTCTGAGATAGATACGCCCGTTCACAGTCAGCGTTTTCCCCGCGCTGATGGTGATGGTTGTATCGCCGGTGACTGTCACCAGCGGGTTACTGTCGCCGTTAATCGTAACGTCTTCTGTGACGGTATATGCCCCCGACCATGTTGTCGTTGCCGAGGTCATTTCAGTTGCTCCGTCCGCCCGTGCGTTGATCATCCTCTCCGGCCGCAGCATTTCACCCAGCGCCAGAATCATCGCCAGCGCAAACACCGCGATCAGCTTCCATCCCATCCTCATCATCTTCCGCTCCATCTTTCCTGTTTCTCCCCGGTTCTCCATCGATATTCCTGCAACAAAAGTTCACGAGTCATGCATGATGCCGCCCGTAGTGATGAAATCAACAAAAGCCCTTGGCAGTTTTGCCCGGTCCCTTTCTTTCCCGTCCGGTTTTTGTACATATTATCACAAACAACTGCAATGCGCAAATCTCTCCGGCCGTTCAGCCGCCGCGGTCAGTCCGACAATCTTTCTGACTATAGCATTTCCGGGGCCCAGGCTTCTCACCCGTCGGCGAATAAGTCACCCGCGGTGACGGCCAGCGAATCCGGCTCCGCGTGGCAGGTCAGGTACAGGATCCGCACGCCCTTCCGGACCGCCTCCTCCAGCGCGTCCGCAAACGCCGGATCCGTTTCGCGGTTCGGCAGGACTTCCGACACGCCGTCCATCTGGATCACGAAAGCCAGGACTGCCCGGTAGCCTTCCGCCGCGGCGCGGATCAGTTCCCGGACGTGTTTTGTTCCGCGCTCGGTCGGAGCGTCCGGAAAGAATCCGGTGCCGTCTCTTTCCAGCGTGCAGCCCCTCACCTCCATCAGGTACTTCCGGCTGCCTTTGCGCATGAAGAAGTCCACCCTGGACGCCCCGTACGTATACTCCGGACGGATCTCGTCCCAGTCCTGCCGCCGCAGCCATTCCAGCGCCACGGCGTTGGCGGCCTGGCTGTCGATGTTGAACAGGACGCCGTTCCCTTTCCGGACCGCGATCAGGTCATACTTCGTTTTCCTTTCGGGCCGGCCGGAACGGGCAAGCCAGACCTCGCTCCCGGGGATCAGCAGTTCCCGGCAGCGGCCGGTATTCTTCACGTGGACAGTCTCCGTCCTTCCGTCCAATCCGACCCGTGCGATAAACCGGTTCGGCCGTTCCAGGAACACCGCCCGGCTGACGTTTTCGTATTTCATCTTTCCCCTTCCCGGTTTCCGCCGCGTCAGCGTTTACGGAATCCGCTCATACAGGTAATACGTCCATTCACGCCCTTCAAAAACCATGCTGCATTCGTCGGCCAGGCGGTAGTTCCTGTCCCTCAGCCGGCGGCTCCGCGTCACGATATAGGCCGTCTTTCCCTCCCGGATGGCCGACTGATGCTCTTCCGCCATCTCCGGCAGGTCGTTGTTCAGCGTGCAGAAAAACCGGGTCACCGGCAGGGATTCCGCCGCCAGGTAGTACCCGCCGTCCAGGAAACCGTAGTTCAGCAGGGACCGGTCCTCCGACTCCCGGATGATCCGGGCGAAGCGGTACTGCGGGGTATCCTCCTTCGGGATATCCATCAGGTAGGTATTGCCGCTCAGGTAATACGCCGCTGCCGGGCCGAGCACCGCCAGGGCGCAGGAAAGGATCACGGCGGTTCTCCCGAACCACCTTTTCCCGGCCCGGCCTTCCGGAATCATCCGGAAAAGCACGCCGTACCCCGCCGGCGCGAAGCAGGCCAGCACGACGGCGTAATACGGATACTTCCTCCCGCTGGCATAGGTGAAGATGAACAGTCCGGCGCCGCTGAGCAGCAGGACGGCCAGCTCCCGCCAGCTTTTCCGGATACTCAGCAGCAGGCCGGCCAGGCCGAGCATGACCGGAACGGACCAGGAAAGGTTGTTCAGCAGGTTCGGCAGCGGATCCGGATAGTTCCCGCCCCGGATATTCCGGGAATACCGGGTCAGGTTGTCCGTAAAGTAAGCGCTCCAGAGCGCCGGAAGCGCGCCGCGGATCAGGTACCACAGCAGCACTGCAGCGGATACCGCCGCGGCCCCCGCCAGCGCCCGGAGGATCAGCTTCGGCAGTTCCCGGCCCCTGCGGTCCGCCGGGTACACGATCAGTATGGCAGCCGCCATGCCGGCGTACAGCCCGCAGAACGTATACTTGGTCCAGAGCGCCGCCGCGGCGGACGCCCCCAGCAGGATCCCCTCCCGGCAGCTCAGCGCCCTGCGCCCGCGCACGGCCTCCAGCACCGTGGACAGGGACGCGGCGAACACGGGCAGGAAGAACTCCTCCGCGCTGCCCCCGTGGGAAAAGGCCGGCGAAAGCGGCACCGCGGCGCCGACCCCGGCCGCCGCCAGCCAGAAGGCCGCGGGTTTCCCGGAGAGCGTCTCCGCGATCCGTCCGCCGTAGTACAGGAACGCCGCGTACAGGAGGACCTCGATCAGGAAAACGCCCAGGAACCCGTTTTCGGAGATCAGGGCCGCCAGCGCGTATACGTAGTACAGCAGCGGGCCCTTCTGGTCATACAGGTCCTGATAGGGAACCAGGCCGTGGACGATCCCCCGCCCGACGGTAAAGAAGCAGTTCACGTCCACCCAGTCGTTCAGCGGATACAGGAATGAATTCTTGGAGCATACCGCCAGTATGCCGGCGGATATCAGCAGGGCGAACGCCGCCCGTATCGTCGCTTTCCTTCGCATATGGTTTTCTCCCCGGCCTTCCCTGGATTCGTCGGATTCGTCCGGTCCGCCATGCGGATCATATCACGAAACGCCGGAACGAACCATCTTTTTTTCCGCGGAACGGGCGGCCGGGTTTTTCATCCCTTCCGCTTTACAGAGAACCTCCGAACCGCTATACTGTAAAAAAACAATCAATATCAGGCATTTGCCCGGATATGGCCCGCAGCCGCCGTATCCGGGTAACTGGCCGGGGAGGTTCCGGAAAATGCATACGATGGGAAAACGGTTTACGGCGCTGGCGGCGGCTCTCCTGATTCTGCTTGCCTCCGCGGTGCAGCTCGCCCCGGCGGAGGGATACTCCGCGCCTTCGGGAAAGAGCGTGACGACGGAAAGCGTATCAAGCACGAAAGCCCCGGCGTCAATCACGATTACGTCAATCACGATTACGGGCTCCGGATACGTCGCGAAAGGAAAGAAAATCCAGCTTAAGGCCGCGGTTCAGCCGAAGGGCGCCAGCCAGGGCGTGAAATGGGTTTCGTCCAATCCGAAAATCGCGGCCGTAAACAGCAAGGGCGTCGTTACCGGCAAAAAAGCCGGTACGGTCAAAATCACCGCCGTCTCCAAAGCCAACAAGAAAGTCAAAAAGACGTTCACGGTCCGGGTCATGTCCAAAGCCGTCACCAAAGTGAAGATTGCCCGGACGGATACGGACGTCGATCTGGCGGGCGCCAAAAGCAAAAAAGTCCGTCTGAGTGTGAAAGCCTCTCCTTCCTCCGCCGCCCAGAGCTTTCAGTATGCCAGCAGCAATACGAAAGTGGCGACTGTCAGCAAGAGCGGCGTCGTAAAGTTTGTCAAACCCGGAAAAGTCAAAATCACCGTCACCGCGACGGACGGCAGCAAAAAGAAGGCCAGCGTCACCTTCCGGGTGACGGACAGTTCTGCCGTTCCGGCGAATCCGCCCCAAATCCTCACCCAGCCGCAGAGCGTCAGCGCGGTGCCGGGGCAATCCGTCACTTTCGGGATCGAAGCCTCCGGCACAGGGCTGTCCTACCAGTGGTGGTATCTTCCCGCCGGGGCGGAGGACTTTATCGCTGTGGCGGAACCGTCCCCCGATGCGGTCGCCTGTGTCGTAACCGCCGCGCCGGAACTGAACGGCTGCCTGTTCTGCTGCATGGTCTGGGATCCCTATGGACAGGTTGCCCAGAGCGACTTCGCCACGCTGACCGTGGTCACGGATATCACCGTCGTAAGCCAGCCGCAGGACGTTACCCTGGAAGCAGGGGGAACAGCCTCGTTCCGGTTTGAAGTGACCGGAGCCGGCGTGAGGTACCAGTGGTACTACGCCTTGCCGGGCAGCTCTGACTGGACCCTGTGTGAAGGCGCCGATTCGGACACGATCACGCTGGCATGGGATCCGTCGTACGACGGCATGTGCCTGATCTGCGTCGCCACCGACGCCCTGGGGAACCGGAAGGAAAGCGAAACCGCCGTCCTGTCCGTCCTTCCGATGCCGGAGCTGGTGATTACGCAGCAGCCGCAGAACGTCAGCGCGGCGCCGGGAGAATCCGCGACGTTCCGGATTGCCGCGACCGGCTCGGGGGTATTGTACCAGTGGTGGCAGCTGGCCCCCGGGGCGCAGGACTGGGCCGCCCTCACGGAGCTCGGGGCTGAAAACGGTTCGTATACCGTTACCGCGTCGGCGGAACTGAACGGTTCCCTTTTCTGCTGCATGGTCTACGATCAATTCAACCAGTGCGTCCAGAGCGATTCCGCCGCGCTGACTGTGATTACGGATATCACCGTCGTAAGCCAGCCGCAGAACGTGACGGCGGCGGTCGGGGAAACAGCGGAGTTCCGGTTTGACGTGACCGGCACCGGCCTGCAGTACCAGTGGTACTACCGCTATCCGTCGGATGCCGACTGGACCCTGTTTGAAGGCGCCGCCGCAAGCGCGGTTGCATTCACCGTGGAATCCGGCCACAACGGCGTGATCCTGAAGTGCGTCGTTACGGACGCGCTCGGGAACCGGAAGGAGAGCGATCCGGCGACCCTGACCGCCTATTTCAAGCCGGTTTTCCGGGCGCTGCTGATCGGCAATGAGGCGTATTCCCCCGCCCTTCCTGGGCCTTCTGCTGACCTGAACATCCTGAGCAACCTCCTGGCCAACGCGGTCAGCGATTCCTACAGCGTACAGGTCCGCAAGGACTGCACGGCCGGCCAGATCCTGGGCGCCATCGGTTCCGCGTATTCCGGCGCGAAAGATACCGATATTTCGCTGTTCTACTTCTGCGGCCACGGCCTGATCTACAACGACGATCCGCAGCATCCGGAAACCGGTTCCCTCTGCGGTATAGATGACGCGTGGGTCACTCCGGCCCAGCTGGCCGGCGCCCTGAGCGCCGTGCCCGGGAAAGTGATCGTAATCCTGCAGACGTGCCACGCGGGTTCGATGATCGGCAACGACCTGCGGCAGTCCGGGGAGACAGGCATATCCGCGATCACAAAAGCGCAGAAGAACGCCTTCCGGAAGTATAAGCTGAAAAAAGCGCTTCCCAATTTCGGCGAGCTGGCCACGGAAAAGTTCATCGTGCTGGGCGCCTGCCGCAGCAATGAGGAAAGCCTCGGCGGCAGCTATGGCACAGCCCTGATGATGGCAATCAGCGAGGCCCTCGGATGCGGCATGACGGGCGGCGCTTACAGCGGAAACCCGCCGGCTGACGGAAACGGCGACAAAGTGATCACCCTGGGCGAATGCTGGCAGTACGTCGCCCGCCGCGCGAAAGAAATTGCCGGCGGCCATGAGCAGAACGCCGTCTGTTACGGAAGCCTGGACTTCCCGATGTTCCGGATGAAATAATGAAGCGGCGGACCGGTCTCCGGCGGCATTCCGCCGGTCAGCGCAGCGAGTAAGCTGAAACAATACAGGATAATAAGAAAACGGTGTCCGCGGACCTTTGATCCGCGGACACCGTGTTTTTTATGCTCGCAGCAGCTGCCGGAAACCTGTTATTTGATGGAATCCGCAGCTTGCTGGCCGGCGATCCGGCCGAAGACGACGAAGTCTGCCACCGCGTTTCCGCCCAGGCGGTTTCCGCCGTGGACGCCGCCGGTGACTTCACCCGCGGCGAAAAGGCCGGGGATGATCTGTCCCTCTGTGTTCAGCACGTGGGTCTGGGAATCGATCTTCAGGCCGCCCAGGGTGTGGTGGATGCCCGCGGTGACCTTGACCGCATAGAAAGGCGCGGTGTCCAGCGGATTCGCGAAGCTGGTCCGTCCGAAATCGGGATCGTTCTTGTCCGCGACGTAGCCGTTCCATTTTTCCATGGTGGCGGCAAAAGCGTC